>Ga0185299_10000749_pt1 | contig 78156 bp, 62 predicted proteins | sample PaiPotPPA55metaG_FD_128002 | JGI IMG/M metagenome (GOLD analysis project Ga0185299, IMG submission 128002) | Iron sulfur acid spring bacterial and archeal communities from Banff, Canada, to study Microbial Dark Matter (Phase II) - Paint Pots PPA... ...
CTATGGCCTGTTCTCGGTAGTTACGGGTTCAGAAGTCTCATTCACACTTCCAGTTCCTTGCTGCGCTGCCCGTTCCGCCACCAGAGCAGTCGCCACTTAAGCGGATTCGTCACAGTGGATGTGGAATACCTTTCGACGGGACATGAGAGCTTTAATCCCCGCCCCATCAAGTGGTACTGCGCATCTACGTCGTCTTCGAGAAGGAACACGGACGCGAACGTTTCCGATTCCGTGGCGCAAATCGCGTGCAACTTGACGCCAAAGTTACGCTCAAGCCCCACGGAATACCGCCGAGCGGCATACCTCGTTCCTTCCGCTTCGCGCTTCCTTACCCAGTAGTGACGGTTCGTGTCCACGACCACATCGCCGGGCATCAACCAGCGAATTACCTGGGGATAGTTTTGGGTCGCAAGAAACGTTCTGAACTTTTCTTCGGCAGCAGTGAGCGTCTGGGGTGGGTCAAGGTTGGCGTCGGTCACTCTGGAATTATGCGCGACTCCCCTCAAGTGTTGCAAAATCGCCATAGCGCATTTGACCCTTGACCGAAGGGCGGGCCGTTCTCGGTGAGCGTAATCGCCTGTCAACAACGACCAAGACGGACGGCGGTGTCTAATAGGGCATGAGTACGCAGCTGAGAATCGCCCTTCCCTCAGTCGTTGGCGTCCTGAGCCTTCCGCTAATGTTTTGGGACATCCACAATGTCCGTGTCATTGGGTCGATGGGAATGGCTTGGGATATGGGTGCGCCAATTTGGCCGTATCAAGCCTCCGACATTCTGTTGAGGCTGCTAAATGGTCCCGCGTATTCCATCACCATGCCAATTGCCAACGTGCTGAGACTCGCTGCCCCTATGCACTTTCTATTGGTCTTTCCAGCCATTCTGACTTGGTGGTGGTTCTTGGGTTTGACACTTGATCGAGGGTTGGCCCGCTGGTCGTTCTTCGGGATGTTTGTTTTCCTTGTCACGCTGCTTTTGTGGGGCGCGACGACTACTCCCGGCCTCTTTCGGCTTCAGTTGGAGTACGGAGCGTTCCCGCTTTCTACAACTCTGCTCATCCTACGATTTCTTACCCCGGCGGCATGGTTTATTGCGCTCACGTCTCTGTTGTGTGTGGGGAAAAGGCGCGTTGTGCCCGCCAGTTGACGTCATATCTCGATTACACTCACCGTACCCCGCGCCGAGGTTCTGAGTGATCGCCTCCGCGCTCAAGTACAGCTTGGGCAAGCCAAGATCGCGATAGCCCGTGGCGAACTGAAAGAAATCGAGATGTGGGAGCACGCGATTACCGACAGAGTGCTGATGGTACGTGGCAATCTGCTTAGGCTCCCACGCAGTGTAGCGATTGAAATAGAGGGTATTGAGAGAGAAGCGATGGCCCAGACTTTGAAGGCAGCTCTTGCAGAAGCGTTGAGTCCTCTCGAAGGCCGACATCCCGAGGCCTACCTTTAGGGTCCGGCTCGGCATTTTTTTAGGTAGTGGGTCAGTTTGCAATCTTATCTCGTGAGCCACGCAATGAGGCCGATTACGAGAACAAAGATTGGGATAACAACCCACCCTATGACAGTCTGCCTCTTGCGTTCAGCAGGGTCTATGGAGGCGTATATAACGCGCTTGCCCCGCCATTGAGTCGGCTTGTAGTAAGTCTTCATACCAGCCATGCTCTCAGGCTCTCCACCGGCGTGCAAGGCAAAACTGACCCCACTACCGGGAGAGCATTAGATAGGGGAAGCCGCTCAAACTTGCTAAAATAGAAGTCTGTGACTCCCCCCGCCATTCTCGATGACGTAAGCCAGGAAATCCCTGTCAAGACCCGCCCAAAAGTGGGCTTCGTCTCTCTCGGCTGCCCCAAAAACCTCGTCGACTCCGAGGTCATGATGGGCCTGCTCTACCACAACGGCGCCGAGCTCACCCCCCGCGCCGAAGACGCCGAGATCATCGTCATCAACACCTGCAGCTTCATCGACTCCGCCAAGCAGGAGTCCGTCAACACCATCCTCGAGATGGTCCAGCACAAAGTCGGCGGCCCCAACGGAGGAAAAGCCCAGCGCATCGTAGTCGCCGGCTGCCTCGTTGAGCGCTACCGCGACGAGATCCAGAAAAACATCCCCGAAGTAGACGCGGTCGTAGGCACCGGCGAACTCGAAGCCATCCTCGCCGCCGCAGGTCTTACATCAAGCGGTCACGCAAACATCGACTCCCCCTTCAATATCCTCCCGCAGTCCCAGATATCCCGCGCCCCCAGCGCCGTCCACCAGCACTCACGTCCCGAAGACTCCTCACCACAACTCCAGATCGAACAAGCCACCGAATCGGGTGCCCCACATCTCGATTCTGAGATGTGGGTTTCGCAGAATGCCCGGGAAAACACCCTGCATCCTTCCCGCCCAGAAGGCGACGCCCGCGAACGATCCGGCCGCTTCTCCCGCGCCTCATGGGGCGGAGCCACCGCCGCCCTCCCCGAGTACCTCTACAACGACGAAACCCCACGCATCCTGACCACCCCACGCGCGTCAGCCTACATAAAAATCGCCGAAGGCTGCGATCACCCCTGCAGCTTCTGCATCATCCCGCAGCTCCGCGGCAAGTTCCGCTCCCGCCGCATGTCATCAATCATCGCCGAGGCCGAGAACCTCATCGCACAAGGCGTCCGCGAGATCACCCTCATCGGCCAGGACACCACCTGCTACGGCGAAGACTTAGGACTCACCGAGGGTCTGTCCGAACTTTTAGCCGCACTCGCAGTCCTTCCCGGCCTCCGCTGGCTGCGCTTCCTCTACACCTACCCGAACAAAGTCACCACGCGCCTGCTCGAGACGATGGCCAAGCACGACACCATCGCAAAATATCTCGACGTCCCCCTCCAGCACGCCAGCTCCAGCGTCCTCAAGCGCATGAAGCGCGGCGGCAACGCGCAGATCTTCCTCGACCTCATCGCCAAGGCCCGCCGCATCGTCCCCGGCATCGCCATCCGCACGTCGTTCATCGTCGGCTTCCCCGGCGAAACAGATGAGGACTTCAACGAACTCGCAGAGTTCGTGAAGAGAGCCCAGATCGACTGGCTAGGCGTCTTCACCTACTCCGACGAAGAGGGCGCGAAGGCCTTCGAACTAGCCGACGAACTCAAAGTCCCCCAACGCACCATCCAGGCCCGCCGCCGCAAGCTGATGAAGCTGCAACAAAAGATCAGCACCAAATCCAAAGCCGCCTGGGTAGGCCGCGAGATCGACCTCCTCGTCGAAGGCGAATCCGAAGAAACCGAACTGCTCTGGCAGGGCCGCACCGCGTTCCACGCCCCCGAGATCGACGGCAAAGTCCTGATCAACGACTTCGGCCCCCACGAAACCCTCGTCCCCGGCACCTTCTACCGCGCCGAAATCACCGACTCCCATGACTACGACGTAGTCGCCCGCATCCTCGAATAACCCCGCCACAACTGCTTTTGCAATTGCCTTTGCTTTTGTACTTGCTGTTGCTTTTTAGTTGTCATCCTTCGCCGAAGGCGGAGGATCCTTCCTCGCCAGCCCGCTCTCCTCAGCGACCAACGGAGCGGCTCTGCGCGCCGAGGGCGGTCTGCTGCGTTCCATCGTCTAAAAATTTACAATATTAACGCCATGCCAAAAGCTCTCCGCTGCCCCACCTGCCGCAACATCGTACTCGCCAAAAGCGAAGACTTCCCCTTCTGCTCCGACCGCTGCCGCCGCATCGATCTCGGCAAATGGGCCAGCGGCGACTACAAAATCTCCACCCCTATCCAGGACCCCGACCTCCTCGAAGAACTAGCTCGCTCCAACAAGCACAATCGCCAGAACGACGAAGACTAAAACCTGCAAGTCGCTACTAACAAACGGGAAATCCGAAGAATCTTCCCGAAAGGCGTTCCCCGAAAAACCCAGCCGCCCTACAAAGATAACCCACACCAAATCAAGACTTTGCGCGAAAACACCCGGTAAATGACCGAAAAACACCCTAAGTCTAACCGTAACCACTATTGAATGAAGACTTTGACACATTTCGAGGGGAGTGGGGTGTCCAACCCCTGTAAACTCGCAATCAGCCTTCGGGCGACAAAACCCTAATGGCGAACTCCAGCGTCCAGCTCCACCCTCCCACCGAAAAGAAGACCCTATGGGCCTGGGCCATCGGCACCTTCTTTGGAGCAGGCCTGCTCAAACCCGGCCCCGGCACTTACGGCAGCATCGCCGCCGTCCTCCTCTGGTACGCCGCAGCGCACATTCTGCACCCATCCCCGGTTGCTCTCGCCGTTGGCACAGCGATAGGCGCAGTAATCGCGACACTAATCGGCATCCCCGCCGCAACCATCGTCGCCCGCGAATCCGGCCGCGAAGATCCCGGCCACGTCGTCATCGACGAGGTCGCCGGCCAACTTATCGCCCTCATCGCCATCCCCGCCGACTGGCAGCACGCAGCAATCTCTCTGCTCCTCTTCCGCGCCTTCGACATCCTCAAACCCCCACCCATCCGCCAGCTCGAACGCCTCCCCGCCGGCACCGGCATCATGCTGGACGACGTAGCCGCCGGCCTCTTCGCCCTCATCGTCGCACAACTGGTTCGCCTCTACTTCTAGCACCGCCGCAAAAGGCGTAACAGTGATCAAAGGGATAAAAACTGATAAAAGCAGATTCAAGGCCAGCGATTACTCCACGTTCCACTTGTATGCGTTTTTATCACTGTTACGCCTTGGCATTTGCACTCCGCTGCACACCCGTCTACGCTAAACCCAGCATGACGACCCTCCGCTCCCTCCTGACGCCCGACAAGCCCGACGCTCCGGCCCCGCATCTCGACCGCGTCACGCCCATCGCCGCCATGCCCGGTGGCGAGATCGACGTCTACGGCCAGCATCTCGACCCCCACGGCGCCCACGTCCCCCGTGCCACCATCGGCGACATCTCCGCCCCCGTCGTCCTCAGCCGTCCCACCCGCACCACCATCCGCGTCCCCGAAGGCGCCATCACCGGCGACCTCGTCCTCCACCGCAGTGCGACAGAGAGCAACCCCGTCAACGTCCGCATTGCCGTCCCCATGGCAGAAAACCTTCACCCGGTCGCCAATCCCGCAGTCGACGCAGAAGGCAACGTCTACGCCACCGTCTCTGGAGCGCGCGGTCAGGTTGTCCCTGTCTCCATCTTCCAAATTCAGCGTGACTTCCAGATGCGCCCCTTCGTCCGCGACCTCATCAACGCCACCGGCCTCGCCTTCGACCCCGACGGCTACCTCTACGCCAGCTCCCGCGCCGAAGGGAACGTCTACCGCATCTCCCCCGAGGGCGCCATCTCCACCTACGCCGAGGGCATGGGCATCGCCACCGGCATCGCCTTCGACCGCGACGGCAACCTCTTCGTCGGCGACCGCTCCGGCACCATCTTCAAAATCAGCCGCGCCAGCTCCGGCGGCGCTAGCGGCGAAATCTTCGTCTACGCCACCCTCGAGCCGAGCATCGCCGCCTACCATCTGGCGTTTAATAACGCCGGAACCCTCTTCGTCACCGGCCCCACCACTTCATCGAACCAGGCCATCCACGCCATCGACCGCGACGGCAACACCACTGTTTTTTACCAGGGCCTCGGCCGCGCCCAGGGCATGGCCTTCGACGTCGACGACAACCTCTACGTCGCCGCCAGCCTTCGCGGCCAGCGCGGCATTATCCGCATCAACCCGCACCACGAAGCCACCCTCGCCATCTCCGGCAACAACCTCGTCGGCCTCGCCTTCCTTGAAGACGGCAATGCGACCCTCGCGACCCGCGACTCCCTCTACCACGTATCCCTCGACATCGAAGGCCGCAGACTTTTCTAGCATCCCTCGCGCCAATCGTCAGCCGGACTGCCTCCGTTTTCGTAAAATCAGAGCGCCCGCTACCTAAGGCTTGTACACCACCTTAAGATCATCAGCACTCCGATCATCGGCACCAGCAATGAGGGAAGACACCGTGGAATCGCGGCCCTATTATAGACTTCTGCTTCGTCTCCTTGCCCCACCCGTTGCAGCACCGTCTTTTCCCTCATCCTGCCAGTGCAGGGAGGCCTGAAGGCGTCGATCCATTTTCCACAAACAATCATGGCTCAAAGAAACCCGACAGTGGGTTCAATAATCGCCCCCTTGAATAAAGCCCAAAACCTAGCGCAATCATTTGAAACCGAACGCCCCATGACGCGTCTGCAGCGAACGAACATCGACGACGGCCTCTCCCTGCCGGATGCGGCCTTCTACGACGTTGGCGGCCTCAATGCGGTGGTTTTCACGGAGGAACTGGGCATAACACGCTAGGGCCTTCAAATAGACTGGATGCCCCCAGCCAAGCTGGACGTTCATTTGGCCCGCTCCCTGTTCCATATGCTCTTCCGCCTTAGATATGTCGCCCGCCTTCCAATAGGCGTAGCCCAGAATGAAGTTGCTTTCTCCAATGGCAAAGCTATCCGGCTGCATCGCGGCCTTCGCGTCATCGAGGGCCGCATTGAGCAGCGGAATAGCGGACGGACAATCCTTGAGGTAGCACAGCGCCTGAGAGAGAGCGATCCGTGCCGCCATTCTGTCAATGACGTCGGCTTTCCCATTCGTAACGAATTCGGCCACGGCCAGCTGCGCAAAATCTCTCGCTTTGGCGAACTTTCGTTTATTCAGGTAGAGTGCCGCGAGATCGCTCCAACTACGCGCGATCTGCAACCGGTCGCCGAGGGCCTGTCGAAGACTCAGGGCCTCCAGCTCCTCCTTTTCGCTCTCTCCCAGCTTTCCCATCGCGATATGCAGGCTACCCAACTGGCCAAGGGCCGAGGCCAGGTTCCCGCTCTGCTCCGGAGTATGTCGGAGCAGAGAAACTGCATGCTCCAACATCGCCTCTGACTTCTCCCACAGTGCTACATCCTCGTACAACAGGCCAAGCCGCACGTAGATCACGCTGAGCTCAACGTTAGCTGCACGAGCAGACTCCGCCTGTCGCACCGCTGCCTCTTCAAGAGTGATCCTGTGCAGAAGGTTCTGTTTGAATGCGCCGGCGGTTGCGTTAACACGCATAGACTGGCCAATCTCACTAGCCTCAGACCTCTGTTGACCATGAGCATGCGTGGAGAGCAGCAAAGCAAGAACAGGGCTGACAACAAGACGAACGTTCATCACGACCTCCTGAATTTCTCGTTGGAACGCGCAACGAACGAGCGCGTTGAAGACAGGGGTTCCCTTTCGCGTTATGAAGCGTGAGAATCCGTCACGCCAAAACACGGCCGAATTTCATATGCAAAACTTCACTAATGGACTGCGTCGTCTCGAAAGGACATCGCCACCGGAGCGCTTGCCCTCATGAGGCAGTTACATACCATGCCGGGAACTATATACGAATATTTTCGTATATATCAACGAAATCGTTCGTAGAAATCCTGCATTTTGGTGCCCGAGCCGAGAAAAGACCAGGAACGAAAGCACCCTTCTTTCATCATCATGTAGACGGATTCTCGTTCGCAGGACGCTCGATTCATGTCCTTCCGCCTTTCCATTTCGCCGATTAGACAACTGGATCTCGCGCGCGGTTAGGGAAGAAAACGGAAATTTCTTCTTCCGATGGCTCGGCCAAAACGCCGGTTACCCAAACCGTTTGCGCCGGCTATCTTCCAGTACGGACGCAATCCGAATTTAGTTCCACCTCAGTCCTTCTCCATGGAAGAAAGGCTAAACCCGAGAGAAATGGCATTCAATGCATGAATTTTGTTGCTGCCTGGAGCTTCTACGCGTCATCTTAAACGTAGGCACAGGAGTACGCTCGTGATGGAAAAGATAAAACAAGCTTCGCCCGGCATCAACGCAGTCGACAACAACGCAGTCTTTGACATCAACAAAATCGCCGGCAACTTTCCCAACACCGCCGACACCATGCTGATCGACACCCGTCTGACGGACGAGCATCATGCCAGCTCTCGTGTCTTTCGGATCTATCGACCGACCCCAGCGCACTACCACGCTACATGCGACGAATACCTTTTGGTTATCTCTGGCCGCGCGACATTTTTCCTGGGCGACGCGCCACATTTCGAAGCCGGTCCCGGCCAGCTTATCTTCTTCAAACAGGGCACAGTTCACGGCACCCCGGAGCTCCTCGAAGAGCCCTTCGTCGTCCTGGCGGTGGACACTCCTCGACGTGATCCGAAGGATATTATCTTCGTCAATCCCGCCGATGGCACCCCGGAGAACTTCATCCAAAGCAAGCGTCTGTACTGAGGTTCGTCTGTCTCTGGGGCGAAATCGGCGCACAACCCATATCATCGAGACAGAACCCATCGCCGGCGGAATGACCCAACACCACACATGATCGCTGAAATCATCGCAGCTGGCTCCGAGATGCTCACGCCTCTCCGCCAGGACACCAACTCCCTTTACCTCACAGAAGGCCTCAACGACCTTGGCGTTCAGGTCGCCTTCAAGACCATCGTCGGCGACAACCTCGCGCATCTCACCAGCGCCGCCCTCATCGCCATCTCCCGCGCCGACATCGTCATCTTCTCCGGCGGCCTTGGCCCCACCGAAGACGACCTCACCCGGGAAGCCGTAGCCGCCGCGCTCGGCATCGGCGTCCACGCCGACAACGCCGTTCTCACCGCCCTCTACAAGCGCTTTGCTGCCCGCCAGATGGTCATGCCCCCCAACAATGCGAAGCAGGCCGACGTCCTCGATGGGGCTGTCGTTCTCGAAAACAAAAACGGGAGCGCCCCGGCGCAATATCTAGACACAACAGTCCTCGACTCCGATGGCAAACCCATTCGCAAGATCGTCATCCTCTTGCCAGGCCCGCCGAAGGAGCTCAAGCCGCTCTTCGATAACCTGGTGAAGCCGCGCCTCGCCGCCTCCCTTCCCGTCCGTCATCTCGCGAAACGCATCCTACGCATGGCGCTCATCCCCGAGTCGCACGTCGACGCGCGCACCGCGCCCATCTACCAGCAGTACACCGACGTCGAGACCACTATCCTCGCCGGCGCAGGCGAGATCCAACTTCACTTCCTCTGCGCCAAACCCACCGTGGCCGAAGCCCAGGCTCGCGTCGACGAACTCGCCGAGAAGATCGAAGCCGAGATGGACGACACCATCTTCTCCTCGCACGGCGAATCTCTCGAAGAGGTCGTGCTGCTCAACCTCGGCCTCCGCGACCTCACCCTCGCCACCGCCGAGAGCTGCACCGGCGGCCTCCTCGCTGAACGCCTTACTGCGATCCCAGGCAGCTCGCGTTACTTCCTCGGTGGCGCAGTCGTCTACAGCGACGCGCTCAAGACCACCTTCGCCGCGGTCCCCGCCGAACTCGTCGCCAACAAAGGCCCTGTCTCGCCCGAAGTAGCGCGCTCACTCGCCGAAGGCATCCGCATTCGCACCGGCGCATCGCTCGGCATCTCGATCACAGGCATCGCCGGCCCTGGCCCGGGCGCACCCGGCCCCGACGCCAACAAGCCCATCGGTCTGGTCTACATCGCCCTCGCCAACGCCCAGCATACCCAGGTAAAAGAGTTCAACCTCCCCGGCGATCGCGATCGCATCCGCTGGTGGGCCAGCCAGCATGCCCTCGAACTCATCCGCCACCACATCCTCTAAGCCAACCTCTCGAAAAAAGGCTGACCACGGATTTGCTCGAAGTACACGGATTTTAAAACAAACGATTCAAGACAAAGCAACAAAAGAACGAGTGAGGTCGATGCGATATAGCCGCGTCGGCTTTATCAATATCGTCCTTATTTTGAAATCCGTTTTTATCGCTTTTTGAATCCGTGTACTCCGCGCAAATCCGTGGTCAGTCCTCGCTTCCTCATCCGCCCTTGCTAAACTCAACCAGACGATCATGAACCCTTGGCTCCTCTCCATTCCGATCGCTTATCTTCTGGGTTCGATTCCCTTCGGCTATCTCCTTGTAAAAATCTTTCGCAAGCAGGACATCCGCGCCACCGGCAGCGGCAACATCGGCGCCACCAACGTCGCCCGCTCCGGAGCCAAAGGTCTCGGCATCGCCACCCTCCTCCTCGACTGCGGCAAAGCCTTCCTCGCCGTCAAAATCGCGCAACACCTCGCTCCCGGCAACTACGACCTCGCCGTTGTCGCCGCCGTAGCCGCAATTCTCGGCCACGTCTTCCCCATCTGGCTCGGCTTTCGCGGCGGCAAAGGCGTCGCCAGCGCCCTCGGTGTCTTCCTCGCCCTCTCACCCGCCGCCGCCGGTTGCACCTTCGCCATCTTCCTCGTCATCTTCCTCATCACGCGTTACGTCTCGCTCGCATCCATCATCGGCTCGGCCTTCTTCCCGCTCTTCGGCCTTTATTTTGTGCAGGTGCGAACACCCATCGTCATCGCCGGCTTCCTCTTCATCCCTATCCTCATCATCGTGAAGCATCGCGAAAATATCCGCCGCCTCCTCGCCGGCACAGAAAGTCGCTTCGGCAAAAAAAAGGCGGCAGCATGAGCCGCATCGCCATCCTTGGTGCCGGAGCCTGGGGCACCGCGCTCGCTCTCTCCCTCGCGCGCCGCGGCGGCCACCAGCTCTGTCTCTGGTCCCACTCCGCCGCACTCGCCGAACAGCTCGCCGACGCTGGCGAGAACCTCCGCTACCTCCCCGGCTTCACCCTCCCCGCCGACATCGACGTCACCTCGGACCTGCCCCGCGCCATCTTCGAAACCGACGTCCTCCTCTGCGTCACGCCCTCGCAACATCTGCGCGGCGTCATCACCCAAATCGCCCCCCTGCTCACAAAAAATCAAATCATCCTAAGCGCCAGCAAAGGCATCGAGGAGACCACCTTCCTCCGCATGTCGCAGGTGGTCGCCGCAACCACCAATAATCCCTTCGCTGTGCTGAGCGGTCCATCCTTCGCGCAGGAGGTGGCCACCGGCATGCCCACCGCCGTCGTCGTCGCCTCACAGTCTCCCCAGATCGCCCAGACCATCCAGCGCGACTTCACCTCGCCCACCCTCCGCGTCTACACCAACGACGATGTCCCAGGTGTTGAACTCGGCGGGGCAATGAAGAACGTCATCGCTCTCGCTACCGGCGTCGCCCACGGCCTCAACCTCGGCTACAACTCCTCCGCTGCCCTCATCACGCGCGGCATTGCTGAAATGACGCGTCTCGCCGTAGCCTGCGGCGGCCGCCGCCAGACACTTGTCGGCCTCTCCGGCGTCGGCGACCTCGTCCTCACCTGCACCGGCTCTCTCTCGCGCAACCGTGCCGTCGGCATCGAACTAGGGCGGGGCCGCCAGCTCCCCGACATCATTGCCGGCCTCAACGGCAAAGTAGCCGAAGGCATCCTCAGCACTGCCGCTGCCCTGGGCCTCGCCTCCCGCTACGCCGTCGAGATGCCCATCACCGAACAGATGGACGCCATCCTCCACCACAATAAGCCTCCCAAAGAAGCCATCCGCGAACTCATGTCCCGCCCTGGCCGCGACGAATAGCTCCCGCCATTTAGAACATTTTCACTATTGCTATAAGAGTCGTCATTCTGCCCCTGAGCTTGTCGAAAGGGAAGAACCTCTGTATTTCGTTCGAGCGCCTAACATTACACAATCTATGAAAATGCCCTAATCCCAAACGGCCGGCTTCAGCATCCAACCACCATGAGCGAACCACAGCCTTCAAAAAACGATCCCACCCCGGAAGAACGCAAAAGGCGACTCCAGCTTTCTGCGTGTAGTCATCGCCTTCATCGTGACCATCGCGATCATCATGGTCGCAGCCATCGTCTTCTTAAAAGTAAGGTAGACCAAGGCGATTCCTACCCCGCATGAAGCACATCCAACCTCTCAGATTCAGCGCGCTCCCATGCCACTACCTGTTCAACCGCCGGCAAATCTCGCAGCATAATTTCCCCTCCGCGACAGAATATTTTCTCTAAGCAGCACTTAGTTGCATTTTACTCAGCGGAAGAGTTCGTCCATCGTGGTATCTTCGCTGGCTCTGGCCGAGCGCAGGACGTAGGTGAGGCCGATGGCTGCGGTGTCGGTGTGGAGGCGGAGGCTGCGGCTGTAGTAACCGGAGAAGGTGAAGTGGCCTCCGAGGGGGACGTCGAGTGCGTTGGTGAAGCCGTTGTCCTCGGTAACGTTGTGCCCGGTGACGACGGTGGCCTTGCCGTTGCGGGAGGGGCCGTAGATCTTCTGGTCGCCGATGGGGAGCTGCTCGTAGGCGTCACTCTCAAAGGAGATGTCTCGGAAGAGATCGACGCCGAGGCCAATCTGGAAGTGGGCGAGCGGGCCGAGCGAGGTGTAGTTCTTGGTGACGGTGCGGTTGACGAGCGTTGTGGAGTCGCCGCCGCCAATCTCAAGAGTTGGCGTGATGCGGCCGAAGGTGCGCTCGAAGTGGTTGTTGATGTCGAAGGTGACGCGGCCGGTGGTGAGACCGTAGGCCTCATCGCCGGTAGGTGCGGTGAAGGCGCCTGTGACTTGGTACTGGAATAAGCGTGGGATGAACTGAGCGTGGAGGCCGAAGACAATGTCGCCGGGCTCGCCGCGCTGGTTGACGAGCTGCGCGGTGGGCTTGGGGTGGGTGGAGCGGCTCTCAGCGAGACGGTACATGTAGATGGGGAGGGTGGCGTCGATGGAAACGACGTCGTTGAAGCTGTAGCCGATGGAGGGGGTGGCGATGGTTGCCCAGCCGGTGACCGAGTCGTGGACACCGGAGATGGTGAGACCGGCGTTCCAGCCATGCAGAAGATCGGAGAGCCCGGGAACTTCGGGGACATCCTGGGCATTTGGTAGCGGGGGCTGGCTGGTGGATGTTGGCGGTTCGGCGGCCCTTTCGCGGGGCAGCTGAGCGCTAGTTGGCAGCGCGAGCAGCACGAAGATGCAGGAGGACGCCCGGCGATGAAGTCGTAACGGCAAGCATGACCCCTGAACTGAGCTCTGCGGTGAGCATGACATCTTTTGGGGACGTTCGCCAACCTCTTCTGTGTTGCGCTTATAGATGCCGTCGACCTTTGGGTCGATGGATGGTGCTGGGCGCAGGACTAACGTGCTCCAAGAGGGACGTACGGCGCAGGATAGGTAGGGCCAGTGTAGTCTGCGCGCGGACGGATGAGGCGATTGTCGTCGTGCTGCTCGATAACGTGGGCGGCCCAGCCGGAGATGCGGCTGACGGCGAAGATGGGGGTGAAGAGGTCGATGTCGATGCCCAGCGTGGTGTAGGTGGAGGCGGAGTAGAAGTCGACGTTGGCGTTGAGCTTTTTTTCCTGCTTGACGAAGAGCTCGATCTTGCGGGACATGTCGAACCACTTGGTGTTGCCGGCGGCTTTGCCGAGTTCTTCGGACATGCGGCGGAGGTGGGTCGCGCGGGGATCTTCGGTGTGGTAGACGCGATGGCCGAAACCGGAGATTTTTTTCTTCTCAGCGAACATCTTCCTGACGTATTCGACTGGGTCGGCGCCGGCTTTTTCGATGGCATAGAGGAGACGCATGGTGGCCTCGTTGGCCCCGCCGTGGAGCGGGCCTTTGAGCGCGCCGATGGCACCGGTGATGGCGGAGTGGATGTCAGCGAGAGTAGCGGCAATGACGCGGGCGGCAAAGGTGCTGGCGTTGAGCTCGTGGTCGGCGTGGAGGATGAGGGCAATGTCAAAGGCGCGGGTGGCAGTATCGGAGGGTTTTTCGCCGTTGAGCATCCAGAGGAAGTTGGCGGCGTGGGAAAGACTGCGGTCGGCCTCGACGATGGACTTGCCCTTGCGGATGCGGTCGAAGATGGCGACGATCATGGCGATCTGCGCAGTGAGCCTGTAGGATTTGCGGACGTTGGCGGCGTGAGAGCTGTCAGCTTCGTCGGCGTCGTAGATACTGAGCAGGGAGACTGAGGTGCGGAGGACCTCCATTGGCGTGGCGTCGCTGGGGACGCTGCGGAGGAGATCAATGATCTTGGGGTCGAGCTTGCGCGCTGCGGAGAGGTGTTCGCTGAACTCAGCGAGTTCGGCGGCGTTGGGGAGCTTGCCGAACCAGAGAAGGTAGGTGGTCTCCTCGAAGGTGGAGCGCTGCGCGAGTTCGTGGATGTCGATGCCGCGATAGGAGAGGACGCCGGCGTCGCCGTCGATCCAGCAGATGGAGGAGCTGGTGGCGACGATGCCTTCCAGGCCTTTCGGTGCGACAGCAGTGGACATAAGACACTTCTCCAGACGGAAACTTAGTACATCTGGTTATAGCGCAGCGGAGAAACGGTTGTCACGAGAGGATGCGCGAATATCGGTATCTCTGTGCGACTAAGGTGTTACGGATGTTCGAGTCCCGTGCGGGCGGGAGAGAAGGGGGCGAGGTCGATCGAAGGGGTTTCGCCGGAGAGAAGTTGCGCCATGATCCGCGCGGTGGCAGGGGCGAGGAGGATACCGTCGCGGTAGTGACCGGTGGCAAGAAAGCGGTTGGGTAACGGGGGCAGAGCGCCGAGGAGGGGAAGGCCGTCGGGAGTTGCGGGACGGAGGCCGGCCCAGGCTTCAAGTTCCGGGACGGAGGCTAGCTGGGGGAGTAACGAGACGGCGAGAGAGCGAAGGTGGGCAATGTCGGGGGGATAGAGGGTCTTGTCGAAGCCGGCGTCTTCTACGGTCGCTCCGATGATGGCGCGGCCGGCATTGGGACCGGATGTACGGGGGACTATATAGATGCCGGGTGTGCGAACGACGAGGTGAAGGGGGAGCGAGGGCGGCAGGGAGACAGCGAGCATCTGTCCCTTTTTCGGTTTGACCTGGAGGTTGGGGAGGCGGGAGGTAATGGAGGCCCAGGCTCCGGTGCAGTCTACGAATTGTGCTGCGTGAAGGACGCCGATAGGAGTATGGATCTCGACGGCGTCGCCGGCGGAGCGAATGGAGAGAACGGGCGTGTTGGGGCGGAGGTCGATGGTGGTCGCTCGGATGGCGGCGAGAAAGGTGGTAGCGAGCTGGCGGGGGTCGAGGCTGTATTCGTCGAGGAGGATAAAACGATGGTTGCCGGGAAGGAGTGCGGGGAGGAGATGGACGAGGTCTTCGGGCGTGAGTTCAGTGTTTGTGCTGCGGGCGCCGGGTGGGAGGGCCTGCAGAGTAGTGTGGGTTTGGAAGGGAACGCGGATGCCTGAGAGAACGCGGAGGCGGTCGAGAAGGTCCGGGTAGAGAGAGAGGCTGAGTTCGGAAAGTGGACGAAGTTGGGGCGGGTTATGGGGATCGTTGGCTGCCAGCATTCCGGCGGCGGCGGTGGAGGCCTCGGCGAGAGGAAGGGCCTGGTCAAGCACGGTGACGCGGATGCCACGATCGTGAAGCTCGAGGGCGAGGGAGAGACCTATGATGCCGGCCCCGGCGATGCAGACGTCAGGACCCGAAAAGGAAGGGTGATGCATGGAACAAGTTTAGTTTGCCAGCGGAGAGGTTATAGTTTGTTGTATCAGTTTGCGGGCTGATCAGCGGTCTGTGATCAGCAGGTCCGGTTGTGGTGAACGAATACCAGGAGAGTGGAATGAGCGACGAAGAGTACGTAGAACAGAGGTCAATCTCGGGAGCATTGCTTGGCGTGGTGGCGGTGGCGTTGCTGGCCGCGCTGGGTGGGCTGGTATGGTCCTACGGTTTGCAGAACCATCTTTCCGCCGCGGAGCAGAAGATCGCAGCGGCAGACCAGAAGAACGCTGAGCTGGCGCAGCAGCTTGAGGCGACCAATGCCAGGCTTCGCGCGACGAGCGAGACGTTGGGGCAGAGCGTGGGCATGACCCAGAAGCAACTGGAACTCCGGGCGCAGAGCATCATTGCGGCGCAGAAGGCGGAGTCGGCGAAGTTGGAGCAGGAACAGGCGCAGGCGACGAAGCAGATTGGCGCGGTGTCGACCGATGTCGCTTCCGTAAAGACGGACGTGGGCGGCGTGAAGACGGACGTTGCGACGACCAAGTCCGACCTGGAGGCAACCAAGACGCAGCTGACCCGCGTGATGGGGGACGCCGGCGTGATGAGCGGCCTGATCGCTACCAACCACGATGAGCTCGAGGTCCTGAAGCATAAGGGGGACCGTAACTATCTTGAGTTCACCCTGCAGAAGGGCGCGAAGCCAACCCTGCTGTCGACGATCAAGCTGCAGTTAAAGAAGGCGGACGAGAAGCATTCGCGCTATACGCTGGTGGTCAGCTCGGACGATCGCAACATCGAAAAGAAGGATAAGGGACTCGACGAACCGGTGCAGTTTTACAACGGCAAGGATCCTGTGTTGTATGAGCTGGTGGTGAATGTGATCGAAAAGAACAAGGTCTCGGGGTATCTGTCGACGCCGAAGAATACAGCAAAGCCAGCGGGGGGCCAGTAACGACGGGCATTTCGCATTACTGCAGACGCAGAAAGGGGGACGCTCATCGCGTCCCCCTTTCTGGTTGCCTTGGTTGAATTACTTTTTGGTTGCCTTTTTTGCTGCCTTCTTCGCTGGTTTCTTGGCTGCCTTTTTTGCTGCTTTCTTAGTTGCCATTTTGCCTATTCTCCCTATTGATTAGACATCGTCGTTACAACACGCTGCATAGCAGCTAACGAAGGTATAGATTTACGTAATTTCACTGTCAAGAAAAAAATGAACGAAAGCCCAATTCTTTTTTGCGCCGAAGAGTGAAAACGGACCGGGGGATTGACTTTCTGTCTCGCGATTTGGAGTCGCGCGAGGATTGCATAGAGGAAAAAAGCGGGTGTTGGAAGTCTATGTTCGTGCGCGCAGAGTGGTGGACTATAGTCATGGAAAGCAAAAACTGAAGGTCGTTTGTTTCCGACCGATTTTATTTCAGTACCACGGGAGAGCGCTTGATGCGTGCAAAGAACGTGATCGCGGCAGTTGTTTGTCTTCTTCTTACGAGCGCAGTGGTTGCGCAGAAGCGGAACATTACGGAGAAGGATATCTTCAGCTTTACGTGGATCGGCGATACGCAGCTTTCGCCCGATGGAATCCGCGCGGTCTATGTGCAGACGACGGTGAATGCGAAGCGCGATGGCTATGACACCGCACTTTATCTTCTGGATACGTCCCAGCCGATGGCATCGCCGCGCCGGCTGACCAATGGACCGCGTGATGCGCAGCCGCGATGGTCGCCTGACGGAACGCAGATCGCATTTACTCGTGCGGTCGAGAAAGATGGCAAGCCGGAGCCGCCGCAGCTTTACCTGCTTTCGCTGGCCGGGGGCGAACCGGTACAGGTTTCGGCGATGGAGAAAGGAGTTGGTTCGCCACAGTGGGCGCCGAATGGGACCTGCATCGCCGTGCTGAGCGAGACGCCGATTGTGCCTGAGCCGAAGACCGACAAAAAAGACGGGGCAAAGGAGGGGGCGAAGGCCGACGAGCATAAGAGCGATGTACGGATCATTACGAAGGCGGTGTATCGCAGTAATGGCACCGGATACATCGACACGAAGGTCGCGTCGCAGCTCTATCTGTTCTACACGGCGAAGATCGGGTCGAAACCGGTAACTCCATGGCAGGTGACGACGGGACGGTTTTCGGTTGGCGAGTTTGCGTGGCATCCGTCGTCGAGCGACATCTATTACACGTCGGAGCATATCGACGAGCCTTATTACGATCTGCCGCATAACGAGATCTATGTGCTAGACACTCCTCCTGACGGGGCGGCAAAGGATGAGAAGGCGCCGCCACCATTGAGCACTCTGGTTGCAAAACTGACGTTTGCTGCTTCGGGGTTGGCGATCTCCCCGGATGGAAAGCGCATCGCTTTCCATGGGGATGAGCAGCCGCCGATGAAGCCGCGATCGCATCAACAGGCGGACTTGTTCGTGATGGGCATCGATCCGACGCAACCTGCGCCGGTGACATTGCCGCTGCATAATCTCACGGCAAACTACGACTTTGAGATGGGTGGAGGAGTGGGCGGCGACAATATCGCTCCGCGGGGCGGTGGGCGCGGCGGGTTGGTCTGGACGTCCAACGGTAAGTTACTGATCGATGTGGTGGGCAAGCAGGGGAGCGCGTTGCTGGTATCGATTGATGCGACAACGGGAGCGGTGAAGGAGCTGACCGCGGAGAAGCAGGCGGTGGTGGGCTTTGCGATGAAGCCGGATGCGACGAAGATACTGGCGCTGATTTCGACGCCGATCAGTATTGGTGACTTGTTCTCGGTGACGACGGACGGTTCGAAGAGGCAGACTCAGTTGACGGATGCGAATAAGACCCTGTTTTCACAGTTGAACCTGACGATGCCCGAGGATATGCAGGTGACGCCTACGGCGAATGCGAAGGACATTGCGGGAAGCAAGATTGAGTCGTTTGTGCAGCTGCCGCCAGACTTCGATAAGACGAAGAAGTATCCGCTGATCCTGAATATTCATGGAGGACCGCATTCGGCCTATGGGTGGGTGTTCGATCATGAGATGCAGTGGATGGCGGCAAAGGGGTATGTGGTGGTGTATCCGAATCCGCGGGGGTCGACCACGTACGGACAGCAGTTTGCCAATGTTATTCAACATAACTATCCCGGCGATGACTTCCACGACCTGATGGACTGCGTAGATGCGGTTGTGAAGCTGGGATATGTTGACCCGGCAAAGATGGGTGTGACCGGCGGGAGCGGCGGAGGATTGCTGACGGACTGGACGGTAACGCAGACAACTCGCTTCAAAGCGGCGGTGGCGCAGCGGGATATCACGGACTGGTCGAACTGGTGGTACACGGCAGACTTTACATTGTTTCAGCCGACGTGGTTTGAAGGTGCGCCATTCGATAAGGTGGAGGAGTTCAAGAAGTACTCGCCAATCACGTACATCACGAAGGTGCAGACGCCGATGCTGTTCATCTTGGGCGAAGCGGACTATCGAACGCCGCCAACTGGAGGTGGTGAAGACTTCTTCCGCGCATTGAAGTACCGGCACATCGATACGGTGATGGTGAGATTTCCAGGAGAGAGCCATGAGCTTTCGCGAAGTGGGCAGCCTTGGCATCGTGTGGAGCGGTTGGAGAATATCGTCAACTGGTTCGACAAGTATTTGATGGGAATGCCGGAGCCGCAATATGACATCGTTCCTCCGAGTGCGACGCCACCTAGTGTGAAGTCGAACTAAAGAGTAGAGTTTTCATCGAGGTATTTTGATCGATGAAGGATGTTGTGATTGTTGCTGCAGTGCGGACGCCGGTGGGTAAGTTTCAAGGGGCGTTCGCAGAGATGACGGCGGTTCAGCTGGGTGCGATTGCGGTTCGAGAGGCTGTGAAGCGGGTGCGGATCGATGCGGCGAGTGTGGATGAGTGCCTGATGGGTTGTGTGCTGCCGGCGGGCCTGGGTCAGAATCCGGCGCGGCAGGCGGCATTGCAGGGTGGGTTGCCGGACACGGTGTCGGCGATGACGATCAATATGGTCTGCGGGTCGGGGCTGAAGGCGGTGGCGCTGGCTGCGCAGGCAGTAATGGCGGGGGATGCAGAGATTGTTGTCGCGGGGGGAATGGAGTCGATGACAAATGTGCCTTATCTGCTGCCACAGGGGCGCAAGGGATTTCGCATGGGCGACTCGGTTGTGGTGGACTCGATGGTGAAGGATGGGCTGTGGTGCGCGTGTGAGGACTATCACATGGGCATCACGGGGGAGAACGTTGCGGAGAAGCACTCGATTACGCGGGAGGAGCAGGATGCTTATGCTCTGGCTTCGCATCGGAAGGCCAGCGCGGCGTGGAGGGAAGGGCGGTTCGATGCGGAGGTGGTGCCGGTGAGTGTGCCGGGGAAGAAGGGCTCGGTCACGGTAGTTGCGCGCGATGAGAGTGTTCGCGACGATGCTTCGATCGAGGCGCTGGCTGCGCTGAAGCCTGCGTTCAGGAAAGAGGGGACCGTGACGGCGGGAAATGCTCCGGGAGTGAACGATGCGGCGGCTGCGGTCGTGGTGATGTCGGCTGCTCGAGCGAAGGAGCTTGGGTTAGAGCCGCTGGTGACGATCAAGGCGCAAGCTACGAGTGGTGTCGCACCGAAATGGGTGATGCTGGCTCCGGTGACCGGCGTGCAGCTGGTCCTGAGACGGGCTGGGTGGGTGCGGGACGAGGTGGATCTGTTTGAGTTGAACGAGGCGTTCAGCGTTCAAGCGCTTGGAGTGATGAAAGAGCTGGGGCTGGACGCCGCGAAGGTGAATGTGAATGGTGGGGCGGTAGCGATTGGACATCCGATTGGAGCGAGCGGGGCGCGAGTGCTGGTGACGCTGATTCACGAGATGATGCGGCGGGATGTCCGCAAGGGTGTGGCGGCGCTTTGTCTGGGTGGAGGGAATTCGGTGGCGCTGGCGGTGGAGCGATGAGTCAAGTGGGGAATCAACTCGTGATGTTGCGATCGTAAAGATAATCGTTCGTTCATTTTTCAGCACGCTCAGCGCTCTCAGCACTCGATGATGTTGAGGGCGAGGCCGGCTAGCGAGGTTTCTTTGTAGCGGGATTGCATGTCGAGGCCGGTCTGGTACATGGTGGCGATGACCTGGTCGAGGGAGAGTTTGTGGTCGCCGGATTCGTGCATGGCCATGCGGCAGGCGTTGATGGCTTTGACCGCGCCCATGCCGTTGCGCTCGATGCAGGGAATCTGAACGAGGCCGCCGATGGGGTCGCAGGTCATGCCGAGGTTATGCTCCATGGCGATCTCGGCGGCGTGTTCCACTTGCTCATTGGTTCCGTTGAGGGCGGCGACTAATCCTCCGGCGGCCATCGAGCAGGCTACCCCGACTTCGCCCTGGCAGCCGACTTCGGCGCCGGAGATACTGGCGTTTTCCTTGTAGAGGATGCCGATGGCGGCGGCGGTGAGGAAGTAGCGGAGGATGCCTTCCCGCTTTTCTTCTTCTATTCCCTCGATGAAATGGGTGTAGTAGTTGGCGATGGCGGGGATGACGCCCGCAGCTCCGTTGGTGGGTGCGGTAACGACGCGGCCTCCGGCTGCGTTCTCTTCGTTGACGGCTATGGCATAGACCGTGACCCAGTCGATGGGGGCGAGGGGATCTTTCGAGCCTATGGTGTTGAGGCGTTCGGCGAGGCGGTGGGCGCGGCGGCGGACGTTGAGGCCGCCGGGAAGGATGCCTTCGGTGGCGATGCCGCGCTCAGTGCATTGCTGCATGGCTTGCCAGAGGGCGAGGATGCTGGTGCGGATTTCTTCTTCGGGCGATTGAGTTTGGCTCTGCGAACTTTGTTCATCCCACCCTTCGCGATGAGACTGCGAAGGATGGGGCACCCGAGCGTCTGTGTTTGGGATAGAGGTGTTTTCGGGGCGATTGATGGAGACTTTCGCGTCGTTGAGGAGGGCGACCTCGTTGGCGAGCAGGAGATTGGCGATGGTGAGGTTGTGCTGCTTTGCGGTGGCGAGAAGATCGGCGGCGTTGCGGAAGGGATAGGGGACGGTGCGGGCGGTGGTGAGGCTTTCGGCGGTGCGTTCGGCCTCGGATACGATGAAGCCGCCGCCGATAGAGTAGAAGACCTCTTCTGCCAACTTTGCGCCTGTGTTGTCGAAGGCGGTGAAGCGCATGCCGTTTGGGTGCGAGACAACGGCGGGGTCGGGATACATCTGATTGCGACGGAAGTTGAGGTTTTCGGCTTCGATGAAGGGGATGGTCTTGCTGCCGTTGAGTGCGAGAGAGCCGGTGGAGCGGATGGCGGCGATCTTCGCTTCAACGGTCGCGGGGTCTACCGTGTCTGGCGCTTCGCCGAGAAGGCCGAGGAGGATGGCGCGGTCGGTTCCGTGGCCGACGCCAGTAAGAGCGAGCGAGCCGTAGAGGTCGACCGTCACCTTTGCGGTGCGGAGTAGAAGGCCGGTGGATTCAAGCTGGCGCGCAAAGCGGAGGGCGGCGCGCATGGGACCGACGGTGTGGGAGCTGGAGGGGCCGATGCCGATTTTGAAAAGTTCGAAGAGGCTGGTGTTCACGACTTGATCCCGACTGGGTTCATTGTAATGGTGTGTGCCGGCTATTGTTTCTGGGTGTGGAACGCACTCTCGGAGCGGGTGTGGTGGAGTTGATGTAAGCAGCGGCGGCGGTAAGGCGAACAGGTTTCTTGGTGTCGTCGAAGACAGGGAGCAGAGCGTTGGAGACGTCCTTGTCGTGGTAGTTCGTACCGAGGGCTTTGGCGGCAGCGGCGCGGACGGCGGGGTCTTTGTCGCCCAGAGCGGAGAGAAGGTTGGCGCGGATAGGGTCGGTCTTCTCCTCCGAGATTTGCTCGATGGCCGTGACGCGAGCGGAGTTACCGCCGTTCTTGTGCATGTATTCGTACGCGCCGATGCCGATGCCGAAGGGGCCGAGGAGCATCGAGCCTGCTTGCAGTGCGCCGATGCGGGCCAAGGTGGACGGGCTGTGGAGATCTTTGTTCATAGTATGCATGGTGCTGTCTTTGAGGCCTGCAGTCGCCTTGCGATCGCCATCGACCACGGCGATGAGGATGTCTTCGCCGGAGCGATCGTTCATCTTCCAAAGAGTGGTGGCTGAGGCGAAGGCGACCTGAGGCTCCTTGTCGTCGAGCATGTTGCGGAGGTTGGTAGTGAGGTTGCGGTTTTTGGTCTGCCCGGCGGCCAGGACGGAAGCAGTGCGGACGTCGACGTCGGGATCTTTCATGGCAGCTACGATCAGAGGCTCTGCCTGGGGGTTGACGCCGAGGGTGCCGAGAGCCGCGAGCGCCTGGATGCGGACGTCAGCGTGTTTTGGGTCGTTCGCCGCGTTGGTGAGCATGTCCCATGCCTCTTGCGTGTTTTGCGCGACGGAGTGGTGGAGGCGGTCTGTGGGGGTGATGTCTGTGTCGTCGTCGACCGCGGGCGTCTGAGCAGGGGGTGGTGCAGTAGGGGGTGGTGCGGGGTTTTGAGCGAAGGTAACGGTGGCAAAGCTGAGAGAGAGGATTCCGACTGATATAGCGGCGAAGATCGACAGGTGAAGGATGCGGGTGTGCGTTTGCATGCGTTCTTGCTCCCTGGTGCGGTAAGATGCCGCTCTCACCTTTATAGCGGCATGGTGATGCTATACTCGCGAAAATCCACCGCCTCAAGGGTTTATCAGGCTCAAAGAATGCTTTTTACGGCTCGCAGTGCTGCAGTGTATGGGATAGACGCCCACATCATCGATGTTGAGGTTGATTTTTCCAATATCAAATTAGACCAGGAACAGTTCCACACAGTGGGGTTGCCGGATGCGGCGGTGCGGGAGAGCCGTGACCGGGTGCGATCGGCGATCAAGAACTCGGGCTTCGATATTCCGCCGACGCGGATCACAATCAATCTGGCTCCGGCGGATCTGAAGAAGGAGGGCTCGGGGTTCGATCTGCCGATTGCGATCGGGATATTGGGAGCGTATGGCGCGCTGCACATTAAGGATGTGAGCGACTATCTGCTGGTGGGGGAACTGGGGCTCGATGGCAGTTTGCGGGCGGTGCAGGGCATGTTGCCGATTGCGGTGGCGGCTCGGGCGAAGGGCATAAAGAACCTGATTATTCCTGCTAGCAATGCGCGTGAGGCGGCGGTGGTGGAGGGCGTGAATGTCTATCCGGTGAAGTCGCTGCTGGAGGTGCGGGAGCTGCTGAACTCGGCGGCGATGGGTGGGATTACTGCGGCTCCCCTGAAGGTCGAGACGAACGCCCTTCTGAATGAGATGCAGCACTTCCCCTTCGACTTCAAAGACGTTCGCGGGCAACAGGTGGCGAAGCGGGCGCTGGAGGTAGCGGCTGCGGGTGGGCACAACATTCTGATGATCGGGCCGCCGGGGTCGGGCAAGACGATGCTGGCGAAGCGGCTGCCGTCGATCCTGGCACCGCTGCGGTTTGAAGAGGCGCTGGAGACGACCAAAATCCACTCCGTGGCAGGTGTGCTGGATGCGGAGCAGGGGCTGGTGGCGCATCGGCCGTTCCGCTCGCCGCACCATACGATCTCGGATGCCGGATTGATTGGCGGCGGCATGATGCCGCGGCCGGGCGAGGTTTCGCTGGCGCATAATGGGCTGCTGTTTCTCGATGAGCTGCCGGAGTTTCCGCGGAATGTTTTGGAGGTTTTGCGGCAGCCGCTCGAGGATGGGCACGTGACGATCGCGCGGGCGGCGATGAGTCTGAGTTTTCCTGCGCGATTTATGTTGGCCGCAGCCATGAACCCCTGCCCGTGCGGGTACTTCAACGACAAATCGAGGGAGTGCATGTGTACGCCGCCGATGATTCAGCGGTATGTGTCTAAGGTTTCGGGGCCGCTGCTGGATCGAATCGATATCCATATCGAGGTTCCCGCTGTGCAATATAAGGAGTTACGGGGCGGGGCGGCGGCTGAGGGGTCCGAGCAGATACGCGAACGGGTGCTGGCGGCGAGAGAGCGGCAGCATACGCGGTTCGGACAGACGGGAGAACGTACAAAAGGGTCGGCGAAGGCGGCTTCGCGGCAGATATTTGCCAATTCGCAGATGAATACCCAGCAGATACGGGCTTACTGTGAGCTGTCGTCGGATGCGGAGCGACTGCTCGAACGGGCCATGCAGCAACAGGGGTTGAGTGCCCGGGCGCATGACCGTATCTTGAAGGTAGCAAGGACGATAGCGGATCTCGGGGGTGAACGGGACATCGCTGTGAAGCACATCGCAGAGGCCATTCAATATCGCACTCTGGATCGCAGCTACTGGTCTTGAGTACTGAATAACAGGGCGGTAACTGGTTCGGCAACCGAAGGGCAGTCTTTATGGTTGAGATAATCCCGTTTCTGGAATATCGTTATTAACAGGCTCCCAAAAAAAGTATTGACCTTGGGCGTCAGACAGTTTACTTTCCATGAGTGTCGCAATTGCTCCGGGCCGGCAGAATGACGGAAGGACGGTCAGGTAAATTGCGACGAAAGTTTGGCCTCGCCAGAGTTCTGGCTGGCTTTCTGTTTCAGGCCTGGGCGCGGTGAGCGCTGAATCTTACGGACGAGACAGTTTTCCGAGGAGCTGCTGATCTTTGATCAGCAAAGGTTTAGTTTGTCTGCTGGGCATATGACAGCACCAAATTGAATGAAGATTGTAGGAGTCCCTCAGGGTTATTCTGCGTCTAATGAATGTACGACGGACACGGCAGCAGTTCATCAATTCGGTTGCCATATTGAAGGTATTTCAGGCGAGTGAGCGCTAACAAGACGCTTACGCCCTAAAGAGGAAAAAGGAGAAACTATGCGCTCGGATCTTATTTTTGGAGCTCTCACGCACGTGAACAACCGTTACGAACTCTGTCAGCTGGCATCGAAGGCAACACGTAAGCTGCACAAGCCCAACACCCGGCTTCAGGACACGACCAACGAAGTACTAGACCGCTTCAAGGACACCGTTCCTATGGATGAGTCCGAGACTGTGGTCGAGAAGGTACACTTGCAGGAACGCCGCGCGGCTTAACGCGCGGCTGTTTCACCCCCCGTAGTCTCAACCCTTTACCCGCATCACACCCCCATCCGCAGCACAGGTTTCGTACTTTTACTGGCCTTCCGCACGACCCCCTCGTCAAGCAGATCCCGCCTCAGTTCCAAACATCCCTCCTAAAATTCAAATCCCAGGTAAAAACATGACCATTTCTGAATTAAAAGAACACAATATAGCCGAACTGAGTAAGCTTGCGCGCGGTCTTGACATCGCCGGCACAAGCGGTCTGCGGAAGCAGGACCTGATCTTCAAGATTCTGCAGGCGCAGAGTGAGAAGGAAGGGCACATCTTCGCGGAAGGCGTGCTGGAGATTCTGCCGGATGGTTACGGCTTTCTGCGGTCTCCCGACTACAACTACCTGCCAGGCCCGGATGACATCTATGTCTCGCCTTCGCAGATCCGCAAGTTCGACCTGAAGACGGGCGATACCATCAGCGGCAACGTTCGTCCTCCGCATGAAGGTGAGAAGTACTTCGCCCTGGTGAAGATCGAGGCAATCAACTTTGAGTCGCCGGAAGAGACGCGGAACAAGATCCTGTTCGACAACCTGACGCCTCTGTATGCGCAGGAGCGGGTGAAGATGGAGACGGTTCGCGAGCACATCTCGGGCCGCGTGATGGATCTGCTGACGCCGGTAGGCAAGGGCCAGCGTGGCTTGATCGTTGCTCCGCCAAGGACCGGAAAGACGATGCTGCTGCAGTCGATTGCGAACAGCATTACGTCGAACCATCCTGAGGTGGTTTTGATCGTTCTGCTGATCGACGAGCGACCGGAAGAAGTCACCGACATGCAGCGCAGCGTTAAAGGGGAAGTGATAAGCTCCACCTTCGACGAACCGGCGGCGCGTCACGTACAGGTCGCCGAGATGGTGATCGAGAAGGCCAAGCGGCTGGTGGAGCATAAGCGCGATGTGGTGATTCTGCTTGACTCGATCACGCGTCTGGCGCGTGCTTACAACACGATCGTTCCGCCGTCGGGCAAGGTGCTCTCAGGCGGTGTGGACTCGAATGCGCTGCAGAGGCCGAAGCGGTTCTTCGGCGCGGCTCGCAATATCGAAGAGGGCGGGTCTTTGACGATTATTGCTACGGCGCTGGTCGATACCGGCTCGCGCATGGATGAGGTTATCTTCGAGGAGTTCAAGGGCACGGGCAATATGGAGGTCATTCTTGATCGCAAGCTGGTCGACAAGCGGGTGTTCCCCGCGATCGATATTCAGCGCTCCGGTACGCGTAAGGAAGAGCTGCTGATTCCGAAGGAAGACCTGCAACGGACCTGGATTTTGCGCAAGGTGCTGAACCCGCTGTCGCCGGTTGAGGCGATGGAGTTGCTGACGGATAAGCTGGCGAAGACCCGGAATAATCAGGAGTTTTTGCACAACATGAGCTCGATTTAAGGAGCTTCTTTAGAAGGTATGTCCTGCCGGACCGGCCCACTGCGCGTGGAGCGGCCACTTCGTGGCGTGTATACCTTGTCTAGTATGGATGGACTTCGGTGGTCCTCCCGTTGGTCGGAAGAAAGATGATCCCGACCAACGGGAGTACCTATGCAGCTTAAGCCGCCTAGACAAATTAAAAGGGCGTGTGAACGCCCGCCCCACGCGCAGTGGGCCCGTCCGGCAGGACATATCTTCTATCTCTTGAGATGTTGCGTTAGAACCTCAAGAAATTTAGCGAGCCACGCGGGATGAGCAGGCCACGCCGAGCCGGTGACGAAGTTGCCGTCAACTGTTGCATCCGTGACCTCGAGCGGAACGAAGATGCCGCCTGCGAGCTCGACATCGGGAGCGCAGGCGGGGTAGGCGTTGACGCGTTTTCCAGAGATGACCCTGGCGGCGGCCAGGATCTGCGGCCCGTGGCAGAGCGCGGCGATGGGCTTGCCCGCTTCGGCGAAGTAGCGGACGATCTCGAGAACTTTGGGGTTGAGGCGCAGATACTCGGGAGCGCGGCCGCCGGGGATGACGAGCGCGTCGTAGTCCTGTGCGCGGACGTCTGCGAATGTCGCGTTGAGGACGAAGTTGTGACCGGGCTTTTCGGAGTAGGTCTGATCGCCTTCAAAGTCGTGGATCGCGGTTCTGACGTGCTGACCTGCCTTTTTATCGGGGCAGACAGCATGCACGGTGTGACCGACCATCTGCAGCGCCTGAAAGGGCACCATCACTTCGTAGTCTTCGACGTAGTCGCCGACAAGCATGAGTAGCTTTGCAGTTGGCTTTGCGGTTTTCATAGGCGAGTTCCTTTTACGGCGTTCCGTTTAGTAGCCGTTGGCGATGAGGTACTCCTCGGTCAAAGTGAACTTTTCGTGCGTCTCCTGTTGGCGCTCGGCGTATTTGCTGAGGACATCGACCTCGATGTTGAGGGGGCTGCCGAGGGTGAGGGTGTGGAGGCTCGTTGCGGCGTAGGTGTGGGGGATGATGGCGATCTCCACGATGTTGTCGACGATGGAGGCCACGGTGAGGCTGATGCCTTCGATGGTGATGGAGCCTTGAGGCACGACGTAGCGGACGAGGGACTCGGGGAGTTCGACGCGGAGGCGCCAGTCGGTTTCAGGTGCGTTCAGGGTGATGGGGTCTAAGGCGAGGAGCGTTGCGGTGCCGTCGACATGGCCCTGAACGACGTGGCCGCCGAGGGGCGATCCGGCGGGGGTTGGAAGCTCGAGGTTAAGGATAGCGTCGGGACGCAGGTGGGAGAGCGTGGTGCGAGCGATGGTCTCGGCGGCGAGGTCCGCGGAGAATCGTGGGGGGAAGGCGTTGGGTTCGATGCTGAGGGCGGTGAGGCAGACGCCATTGACCGCAATGCTGTCGCCGGTGTTGAGGCGTGCGGTAAGCGTGGGCGAAGCGATCGTGATCCGGGTCGCGCCTTCGGTGGGCGTGATGGCGAGGAGGGTGCCTGTGGTTTCGATCAAACCGGTGAACATAATGTCAGGTTATCCGATCTGTTGTGGCGTTGCAGGATGTTTGGATGGTGGCCAGGGGTCGTGGAGATAGCCGGTGACGCAGGCGTCTGGACCGTAATTCGTTCGGGTGATGCGGTGGAGGAACCGCTCGAGGAGGTAGGGGGAGCCGAAGCCCTGGGCGAAGGGGAGGGCCTGGTCGCCAAGCTCGGTTTCGGCGTAGAGGAGGACGGCTTTGTCGACCAGGTTTTGGCGGAGAAACCCACCGTTGAGATGGGAGCCGCACTCAAGGAGGACGCTGAGGATGTCGCGTTCAGCGAGGGTAGTAAGGACGGCGGGGAGGCTGAGGCGTCCGGCGTGATCAGGGACATGTTCGACATCGATGCCGAAAGCGCCGAGAGCGGCGGCCTTTGCGGGTGAGGCGAGGGAGCCGCAGAGGATGAGCAGGTCTGAATCTAAGGATGAACCGCGGGCGTTGTGGGCGCTTGCTGCGGAGCGGACGAGCTGCGAGGTGAGCGGGATGCGGAGGTGGGTGTCGAGGATGACGCGGAGGAGTGGGCACCGGCGAGGCAGTGCGGTGGAACTGATGACTTTGCTCGGGGGTGGATTTTGCATTCCGCTGCGGTCGGTGAGTTGGGGGTCGTCGGCGAGGACGGTTCCGATGCCGGTGAGGACGGCGTCGCTGGCGTGGCGGAGGAGTTGCACCTGGTAGCGGGCGGCGGGGCCGGTGAGCCAATGAGGCTGGTTGGGATAACGCGAGGCCGGGGGTGGAGCGAGTTTTCCGTCGACTGAGAGCGCGGCCTTGAGGGTGACGAAGGGGGTTCGATGCTGGATGAAGTGGGCGAAGGCGTCGTTCAGGTCGCGGGCTGCTTGTTGGAGGACGCCGAGTGTGACTTCGATGTTGGCGGCGCGTAGTTTGGCGATGCCTTTACCGCTGACTTGTGGGTTGGGGTCTTGCGTGGCGATGACGCAGCGGGTGATGCCGGCGGCGATGAGAGCATCGGCGCAGGGGCCGGTGCGGCCATGGTGGCTGCAGGGTTCGAGAGTGACGTAGGCGGTGGCGCCCTTGGTAGAGATGCCACGTGCGGCGGCTTGTTTCAGGGCTACGATTTCGGCATGGTCGCGGTTGTCGTAGAGGTGTGCGCCTTCGCCGATGATTTTGGTTGCATCTCCTTGTTGCGGCGTCGCGCGGACCAGGACGCAGCCTACCTGAGGGTTCGGCGAAGCGAGACCAACGGTCTCGGCAGCGAGTTTGAGGGCTCGCTGCATGAAGACTTCGTCCTGGGTTGCGTCTGGCATCTCTTTAGTATCCCTCCCTCCCCTAATATTTTGTAAAGTCTTCATTAGATTAGACTTAAACTTGTACCTTTAGTGCAAGTTATTCATTCTAAATAGATTAACCTGCAAAGTCTTCATTTAGCTTGGTTTATGTTGCTGATTAAACGCAAATGGCTGCGACGGTTGTTGACCGTGCAGCCAAATTTCTTTCCTTCTACTTACTATTATACCGGTTGACGAATAACTAAAGTGCCACCTGGAAGTTGTTTGATTTGATGACTTTAGATCGTTTGGAGGCTTGACATGCGATTTTTGGGCAGAAAAACGCGAAAAATAGGGATCTAATCGCGTACAGACAGATCACGGGAGGGGAAGAGCTCTCTTGGCTCTGTAACTGTTCTTTGAATCCTTCACGCAAGTCCTACAATGCCAACCGCCGCGAGGGTCTAATCGAGGAGGGAGTCGACAAAGGTTCCGCTATCGAAGGGGATGATGTCTTCGAGCTTTTCGCCTATGCCGGCGTAGATGACGGGGAGTTTTAGTTCCGTGGCGATGGCGAGGACGATGCCGCCTTTGGCGGTGCCGTCTAGTTTGGTGAGAACGATGCCGGTGACGTGAGCGGCCTCGGTGAAGAGGCGGGCTTGTTGCAGGCCGTTCTGGCCTGTGGTCGCGTCCATGACGAGGAGGGTCTGGTGCGGTGCTCCGGGGATGAGTTTTTCCGCGGTGCGGCGCATCTTGTCGAGTTCCTTCATGAGGTCGGTCTTGGTGTGGAGGCGGCCGGCGGTATCGACGATGAGAACCTGGGTGCCTCGGGCCTTGGCGGCGGCACAAGCATCGTAGAGTGCCGCGCTGGGGTCGCCGCCTTGCTTGGTTTTGATGATCTGAACGTCGGAGCGCTGGGCCCATACTTCGAGTTGTTCGATGGCGGCGGCGCGGAACGTGTCGGCTGCGCAGAGGAGAACGGTGCGTGCATGCCCATCTTTTCCCGCAGTGAACCAGGCGGCGAGTTTGCCGGTGCTGGTGGTCTTGCCGGTGCCGTTGACGCCGACCATCATGATGACTTCTGGCGGGGTGGCTGGATGACGGATAGGCCGGGCTACGCTGTCGAGGATTTGCTTCAGCTCGGTTTTCAAGAGCTGCTTGAGTTCTTCGCCGCCCTGGATGCCGGTGCGGAGGGCGCGCTGGCGGAGGTTTTCCATGACGAGAGCGGTGGTGGGGGCGCCGAGGTCGGCGGCGAGGAGGAGAGGTTCGAGGTGGACGAGGGTGGTCTCGTCAACCTCGCGGGTGAGTGCGATGACGGAGCTGATGGATTCGGTGAAGGACTCGCGGGTGCGGGTGACCGCCTGCTTCATCCGGTCAAAGAGGCCGCGCTTCTGCTCCTGTGGTTCAGGGGTGGTGGATTGGTCAGGTTGTTGGTCGGGCTTATCGCGCTTGCCGAAGAGAGAGAAGGCCATCCTTCCTAGTTTAGCGGAGAGGAGCAGAACCTTGCGTGATAGCTTGGGTTTCACCTGATTATGCGTGATTCAAGAATGACTTCCCTGCCCGGACTTTTTCTTTCTCTGCTGGTGTCTCTGCTGGTGACGACGGCTGCCGCAGGACCCATGTGGTCCCAGGAGACGCCGGTTTCGCAGACCGATACGACGACGCTGCACGTGGCGTCGCGGCTGGTGGTAATCGATGTTGTTGTGCTGGACCGTAATGGCAAGTTTGTGTCGAACCTTGATCGCTCGCAGTTCACCGTGACGGAAGAAAAGGTGCCGCAGACGATCCGGAACTTCGACCCGCCGAACGGGCATGAGATGCCGGCGGGGTCTGCGGGCAAGATCTTGGTGGAGAGCAGTGCGGACTTGCCGAAGATCGGCAATGCGCCGGTGAATATTCTGGTCTTTGATGAGGTGAATACGCCGTTCCTGCAACTGGGGTATGCGCGGCAGATGATGGAGCGCTATCTGAAGCGTATGCCGGAGGTGCTGCCGGTGCCGACGCTGTTTATCGCGGCAGGCGCGAAGAAGATCGCCGTGCTGCACGACTATACGCAGAGCCGCGCGGACCTGCTGCAGAGTATTCGGACGCACACGACCGACACGGATTTCACAATGCTGACGAACACTCTAAACGGAGGCAGGTCGGGGTCGGACGATGGCATGGTGAAGACGCTGGGCGCATTGACCCAGATTGCGAGCAGCGTTCGCGGGGTGCCGGGGCGGAAGAACGTCATCTGGGTGGGGACGGGATACCGGAACGCAGGCGACTTGAACAATCTGAGCAACGTCGACAATGACAGGGTGAAGACTGCGATCCAGACGGTGACTGACCGGATGCAGTTGGCGCATGTAACGCTGTACCTGATCGACCCGGAGGGCGTGACCGCGAGGGACCCGGGGAATCCCGATTCGCTTGGGAGCGAAATGCCGGGCGATTTGGCCTCGGGTTATGGAGCTTATAGCGTCGGTGTGGGGTTTGAGAATTTCGTTTCGATGACGGGCGGACGGATTCTTGCCGGGCGCAACGATGTCGATGCGGAGATCGGGCAGACGGCCAAAGAAGGCACGAGATACTACACGCTGTCGTATGTGCCGACGAGCGCGAATGATGCCGCCCGGCCGTATCGCAAGATCAGCGTGAAGGTGAACGACCCTTCGCTGCGGGTGATTACGCGCGACGGTTATTTTGGCGGAGACGAGAAGGTAGATACTGTCGCTCCCAACACGGTGAAGAAGCAACCGAAGCAACTGCTCTTCGATCTGACGGCCGCGGCGAGGACGAAGCTGGTCTATAACGGGCTGCATATCGACCCGGTGCACACGAAGGATGGGTACGTGCTGAAGGTGAAGGCCAGCGACTTGACGTGGGAGCCACAGCCAGACGGCTCGCGGCTGGCGGAGGTGACGGTGGTAGCCGTCGGATACAGCAATCGCGACAAGGAGCTGGGTCAGCATGCCGCGGAGTTGAAGGAGCAGATCAACGCGAGCGATGTGATCGGGCCGCAGTCGCAGGTTGGATTTACCTTTCCATTCGCGGTACCCGCAGGAACATCGCGTGTACGCATTGTGATGCGCGATGCCGGGACGGGAACGATGGGCTCGACGGATGTGAAGCCTTAGAGGGCAGGCTGTCTTTAGCGGATAGGTATTAGTATGAGGTAACGAGGTGATCGACCATGGCGACTTCGGCGCTGGTTCCTTTGCGGGAGTACCTGGAGACGAGCTACCGGCCTGACCGCGACTGGATCGATGGCGAGGTGAGGGAGCGAAACACGGGTGAGGGACCGCACGCAGCGATTCAGGCGTTTCTGATTGGATTGTTTCGCGAGCGCCGAATCGAATGGGCGATTCGCGTGCTTCCTGAACAGAGAGTCCAGACATCGGAGCAGCACTATCGTATCCCCGACGTCTGTGTGATGCAGGGAACGGCGCCGTTTGAAACCATTGTGCACACGCCGCCGCTGCTGTGTATCGAGATTCTTTCGCGAGACGACCGGATAAGCGAGATGCAGGAGCGCGTGGACGATTACCTTGGCATGGGTGTCGCGATGGTGTGGCTTGTGGACCCTCGGCGTAGGAAGGCGTTTATGACGGAACCACACGGGTTGCGCGAGGCCGCGGGTGAACTGACAGTGCCTGGGACTCCCATTCGAGTGGCGGTGACCGAGGTGTTTGCCGAACTGGATGAGCTTGAAGGAAAGACCCAGGTTTAGTTGTCAGGCAGTGGGGGTGAGGGTCACGAGGACTTCAGCGTGTTCTGGTAGACGCGGAGACGGACACAGCCGGCCTGGAGAAGAGGCGTGTCGACATGGTGGGAGCGGCCGTGGTCGAGCAGATCGCCGAGGATGGTGTCGACCTCGACGGGGGCGCCCCTTTGCAGGTCTCTGTACATGGACGAGGTGAGATTGGAGCCCTTGGTGGTCCCACGCTTGCGAATATCTTCGAGGAGGGGTTGAGGGGGAGGAAACCCGCAGGCGGCGGCGACTGCGGCACATTCTTCAATAGCACGAAGGGCGGTCTCGTCACCGTAGGGCACGGCGTTGATCTCGCCGATGGGGGCGTTGAGCAGGCAGGTAACGAGGCCAAGGGAGGCGATCATGACCCACTTCTGCCACATGGCGTGCGTGATGTTAGTGGAGAGTTCGGTGTCGAAGCCGGAGTCGCGCAGGGTTTCGTCGAGTAAGCGAATGCGTGGGGTGATCTCTCCGCTGAGCTCTCCGTAGATGAGCTTCTGCATCGGGTTCATCTGCACGATGCGTCCCTGGTCGTCGAGGTCGGTGGCTACCATGCAGACGCCGCCGAGGACGCGGGGCGCGCCGAAGCGGCGGGTGAGGGTTTCGATGTGGCGCATGCCGTTGAGGACGGGGTAGATCATGGTGTCCGGGCCGACCGCGGAGCCCATGTCTTCCATTGCCTGATCAAGGGCCGGGGCCTTTACGCTGAGAAAGATGATGTCGAAGGGCGTATGAAGATCTTCGGCGGTGATCGTCTGGGGCTGGAGGGTGAGGTCTCCGTGGGGGCTGAGGATATGAAGGCCTTCGTCGCGGAGATGCTGTGCGCGGGAGGGTCTGACGAGAAAGGTGACATCGCGTCCCGCCTGCGCGAGACGCGCTCCGAAGTAGCCGCCGACAGCGCCGGCACCAACGACAAGGATCTTCATACAGTTTTCTGATGCTCCGTCGTGCGCGGTGGTGCGGGAAGGGTGTCGTTCTTCGCTGCCATCGGCGTGTGTCAATTTGTTGGTGAAGGGGTAGACGTGGATGTTGGAGCAGGCTTTGGCGGAGCTGGAGAGTAGATGCCGGGGCGCACCAGGAGAAGCAGATAGATGAGAAGAATGGCGATAAGGACGAGACCACCGATGAAGATGTGGGGGCGGAAACCCAGCACGGTTTTATGTTTGGGAAGGTCGGGGGGTGGGATGTGGTCGTGCTCGTGGCCGCGTTCGTGGTGATGTTCGGGCATGCACACCAGCTTATTTGCAAAACGCGACTAACTGCGGGGTAGAAGAAGAATTCTCACCATTATTTCGAATTGGCAGTGGAAACCCATGTCCCAAAAGCGGGACATGGGGAACCCGATACCCGGTTTTGGGGCCCTGACCCGCTACTTCTGGCTCGCCGGAGGAACAATGCCGTTCATCCGCAGATACTCCACCAGTTGCCCGTAGTGATCGAACCCATGCGCCACCACGGCGCCCGCGAGGCTCGCCCGGGTGTTCATTCCTCGAACGCTCTCGAACGCATTCTGCGCCGTAAGAGTAGCCACAGCCTTGTGAGCAAACGCGAACGACGCGGCCAGCGCCGCCACAATTTCGTCCTTCGTCTTCAACTTTCCATCGGCCAATGCCTTTGCATCTACCTCGGGTTTCATTCCGCCAAATCTGCTGGCATAAAGGTAATTGGCAGCAGCGATGTGCTGAACCATCGCGCCAAACGACCGCACGCCCTGGTTGTTTGGCGACAGGTAATCCGCCTTCTGCGCCGGCACAAAGATCGCTGCGCTCGGCGCAAAATCATACTTCTCCGCCGGCATTGCCTTCGCCAGCGGCATCATCTCCTCCTCAAACGAGGTCAGCATGGCGTCAAAGCTCTTTGCCGGCTCAATCACTGTTCCCGGAGCCACTGTTCCCGGAGCGATCTTCGGCGCCGTCGCCTCCGTCTGTGCCTTCGCACCCACACAACAACAAGCCGCCAACGCCAACACGATAACCATCCGCTTCATCATCTTCGCCTCCAGTACACTCAGGAATCGCTGCGACCACAGCCGCAGAGTCGCGCTAAGGCTACCAGATTTCCAATCTCCTTCGCATCGCGGCGATATTCTTTTCCCAAAAAACATTCAGCTCAAACTTTGGAGCCTTGTCATTCGTCCCTGATATAAAGACATTCATCCCTTAAGGAGCTCTCTCACGTATGAAGCTGAGAATTCTGTCTCTGTCGTTGTGTCTCCTCGCGGTCCTTCCCTCTTTCGGCCAGACCAAAGAATCGCCACGCAAGATCACAACGCCGAAAGAGGCCTTCGGCTTCAATGTCGGCGACGACTACATGCTCGCCACCTACACCCAGGAGACCGAGTACCTGCAGAAGCTGGCCAAGGAATCAGACCGCATGAAGCTGGTCGACATCGGCCTGACCGCCGAGGGCCGCCACCAGTACATGGCCATTATTTCTTCGCCGGAAAACATGAAGAACCTGGAGCACTACCGCGAGATCAACCAGAAGCTCGCGCTGGCCAAAGGGCTGACCGACGATCAGGCGAAGACCCTGGCCGAGGAGGGCAAGGCGATCGTCTGGATCGACGGCGGCTTGCACGCGTCAGAGACCGTCGGCGCCCAGCAGCTCGTCGAGACCATCTACGAGCTCAATGCGAAGACCGATCCCGAGACGGTGCGCTTCCTGCATGACGACATCGTCCTCTGCACCTTTGCCAATCCCGACGGCATGGAGCTGGTCTCCAGCTGGTACATGCGCAACCCGGACCCGACCAAGCGCTCGCTCGACGGCGTGCCTCGTCTCTGGCAGAAGTACATTGGCCACGATGACAATCGCGACTTCTTCGCCAGCAACCAACCCGAGACCACCAATGTCAACCGCATCCTCTCTCGCGTGTGGTATCCGCAGATCGTCTACAACCATCACCAGGCAGGACCGGCAGGCACGGTCATCTTTATGCCGCCCTTCCGCGACCCGAACAGCAACTTCTACGACCCGCTCGTGGTGCTCGGCATTGAAGCCGTAGGCACCGCCATGCACCAGCGTCTGGTCGAGGAGAACAAGCCCGGTTCCACCTCGCGCAGCGGCGCTCCTTACTCCACGTGGTTCAACGGCAGCCTCCGCACCGTCTCCTACTTCCACAATCAGATCGGCCTGTTGACGGAGATCATCGGCAATCCCACGCCGGAGCCGTTGCCGCTGCTGGCCACGCAGCAGCTTCCACGCAACGACCTTGTCGATCCCATCAAGCCGCAGCTCTGGCACTACGCCTCGTCCATCGCCTATGAGCAGACCAACAATCGCGCCGTGCTCGACTATGCCTCGCGCGAGCGCACCCACCTGCTCTACAACTTCTACCTGATGGGCAAGGACTCGATCCAGAACGGCAGCGCGGACCACTGGACCATCACGCCCAAGCGCATTGAAGCCCTCGAGGCCGAAGCTGAAAAGAGCGGCGCACACGTCAACCGCGCCGGCGTGCTCTCGCCGGACGCCAGCAACGCCGCAGGCCCGCGCACCCAGGGCATTCCGGCCGATCTCTACGAGAAGGTGCTGCACGATCCCAAGCTCAAGGACGCGCGCGGCTACATCGTCCCGGCCGACCAGCCCGACTTCCCCACCGCGACGAAATTCATCAACAGCCTGATGAAAACCGGCGTCGAAGTCCAGCAGGCCAGCGCAGACTTTGAAGTCTCCGGCAAGCACTACCCCGCCGGCAGCTACGTCGTCCTCGCCGCGCAGGCCTTCCGCCCCCAGGTGCTCGACATGTTCGAGCCACAAGACCACCCCAACGACTTCCCTTATCCCGGCGGCCCGCCCAACCGGCCCTACGACACAACCGGCTGGACCCTCGCTTACCAGATGGGTGTCAAGTTCGACCGTTACACCGAACCCTTCACCGGCCCGTTTGCGCCGATCAAGACCGATCTCGCCGTGCCGCTGCCAGGCACAATCGCCGGCGTCAGCGGCACACCCGCCGGATACCTCGTCAGCCACGAGTACAACGACACCTACACCCTCACCAACCGTCTCTTGAAGGCCGGCCAGCCGGTCTTCTGGCTGAAGGACACGGTGACCGCCAGCGGCAAGCAGCTCCCGCCCGGCGCTCTCTGGTTGCCTTACTCCGCGACGACGGCGCAGTTGCTGCAAGCCGCAACCAAAACGCTGGGCATCAACGCCACCGCTGTCTCCGCGGCCCCCACTGGAGCGGCCATCCAGCTTCACCCCACCCGCATCGCGCTCCTCGACGTGTACGGCGGCTCTATGCCCTCGGGCTGGATCCGCTGGCTCTTCGATCAATTCGAATTCCCCTTCACCGTCGTCTACCCGCAGGAACTCGACGCCGGCAACCTGAACGCGAAGTATGACGTGATCCTTGCCGCCGACGGCATCATCCGCGCGCCTCGCCCCGGCGGCCGCGGCGGTGGCGGATTCGGGCGCGAGATGAAGCCCGAAGAAATCCCCGCGGAGTTCCGCCCCTGGCTAGGCAGCATCACCCCAGCCAAGACCTATCCGCAGCTCCAGAGCTTCGTCTCGAACGGGGGCACGCTGCTCGCCATCGGCACCTCCACCTCCATCGCATCGTTCCTCAAGCTGCCGCTGGTCAACGCGCCTATGGAGATGGTCAAAGGCGAGCTCCAGCCCGTTCCGCCCGACCGCTTCTACATCCCCGGATCGCTGCTCAAGGCGCACGTCGACGACACCGACCCCATCGCCTATGGCGTCCCGCCCAACATCACCGTGGACTTCGACAGCAGCCCGGCGTTCACCCTCGATCCGCAGGCCTCGCTCTCCGGCTTGCACGCGATCGCCTGGTACGACGACGACAACCTCCTTGCCAGCGGCTGGGCCTGGGGCCAGAAGTACATCAACCACACCACGGCCGTCGCCGCGGCTCCGCTCGGCAAGGGCCAGGTCGTTCTCTACGGACCGGAAGTCACCTTCCGCGGCCAACCCCACGCCACCTTCAAATTCCTCTTCAACGGAATCCTCTACGGCCCGTCAACATCCACTGTCCTCAAATAATCTCACCACCAAAATCAACCGAATGGCCACCTCAACTCAGGTGGCCATTCTTCTTGCCGTCAACCATCAAGTGTGGCCGCTCCTTGATGAACATCAAGCCGGGTAGCCCACCGTTCACAGTCTCATGTGTTTCACTTCTATGTACGCACAGTCTCATGCGTTCGCTTCTGGACGCACAGTCTCATGCGGTCGCTTCTGAACGCACAGTCTCATGTGTTCCGCTTCTAGGTACGCCAAGCCTTCAGGCTTGGCCCTCTCTGGCCTTTCCAGAGAGGGGCTTTAGCCCCTGGGGGTCCCGCGACATCGCCATTCCGTCCGCCCTGTAAAATAAAACCATGCGCCGAATCTACATGGACGCCAACGCCACCACGCCTCTGCTCCCCGAGGTCTTCGAGGCCATGCGTCCCTTCTGGATGGAGCACTTCGGCAACGCCAGCTCCATCCACCAGCAGGGCCAGCACGCCCGCGGCGCCGTCGAACAGGCCCGAAGCGCCGTCGCTCGTTTCCTCCACTGCCTCAACTCCGAGATCGTCTTCACCTCCGGCGGCACCGAGAGCGACAACCTCGCACTCTTCGGCGTCCTCGCAAATCAAACAGCCGAACCCGCACACCTCATCACCACTACCATCGAACACCACGCCGTCCTGCACGCGGCCGAATCCCTCGCAAAAAATAACGTCGAAGTCACCTTCCTCCCATCCACCGCTCAGGGACTCATCGAACCCGCAGCCCTGCAAGCCGCGATCCGCCCCAACACCAAGCTCGTCAGCATCATGTTCGCGAACAACGAGACCGGCGTCATCCAGCCCATCGTCGAACTCGCCGCCATCGCGCACGCGGCCGGTGCTCTCTTCCACACCGACGCCGTCCAGGCCGTAGGCCGTCTCCCTCTCGATCTCAGCGCCGACGGCCCACTCAGGAACATCGACCTCCTCACCCTCTCCGGCCACAAGATCTACGCGCCCAAAGGCGTCGGCGTCCTCTTCGTCCGCCGCAACGTCCGTCTTGCTCCCATGCTGCACGGCGGCACGCACGAGCGCCAGCGCCGCGCCGGAACCGAAAACGTCGCCGGCATCGTAGGCCTCGGCAAAGCCGCCGAACTTGCCCAGGCCTGGCTAGCCAACGACAAACCCGCCACAAATCCAGGTGTCCCAACCGAAGATCGGCAGACCACGAATCCGGGTGCCCCATATCTTGATTCTGAGATGTGGGCATCGCGCTCTAGCGCGACCGCTCCCGCCCATCTCGACTCTACCGAAGGCCCAACCCAACTCACCGCACTCCGCGACCGCTTCGAACAAACTATCCTCGCCCAGATCGAAGAAACCGGAGTCAACGGAGCGGGAGCACCCCGAGTCTCCAACACCAGCAACCTCTACTTCGACCACCTCGAAGCCGAAGCCCTCGTCATCGCCCTCGACCTCAAGGGCCTCTCCGTCAGCGGAGGCTCCGCCTGCCAGTCCGGCGCCGCCGAACCCTCGCACGTCCTCACCGCAATGGGTCTCTCGCCGGCCCGCGCCCGCGCCAGCGTCCGCTTCTCTCTCTCCCGCCTCACCACCGAGGAAGAAGTTGACGAGGCGCTGAAAATCATCCCCACCGCGGTAGCACGGCTCCGCGAACTCTCGCCCGCCTACCGCAAGCCTATTCCCGTGGCCGTCTAAGAATCAGTCGCCTCACAGATACCAGGGAATATTCACCACCACAATTCTCTGATTCCCCTTCAACAGCAGCAACAGCTTCAGTAACTGCACTCGTTGATTGTGCAGCGCATTCTCCCACCAGTGCCGTACCACCAGCTCCGGCAGCAGCACCGCCACCTTCCGCCCGGGGTTCTTCTGCTCAAGCTCCAAGATGTAGTCCATCAGCGGATTAATGATGAACCGGTACGTCGAAGGAATCGTTACCAGCTCCGGCTCCTGTAGCCCCTCGCGCTTGATCGGCGCCATAATAAACTCGTCCCATATCTCGTCCAGGCTGCCCTCCTCGTCATCCGAGTGGACATGCACCACCTTGATCTCCTTCGACAGCAGCAGCCCGAACCGCATCGCCTTCTCCGTGATCCGGTCCCAACGCGCCATCGGAATCACCACAATCGGCTCCTCCAGATTCACCAGGTTCAGCGGAGTCAAGTCCGCCATCTCCCGCTTCACCCGCGAGTAGTGCCGTTTCACCACCCACATGATCCCGATCAGTCCAGGCACCAGCAGCGCGGTCACCCACGCCCCCGCAACAAACTTCGCCAGCAGCACCACAATCGTCGTAATTCCCGTCGCCACCGCGCCAACGCCATTCACGAACGCGTGCCACATCCGTCCCGGATGCTTCTCCATCTTCAGCCAGTGCACCACCATCCCGGCTTGCGACAGCGTAAACGCGAGAAACGCCCCAATCGCATACAGCGGAATCAATCGGTCCGTCACACCGCCAAACAGAATCAGGATCACCGCCGTAAATCCGGTCAGCGCATAGATCCCATGCGAATAGAGCAGCCGCCGCCCGCGCAGAATAAACACATGCGGCAGATAGTCATGCATCGCAATCGCCCGCGTCAGCCGCGGAAAATCTGCAAACGCCGTGTTGGCGCTCAACGCCAGCGCCAGCAGCACGCTGCCCATCGTCAGGAAATAAAACCAGCCTCGCCCGAACACTGCCGTGACCAGCAAGCTGAGCAGACTTTGAAAGTGCGCAGCATCAGGATCCATCGGCATCACCCGGTACGCCTTCGCCAGATACGCGATCCCAAACAGCAGCACCATCAATATCCCGATGATGATCGTCAGCGTCCGCTGCGCTCGCTTCACTCTCGGCTCGCCGAACGCCATCACCCCATTCGACACCGCCTCGACGCCGGTCATCGCCGCGCAACCGCTCGCAAACGCCTTCAACAGCATCCACGTTCCCAGCGCTCCCACGGTTGCCGGCAGCGCCGGAGGAACAGGAGCCACCGGCACCGGATGCCCGCCCGCCAGCACCGTCTTCCACATGCCCACTACAATCAACGCCAACAGCGTCGAGACAAACAGGAACGTCGGCAAAATAAACGCCGCACCTGTATCCTTCACGCCCCGCATATTCACGAGCGCAAGTATCGCCAGAATCACCAGGCATATCAGCAACGTATGGGGTTGCAGTCGCGGCACTGCCGAAGTCAGCGCCGTTACGCCGGCCGAGATTCCCACCGCCGCAGTCAGAATGTAGTCAATCATCAACGCAGCCGCCGCCAGCAGCCCCGCCTTCGCGCCCAGGTTCTCCGTCGCGACCGTATAGCTTCCGCCGCCGCTCGGATACGCCGCAATCGTCTGCCGATAGCTAAAGTAAACGATCGTCAGCAGAACCAGGATCGCGGCGATAATCCGCCAGCCGTACTCGACGCCGGCGACGCCCAGCGGAATCAGCAGCGTCATCGCCGCCTCTGGCCCGTACGCCGCGCTCGTCAGCCCATCCAGGCCGAAAATCGGTATTCCTGCCGCGACGCCGATATGCTCGGCACGCTCTTCACTTGTAGCTAAAGGTTTTCCAATAATTGAATCTGTTAAGGACATACGATTTAGATCGTACCGCCTCTGTCAACTCAACTCACCGAATCTCTGTATTTAATCTTCAGCCGCTCGAAAAAATTCGTAAGGATTCCATAAAGATTCCGGCGAACGATTCCGGCGAACGACCAGCGCTCAACTGTTCCCGCCGCCGCCCCTCTGGCCCCCGGCCCACCTATAATCGAATAAAACACGTATCAGGAGAATCCATGTCCACCGCACCCGTCTACGACATTTCCGTCAACAAAATCACCGGTGAAACCACCTCCCTCGCCGACTACCGCGGCAAGGTCCTCCTCCTCGTCAACGTCGCCTCCAAGTGTGGCCTCACCCCCCAGTACGACGCCCTCGAAAAAATCTACGCCCGCTTCAAGAACTCCGGCTTTGTCGTCTGCGGCTTTCCCGCCAACGACTTCGGCGCGCAGGAACCCGGCTCCAACGAAGACATCCAGACCTTCTGCCGCTCCACCTTCGGTGTTGACTTCCCCATGTACTCCAAAATCCCCGTCACCGGCCCCCACACCCACCCTCTCTACAAGTCCCTCATCGCAGCCCAGCCCAAAGCCATCGGCCCCACCCGCGACAGCTTCCGCGAAAACCTCAACAACTTCCTCAAGAACAACCACAACGGCGCCACCACCAACCCCGAGCCCGGCATCCTCTGGAACTTCGAAAAGTTCCTCATCGATCGCAACGGCGACGTCGCCGCCCGCTTCTCCCCCGAAGTCCTTCCCGACGACCCCACCGTCGTCGCCGCCATCGAATCCGCCCTCACCGTCTAATCCAACCTGCACTCCATCCCAAGACGCGGCCTGACGGCAAAATCAGTCTGCGTCCCCAGCCGCTCGGCAATCGTCTATCCTAACTGATATCTAAAATTCCACCCTCAACTCGATAGGAAAGTCCCCGCTCATGATCGTCCGCCGCACCCTCCTGCCATTCGCTTTGTTCGCCCTCGGCGCATCCAGCCTTTTGCAAGCTCAGAAGACCCCCATCCAGATCGCCGCGGACCTCTCCGACGCCACCCGCAAGATCTACCACGCCGAGGTCGACATCCCTGTGCAGCCCGGCCCGGTCTCCCTCACCACACCCAAGTGGATCCCCGGCAACCATCGCCCCACCGGCCCTGTCGACGAGATCACCGGAGTCGTCTTCACCGCCAACGGCAAGGTCCTCCCCTGGCGTCGCGACGATGAAGACCTGTACGAGTTCCACGTCACCGTCCCTGCCGGCGTCACCACTCTTCACGCGCACCTCGACTGCATCGTCACCGCGCGCATGAGCCAGAAGATGGCCGTCCTCGAATGGGAAAAACTTCTCCTCTATCCCGCGAAGACTCCGGTAAAAGACATCGCCATCCAGCCCTCCGTCAAGGTTCCTGCCGGCTGGGGTATCGGCACAGCCCTGACTCCAACTGACGGTTACGATCCACAACATCCCACAGGCGGCACCACACACTTCGCCGCAACAACGGTCGAGCAACTCGAAGACTCCCCCATCATCACCGGGCAATACTTCCACGAGTTCGCTCTCGCCCCCGAGGTCACGCCCAAACACTACATCGACGTAGTCGCCGACTCCCCCGAAGACTCCCAGCTACGCCCCGCGCTCCTCGTCGCGCTCAACAACCTCGTCCGCGAGACCGGAGCCGCCTACGCCTCCCGCCACTACAACGTCTATCACTTCCTCCTCACCCTCTCTGACGTCGCCGGCGGCGAAGGCCTAGAACATGGCCAGTCTTCCGACAACGGTGTCGGCGAAAAAGGCTTCTCCGACCCCGCCCACCAGCTAGCCGAGTCCGACCTCCTCTCCCACGAGTTCACTCACTCCTGGAACGGCAAATACCGCCGCCCCTTCAACCTCTACCAGGACGACTTCGCCAAGATGCAGGAGGGCTCGCTCCTCTGGGTCTACGAGGGCATGACCCAATACCTCGGCAACGTCCTCGCCGCGCGCTCCGGCCTCAAGTCGCAGGAGCAGTATCGCGACATGCTCGCAGCCTCCGCCGCCCAGCTCGACTACAAGCCCGGCCGCGACTGGCGCAGCACCGAAGACACCGCCATCGCCGCCAGCATCCTCCGCGGCGGCAACCCCGCGTGGTCCAACTGGAAGCGCGGCCAGGACTACTACCAGGAGGGCGAGCTCTTCTGGCTCGACGCCGATACCACCATCCGCAAGCTCACCGACAACAAAAAATCCCTCACCGACTTCCTCCACATCTTCCTCGGCAAAGGCGGCAACACCGGCCCGCTCATCGTCACCTACAACCGCGACGAGCTCGTCAGTGACCTCAACCAGGTCGTCAAATACGACTGGGCCACCTTCATGCACGACCACATCGACGCCATCAATCCGCACGCCGACCTCGCCGGCATCGAGCAGGGCGGTTACAAGCTCGTCTTCACCGACAAGCCCACCAAATCCGCACGTACCATCGCGTCCACCGGCGGCCGTCGCGGCGGCGGCATCGATGTCTGGTACTCCATCGGCATCCGCGTCATGGGCGACGGCGACATCTCCGACGTCCGCTGGAACGGCCCCGCCGACAAAGCGAAGCTCTTCCCCGGCCAGAAGATCATCTCCGTCAACGGCAACATCTTCTCCGGCGACGCCCTCAAGTCGGCCATCAAAGACGCCAAGGGCAAGACCGAACCGATCCACCTCATCGTCCAGGGCGACACCTTCGTCACCACGGCCGACCTCGACTACCACGATGGCGAACGCTTCCCCTCGCTCGTCCGCGTAGACGGCACGCCCGACTACCTCGACGACATCACCAAGCCCCTCACCACTCCCGAGAAGACGCCAGCAGAAAAGAAAGATTCCGTCGACTAACCGCCGTCCCTTTTCACATACTCGGCGTGGAGGCCAATCTCCACGCAGTCTTTTTTCCGCAGAACCATCTAATGACCTGTCTCTGAAGTTATTTGACATTAATTTGTCATCCCGACCGGACCCTGAGCGAGTGAAACGAGTCGAATGGGGAGTAGAGGGATCTGCTGTTTGTGTGGGTTACCACTCACGCTACATGTGGCGATTATGTCGCTAATTTTAGAGACAGGACACTAGCTCAAATCGACACGATGAAAGAGAACACGTCCGTAATTTAGTTGAACCACTCTCGGCGAAAATTCGATAAGCTTGGAGATCGCCGGAGAAGATCGCATCATGCTGACTCTCACCCAAAACATCGTCATCCTCATCCTCACGATGACCGGCTCGATGCTCTTCATGGCAGCACTGAACCGCATCTGGCCGCGCGAAAAGCGTCAGGTGCATAACGATCTGATCGGCTGGCAACTCAACATTATTGGCACTACCTACGCGGTTATTCTCGGCTTCATGCTCTACACGGTATGGACGGACTTCGTCGCCGCGAACCTAAACGTAGACATCGAGGCCAACGCCTTGAGGAACGTCTACCGTCTGGCCGAAGGCCTGCCCGAACAGCAACGCACGCAACTCGTAATGCTGACGCGCTCCTACGCCGATGCGGTCGTCGATCAGGATTGGCCCGAGATGGCCCGAGGCCGAGTACCGGAGAAGAGCAACGAGATCAATCAAGCCATGTGGAAGACCTTGATGTCCGTCAAATCAGCGACGCCTTCCGAGATCATTGCCGAAGACCACGCCATCTCCGAACTCAGCGCGCTCACCGAACACCGCCACACCCGTCTGCTCCAGAGCAAATACCGGCTTCCCGCCATCTTCTGGGGCGTCCTTCTCGTCGGAGGGCTTGTTACGATCGCCTCCACCACCATGTTCGGTTCGGCGAATGCTATGCTCCACACCCTGCAGGTCTTTTCCTTCACCCTCCTCATCACCCTGGTGCTGCTCGCCATCGCCGATGTGAATCTTCCCTTCCGCGGCTGGGTCCACGTCGACGACTACGCCTTCATCCGCGCTCAAGAGAACATGAAAGACTAGTAACTCTACGCAGCAGGCATGCGTCTCACAATCACAGTCACTCCAGGGAGACACCCTCATCATGATCACCCGCCTCACCCTCCTCGCGCTCCTTGCGACCGCGACCGCAGCCGCCAACGCCCAAGCCACTCCCAGCAAATGGCCCACCCAGGACGGCGCCTACGACATCGCCAACTTCCACTTCAAAGACGGAGAGACGATCGAGAAGCTGCACCTCCACTACATCACCCTCGGCAAACCCCACCGCGGCGCCGACGGCCACACCGACAACGCCATCCTCCTGTTGCACGGCACCGGCGGGAACGCCCACTCGCTGATGAACCCCGTCTTCTCCGACGTTCTCTTCGGCCCCGGTCAGCCCTTCGACATCACGAAATATTTCCTCATCCTGCCCGACGACATCGGCCACGGCCAATCCAGCAAACCCTCCGACGGCCTACGCATGCACTTCCCTCAGTACGACTATGACGACATGGTCGCCTCCCAGCACACCATGCTCCTCGAAGGCCTCCACGTCGATCACCTCCGCCTCATCCTCGGCACATCGATGGGCTGCATGCAGTCCTTCGTCTGGGGCGAAACCTTCCCCCAGTTCATGGACGCCCTCGCCCCCTTCGCCTGCCAGCCCGTCGAACTCGCCGGCCGCAACCGCATGTGGCGCTACATGGCGATACAGGACATCAAGAACGATCCCGCCTGGAAGAACGGTGACTACACCACCCCGCCCACCGAAGGTCTTCGCGGCGCAAGCGATCTGCTGATCATCGCCGGCGGCGCGCCTCTGCAGCTCCAGAAAAACTATCCCACCCGCGCCCAGGTCGAAGCCTACGTCGACAAAACCATCGCCGCCGACATCAGTCGCACCGACGCCAACGACTTCCTCTACTACGTCAACGCCTCGCGCAACTACAACCCCGCGCCGAAGCTCTCCACCATCTCCGCTCCCGTCCTCTGGATCAACTCCGCCGACGACTTCATCAACCCACCCGAGTTAGGCATCCCCGAAAAACTCGTGACGCAGATGCCCCACGCTAAATTCATCCTCATCCCCATCTCCGACGCCACCCGCGGCCACGGCACCCACACTGTCGCCACGGTCTGGAAGCAATACCTCATCGACTTCCTCGCCCAGACCGAGAAAAAATAAAGCCGATCGGTCTCAACGAAAGCCGGGTGCCCATGTCCCGCTTCTGGGACATGGGTTTCTACCAGCCGAGCTAGTTCTCACTTCTCCGATAGTTCTGCGCGTAAATATCTCTCGGCATACCCTCACGTTTCGCCTTACCCGAAAACGCAAACGCCTCCTCCCTGCTCATAGGGCCACCCAGGGTCACGAGAAACGGCCCGCGCCCGTTCGGCCTGAAGACCGTGGGACTCAAATCAGGATGACTCTGGGCAATCTCCGTAGCTTTCTGTTGCGCCTGATCCTCGCGACTATAGGTAAAGGCAATCACTCGCCAACGACCGCGGCTATCACCCGCCACATTCTGTCCCGCGGGCGCGGGAGTATTCGCGGCCACCACGGCAGCGCTCGGCGCAGCGTTCGATTCAGCACCGGCCGGCGCGTTCTCCTGCGCGGCTGGAGCCTGGGGAGGCACGTTGTTTGCCGCACCGCTCGAACCCGCCGACCGGCTATGCACGAAATACCATCCGAGCAGCAGAATCAGAAGCGTTCCGACGCCATACGCAATCCCACGCGGACCAAATTTTCGCGGTTCCTCGTCAACGGGAACTCGAATCCGTCTCGCAACCGAGGGCGGAGCTACTGGCGAATCAACTGACGCAGCGGCCACAACAGGTTCCGCCGCCGCCGACCTCTCAACCTTCGGCGCATCCGGCGTTACCCCCGCGCGAACAATAGCCTGCGCGACAGTAGCGCCAGGCTTCAACGCCACACCGATCTGCGCCAGCCCCCACTCTCCGCTCATCCCCTTGCGAACGATCTGTTCAAACGGCGCAGGCAGCGGAAGATTGCGCGCCGCATCCTCCAGCGTCCTCTGCTGGGTCAGCGCCTGCAGCAGAACCGTGGCGTAATCGCGCACATCCTTTCGCTTCAGTTCGACTCCCTCCTCGCCCTCAAGCGTCTCCCGGATGCAGTCGCTCCGCAGCTTGATCACTTCGCCCGCGGCCAGCACATTCTCCGGCACGACATGCTCGTGAACGAACCCGTTCGAATGCAGCGCCTCAATCGCCGCCAGCAGGCTCGTCGCAACCTGCCTGGTCTCCAGCTCCGTCAGACGGCGTTCCTTCAGAATCTCGGCAAGATTAGCCTCCACCGGCTCCATCACCGCATAAACCAGTGAGGTCTCATCCACCACAACATGTCCAAAGCTTTTGAGCTTCACCAGATTCGGATGGTTTAGCGCCGCGACACCGCGCCACCGCGTCAATATCTCGTCGCCGTCGAAGTGCGCCTCGATCAGCCGTATGACTGTCGGTTTGCCCGTGCCATTCGACGTTGAGAAGAAGGCGCTGCGGCCCTCTGGTTGTATCAGTTTTGTAAGCGGGTAGTCCCCGTCGATCGTACGTCCTTCGTATTCTGTCCAAAGATTCATTGTGTTCACTTCCCTTCCGGGTTTATGGAACCAAGGAAGAAGTAAGCCGCCTGGGGCAAATGAAAACCAAATGAAACAAGAGGACGTAGAAGGCACACCGCAAATCCAGGCCCCTCTACCACGCACTATTATCCTTCATTTGCGCCGCACGTCTCAACGCGAACCGGCCTGATCGAACCAACAGCGCTAACTCCCGTCGCTAACTCCCCGCCGGAATCACCAGGTACTGCTCCAGCTTCCCGTCCGGCTCCTCATACACCGTCACACGCACCTGCCTGCCCGGAAAGCTGACGTTGAACACCCGGAACGTCATCCCCCCGCGCTTCTCCGCCGCCACCTGCCTGAAACTCGTCGGCACCCCCAGCGGCTTCAGGCTCGCGGCAAAGTCCTGCACCGCCTCCGCCGTAAAGTACGCATCGCACAACGCCGTCAGTTGCGAGCGATCCAGCTTTCCCTCCTGCAACCCCGTAAAAATATCCAGCGCCCGCTTCTCAGCCGCTGCTGCCTCCGCGCTCACAGGGCCCGCGCTCGCAGCCCCGCTCAGCACCAGCGGCTCAATCTTCCGCGCCAGTGCTCCCGCCGCACTCGAAGCGTCCTCGTTCGTCAGCACCGTCACCGCCACCTTGTCATCCGGAAACACAATATTCTCCGACACAAAGCCCGAAACCTCGCCGCTGTGTTCAATGTATCGGTGCCCATTTCGATTCCCCACCTGCACGCCCAACCCATACCCCGTACCTTTACCGTCCTTCAACTTCACTTCGGTAAACATCGTGTCGTACGAAGCCGGCGCCAGCAAAGTCCTGTACATCATGCTGATGTTCCACAACGCAAGATCGCTCGCCGGCATTGCCAGCTCCCCTGCGGCAAACATCCACCCCTGCCCCTCCAGCGGAGCCGGCCGCAGCGGCCCCAGCGCATGCTGGTAGTACCCGGTCGGGTCGTTCGCCGGTAGCCTGCTCGCGTCCGAATTGAACACTCCGGTCATCTTCAATGGCCGAAAGATTCGCGCCTGCAGCTGATCGATCAGCGGCCTGCCTCCCGCAATCTCCGCAATCCGCCCTGCAATCACATAGTTCGTATTCGAGTACTGCCACTGCGTTCCCGGCTCGAAGTCCAGCGGCTTCTTCCCCCACACATCCAGAATATGTTGCGGGTTCGTGGGCTTCATCATCGAGGTCATCACATAGTCCTCGGGCCAGAAATCCTGATACCCCGACGTCATCGACAGCACCTGCCGGATCGTCACCTCATTCGCCCGCGTCAGCTCCGGCAGATACCTCCCCACCGGATCATCCAGCCCCAACTTGCCGGCCTCCGCCAGCAGCAACACCACCGTCGCCGTGAACTGCTTGCTGATCGATCCAATCGAATACTGCATCTCCGGCGTTGCGGCCATCGCCGGATCCAGCCGCGCCATCCCATACGCCTTCACATACGCAACCTTCCCACCCTGCACCACCGCGACCGAAGCGCTCGGCACGCCCGTGGCCTTCAACACCTCAGCCGACGCCGCATCGATCCCGTCAGCCGTAGCCGCAGGCACAGCGTTCTGCGCCACCATCGGCAAAGCTGCAGCCATGACACACACCAATCCCAAAACACCCGTCGCCCGTACCCGCAGATTCATCATGCACGAAAGACTACCAGCGTCTTTCCAAATAAGTCAGCCAGCATTTTCTAAAAACTCCCAACCGGTCGATTTCTCGATTGCGCTCGAATTTGCTAACCTTGCGCCCATGCACCTGAGACATCTTCCGCTCGCCCTGGCACTGACCTGCTCAATCGCTTTAGCCCAGTCCTTCACCCCCATCCGGGAGCAGAAAGACCTCTCCCCCGCCGCCATCGCGAAGCTGCACACCCTCGAGATGCTCAACTCCCTCCCCGTCGGCGAATGGCGCTTCCACGCCGGCGACATCCCCCACGGAGAATCGCCCTCACTCGACGACTCCGCCTGGCCCCTCGTCAAACCCCACGCCAAAGCCCCGCAGGACGCCGTCTGGTACCGCCGCGTCATTGAAGTCCCCAAAACTCTCAACGGCTACGACATCACCGGCGCCCGCATCTGGTTCCAGTTCCACGCCAACGCCAACGGCCCCATGCCCCAGATCATCTACTTCAACGGCCGCCGTGTCGCCCTCGGCGACGACCTCGAACCCATCGTCCTCTTCAACCCCGCCAAGCCCGGCGACAAGATTCTCGTCGCGGTCAAGCTCCTCCACACCGTCGATGAAAAAACCTTCGCCGGCGTCAACCTCAAGATCGAACCCAATCCCAACGCCACCGGCGCCACCGGCCGCCCCAATCCTGAAGACATCCGCACCCAGGCCATCACCGCAGCCAACATCCTGCCCGCACTCCCCACCCCGCGCAAAGACCTCCTGCCCCAAGTAGAAGAAGCAGTCGCCGCCATCAACATCAAAGCTCTCGAAGCCGCCGACCAATCCGCCTTTGACAAATCACTCCGCCAGGCGCAGGAGATCCTCACCACGCTGCACCCCGTCCTCTCCCAGGCCGTCATCGACGAGGCCGGCAACTCCCACATCGACGCCGCCTGGCTCTGGCCGCGCAGCGAAACCATCGACGTCGTCAAGCGCACCTTCACCACAGCGCTGCAGCTCATGGACGAGTACCCCAACTACACCTTCAGCCAGTCCGCCGCGCAATACACCGCATGGATCGCCGAAAAATATCCCCAGATGAACGACCAGATTCGCCAGCGCGTCAAAGAGGGCCGCTGGGAGATCGTCGGCGGCATGTGGGTCGAGCCTGACCTCAACCTTCCCGACGGCGAATCCCTCGTCCGCCAGCTCCTCGTCGGCCAGCGCTACTTCCAGAAGCAATACGGCGTAACCGCGCGCATCGGCTGGAACCCCGACTCCTTCGGCTACAACTGGCAGCTCCCGCAGATCTACAAACGCTCCGGCATGGACTACTTCGTCACGCAGAAGATGCACTGGAACGACACCAACCAGCTCCCCTTCCGTCTCTTCTGGTGGGAGTCGCCCGACGGCAGCAAAGTCCTCACCTACTTCCCCACCGACTACGTCCACGACAACGTCAACCCCACCCGCATCTCCGCCGACTTCGCCGAATCCGCCCAGCGCAACCCCGGCACCTCTGAGATGCTCGACCTCTACGGCATCGGCGACCACGGCGGCGGCCCCACACGCGCCATGCTCGACCAGGCCGACCACTGGATCACCCTCTCACACCCGCAAACCTCCGCCCTCTCGCACTCGCAAACCTCCGCTCTCTCGCACCCGCAACAAAACTCCGTCATCCTGAGCGAAGGGCGCAGCCCGGAGTCGAAGGACCCGCACGACACTCCACCCTCGCAAGCCCTTTCCACACTTTCTTCCACCGATGCCGCAGCCGTCCCCACCATGCGCTACCACACCGCGCAAAGCTACTTCACCAACGTAGAAAAAAATCTCAACCCCGACTCCCCCACTTGGGACTACGACTCGATCGCCAAGGGCTACACCGCCCCCAGCGCCTCCTCCACCGGAGCCATGGGCCTCCCCACCTGGAACGACGAGCTCTACTTCGAATACCATCGCGGCATCTTCACCACCCAGGCCGCGCACAAGCGCAATATGCGCACCAGCGAAGTCGCCACCCTCGACGCCGAAAAGCTAGCCTCACTAGCGTGGTTACAAGGCAAACCCTACCCCGCCGACCAACTCACCGAAAACTGGAAGAAAATCACCTTCAACCAGTTCCACGATTTGGCCGCTGGGTCCGGCATCGGCGTCATCTACAAAGACGCCCAAAAGGACTACACCGAACTCTTCCACGTCGACCATGAAGTAAGCGACGACGCACTCAAAACCCTCGCCGCACACATCGACACCCGCGCCAAGGATGGCGTTCCCATCCTCGTCTACAACGCCATGGCGTGGCCTCGAACAGAGACCATCGAACTCTCGGTCCAACTGCCAGAACATGCCAACAATGTTGCGATAGCCGATTCCTCAGGCAAACACATGCTCACTCAACTTCTTTCAGCTGATAATGCCACAAACACTTTCCGTCTTCTCGTTCATGCGGAAGACATCTCTGCGCTTGGCTACAAGATTCTTCACGCCGCCCCGGCCGGAGACATAGGCCCCTCGCCCCATTCCGTCACCGCCTCCGATCAGTCCGCAGGCTTCACCCTTAAAAACGAAAACCTTCGCCTCACCATCGATCGCAAAAACGGCTGCATCACCAGTCTCGTTGACCTCAAAACCAACACCGAATCACTCGCCTCCAATGCCTGCGGCAACCAGCTCCAGACATTCAAAGACACACCGAAGCAATACGACGCCTGGAACATCGACCCCGGCACCCTCGACCACATGACGCCAATTGAACAGATCGATTCCGTTACCCTCGTCGATCACGGCCCCGTCCGCGCCACTGTCCGCGTAGTACGCACCTGGCAGAGCTCCAAATTTGTGCAAGACATCTCCCTCGACACCGGCGCAGACTCCGTACAAATCGACAACGACATCGACTGGCACGAGACCCACGTCCTCCTCAAAGCCGCATTCCCACTCGCCGCCACGGGCCCCAAAGCCACCTACGAAATCCCCTACGGCTCCATCGAGCGCACCACCACTCGCAACAACTCCTGGGAGAAAGCCAAGTTCGAAGTCCCCGCCATGCGCTGGGCCGACCTCGGCGACACAAAGCAAGGCCTCTCCCTCCTCAACGACTCCAAGTATGGCTACGACGCCGAGGGCAACACCCTCCGCATCACCATGCTCCGTTCCGCGACCTGGCCCGACGAAGTCGCCGACAAAGGCCGCCAACAGTTCCGCTATGCCCTCTACCCGCACGCCGGTACCTGGAAGCAAGCCCTCACCGTCCGCCGCGGCTACGAACTCAACGACCCCCTCAAAGCCGAACAAGTCTTCCCCCACACAGGCTCGTTGCCGGCCGAACACTCGTGGGCCAGCATCGAAAACCCCAACGTCACCTTAACCGCGATCAAAAAAGCCGAAGACTCCGACGCCCTCATCTTCCGCATGTACGAATGGGCCGGCACCGCCACCGACGTCAAGCTCCACATCCCACCCGGCGCCACCTACGCCATCGAAAGCAACCTGATGGAGAAACCCGAAGGCAGCCATCTCCCGCTCACCGGCGACACCATCACCGTCCCCATCAAGCCCTACGAGATCCTCACCGTCCAAGCCATCTACCCACACAAAACCGTTGCAGCTAACTAATTGTCATCCCGAAGGGGGATATGCTGTTCTCTCTTCTCTCCATCCCCTTGGAACCGTCATTTCGACCGGAGCCGCTCACGCCTTTGTGAGCGGCGGAGTGGAGAAATTTGCTTTTGCCTTTGTTTTTGCCGTTGCAGTTGCCCCCTTTGTTTGTCATTCCGCACCCTGAGCGAAGTCGGAACGGGGGAGGGAATCTGCTTCTGCCGTTGCCGTTGGCTTATCCCACCCCCAAAAACCCAACAGAATCAGCGCCTCAAAAAATATTCCCCAAAAACAGCCCAAAAATCGCATGTCAAGCCCCCGACCCACTTAACCCCATATCAATCAATAACATCCAAATGAAAAAAACCTATCCCAAACCAGCTATACTGTTAAATAGGAGGAAAAATCGCCCAACCATCGCGCCCAACCCGTCGGACTGGGACCTAAGTCCTTTGTCTGGACGAATTTGGGCGTAACTCCTTTATTTGGACGAATTTGCAAGCCATGTCCCCTCGTAAACCATTGATTCAAGATAATTTACGCGCGGGCAATGGGGGGGGGAGAGGGGTACCCCCTCCAAGCACAAGAAAGAAGATGCCAAACGAGCCTAACAACACGATCGCCGTCGCTATGTCCGGAGGAGTCGACTCCTCCGCCGTCGCCGCACTCCTGTGCGCGCAAGGCCACGAGATCATCGGCCTCACCCTCCAGCTCTGGAACCAGCGCCGCCTCGCCGGGCACGAGGGCATGCCCGAAGCCGTTCAGGGCCGCTGCTGCAGCATCGACGATGTCTACGACGCACGCCACGTAGCCGAGCAGCTCGACATCCCCTACTACGTCGTCAACCAGCAGGACCGCTTCGAAGCCGAGGTCGTCAAGCCCTTCGTTAGCGAGTACCTCGCCGGACGCACGCCGATCCCCTGCACCCTCTGCAACAACCACCTCAAGTTCGACCAGCTCCTTATCACCGCCCGCCAGATCGGCGCCGACCGCATCGCCACCGGGCATTATGCGCGAAATCATTTCGACAAGTCGCGCGGACGCTGGATCCTCTCCCGCCCAGAAGACAAGTCGAAGGACCAGACCTACTTCCTCTTCGGCCTGACACAAGATCAGCTCTCGCGCACGCTCTTCCCTCTCGGCGAGATGCACAAGCCCCAGGTTCGCGAGATGGCCGCCGATGCCGGCCTAGCCGTCGCCACCAAGTCCGACTCGCAGGAGATCTGCTTCATCCCCGGCGGCAACTACAACACCTTCCTCAAGGCCTACCTCGACGAGCAGAACGAAGAACTCCCCGACACCGCCGGCGAACTCGTCACCACCACCGGCGAGGTCATCGGCCACCACGAAGGCATCCAGAGCTTCACCGTCGGCCAGCGCAAGGGCCTCGGCCTGACATCGCCGAACCCGCTCTACGTCCTCGCCATCCACCCCGACTCACACCAGGTCACCGTAGGCGCCGACGAAGATCTCTTCTCCCGCGACCTCTTCGCCAACCGCCTCAACTGGATCTCCATCCCCGAGCTCGCCAAGCCCATCCGCGTCAGCGCCAAGATCCGCCATCGCCACACCCCGGCCATGGCCACGCTCAGCCGCGTCGACGGCAACACCGTCCACGCCTGCTTCGACGAGCCCCAACGAGCCATCACCCCCGGCCAGTCCGCCGTCTTCTATCAGGAAGACGAGGTCGTCGGCGGCGGCTGGATCATTTAGTCAAATTGAATGGCTAAAAAACCCTCACCACTCTGTGTCCCGCCCCCGCGCACCATTCGCCTTGCCGCGTCCAAACTCCTTCGCCCGCCCCACCAGCACATCGAGCCCCGCCTTAAACCCATTCACCAGACCCGCAACCTCACGCACCGGAACCTTAACCGCCCGCTGCAGCGTCTCCGAGATATCCGCCGTTGTATTCAGCACCGACGTCACCATCCCATCCACCCGTGCCGCCTGCGCGCGCGTCCTCATGTTCAGTTCGCTCGCCGTCACATCGAACTCCTGCGCCTTGCTGCGAATCACATGGCTCGTCTCCACCAGGTTCTCCGTGATGATCTTGACCTTCGGCGCAGAATCCTGCATCACGCTATGCGTCGTATCGAGGATCGGCATCACCTTCATCCGAACCTCTTCCGCAATCTCCAGCCCGCGCTTCCGCGCCTTGGCCGCGCCGATGGCCATCACGATCAGCGCGATCGCCTGCGCCGTCATAGCGATCGCAACCATGAGGACAAAGATCATCAGCAATCGCGAGTTGCCCGACGACAGCGACCCCGCGTCCTGCAGCCACATTCCTGACATCACGATTCGCACCGCATCCATATCGTCTCTCGCTCTCTTAAAAAGTATGAGCAACAATCATAAGGCCCGGCCACCCAAAAAAGGCTGACCGGGCCCTGTCTACCTCAATCTTTTCTACGAACTGTGCTCGCTCGTCGTGCTGACATACGCATCCTTGCCCGCGTCGATCGCAGCCGAAACCTTATTCTGCTGCTCCTGCACCAGCCCTTTGCCCTTTTCGACATACTGAGCCCACTGAGTTCGTCCGCGGTCATAATACTCCTTGCCGCGGTCGACATATTCACTCACCTGCTGCTTGCCCTGCGCCGCCAGCTCCGCAGCCTTATCCTGGGCCTGCTGGGCGAGCACCGCAGCCTTGTCTCTTGCATCCAAGGCACTGGCTACAAGATCCTCACGTGTCTCTTTACCAGCCTTCGGCGCATACAGCACGCCAACCAGCGCGCCGACGCCCAGACCCGCCAGAAACCATCCCAATCCGCTAACTCCATTGTCGTTGTCGTTCTCTGACATGTTCCATCTCCTGTTCGGGTCTTAAGTGCGGAATCTGCTTCCTCCGCATTTATAACTCAACTTCCAATTCCGTGTTCAGTCCAAAATGCTCAGCCGGTAGTGATCGAGACCTTCAGCATACTGACTGGCGCTTCGATAGACTATCCATCCCTTCCCTAGGAAGATGCCCCTTTGGTAGATTAGGTTGCCGTCCAGCGCCTGTCTCCGGCTGGCGCCGGAACATCATCAAAAGCCGAATCTACTGGTCTACAGACCTTCAGACCTACAGACCGAAAGATCGCCCCTGTATCACCTCCAGCCATTCACTTCGTCATAATAGAAAATAGAATGAGGTTGAATGCGCCTTTCACTTCAGAATGGAACCCAGGGCCAACGCCCCGCATCGAATACCGGTTCAGTGATTTACATTGGTCGTGAGTAACTACTGTTCGCCGCAAGAAAAGGGGATCTATGTACGCCAGCAAAAATCTCTCCACCGCGCGCTCCATCATGGCCGCCACCTCCCTCGCCCTGATTCTCGCCATCGCCGGCTGCAAGAGTTCCCCGCCGCCCGCCGATGACGCCAGCCTGACCACTGCTCTCCAAAGCCGCATCTCGGGCGATGGCGCCCTCAGCCCCGAGCCCATCCAAGCCGCGGTCAAGGACGGCGTCGCCACCCTCAACGGCAACGTCAGCAGCGAAGCCGCCCGTTCCCTGGCCTCGGCCGATGCCGCTCAGGTCCCAGGCATCAAGACCGTAGTCAACAACCTCACTGTTCAAGCTCCCGCACCGACTGCCACCGCCGCAGCCACGCCGCCGCCTCCTGTTCCCACGCCCATAGAACCCAGGCCAAAGCAGCCCGTCAAGCCGAAGCCGGCGCCAATTTTCCGCAACTCCGCCCCTCCACCGGCCGACAATCCCGCCCCGGAGGTCGCCGCCGCCCAGCCTCCACCGCCGCCGGCGCGCGAGCTTCCACCCCCGCCGCCGCCCCCCCCGCCCGCCTTCCGTAACATCACCATCAACCCCGGCACCACCATTCCCATCCGCATCACCCAGACTCTCGACAGCGCCACCACCCAGCAAGGCGAAACCTTCAACGGCACCATCGCCGCCGACATCGTCACTGACGGCATCGTTGTCATCCGCCAAGGCACCCCCGTCACTGGCCGCGTCGTCGCTGTTCAGGAGGCCGCCCACTACAAGGGCAGCTCCCTCCTCACCATCGAACTCACCAGCATCAATCGCCGCGGCGAAAAACTCACCGTCAACACCGATCCCTACAGCGTGAAGGGCAAAGGCCGCGGTGCCAACACCGCCGAAAAAGTCGGTGGCGGAGCGGCCGTAGGAGCCATCCTCGGAGGCATCCTCGGTGGTGGCAAAGGCGCAGCCGTTGGAGCCGCTGCCGGCGGCGGTCTCGGAGCCGGAGCCAACACCATCACCCGCGGCCAGCAGGTTCAGATTGCCTCCGAATCTCTTATCCGCTTCAACCTTACCAATACCCTCTCTCTCAAAGTTCCAACCAATGGCGAGACCGAGAACCCCGCGGCCAATCCGAGCTTGCAACCGCATCCTGCAAATCCTCCGCAACAGTGATACAAATTCTGCATCCAACAGATAGGGCCAGGAGCTAACCACTCTGCCCCCATCTGCAACAGAAGCACCACCGCAAGCTGGTGTAAACTCAATAGCAGCAGGCCGGACGAACCCGTCCAGGATGCCGCCCCTAACCGAAAATTTACCCTGAGGTGTTCGTCTTGACGAAGGCATCGGCAAATCGCCCAGCAGGATTTCTTACCTTCACCCTGCACGCGCATCTGCCTTACGTCGTCAATCACGGCACATGGCCGCACGGCATGGAGTGGCTCCACGAGGCGGCCGCCGAAACCTACCTTCCGTTCCTCCGCATGCTCAAAAATCTCGAGCGCGACAAGATCCGTTTCAACTGCAACCTCAACCTCTCGCCCATCCTCCTCGAGCAGCTCTCTCACCCCGTCTTCATCGCCGAGTTCCCCAACTACCTCAACCGCAAGATCGTCGCCGCACGCGAAGACGAGGCCTTCTTCGTCCAGTCCGGCGAAACCCACCTCGCCGAGACCGCCCGCTTCTGGCACCGCTTCTTCTCGCAAGCCCTCGAAGACTTTAATCACTTCGACCACAACATCATCGCCGGCTTCCGCCATTTCAACGACATCGGCCTGATCGACATCATCACCTGCGGCGCCACCCACGGCTACATGCCGCTGCTCGGCACCGACGAAAGCGTCCGCGCCCAGGTCCGCACCGCCGTCGACACCCACATCCGCCACATCGGCAAGCACCCCAAAGGCATCTGGGCACCCGAGTGCGGCTACCGTCCCGCCGGCTTTTGGAACTACCCCGTCGAGTTCGCCGACGGCACCCCCAAGCCCCCCGGCTTCGACCGCATCGGCGTCGAGCAAGCCCTCTCCGAGTCCGATATCGAGTTCTTCTTCGTCGACACCCACCTCGTCGAAGAGTCCGAGCGCATCCCCTCGCCCTATGAGCTCTTGAACGGTCAAGTCCCGCGCGACCCAGAGGTCGAGCAGATGACCCACGAGCCGCATCGCTCCCTCTACCAGCCCTACTACGTCGACGGCCCCTACGATAAGCGCTACGCCACCACCATCTTTCCCCGCGACCCCCGCACCGGCGTCCAGGTCTGGTCCGGCGACACCGGCTACCCCGGCGACGGCGTCTACCTCGACTTCCACAAGAAGCGCTGGCCCGGCGGTCATCGCTACTGGCGCGTCACCGGCTCCAAGGTCGACATGGGCGATAAGCTCCCCTACTACCCCCAGCAGGCCGCCGAGCGCGTCAAAGCCCACGCCTCCAACTTCATCCACCTCGTCTACGAGGCGCTCAAGTCCGGCTTCAACGACGCGGTCCCGCCCATCCTCTGCTCTCCCTTCGACGCCGAGCTCTTCGGCCACTGGTGGTTCGAAGGCATTCTCTGGCTCGAAGCCATCGCCCGCGACCTTCACGACACGAATCGTGGAGGAGCCACCGGCATACAGCTCATCTCCTGCGCCGAATACCTCGACCAATACCCCCGCGCCGGCTTCATCGCAATGCACGAAGGCTCCTGGGGAGCCGAGGGCAACAATCACGTCTGGATGAACCCTGAGACCTCCTGGACCTACACCCACATCTACCCCGCCGAGCTCTACACCCGCGAGGTCTGCACTGCCGGTCACTGGCGTAACTCCGCCCTCGGCAAGCGCATCATGCAGCAGCTCTGCCGCGAGCTTCTCCTGCTCGAGTCCTCCGACTGGCAGTTCCTCATCACCACCGGAGCCGCCCGCGACTACGCCGAGATCCGCTTCCTCACCCACAACGACCAGTTCAACGAGATCAAAGCCATCTGGCAGAGCTTCGAATCCGCCGGCGTCCTCACCAAAGCCCAGGACGACCGCCTCGCCGAGATCGAACGCCGCGACGGCGTCTTCCCCGACATCGACCCCGGCCTATGGGTTACCGGAGCCAAACAAAGTCGCGAAGAACCCCGAGTCCCCGCCCCCGCCGCAACCACAGCCTAACCGCCATTGCAGTTTTCTAGCCGTTGCTTTTCCTTCACCCACCACAAAGTTGTCATCTGAGCGAAGTCGTTCGCGCACTTTGGGAACGACGCAGTCGAAGAGCCTGCCCTGAGCCTGTCGAAGGGACCTGCGGTTGTTCTATCTTTGCAGTTGCCGTTGCTTGTTCTCCTTCACCCAAACCAAAGAATCGTCATTTCGACCGAAGCTGCTCACAGTCTCATCGTGAGCAGCGGAGCGGAGAAATCCGCTTCTCTACCTCAGCTCCCCACCCGCCGCAACATCGCCGCTTCAATGCGGTTTGAACGTCTTGCCAGTCTCGATCAGTGTCTTCAGCCGCGAAAGAATTCGAGGCCAACCGTCGGCAGTGGCAGCGTAAGTGGAATCCGTCTCGGCCCACTGGTCATGCGTCACCGTCACCTTGGTGGCCTCGGTCTCCGGAACCAGCTCCACCGTCACGCGGGACGGCGTGTTGCTTTGCCCCATCGCAAAGGTATACTGCAGCACCTTCGGCGGTTCGAACCGAAGCACCTCGCCATGGACGTATTTCATGGGCTTACCATCAGGTCCCGGGCCCACCCACGCCATCGAACCGCCGGCCTTCCACTCAGCCTCAAGCTCCGCTCCCATGAAGAGAATGCGATTGGACTCTGGCGAAACAAAGCCGTCCCATACCTTTTCAGGCGGAGCGGCGATATAGATGACGTAGCTCAGCGGTGCTGGATTGGCCATAATGTCTCCTGAGAAGTTGCCCTGCGGCAGAGTCAACGAGCGCCCATCCACTCTACCAAAACCTCAGGCAGCACAACTGGAGAGACATGCCGAACAGCAAAGCACTAAACCCGAATCTACCGAACCCGGATCGCCGCAGCTTCCTCCTAGGCAGCCTCGCCGCGGGAGCCGCAGTCGCCCTCCCGGTTGAAATCCACGCCGCCGACAGCGCACCACAACAGGACCGCACCTACTGGCTCCAGCAGGTAGAACTCGTCTCCGAACCAGTCCTGAAGGCCCTCAAAGAAGGAAATCTCCGCCGCAAGATGCCCGTCGAAGCCGCACCCGGCCAAACCGAGGCACGAGCAGTCGGGCCCCACCTCGAAGCCCTAGGCCGCCTGCTCGTCGGTCTCGCCCCATGGCTCGAACTCGAACCCTCCGCTGGCGAAACCCCAAAGGAAACCGCCCTGCGCAACCGTTATCGCGACTACGCGCTCGCCGGAATCACCTCTGCCCTCGACCCCTCCTCCCCCGACACCATGCACTTCGGCGAATCCTCCCAGACCCTCGTCGACTCGTCCTTCCTCGCTCTCGCCCTCCTCCGCGCCCCAAAGCAACTCCTGCAAAAACTAGACGCGAAAACCCAGCAACGCCTCGCAGAAGCACTCGTCACCGAGCGCAAAGTCCAACCGCCCTTCAACAACTGGCTCCTCTTCGCCGCCATGAACGAAGCTCTCCTGATGACGCTGCACCAACCCTGGGACCGCATGCGTGTGGACTACGGGCTCCGCGAACTCCAGAACTGGTACCTCGGCGATGGGACATACGGCGACGGCCCACACCTCCACTGGGACTTCTACAACAGCTTCGTCATCCAGCCCTACCTCCTGCAGCTCATGGACACGCTGGTAGACGAATCCCCGGCATGGTCCTCGATGCGCGCGCCGATCCACCAACGCGCCCAGCGCTACGCCGTCATCCAGGAGCGAACGATCGCCCCCGACGGCTCCTATCCGGCCATCGGCCGCTCCATCACCTACCGCTGCGGAGCCTTTCATCTCCTCGCCGACGCAGCCCGGCGCAACATCCTTCCCGAAGGGCTGACGCCGCCCCAGGTCCGTTGTGCTCTATCCGCCGTGATGCAACGCACCCTTGGCCCCGCAGGAACATTCTCCAGCGATGGTTGGCTGCAGATCGGCCTCGCCGGCCATCAGCCTGCCCTGGGTGAAACCTACATCTCCACCGGCAGCCTTTACTTGTGTAGCGCAGCGTGGCTACCCCTTGGACTGCCGCCCGCCGATCCCTTCTGGTCTCAACCCCCACAACCATGGACCTCGCAAACCATCTGGTCCGGCAAAAACGTTCAAGCGGACCACGCCCACGATGAATAAACAAGAACGAAGGCCATCAAGGAAACTGATGAAGCTCAAGTGGGGCTCGAGGCATCCAAGATCCAGCTTCATGCGCGACAAATGTGCGCGAAGCCGAAGGAACGAAGAGAAGCAAGGAGCAAAAAAGAATGAGCACGCAGCCTCAACAGAACTTAGTACCGCCCTTCACTCGCGAGACCGCAGCAGCGAAAGTCCGCAAAGCAGAAGACGGATGGAACTCACGCGATCCTGAAAAAGTAGCGCTCGTCTACACAGTTGACAGCAAGTGGCGAAACCGCGCCGAGTTCGTCAACGGGCGCAAGGAGATCATCGAGTTCCTCACCAGAAAATGGCGCCGCGAGCTCGACTACCGCCTCATCAAGGAACTCTGGGCCTTCGACGGAGCGCGCATCGCCGTGCGCTTTGCCTACGAATGCCACGACGACTCCGGCAACTGGTTCCGCTCCTACGGAAATGAAAACTGGGAGTTCGACGAAAACGGCATCATGCACCACCGCTACGCCTGCATCAACGACCTGCCGATCAAAGAATCAGAGCGAAAGTTTCACTGGCCCCTCGGCCGCCGCCCCGACGATCATCCCGGCCTCTCGGACTTAGGCCTCTAATTAGGGAGGCCGCGACAGACAGGAATCGTGCTAAGCCTGCCAGAGTTCCGTGGTGAGAAGACCGGCGAAGCTGTGTTGATGGGCGACGCGGGTAAGACCAGACTGGGTAAGTGGCGTGGCGTGGTCGGGTAGATCGGTGGTGCGCAGGCCGGTAAGGACACGGAACGCGATGTAAAGGCCGCGAACGAAGATGCGTGCAGGCAGCCGCATGAGGCCGGCCGGGATGCGGAAGTCGGAGACGAGCCAGAGGGCTCCGGGAGCAAGGGTGGAAGCGGTACGGGTGACAAGCCTGTTGAGATCGACCTGAGTGAGGCAGTCGAGGAAGAAGTGAGTGACTACGAGATCGTAGCGGCCCGCAAGCGGGAACGTCAGCGCATTGGAGTGATGAATGCGCAGGCGAGTATTGGCGTCGCGAGTAGCCGCTTCCGAGCGCTGGCGAAGGAGTTGAAGCATGGTGCTGCTGATGTCGACTGCATCGGCCTGGACGTGCGGGTTATGCGCGAGGAGTTGAGCCAGGAACCGGCCGTCTCCATCGCCTAAGACCAGTGCGTGGCGGCGGTCGCGGAGTTGTGGAAGGTAGTGAGTGCGGCACCTTTCGAGCGCTCTGCCGAGGGTGAGGTATTCGAGCCAGCGATAGGGGCGGGCGATGAGGTTAAAGTCAGGTTCGCGGGCGTGGGTTGAAGGCATCGTTGAAGTCATCGCTCAAATCATCAAGTCTCGCGCAATGTCGAGCTATCAGGTTGGGATTGGCCTCTCATCGCAGCACGATGGGTAAAAGAAGAAGTGGCGTGGTCAGGGCGAGATCTGCGGCAGCGCGAAGGGTGGTTCGAGCGATGGCGAGGCGGCGATTGTGCAGGAGGAGCAGGATTGCGGCCGATAGTGCGCTCGCGCATGAAATCGGCCAAGGGACCCGGCGGTCGAGCAGGACCACAGCGATGCTGCAGAAAATGAGCGCGGCGGTGAGCGCAGGAAGGTTGCCGAGAGCGACGCGGGTGATCGCATGAGGGGGATGATTGGTCCGATGATCTTCATGTTCCCAGGCGTAGATGAAGAGGCAGTTGAGGCTGCAGAGGGCCGCGAAGACGAGGGCAATAGGCAGCAGAGGATAGCGCAGGTCGGGACGGCGGGCGACTGTGGGGATGAACGTTGCAGCAGCGAAGCAGAGACCGACGGCGATCTCCTTCGGCATTCGATGCGCAACCTTCTGTTGGGCCGTGGCGCTGCTTGTGGCATGGATAAGGATAAAGTAGCCCGCAACCAGTCCGCCGAGGATCAGGTAGAGGCGAATGGCTGCGGCATCGAGGTGGGGAAGAAGGGCAGCGAGCGCGATGGAGCAGAAAAGAATTCCGGTGAGAAAAGCGGTGCGGTGGCGGCGGTGGAAGTAGTGACGGGCTTCGAGGTCTTCATGTCGAGTCGGGTCGATGTCGTCGATGTTAAGGAGGCGGGTGTCCATCAGACGATCGGCTGCATAGAGCATCCAGACAGCGAGGGCCATGGAGAGCGTTGACGAGGGCGGAAGATGGATGTGGTTGGCGGAGGCGATAAACCAGGTCCAGAGAGCAGCGACTGTTGGAGCGTCGAGAGAGAGAAGATGCCAGAGAGAAAGTGGGGTTGTGTGAAGGTTTATCGCTTTGAGGAGAGGTTTGGTTGGGGTCGCGGTGGCCACTTACTTCAGTTTAACTCCGCGACATCTCCCATCCAAACCCGAAGCACCCTACAATCCCTACTATGCTGCGCACCTGCCTCCTCACCGCCGCTGCCATCCTCACGCCTCTCGCTCTCCAGGCCCAAACCAGCATCGCCACCAACTCCCCCGGCGGCCAGCCTCTCTCTACCCGCGTCGTCGCCTACACCATCGACGCCCGCCTCGACACCGACAGGAAATCCCTCGACGCCACCGAGACCATCACCTACAAGAACCTCACCGGCCAGAGCCTCACTGCCATCCCCTTCCATCTCTACCTCAACGCCTTTCGTCCCGAATCCACCTTCACCCGCGAAACTCACTTCAACGGCGGCGTCCGCGACCCCGAAGCCGAGAGCGGCTACCCGCCTGAAAAGCTCGGCAGCATCACCATCTCCCACATCGACGCCGACGGCTACGGTGATCTCACCTCCGCGATGCACTTCATCGCCCCTGACGACGGCAACGCGCAAGACCACACGGTAGCCGAGATCGCCCTCCCACATCCGCTCGCTTCCAACAACGGCATCACCTTCCACCTCGCCTTCCACGACCAATTTCCACTGTCGGTCGCCCGTAACGGCTACAAGCGCGACTTCATCATGGGCGGCCAGTGGTACCCCAAGCCCGGCGTCATCTGGCACGGCGCCTGGAACTGCCATCAATACCACGCGACTACAGAGTTCTTCTCTGACTTCGCCACCTTCAACGTCAGCCTCACCCTCCCTCGCCGCTACATCGTCGGAGCCAGCGGCGTCCTCACCGGTGAACTCATCAACAACAACGGAAACCCCAACGGAAACCCGAACGGAACCAAGACCCTCAGCTTCTATGCAGAAGACATTGGCGACTTCGCCTGGGCGGCCAGCCCCAATTTCACCGTCACCGACGGCATCTACCTGTCCTCCCTTGGTCCCGTCAAAGTCCACGTCCTGGCCTTAGCCGCCCACCCTACAGCCGGCCCCCGCTACCTCGACATCAGCCAGAAGAGCCTCGCTTTCTTCGAGCACCACTACGGCCCCTACCCATACAAGATCCTCACCGTCATCGATCCCGAACCCGACTCCGAGATCGGCGGCATGGAGTACCCCACGCTCATCACCGGTGACACCACCTGGTTCCGCGACCCAACTTACGTCACTGAACAGGTCATCGCGCATGAGTTCGGCCACCAGTACTGGTACGGCATGGTCGCCACTAATGAGTTCGAGGACGCCTGGCTCGACGAGGGTATCAACTCCTACACCGAGGCCAAAGTTCTCGCAGCAATCCTCGGCCCCCGCACCTCCGCCTTCAGTCGCGCCTACTCCAATGCCACCGACTACGACCTCCTGCGCTTCGAGTATCTCTCGGCCCTAGACTACGACCCCGTGACCCGCTGGGCCTTCAAGTTCCGCGACAGTTCCTCGTACGGCGGCATCACCTACGGCAAATCCGCCACCCTCCTCGCCACACTCGAGGGCCTAATCGGCCGCGACACCATGGACGAGGCCATGCGCACCTACTTCCTGCGCTACCGCTTCACCCACCCCACCACTGAAGACTTCCTCCGCACCATTGAAGAGGTCGCCATCAAGAATGGTCGCGCCAACGTTACCGGTGGCGCGGTAACTAGCCCGTCCACCGAAACGACCCCGTCAAACCAGTACACCGTCGTGGCTAAAACCAACATCCCCGGCCTCGGTACCGGCCCGCAAGACTCCGGAGCACTTCAGACGCAGCGGCCTGACCTGGCGGCCTTATTCAACACCGCCTCTCACCCAGCGGTTGTCCCTATCTCCAGCCTCCGCGACTTCTTCAATCAGGCCGTCTACGGTACCCAGGTCCTCGACTACACCGTCGACAGCATCTCCTCCGATCCAGTGCAATGGTGGCTATCCGGCTCCCAATCCCAATCCCAATCTAAAGACAAGAAACAAACCCAATACCTCTCCACCGTCTACCTGCATCGCAAAGGGGACTTCATCCTCCCCGTCACGGCCGAGATCGTCTTCGACGACGGCACCCGCATTCGCGAGCACTGGGACGGCGGCCTGAGAGATCAAGACCGCTGGATTCAATTCACCTACACCCGCAACGCCAAAATTATCTCTGCCGAAATTGACCCGGACCACATCATCCCTCTCGATAGCAATCTTTTCAACAACAGCTACACCACCACCCGAAACCCAATCCCAGCGCGCAAACTAACCAACCTCTGGCTCAGCTTCAACCAACTCGTCGCACAACTGGTCACCTGGATCGTCTAGTCCGTCTCATTTGCGGCACGGAGTTTTTTTCTTTTGTCGTTGTCTGTTCCTGCCGTCATCCTGAACACAGTGAAGGATCCCGAGAGTTTCCCTTGACCCAGACTCTTCGGACCTTTTAACCAACAACAGCTATCCTGTTGGCCATCGCATCGTCCGAGCGCCGGCAAGATATCCAGGGGGGCCGCACTATGCTGGAACGCCGCAACATCTTCCTCCACGGCCTGTCCCTCACCCTGCGCCGTCTACCCGCGCTCCTGTGGACCTACGCGTTCAACCTGGCCCTGGCTTTCCTCTTCTCGATTGGCTTCAACCTCCGGCTCTCCGCCCTCCTCAACCACTCTCTAGCCGCACAGCGTCTCTCCAGCGGCTTCGATCTAGGCGCCATCGGCGAAATCTTCCTTCATCTCCACGAAGGTCCCGTCGGAGATGCCGGGTCAGTCTCGGGCCACTCCTCCATTCCTCTCTATCTCCTCGTGTACTTCCTCCTAATCCCCGGGACTCTCTTCTGCTACCAGACCGACACCCCCGCGCGCCTCGGCACCCTGCTCCAGCAAGGCCTCCTCCATTTCTGGCGCTTCGTCCGCATCACCATCCTCACACTTCTCGTCTCCGCCCTCATCCTCGGCCCGCTCTTCTTCCTTCAAGGCCAATGGGCCGACCACGTCGACGAACACATCGTAGGACGCTCCGCCTTCTTCCACGTTCTCGTCGGATACATCATCCTCTTCCTCGTCGCCTCCATCCTCCGTCTCTACTTCGACCTCGTCGAGATCTATACCGTCCAATTCGGCCTTCATCTCCTGCCTAATGGCAAACCTGACCGCCGCGTCCTCCGCACCCTGGGCCCAGCCTGGAGAACTCTCGTCGCCAACTTCTCCCAGGCATGGCTAATCTTCCTCTTCCTCACCCTGCTCGGAGCCGCCGCCGTCATCCTCACCGCCCGCACCTCGACGCACATGCTCGCGCAGCCCCGTGTCTGGCCCACCTTTCTGGTTGCTCAACTCGGTCTCTTCCTCCTGCTTCTCACGCGGTTCTGGCAGCGCGGAGCCGAGACCTCCCTCGCCCTCCAGAACCCCATCCCAACCCCGTCATTGCCACCCATCCTACCCATCGCCGGCGTAGTCGACCCCATCGACCCCCTTCATCCACACCGCCGTATCCAACTCACTCCCGAGCAGCCCGTCCCCCCGGCAACCCACGAACCGATCTCCGACCCGGAACCCGCGCCCCCCTCACTCGACGAGCCCGATCCCGGCGTCTTCCACCACGACCCCATCAAACCGCCGCAGTAACCCAGCATCTCACCACACATTCACCGCAGAGATATCCACCCGAAACACGTCTGCGCTAAAATGTTAATAGATTATGAATTTGTATATTCTTCGACACGCCAGTGCAGGTCTGCGGCGCCCAAATCCACTGCTCGACGTCAAGCGTCCCCTCGATAAAGAAGGCAAAAAGCACTGTCTCCAGCTCGCTCATGTGTTGAACGCCCTGAATATCCAGTTTGACCTGATCGTCTCAAGCCCCCTAAAGCGCTGTCTCCAAACTGCCTCTCTCGTCGGCACCGAAACCGGCTACGAAGCCCAGATTCTGCACTCCACCGCGCTCGCCCCAACAGCCACGCTCACAGACTTCCACAAGCTCCTCCGCGAGTGCTCCAAGCGCGAAAATCTCCTCGTCGTCGGCCACAATCCCAACCTCTCCAGCTTCCTGGGTTCGCTCCTGGTCCCCGCCTCCAGCCCCGAAGCCAAGATTCGTCTCCGCAAGGGTTCGCTTGCCCGTGTGGTCTTCACCCACGGCCCGGCAACCCTGCAGGTGCTGCTCGATCCCCGCACCGTCCGCGCTCTCTACGCCACCTCAACGAAGAGCTCCCGCCGAAAGACCTCGCGGAAGTAAGCCGCCTCTTTCCGCAGCGACCACGCCTCCAACTCCGCTCCACCGCGGCCGGGCACCAGCTCCAGCAGCACCCGTTTCGGATACACATGCGTCCGCATCTGCAGCACTGCGCTGGCCCGGTCCTGATTCAACGCGACCGCCAATCGGAGCAACACGACCGCACGCGTTACGTGCACATGTTCTTCCACGGCGATCCACCGCATCGGACGGTCCATCGGCTCCGGCCGGCTCTTTCCCATATACCGCGCAATCGCACTGACAATCATTCGCTGCTCCGGCGAAAACCCGAATATCTCCGAGTTCGCAATGATGTACTGCGTATGCCGGTAATGACCCTGGTGGTTCATAAACTTCCCGACATCCTGCATCATCGCCGCCGCCTCCAGCCATAACCTGTACTCCTCCGGCAGCTCATGCACTCGCGCCAACGCGTCGAACAGCTCCACGACATGCTGCCGCACCGGCTCCACCTTGCGCTGTTCGATACCGTACCGTTCGCAAACCTCCAGCACACCGGCCCAGCGCTCGTTCTCGATCTTCTGGTGCACCGAGGTCCGCAGATCGACCTCAGCCAGCATCTGCGCCAGCACCCCGTCCCTCAACCCCAGCGGCGAATAGCGAAACCCCTTCAGCCCCATCCGCTCCAGCAGGCTCGCATACACCAGCGACCCGCCCACAATGATCTCCGACCGCCGCGGCCCAATCCCCGGCACCGCCTCCCGCTGTGCGTTATTCATCTTCGCCAACCGGTCCGCCAGCTTGCGAACATCGGGAGTATCCGCCGTCATCGCGCCCACGCGCTCCAGCCGCTTCTTCGCCAGCGTCTTCTTCGCGGCCCTTCCCTTACGCACGTGTCCGCTCGCCTCCGCCAGCGCCGCCGCCGTGCCGGAGGTCGCAATCACCAGCCCCACTCGCGGAGTCCCCAGCTTCTTCTCCGCGCGCCGCAGCTCCCGGTCGATAAACTGCTTCAACCGAGCAATGTCCTCCTTCGCCGGCGGATCGACCCGCAGAAACTCCTCCTGCAACCGCACCGCACCCAATGGCATCGTCACCATCGTCTTGATGCGCCCGCCATCGGACATCGTAACCTCGCAGCTACCCCCACCTAAGTCGATTAGCAGACACTTCCCCCGCGCTCCCACCTCATGGGTCACCACGCCAAGATGAATCAGCCTGCCCTCTTCCAGCCCAGAGATCACTTCAACGCTCCACCCCGTCGTCGCCTTCACCCACTCCGTAAACGCGGCCGCGTTCCTTGCGTCCCGCATCGCGCTCGTCGCCACCACGCGGACCTTGTCCACCACATGCAGCTGCACCGCCTTATGAAACCGTTTCAGCGCACGAATCGTCGCCGCCATCGCCTCCGGCGAGATCACCCCCGTCTGAAACACACTCTCCCCCAGCCGCGTCACCTCGCGATCTTCATGCAGCGTCTTCAACCGGTGCATCTGCACCGAAGCAATCTTCAACCGGCACGAATTCGATCCAATATCCACCGCGGCAAACGTAGGCATGGTCCTGGCATCACCCTCAAACGGAAAAATCCCGTTATCAGCAGATTACAACGCCCGCAACCCGACGCCGCGCATCTAATTCCCGGTACAAGTGTTCCATACCATAACCGGCTATGCTGAAAGAGCATCAGGAACTCATGGTCAATCCAACCCTCCTCGAAACTCCCGTCGAGCGCCCGGCTGCGCTCGACCCCAGCACACCTCGACGCCCCACCGCTCTGCTGATCCTTGGCGGTCTCTGGCTCATCCTGTTCTTTGCCTCCCTCTTCGCTCCACCTCTGCTCGACGACGCCGACGCTACCCACGCCAGCGCCGCCCGCCACATGGCCCTCAGCGGCGACCTCATCACCCTCCGCGTCGACGGCGTCCGCTACCTCGAAAAAGCCCCGCTCCTTTACTGGTTCGTCGCCCTCAGCTTCCGCCTCTTCGGCTTCAACACCTTCGCCGCACATCTCCCCCAGGCCATCGGCGTTCTTCTCCTTGCGCTGCTCGGCTACCGCTGGGCCGACCGCGCCTTCAGCGCCCGCACTGCCTTCTACACCGGCCTCGCCATCCTCACCTCCACGGGCGTCTTCCTCTTCACCCGCTGCTTCATCCCCGAGGCCCTGCTCGCCCTCTTCCTCACCACCGCCCTCTACTGCCTCCTTCAATCCCTCGAAGATCGCAGAGCCACAAATCTCGGTGCCCCATCCACAAATCCGGGTACCCCATTCATGCAGTCTCACCGCATGAGTGGGCATTCGCGCGGAGGCGCGAACCGCACTCCTTCACAGACCCAAAAATCCGTCATTTCGACCGGAGGCGGCGCATTTGCCGCCGCAGTGGAGAAATCTGCTTCTCGCTTCTCCCTAGCCACCCACGCCTACATCATGTGGACCACCCTCGCCCTCGCCGTCCTCACCAAGGGCCTCGTCGCTCTGGTCTTCTTCTTTGGCACAGCCGTCGTCTATCTCACCCTCACGGGCGAATATAAAAACTGGCGCAAGCTGAAACCTCTGACCGGCACTATCCTCTTCTTATCGATCGCCGCCCCCTGGCACATCCTCGCCGGCCTGCGCAACACCGGCGGCATGAACGGCCACGGCTTCTTCTGGTTTTACTTCATCAACGAACACTTCCTCCGCTTCCTCGGCCGCCGCTACCCGATGGACTACAACAAGCTCCCTAGCTCCCTCTTCTGGAGCCTTCATCTCATCTGGCTCTTCCCCTGGTCGCTCTTCGGCGGAACCCTCATCCTGCAGGGGTGGCGCGCCTTCCAGCGCTACTACGAGACCAACCCTCTCGCTGAGGATCAAATCTTCTATTGGCAGCCCTTCGCCGTTGTGGCCATCGGTCTCGCTCTCCGAGAGACCATTCATATCCCCTACTTCTTCACCGTGTCCGTTGCCCTCGCCCTCTTCGTCATCCAGGCACTGCGCCGACGCCAACGCGACAACTCTCTCGTACCGGGACCTCTACTGCGAACCGCCACCTTCCCTCAGCGCACCACACTCCTCCTCACCCTCTTCGCCACCCTCGTCCTGGCCTTCTTCTCCCTCTCCACCAATCAGGAGTACTACACCTTTCCAGCCTACCTCCCGTTACTAATCCTCATTGCCGCCGCCCTTACTCGCGCCGAAAACACTTACTCCGAAAACCCCTCCGCACGTCGCTGGATCAGCGTAGCCCACGCCACCTTCACCATCCTTGGCGTCGCCATTGCCCTCACTCTCGCGTACGGTCTTTGGATCTCCCGCGGCATCCCGTTCGTCCCCGACATTGGCGACCTCCTCGCTCATCGCGGCGTCGGTGACTACACCCTCTCCATGTCCGCCCTCTTCGACCTCACCGGTCCCAGCTTTGCCGCCCTGCGCCTTCCCGCAGCCCTCGCCACAATCGCTTTCTTGTTCGGACCCGCCGCAGCCTGGCTCCTCCGCTTCCAACGTCGCCATCTGGCGGCCACCACAACTATCGCCCTCACCATGACCGTCTTCCTCATCGCCGCTCATATCGCCTTCACCCGCTTTGCGCCGATGCTCTCCTCCAAGAGCTTCGCCGAAACCATCCAACGCCTCGAAGCCAGCCAATCCATCTCCCCCAAAAACAAAGTTCTCCTCTACGGCGACCAGGCCTACGGCTCCTCGATCCCCTTCTACCTCGGCCGCGATGTGTCCCTCGTCGACGGCCGTTCCACCTCGATGCTCTTCGGCGGCACCTTCCCCGACGCGCCACCAATCTTCCTCACCCCGCAAGACCTCCGGAACACCTGGGGCAAAGAGGAACGCAAAATCCTCTTCGTCCCCATCGACAAACGCGATGAAGTCGATCGCCTCCTCGGCAACGACAAAATCCTCCTGAAAGAAAGCTCCGGCAAAGCTCTCTACACCGACCGCCCTCTCGATAAAAGCAATGACGTCGTAGATCAAAATCTTCCGCCTGCAACAACTCACTGAGCAGGAACGATGTGGGTGCCCCATATCTCGATTCTGAGATGTGGGCATCGTGCGAAGCAAGACCGCCTTCGCTAAACTCGCGAACGCCCACACCTCATGCGACACTAGTCTCAACCCCAAAAAAAGAAGAGCCAGTGCACGAAGCCTCACCAAAATCCTCCGCCTCGCCCCGCCGTTGGAGCCCACGCTCCCTAGTCATCCTCGTCCTCGCCTGGCTAATCCTCCAGATCGGCGGCCTCTTCACCCCCGGCCTGCTCGACGACGTTGACTCCGTCTACATCGAGATCGCCCGCGAGATGATGCAGCGCCACGACTACGTCACCCCCTACATCAACGGCATCCGCTTCTTCGACAAACCACCCCTCATGTACTGGATGGCCGCGGCCTCCATGCATCTCTTCGGCATTCACGACTGGGCCGCACGGCTACCGCTCGCCCTCGCCGTCCTCGCGCTGCTCCTCGCCGTCTACGCCCTGGGCATCCGTCTCTTCGCCGCGGTCTCACCTGCATCGCACCCCGACCGCGGAGGCTTCTATGCCGCTCTCGCTATGGCCACCGGCATTGGCCCCTACCTCTACACTCGCTTTTACATCCCCGACATCCTCCTCGCCCTCTGGATGACACTTGCCGTCCATCTCTTCCTCATCGCGCTCGACCGCATTCCCGAAGCAGCACAAAACCAGAGTCCCCAGCAAGCGCATTTGCTCGTTGAGGTAGAAAACCGGGTGCCCCATGTTCGCCGCAGTTTCATCGCGGCTAAGGTGGGGTCCTTCTCCCCCAGCGACCCAAGCCCGGGTGCCCCATCCTCCGCGCACGCTGCGAAGGGCGGAAATGTAAATTCTCCACTCCTCCCCTGCCTGGCCTTCGCCGCAGTCATGGCCCTGAACGTCCTCACCAAGGGCCTCATCGGTTTGGTCTTCCCCATAGGCTTCGTCCTCCTCTACCTCGCAATAACGAAACAACTGCATCTCCTCCTCAAACTCCACCTCATCGCAAGCACCGCAGTCTTCCTCACCATCGCCGCCCCCTGGCACATCCTCGCAGCCCTTCGCACCCTAGCCATCGCTCTTCCGCAAGGTCTCGGCCTCCCCGCAACCGGAGGCTGGGCCTGGTTCTATCTCTACAACGAGCACATCGCTCGCTTCCTCTCCAAGCGCATTCCCCACGACTACGGCCTCACCCCGGTCTGGCTCTTCTGGATCTACCTTGTCCTCTGGATCATGCCCTGGGCCATCTTCCTGCCCCCCGCCATCGCCGATCAAATCCGCACCCTCCGAAGCCGAGCCACAGCACGCGAACACGAAGCCTCCCTGTCCCTCCTCCTCTGGGCCCTGCTCGTCCTCGGCTTCTTCACTCTCTCCAACCGCCAGGAGTACTACAGCCTCCCTGCCCTTCCAGCCCTCGCCCTGATGATCGGCGGCATCCTCGCCCGCGCCGAATGCACCTCGTCCGGTATCGCCAACCCGGCAACAAATCGCAGCGCCCTCAACTGGCACCTCTACGCCCTCGTCCCTCTCACCACGCTCGTCGCCATCCTCTGCGGATACTTCGCCCTCACCGCACCCAACCCCGCACCCGGCGCAGACATCGTCTCACTGCTCGCGATGGCCAGTCACCACGAGGACTACAACCTCTCCCTCAGCCACATGTCCGACCTCACCGGAGCCGCGATGGGTTTCTTCCGCGGACCACTCGCCGCCACCGCCTTCGGCATGTTGGGTATCGGCCTCGGCAGCTACCTCCTGCGCCGCAAGGGCCGCACCTATGCGGCAAACCTCGCTCTCGCCGCCGCCATGACCGTCACTCTTCTGGCCGCCCACGAAGGCCTGGCACGCTTCTACCCCATCCTCGGCTCAAAGAGCCTCGCCCTCGCCATCAATCAGGCCCTGAGCAATCAAAGCCAGCACAGCCCCGACGACCTCATAGTCCTCGACGGCGAACTCACCTCCGGTTCAACCCTGATCTTCTACACCGGTCAGCAAGTCCATATGATCAACGGCCGCGTCAACGGCCTCTGGTACGGCAGCTTCTGGCCCGACGCCCCGCACATCTTCGAGACCGAGGACTCCCTCCACCAGCTCTGGGCCAGCCCCCGCCGCATCTTCCTCTTCACCTACAACCCCACTGCCCGCACCGCCAACCTGGAACCCTACGGCCGCGTCCACACCATCGCCAGCGCCGGTGGCAAAACCATCCTCACCAATTACTAAACTTTCGCTAACGACGCTCGTCCGGAGCGAGCCGGGTCGTCGCTAAACTAGCTTTACTCCCCACCGCGGGCCTCATCCGGCCGCCATCTACCAGCTCATAGGTCTCACCCCGCCACTGGATTCGGTTGCTCGCATAACTCAGCGCCCAGATAAACGCGCCGATCAGGTCGCGCAGTGGAAACAAAACCATCGCCGCCCAGATACGCTTCTCCTGGACCACATATCTTCCCACCACCCACGCCTGAAGGCTTCTCCCCAGCACACTGCCCAGCAACGCGCACCAGCCCAGCACAGGCATTCCCAACATCAGCGCGGCAACCCACACCATCACTCCGAACGGCGCTCCGAACGTAAGGATCGTGCCAAAATGTCCCTTCGGCCGCGAGAATCGCGTGCTCTTCATCCACCGCACCTGGTGATTCATCGAGTCCACAAAGTCAGCCTGCAGCACCATATGATCGATCACGTGCCCGCTCAGCACGACCTTGTGTCCGTTCTTCGCAATCCAGTTCCCCAGCACAAAGTCGTCGGCGCAATACTCCGCCATACTCGCGAACCCGCCGATCTCCTCCACTCGCGCCCGCCGCGTGACCATCGTCGGCCCCAGCGCAAACTGGACCGGCTCGACCAGGCTGGCCGCACAGATTCCCGAACTCATCTCGATCGTCATCCCCACAGCCTCGAGCTGCGACCAGAGACCGCCTTTGAGCACAACGCCACGGTAAAGGCAGGTCGCGCAGCCCACATGCTCATCGGCAAACGGCATCACGATCCGGCGCAGGTAGTCCGGTGTCACACGCACATCGCTGTCGCTAATCGCCCAGAGATCATGAGTCGCCACCTTCGCCATCGCCGCCAGCGAACAGACCTTCGCATTGGCAGCCCAGGGCGCTCCACTGGTCACAAACCTTGTCGTAATCTCCGGATACTCCGCCGCTACCCGCCGGGCGATCTCCAACCCCTCATCGGCCTCGCTGCGCGCGCAAAACAGCACCTCTACCCGGGAGACGCCGTTTTCCGCCGTCGCAATCCTGGCACGGGCAACGTGCTGCAGGTAATCCTGCTCGAAGAAAGTCTTGAGATTCGCCTCCAGCCCCATCTCATCCCCGTGCAGTGGTTTGAATAAACTGATCGCCGGCAGAAACTCCGGCCGCTCTCTCAGCAGAGCGTCCTGCCGCACGGCCTCGCGCCGGAAACGCCGGGCCCCCACCAGAACCATTCCGAGGTAGACACTCGAGGTAAGCAGGCCAAATAGCCCAACCAACAAAAATGCCCAATGCACTGCGGACATCAACCGCCTCCAACTGACCGGCAGCCTGCCAGTCTTCGCGATCGCCTGATTCCAAGCGCCCGGCGACGCCTCTCTCTGGATTTCTAATTATGGGATTCTAAGCTGATAACCCGTCGTGTTTTATTTTACGCCCTTTGGTCCCTGCAAGTTCCGAAAATTCAGGTTCCTACTGCGGCTCCTCCACCCGCCCCCCGCCCTTCAGCGTGTAGATCTTGCCGCGGTAGTAAAACTTGTCCCCCCGATAGCTACCCAGCCAGAGCACGCTTCCCAGCAGGTCCCTTAATGGATACAACAACATACCCCGCAGCCAATCCTCTTCGCCCATCACCTGCAGGATCGCCGCTGCCTGCAGCCACCGGTTCAAGACCGTCACCGCCAGCCACGCCACACCCAGCAGCGCGTGACCGCTCAGCAACCCCCATGCCAACCCAAACAAACCAAAAGGCATAGCAAACGTAAGCCCGGACCCCAGATGCCCTAGTGGCCGCGACCGCCTCGTACTCTGCATCCACCGCAGCTGGTTTCGGAACGACAACCGAAACGGAGTGTCCTGCACCATCAGGCGGATCACATGCGTCGCCATCCGCACCCCGACACCCTGCGCCGCCAGCCGATTGCCTAAAACAAAATCATCGGCATAAAACTGCCCCAGCTCCTCAAACCCACCGGCCCTTCGAAACGACTCCTTCCGCACCGCCATCGACACGCCCAACGCAAACTTCGTCCCTTCCAGCATATCCGCCACCAGCACGCCCGAGGTCATCTCCACACTCTTGCCCACAGCATCCAGCTGCGAACAAAATCCCGCCTTTGCGCCCTTGTCCGCCGTCCCCAGATACACACACGAAGCCAGCCCAATTTGCGGATCCTTCAGGTTCTGCACCATTCGCCGCAGATAATCCTTCGTCACTCGCACATCCGCGTCGCTGGTAATAAAAAGCTGATGCTTCGCCGCGGAATCCAGCTTCTCCAGCGAGTACACCTTCGCATTATGGAACTTCGGCGTCGGTTCGCCGCACGTCATATACCGCGCCTCCACCCCTGGATACCGCGCCCCTACCCGCTGCGCCAGTTGCAGCCCCTCATCGCTCTCATGCCGCGCGCAAAACAGCAGCTCGAACTCCGGATAGTCCTGCTCAAAGAAAGACTCGAGATTCCGCTCCAGCCCCGATTCCATCCCATGCAGCGGCTTCAATACGCTCAACGCCGGCAAGAACGTCGCCGCCGAACCTTCCTCCCGCCGCTTCCTCATCCCAAAGCGCACCGCAGCCACAATTACCATAAGGCAATAGATGGTGGAGGTCACCGTGCCGCACAGCGCGACCCAAAACAATATCTGAAACAACAAACTCATCTCACTATGCCGCGTTTCAGCGTGAACCGCACTAACTCCGCAGCATTAAAAGTCTATCGCAGTCGAACGAACGCCTACATCAAGTGCGATAATCCCATCTCAAAGGAAAGTTGGCTTGCGAAACCGATTAGCCGTCTCCAGCAAACCAATAGCGCGCAGTTCCTCCATTGGCTTCATTGCCCTCTCCTTCCTCTGCATTCACGCCGCCCCCGCAGCAACCCACTCCCGAATCAACTCCCACGACCAGCTCACCTACATCTGGATCTCCCCCGGCTCCTACCTCACTGGCTGCCAGCCTGACGACAAAGAATGCATCGGCTGGGAGCGGCCCCGCCAGAAAATCACCATAGAACAAGGTTTTTGGATCGGCCAGACCGAGGTCACGCAGGCCGCCTACCAGCGCATCATGAACTCAAATCCCAGCCGTTACCAAGGCCCGCAAAGGCCCGCTGAACAGATCGACTGGTACTCGGCGACAAACTACTGCAAACGTATAGGCATGCGTCTGCCCACTGAGTCCGAATGGGAATACGCTGCCCTCGGCAAAGTCCAGGCCCCGCGATACGGCGAGCTCAACAAAATCGCATGGTACGACGGCAACAGCGACGACATGACTCACGATGTCGCCCAAAAAGAGCCCAACGCCTACGGACTCTTCGACATGCTCGGCAATGTATGGGAATGGGTCGAAGATGTCTGCACCTGCGACCCCAAGCGCAGGCTCATGAAAGGCGGCTCCTTCTACAACCTCTCCCGCGACCTGCGCGCTCCCAACCGCGAGACCCCCCTCGACACCCTGCAACACCGCAACATAGGCTTCCGCTGCGTCGCCAACTCTCTTCCTTAGAGCGAGTCCAAGATAGATGTGCCCAATTCTTTTCCTTTGAAGCCGTCATCCTGACGCTGAGCGGAGTCGGATGGGGAAGGACCCCCGTTCTTTTTGAAGCCGTCATCCTGAACGAAGTGAAGGACGGCGGTCTCAAGGTCCAAGTGCAACATTTCCAAAAAAGGAGATAGTTGCGCATGGCGAAGAGCTATTGTCATCTTAGTTTGGTGGAGCGCACCTTGCGTGAGGCGCGGTTGA
>Ga0185299_10000750_pt1 | contig 78090 bp, 67 predicted proteins | sample PaiPotPPA55metaG_FD_128002 | JGI IMG/M metagenome (GOLD analysis project Ga0185299, IMG submission 128002) | Iron sulfur acid spring bacterial and archeal communities from Banff, Canada, to study Microbial Dark Matter (Phase II) - Paint Pots PPA... ...
ATTAGCACCAGCCCTAAGTTATCTCATAGGTCCACTGGGGACTCGGCTTTTGAATGGACGCGGCTTCGAGCCGCGCCGCAACATCGGATTTTGGGTGGCGCAGCGCTTTCAGCGCTGCGAAAAAAGACCCCTCAACGAATGCGGGCTTTAGCTTCCTGGGTCCCCTTAGTTAGCGGGGCGGACACACCTGCCCGTCGCTTTGATTTTAGATCTGTCCCCCTGAGAAGCGCAGCCGCTCGCAATCGCGAGCGACTCCCGACCCACCCCCTCGAAGGGATCTATGCCACGGGCCCCAAGTTCCCCGATCGATGTATCCGTCTGCAGCAGACGGAAAAAGGCCACGACTCGCATCGTGACCTTTCCTACTATCTTAATCCTTGTAAATCCGTGGCAAAGAACTTTTAGTGCCTTCCCCCGCCCGGACCACCGCGTCCGCCACGATCGCGCCCGCCGCCACCGGGGCGTCCGCTGCGCCCGCCACGTCCACGATCCCGCCCGCCACCGCCACCGGGACGTCCACCGCGTCCGCCGCGATCTCCGCCATGCGGGCGATCACCCTGAGGAGGACGATCGCTGCTACCGACGTGCGGTCCGCCTTCGCGATTAAAGTTCGGCTCGGAATCAGGCTCGTCGGGAAAATCGCCGCCGCCCTCAATCACCATCGTGCCGGTTAATGCAGGTGCGGGAACCGATTCACCTTCCGTATCCACCGCCGGCGCCGCTGCGCCGTCACCACCGCCCGGCGACATTTTTGCGCGCTGCTCTTTCAGAATCGCTTTGCGCGACAACCGGATGCGATTGCCCTCGACCGCCAGCACCTTCACCAGCACCTGATCGCCTTCCTTCAATTCGTCGCGCACATCGGCAATGCGATGCTCAGCCACTTCGCTGATGTGCAGCAATCCATCCGTACCCGGGATAATTTCGACAAACGCTCCGAAATCCGCCAGCCGCGTCACCTTGCCTAAGTACGTCTTTCCAACTTCCGCAGTCGCCGTAAGGTCGCCGATAATCTGCAACGCCTTTGCCGCCGACGCCTGATCGCTGGATGCAACTTTGACCAAGCCGGAATCTTCCACGTCGATTTTGACCCCGGTTTGCTCGACGATGCTGCGAATCATCTTCCCGCCCGGCCCAATCAGATCACGAATCTTGTCGACCGGAATCTGCACCGTATAGAAGCGTGGAGCGAAATCAGAAATCTTTTCGCGTCCACTGGTGATTACTTCTTCCATCTTGCCGAGAATATGCAAACGTCCGCGCTTCGCTTGCGCCAACGCCTCGCGCATAATCTGCGAAGTAATGCCAGCGACTTTGATATCCATCTGCAGCGCGGTGATTCCATCTTTCGTGCCGGCAACTTTAAAATCCATATCGCCGTAGTGATCTTCCGCGCCCGCGATGTCGGTAAGAATGGCGTACTGCTCCCCTTCTTTCACCAATCCCATCGCAACTCCGGCCACCGGCGCCTTCAGCGGAACTCCTGCATCCATCAACGACAACGACGCGCCGCAAACCGTCGCCATCGATGACGATCCGTTCGACTCCAGAATGTCCGAGACCACGCGCATTGCGTAAGGCCAGGACTCTTCCGATGGCAGCACGCCCGAAATCGCGCGCTCCGCCAGCGCCCCGTGCCCAATCTCTCTTCGCCCAGCCCCCCGCAAGAACGCCACCTCTCCCACCGAGAACGGAGGAAAATTGTAGTGGAGGATGAAGCGTTTCTTGGCTTCGCCTTCGAAACCTTCGAGGCGCTGCATGTCGTCGCTGGTGCCCAGCGTCGTCGTTACTAATGCTTGGGTTTCGCCGCGCGTGAAGATGGCGCTGCCGTGAGTGCGGGGCAGGATTCCGGCTTCGATCCAGATTTCGCGGACTTCGTCGAAGGCGCGCGCATCGGGACGGCGCTTCTTTTCCAGAACTTCTTCGCGGAAGATGCGCTCGCGGAGAGTTTCGAAATATTGTTTGAGCTTGGCTTGGGCTTTTTCGTCGTCTTCGGGAATTTCCGCCTGCAACTTCTTTTTGAGTTCTTTGACCAGCGTGTGGCTTTCCGCTTTCGGATGTTTCTTCGTATCCAGACGATCCGAAAGATCCGCGCCGACCTTCTTTTTCAGCGCGTCGTAGTAGGCTTGGTCGAATTCCGGCGGGGTGACTTCGCGTTTTTTCTTGCCAGCTTTCGCACGCAGGTCGTTGATGGCGGCGCAGATCTTCTTGATTTCGGTGTGGCCGAACTCAATTGCGTCGACAACGATCTCTTCGCTGACTTCCTTTGCGCCTGACTCGATCATCACGATGCCGTCCGCGGTGCCAACGACCATGATGTTCAACAAGGTCTCGCGCATCTCATCGTATGTGGGATTAATTACGAACTGGCCGTTGAGCTGACCGACGCGCACTGCGCCGATGGGTCCGAGAAAAGGAATATCGGAAAGCGTAAGAGCGCAGGATGCGCCATTGATTCCGAGAACGTCCGGATCGTTATTTGTATCGGCGGAGAGGACGAAAGCGATGACTTGGGTTTCGCACTTGAAACCTTCGGCAAACATGGGGCGTACCGGACGATCGATCTGGCGGCTGGTGAGCACTTCGCGTTCGCTCATGCGGCCTTCGCGCTTGATGAAGCCGCCGGGAAAACGTCCGCCGGCATAGGTGTATTCGCGGTAGTCGACGGTGAGGGGGAAGAAATCAATGCCCTCACGCGGGTCGGGGTTGGCGGTAGCGGTGGCGAGGACGACGTTATCGCCCATGCGGACTACGGCCGCGCCGTGGGCCTGCTTGGCCAGTTTTCCAGTTTCAAATGTGAGTTGTTTTCCGCCGGCGAGGTCGACGGTGACGGTGCTAACTTCTGGTTTCATATTCATCCTTAATTATCTTGATCAGGAGCGCGGTTGCGCTTTCGGGTTGGCGCGGGGTGCGTGGCGATTTGCGTAGATCCAAAGGCGCGTGGGCCATGGGTAAGCGAGTTCCGATGAGCGGATGCCAATAAAGCTAGCCGGGTTCTCCAGTACGTACCCCAAGTACGTGCCCGAAATACTCCCCGAAATGCGCACAGGGGAGTTGGCTCATTGCTGTCCGGCTTCAAGAGGAAGGCGGTATTCTCAGAGATAACATTCCCGGAGATCCCTGGGCGAACGGCGTATGGTAGCGCCTCCAATCCTTTCGCAAAAACGCGCAAGGATGGCGCACGCAGGTCTTTCCCGCGATTACTTGCGGATACCGAGTTTCCCAATGACGGTCTTGTAGCGCTCGGAATCGTATCTCTTGAGGTAGTCGAGCAAGCGACGCCGCTTGCTGACCAGCATGAGCAGGCCGCGGCGCGAGCCGTGGTCCTTCTGGTGCGTTTTGAAGTGATCCGTCAGTTGGCCAATGCGTTCACTGATGATGGCAATCTGAACCTCCGGACTCCCGGTGTCAGTCGCGTGCGTCTGATACTGGTCAATGACAGATTTCTTTTGCTCTCTGGCTAGCACTAACCTGGTGCACTCCTGTTCTGGTTTCGATTTATCCTGGTGACAGTAGTGAGGTTATCATGCGGGCGGAGGGGGTGTAAAGGCGGGCGACTGCCCGGAAAAATTCGCCCGCGAGGCCGTGTCGGCGGCTCACCGCAGCATGCCGACTACAAATTTACCGGCTTCGTAAACAAAACAAGCGAACAGGAGCGCCCGCAACGCTATCTTTTCGCAGAACGAGCAGAGCTCGTCGACTCTCTTTTCAATCTGCGATAGCTTGCTCTTTGGCACTGGCACAAGGTGATCGGGCGCCCACGGGAGCGCTGGGGGACTCTGCCTGGTCGAACGCCGGCACCGATCAAAACTCGATAAAGTCCCATAATCTGACGATTCTCGCCGCCCGAAGGGCCTTCCCAAGCCGGCAGACCTCGTTTTTACGTTCGGTGTAGTTGCGCCAGAGATGAGCGTGCCCCGTGGGCGCCGAAGACAAGGGCCCGGCGCCACCAGTGCTCCGCACGGTTCAGATCGATGTTATAGGAGCTGTCTTTACCCGCCGCACCTCGTTAGTCGGCACTATCTCAGCTTGAGGCCGCCCCGTCCGTCGCGGTTTTCGGCGGGCGGTGCCGCTGAGTTCGATCATTAGGTTTCATCCGTAAGCAAACAGCAGCTTCCTCACCGGGCTCTCAGCCTGATTCTGAATGACATCCCTTTCTTTAATTCTTTCCTTTACATTCTTGCCTCTTGCCGATGAACCGAATTTGAAACTTTGCACACCTTGGTTTGTGACATCCGCTACAGCAAAGTCTCCAACCAATCCTTAAAGTCTTGTCATTCCGATACGGCTTCAGCCGTGAGGGAACCTGCTGTCCTTTAGAGGGGCAATGGTGCCTGGAGCGGCGCTACTACGCACACATCATGGCGAGCATGAGCCGCGTGATCTATGTTGGCGCGTTGGGATGACGAGGGATGACCTTGAGGTTATTACCCGGATAGTTAATCAGGAAACGTCCTTATTGTTCGCGCTTGTATTTTGAACTACGCTTCGACCGTTTCTCCCTTGGGTGTGTCTTAGCGGATAAGTAAAGCTGTCACTACACCCTCCAAAGTGGTCTCTGGGTGGTCTATTTTCCGGACGCATCTCCCCGTCGTTCGGTCACCACCTTCTTCGCGGCAACGCACACCAGAAAATCAAAGAGGAACCACCATGCGCCGGGCAACTCCGATTTTACGGTCGGCGCATTCGGCAACACACACGCTAGATTTCAGGTGGCCAGGCTTCGGTCACGCACCGCTAAGCGCGGCCCAAGGGGAAGCCACCTCTTGCCTTCGAAAACGTTATCCACACAGAACTTCAAATCACGAAAGAGGTAATCTATGACTCGCCTAAGGTTGACGATAATATCGGTCGTCGTGCTTTGTGTAGTGGCGCTATGCATGTCAGTGGGCGGAAGAAAAGTGTCGGCCCAGAGTGCCGCGGCGACTGCAGAGCCGATCTACAATCCCTACCCGCCTGGGATCCTTCCCTCCGATATAGCTCCAGAACTAGCCAGGGTGCTGCGTGAAGTCAATGGTATCGAAGCTGAAGCCATTCGACAGTGGCACGCCATACCGCCTCCGGTCGTAACCGGTAACCCGCCCATACTTCAAAACACCGGCGTTCCCTTAGTCGAAATACTCGGCAAGCTTATGAATTACGACAGGACGATCTCGCCCAACGAAAATAAGGCGTGCGCGTCTTGCCACATGCCGTACGCTGGTTTTAGTGGACCGATTCCGTCAGTGAATCTGACGATGATCGCCTATCCGGCATCGGCTCCCTACCGGGCTGGCAAGCGGACGGCACAGAGATATACGTATTCCAGCTACTTCCCTCCGCTGCAATATAACGCCACCCAGGGCGCTTTCTTCGGCGGAAACTTCTGGGATTCCCGTGCGACCGGATATTTAACCAGGGCTCCCGACGCCGAGCAGGCACAGTTTCCGCCCGTCGACCCTAACGAAATGGCCAACCCTGACACCGCCTGCATCACGTACAAGCTTTCCCTGGCTCCATATAGATCTCTCTTCGAGGAAATTTGGGGCGCCGGGTCATTGAGCAGCATCACTTGGCCCGCCAATGTCGCGTCGATCTGCGCTACTCCGGGAGGAGCTGCCGAATTTGGCTCGAACACTCAGCCTGTGGTCCTGAGTACCGCAGACCGCACGCTGTCCGACAATGATTACCTTCACTGGGCTGCCTCGATTAGCGCCTTCGAGCACAGCCTCTCGGTCAGCCCGTTCACCTCGAAGTTCGACGCCTTCCTCAAGGGCACTTACAAGCTGACAGCAGAGGAGAGCGCCGGCTACGACTTGTTCAAAGGGAAAGGCAACTGCAACTCGTGCCACCTCGACGGAAGATCAACCGCCCCCGCTCCAACCGCTCCGACTGCTGTGGATACGGGCGTTGCCGCCGACGTAACTCCAGTCTTCACTTGCTTCGGTTCGGCCAACCTCGGGTTGCCTAAGAACCCCAGAGACTCGTTCTATTATGAAACTTCGCCCGATTCCTTGGGGTTTACCCCGAATCCGGCGGGGTTCTCTTACACTGACTTGGGATTGGGAGCTTTCCTCAGGAGCGGTTACGGTTCCGCAGCCAACCCCAATTCGGCTTGGACACCGTTCGCGTCGACCTCGGACGGGCAGATGCAAACGTCTACTGCGCGCGATGTGGCCATGGTGCCGCCACAGTGTCCAACTACCGAGGCGCCGGGCCCCTACTTCCAGAAGGAGTTCTTCCACAATGGCTATATCAAGAGCCTGAAACAACTTGTCCATTTCTACAACACGCGCGACGTGTACCCGTTCCCTGTCCAGTCCGGGGAGTGCCCGGCAGGAACCGTAGAAAAGGTAACCTGCTGGCCCACGCCCGAGGTCTCGGCGAATCTAGACATGACAGTCGGCAAGCTCGGTTTAACGGATGCGGAGGAGAATCAGATCGTCGCATTCCTCCAAACACTCAATGACGGCTTCACCACGGCGTTCCCTGACATCGGTACCTATACCGGAGCTTGCATGTCGGGTGGTACCGCCGCAACCCAAGGAAACTCAACAATAATTTCCGCCATCAAGCTCCAGGAGCTTATGAAGCAGCACTAAATGGCGGAAGGAAACAAGGCGCATGGAGTCACATCCATGCGCCTTGATTGGTTTTCTATGTTCACACGACATTATGTGAATCTCCAGGAGGTCCAGGTATGAATAGAGTCCATGCAAAGCTACTGATGATCGCTGCTGCAGGCAGCCTGCTTTTCTCAAACTCCATCCTCGCTCAAGATAGCGCTTACGCTCCCAAGATACTTCCTCCTGCACCGAGGGCCGCGCGCGTTCGGGTCGTCGAGGGGCCAGAGCTCGAAAGGGCCGACGATAAATCTGCCATCATCACGTGGACAAGCAACAACCCTGGGGGCACGGACGAGCATTTCGGAGTCGTACATTACGGCACGAATCCCATTGAACTTAGTGACACTGCGAAGTCACACATCCGCCTGAATCAGACCCATCCCTATACGGTTTTTCGCGTGCGCGTCGAGGGCCTAAGTCCGCGGACGACGTACTACTATACCGTCGACTCGATGGAGGGCAACGGCAGGAGCGACGGGGTAAACAGCCCGGTCAAGCATTTCAGCACACGTTGATGGGGCTGGCCGCATTTCCGCTCGATTGGCGGCACTTCTGTTTCCGTGAGGCGATCTGTGTGTCACAGCCCGTCCCCCCTTCTAGAAGTCGGGAGTGAGGCGGAGAAATTCCTTGCCCTTGAAAATCTCATCCGGGAGATCTTTACCTCTATTGGGGAGTAGCGACCTCAGTCAGCTGCAACGACTTCGTGAGGCAACTCACCGGCTTGAGGGCGGCGAGCGGCGCGATTGGAGGGCAGACCGGCGTCGCGGATTTTGTACAGCAGGGCGCGATAGCTGATGTTCAAAGCGCGGGCAGCCTGCTTGCGATTCCAGTGGTGATGTTGCAGCACTTTCAGGATGATCTTACGTTCCAGTTCATGGACGGCCTGCCGAGTAATTTTCTTCAGCGAGATTGGTCCGTCGACGTTAATGTCGGCGCTGAAGAAATCAGGCTGTCGTGGCTGTAGGTCGCCGGAGATAGCGTCTTCGACGCCGAGGATGACGAAGCGCTTGATCAGATTTTCCAGCTCACGGACGTTCCCCGGCCAGTGGTATTTGCTCAGCGAATTCATCAATTCAGCAGACAGAGGTTTGGCTCGGGAGTTAAATTTGCGGTTATAGCAGTCGAGGAAATAGGTGACGAGTTCGGGAAGATCAGAAATCCGTTCACGCAGCGGTGGCATGTGCAGATTGACGACATTGATGCGATAGAACAGGTCGGCACGGAAGGTTCCGTTGGCGACTTCTTCTTCCAGCTTACGATTAGTGGCGCAGACCACGCGCACTTCGACCTTTTTATCTTCCTGCGCGCCGATGCGGCAGAACTGCCCGTCCTGGAGCAACTGCAGCAGCTTGGATTGCAAACTCATGTCGAGTTCGGAGATTTCATCGAGGAACAGCGTGCCGCGATGCGCCATCTCAACTCGACCGGGCTTGGTGCCGAAGGCGCCGGTGAAGGCTCCTTTTTCATAGCCGAAAAGCTCACTCTCGAGCAAAGTTCCTGGAATGGCGGGACAATTCACCTTCACCCAAGGACCGCTCTTCCAGGGCGAAGAAGCGTGAATCATGCGGGCGATGATATCTTTGCCGGTACCACTCTCTCCCTGAATGAGGACGGGAACATTTGCGCCAGCAATTTTGGCGAGCCGCTCACGCAGCGCTCGCATTGCGTCCGTGCCCCCGAACACAACCGCCTCGAGAGGCATCTCTCCCAGGGGTTGGACTAGGGGACTGATTGTAGTTGAAGAACTCATAAGGCTTGATGGCCTCGGCCACAGTATCGCGTGCATCCGGAGAACCAAACGCCGGAACGCGTACCAATACATGGTAAGGCTAGTCTATCTTCTTGAGGAAAAGCAACTTACTAAAGATAGCGCAAGGCTATGGCTAGTAATCCCGATCGCGGGGTTGTGGCGAGGCTGACATGTGGCACGAGAGAAAAGTTTTTCACACAACAGGAGAATGTTTCCTTTGTGGCGCTCTCAACTTGGGGCGGGATTCGACCAGTGGTCGAAGAAATTTCAGGCCGACCAAGTTGTAGGTGTCGGCGTGCTCAGTACGGAGCACCTTCGCACGAAGGGCGCGCGCGGCCTTGGGCAAGGTGGCCAAAGCGGCCAGGGGCGCGCTTGGAATCTCCAGGGACACCTCCGCTACGTCCTGCAGGGAGCGGCGTACAGCCACAAGCATGCCTCCGGCTGAGACATTGAGGGCGGTGGCAAACTCCAGGAATTCTCTTTCCTGCTCGAGCCGGCTTCTGACAAATACGGGGATGGCCAGAGGCAAGCGCGGCCACCGCCGACGCTCTTCCGCTGGAGTTTTTGGGGGCACGCACACTCCTTCCTATCGCGTTTTGATGCAGCAATCCAAGCACCTTAGGTGCCAATCCTTCGTAAACGGTAAGACTCGCGGCCAAATGCATACGAAACCAGCAAAAGTCGGGCCGACACACCCCTCCGGAGCTTAATAAACACGCCAAAGTGCCGTCTTTGCATGGTCTTCCGCCGTGGGTCACCTTTGCTGGACTAGGAGCTCTCGATTACCCACGAACGCAGGCCGCGAATGCAAGCTTTTGCTACACTTGGGTAATCGAGTCGATTTTTCGTTGACAATGAAAAGTAACCTGGCATACGATTTTCTTATAGCATTCCTGCCGGTGACGGTCGAATGCCTCCTCCCTCTCTGTGCAGACCGCCTTACTCCTTTATGGCTACTACCGTGCAAAAGAATATGTGTGTTCCAGGGCCGGACAGAGGAGCCGCGGTTGTTCCCGTGTCTCCGGGTTTGGGAGCAGGGATGCCCAGCCCTGCAGATCTTCCGCAGGCATACTCCGAATTGCAGCAGCGATTCCAGCGCACAACCAATGCGTTGGGCTCCGCAGCGCATGATTTGAAGACTCCATTGGCGATTTTGAACGGATACGTCGAACTTTTGCAGAGCGAGAAACTGGGTCCGATCAGCGATCGTCAGCGGGAAGTTCTCAGTGACATGCAGGCTAGTGGTAAGCGGCTGCAGCAGTTCATTCAGGATTTCCTTACCTACAGTGCCCTCGAAACCGGCGGGCTGAAAATGCAATACTCGATGGGCAACATCAACGAGTGCCTGTCCGATGTTTGCCATTTGTGGTCGACCCGTTTTCAGGAAAAAGGGTTGGCTCTTTACTTTTTGGCGAATGACAGGTTGCCGGAGTTTCCAGTCGATTCCCCAAAACTTGAGCGTGTGATTTCCAACTTGCTGGAGAACTCTTTTAAATTTGTTCCACCGGGCGGCACGGTATGGTTGCACGCGGAACCTTACATGTGGGAGCGCCGCGCCACAGCCCAACCCGCGGCATCTGGCGAGAGACGACGACAAACGAATTCACAACCCAATTCAGTAAAGGTCAGCGTGTCTGACACGGGTCCGGGCATTCCAGCCGAGTTTCATCAGGAAGTGTTCGACGATTTCTTCCGGATGCCGAGCAACGAGAATCAGGACGGAATGGGCTTAGGGCTCTCGATTGTACGCCGCCTGGTTCAAGGTATGGGTGGCAAAGTCTGGGTGGAAAGTGATCCCGGCTCGGGCTGCAAATTTTCATTTCTTGTTCCCTTCAAACCTAACTCTAGTTCTGTTGGCAAAGGAAAGAATCGGTGAGTGAAACCGCGAAGATTTTGTTAGTGGATGACGAGCCTGCAATGCTCCGCTACATCCGTACACTGCTCGAAGTCGACGATTATAAGGTAGAGACCGCGTCAACTGGGGAAGAAGCTCTCCAGCGCATTGACAAAGGCATGGAGCCGGACCTCGTGCTCCTGGATGTGCTCATGCCGGGAATCGATGGCCTGGAAACCCTGGAGCAGATCCGCCAGAAACGTCCCGGCACCAGGGTCGTGATGCTTTCCTGCGTGAACGATACGAAGAAGGTTGTGCAGGCCATGCGCCTGGGGGCGCAGGACTACCTGACGAAACCGTTTCAGAAAGCGGAATTGGATGCGGTGATCGACCAGTGTCTTGGTCAGGGCAAGACGCCGCCAGGAGGCGAAGTTGAGGAAGTTGCCGACGATTTGTTCTTCATCGCGGCGAGCCCGGCCATGCGCAAGATCCGCTCGCAAGCCGCGTTAGTGGCGCATGTGGATATTCCAGTTCTGTTGCTCGGCGAGAGTGGCACAGGCAAAGAGGTTTTAGCGCGCCTGATTCACAAACTCTCACGGCGCGCACATCGTACGTTCCTGAAAGTGAATTGCGCGGCGGTTCCCGCAGATCTTCTGGAGAGTGAATTATTCGGCTATGAGCCGGGCGCCTTTACCGGTGCGACCCACGCCAAGCCGGGCAAGTTCGAACTGTGCAACAAGGGCACGATCCTGCTCGATGAAATTGGCGAGATGCCACCGGCGTTGCAGGCCAAGCTGCTGCATGTCCTGCAAGACCAGCAATTCTCGCGACTGGGCAGCCGCTCTATTATCAAGGTGGACGTGCGCATTTTAGCGGCTACTAACATCGACATTCCTCAGGCCTTGGCTACCAAGAGGCTGCGCGAAGATCTTTACTACCGACTGAACGCGTTCACTTTACAACTGCCGCCGCTTCGCGAACGCAAAGAAGAAATCCCTATTCTCCTCAAGCATTTTATGACCCGCATGGCAGAGCAATACGCGCGACCGCAGCTTCCACTTTCACCATCGCTGCTGGAGGCCTGCCAACGCCATAGCTGGCCCGGTAACCTGCGGGAGTTGAATAACTTCTTGAAACGCTACTTGATCCTGGGGGACGAGAACCTGGCCGCGGCAGAACTGCAGCCGCGCCAGGATGGCGGTGGCGGCACTCACGCAGATTCCGGGAGCCGGGGTAACGAGTCCGGCGGAGGATTGAAGTCGCTGGCCCGCAGCGCCAAGGACGAAGCCGAAGGGGAAGCCATCCGGCAAGCGCTCGAACAAACGAACTGGAATCGCAAACAGGCAGCCGGTCTTCTGCAGATCAGCTACAAAGCCCTGCTGTATAAGATTCGGCAATATGGAATTGCCGAATCCAAGAGCCATCACAAGCTTTCCGCCGGAGCCTAACCCCGCTCTCAATTCCTTCGACGATCGGTTCCTTCGACGATCGGTTCCTTCGACGAGGTGGCGAGTGAAAGCTTGCCCTGCGAAAATTTGCCCGTGCCGTCTACTGGACCGTCAAGCTGAATCCTTGACTTTGCGAGAACGATCCTGACGTTGCCGTGACACTAGGTGTGTAGGACCCCGCGGGGGTTCCGGTAACGGTCTGCTGCTGCTTGGTCTTGCTGCAAGCCGGCTGCAGGATGAGAAGCGCAAACAGCGTCCAGAGCAGGAAAAATCCCAGAACACGACCACGTCTGCGTTTCGCGCTACCCAACCCAAACAAGGCCACTCCCGGGACCATCAGCCATAAAGCATAAAACGGGCCATGCCATCCGGCGGAACTGATCGTGACCACGGGACGGGCTGTGGTGGTCAGGTTCAGCGTACTCGATTGCGAACCAGGCCCGTTGAAAGTAAGCGTGCTGGGCGAAAATCCGCAACTGGCTCCCACCGGTAAAGACCCGCAGCTCAGGGAGACATTGGCTCCAAACGTCAGTGATGGATTTACCAATACGGAATAGGTCGCCGGGTTACCCGCCGCCACCGTCTGGCTGGACGGCGTGATGGAGATCGAATAATCGGTTGCGGTGAATGACGCCGTCTGAGAGTTGCTGGGGTTCGTATTGTTGTTGTTTGTGACCGTGGCGAGTATCGAGCCCCCTCCTGCCTTACTCGGCGTCACAACCATGGCGACCGCCGAAGTCGAGCCCGATTGCAGCGCGGGGATGGTGCACACCACGTTATTGCCACTCGGTACGCTGCACGTGCCAGACCCCGCAGTGGCGCTATTAAAAGTGGCGTTTAGACCTGCCGAAAGCTGGCCAGTTACGGTGATGTTCGTGGCCAAGTCTGGTCCCTCATTGGTCACGGTAAACGTTATAGTGACTTGGCTGCCGGCACTCACCGCTCCTGAAGCGGGAGACATCACGGGTGCTACGCAGCGAATGCACAAATCAGTCGCGGATTGCAGCCGGACGGCGAACGCATCGGTGTTCGGCCCTGTGCCGGTTCCGTTCAGTGAAGGTTGCAACGGGGCGAAGGTTTCGAAATTGGTGGAATTCGTGTCCCCGGCAAAATAAGTATTGAGGGAGGAATCGATCGTGATGCTGGTTCCGCGATCCGTACCATTGCCGCCGAAGTAAGTTGCGTAAGAACCCACCGTATTCTGGCCGGAAATGGTCGCGGTATCAATGTGGGCAAAGAAAGCATTCTGCGGACCGTTGAGCACTGACTGGAGTGCTCCGGGGGTAGCCGGAAAGTCAGTCAGCGGATTGTTGACCATGATAGTTCCTGAACTCGTCGCTCCGGTGACCAGCGCTCCGGCCGCCGTATCTACGGCTATCGCCAAACCGCTGTCGTTGCCCGTTCCGCCAAGGTAGGAAAAATAACTGAGACCGACGCTGGTAGCTCCCGTCCCGGAAGCCTCGGCCGGATTTGTGAACTTCGCCACGTACGCATCGGTCGGCGCGGGTGCAGGAATTGGAGTACACGTCGCCGGATTCGGAGGCGGAGTGTCCAGGCATAGCTGGAAGGCTCCAGTGCCGGTGGGAACGACGAAATCGCCCGAATTGGTCGTCCCGGTTATGTAGATACTCGCTGCGCCCGTATCGATGGTGAGTCCGGTGGACGAATCTGTTCCCTTACCACCAAGATAAGTCGAGAAGAGCAACTGGGAAGCGCCCGTCTGGGCATTTATCGGATTCAGCTTAGCAACGAAGGCATCTGTTGGGACGGGACTCGCGGGCTGAGTACATGCAACCGGAAATGTGATCGTGGTCGGAGGAGACGTATCCAGGCACGGCTGATAGGCATTCAAGATAGGGAAGTCGGTGCCGGGTTGTCCACCGCCCTGACCCTGACTCTGTTCGCCACTGTTAAAGAAGTTCGTAGTTCCACTGAAATAGATGTTCCCACTCGTATCGACCGCGATGCCGCCGCCGACGGCAATCGTCCCGCTACTGCTAGCGCCGCCGAAGTACGTCGAATATGGAACACTGCCTGGTCCGCTACTGTTGGTATTTATCTCTGTCACAAAAAATTGGATGCTGCCCAACGACTGCTTCTGAAACGGAATTGGGAAGGAGCTTGAAGGGAAGCCGGTAGCCTGATCGGTAGAAGTCGTGGTACCCGTTAAAAAGACATGGAAATTATTGTCAATAGCTAAACCGCTGGCGATATCCGTCCCATTGCCGGAAAGGTAAGAAGAGTATTTCAGCTGCGGTGCGGCCCCCGCCGTATCAAGCCCACTGACCGCACTGACGAACACGTGTGAAGTTCCGGCACTGCCTGCTTCAGGCGTACTCTGGAACCCGCCCGCCGTTGTGGGGAAATTCGGCGAAGTGGTGGTGCCCGCCACGTAGGCGATGCCGCTGGCGTCTACCCCTAGCCCGGCATTTGTGTCGATTCCGCTGCCACCGAGATAGGTGAGATAGAGAACGCCGAGCGCGCCAGCCGTGGGATCCAGCTTCAGGATGAAAATATTCTGTGCGCCGTTCAGAGTGGTCTGGAGAGAAGTGATTGGCGATGGATGCGACGTAAGCAGGTCCGTGGAAGTCGTCGACCCCGCCAGATAGATGAAGCCATCGCCATTGACGGCAATCGAAGGTGAGGTCTCGTTTCCCGTGCCGCCGAAGTAAGTGGAGTAGCTGATGGTCGGGTCGATTACCAGTTCCCTGCTGCGATCATAGGCGCCGATCTCGAAGCCGACGCGATTGGCGGCACGAAGCACGAAGCGGCCTTCGACAGGCTGCTGCCGGGCACCGCGTGTCTGGTAAATGTGCGGAGCGTGCAGGCGCACGCCAGCGCTGGTTCCCTTGAGAATCAAGTCTCCGCCGCTCAGTTGCAGCTTAGCCGCGCCATCAAACTGCAACTCGGCTTGCGCGGGATCGGCTCCCGGGGCAACTTTGAAGTCGTACTCCATGTGACCCTGGCTGCCATAGAAAACCAGATCGATTCCCGGATAAACATCTTGATAGTGAACGCCGGCATATTGCGGGATGCCGGTGTGCCACTTCTTAGGATCATTGCCGATGAAGTAGTTGCTCATGCCGGGAAGCTGATCGCCTCCCACGACGGCCGCGGCAGGATTGGAGCCGACCAGCGTCATGCGTACGGACTCCATACCTCGGCGTCCGCTTTGACCTTGTGACGCCGGTTGCGCCGTGCGCGTGGCCAGCACTGCGCCGGTCGAATCCAGAAAGAGACTGTATCCCCCACCATGCGAGACGAATTTCACGCTGGAATCGGCTTGGCCCTGATTGGGCTCGAAGATCATCGGAAGCTGGCCGAGAAGAGCGTGGGCATCGGGTTTCGATTTCAAAGCAGCCTTGGCGAAAGCGGTCGGAATCGGGAACCGGGAAGAGCCAGTCACTGCCTTCTGCCCGTAGCGGCGAGAGCCGAAGCCCAAGATCACGCAAGCCACCAGCGACAACAAAACCGTCGCTCCCATGACGCGAAGCCATTTCAAACGGCTTTCCGAGCTTATTCCCGACCACAATCCACGGCCATTTCCCATCACGCTTGTCCTCCGGTGTGAACCAATCATAAATGGAGAGAGTAGAACGACGCGCGAGTCTCTACCCGGCGCCGGCGAAACCGCCCGCTGCTGACGTGTCACTTAGGAACTGGCGGAAAATAAACAACTACTTAAACATCTGACGGATGGCCAAGTCAAGCGAGCCAAGTCAAGCGAGCGTCCGATACACGCGCGCTCCAAGACCTCAGATGCGCCGGTGGTCATATAAAGATGCCGAACAGAGGGAGGAAAACCAGGGCACAGGAATGCAATGAGGCAACTTACTGATGGCCACGAAAGGACGGCTACGAAAGGACCGACTTCTGCAAAGCCTTGCATTCATCATCCGACGGGCACGGTCCGGCTGTTCAAAAGCTGTTGATTCTTGTTGGCATCCGGCAAGGACTTGCGTCGTGGGATGGCATGGGGATTGCTCTGCTAAGTACGAGTCAGGATGGTCGCGCTCCTCTCCCTGCCGTTTTTCAGGCACGCCCGAGCATTTCCAGGCCAGTACTTACCGAATCAGTTCATGGATCTTTTTGCGCTTGCAAACTGCCGGCAAATCTATACAGTGGAAAGCAATCAGGGCCTGCCTCAGGGCGACGGCGGGACTTCAGCCTTCCAGCCGAGTTGTCCGTTACGCATTAGATCTGTCTTGTGGGAGAAAAATGCTCTCGGAAAATAGGCCAAGGATGCAACCGGATTCTCAGGAACGACGGCTGATGCGGCGCTTTGACATGCGCCTGCCGGCTGTGATCCGCCTGGGCGAAGACAACGAATTCCAAACCGAAACCCAGAATGTCAGCGCCCGGGGAGTTTTCTTTTACCTTGATCGGTCCATCCCCGCGGGGACTCACTGCGAAGTGACCCTCACGTTTCCGCCACACATTACGCTGACCGACGCGGTGCGCGTGCGTTTCACCGCTCGGGTCATCCGCTCGGAGTCTCCTCTGCCCTCATTGCGAGTTGGCACCGCCGCCATGATCGAAGATTATGAATTCCTGCGCTCCACGGGGAGCACGGATTTTATCAGCGCACTGCAGAAGGATTGGAAAGCCGCGAACTGAAGGCGGGCATCGGGCCTCCGACAAGCGGATGCCTGACGCCGCGTTTATTTCCTCAATTCTTTCATGCGCTGCCTCAGGCGGCTGTATCGGCGCGCGAGGCTGCCAATATAAAGGCCGTGAATGAGCCAAGTCGCAATGTAGGCAGCCCAGAGAAATTTGATCGCGTTCATTGCGTCACTCCGCGTAACGATTCCAGGCTTTCCATTTCTTCAACCTCTCGGTGCAACAGCTCCAGCCGGTAACGCCACCAGCAAACCACGAAGGCAAGGCAGGAGAACGCAAGCCAATTAATCAGGAGCACATGCAACATGCGCGGATCGATGGAACCGCCGCCACCAATCACCGGCTGGGGATGCTGGGTGCGAAAAAACCAGATAGAAAAATAAACCAGCGGTACATCCAATGCTCCGAAAATGGCTAGCACCGCTGCGAGCTTCGGAGTCTGCGAGCTGTCGGAGAATCGTCGCAGAACCAGGTAGCTGACATAGATCAGCCAGAGAACCAGAGTCAACGTCAGGCGCAAATCCCAAGTCCACCAGATGCCCCACACCGGCCTCGCCCAGATTGGCCCAGTCACTAGCACAACGGTACAGAAAACCACACCCACTTCCGCTGAAACCAGCGCCACCGCATCCGCTCTCGCGCTTTTTCGAATCAGGTAGATGACCGAAGCTGCCAAGTTCACGAAGAACAGCAAGAACGCGGTCCAAGCCGAAGGCACGTGATAGTAAAAGATGCGTTGCACGTCACCCATGGTCCGCTCCATGGGCGCGACCCAGATGGCTTCATAAAAAGCGTAAGCCAGCACCAGCGCCGTCAGAACCACGAGTATGGGGAAAGCTCGTTTCATTCTGCCTGCAGAATGGTCTCGAACAAAGCCAGACAAGCTGTAGTAAACACCACATCGTATGTGAGAAGCAATACGATCCAGAAACGAGCGGAGCCGTCACCAGCAAGGATGATACGCGTAGCCTCCACCATCGATTGCACCGCCGGGATCGAGATCGGAAACAGCAGCAGCGGCAACATAATTTCGCGACTGCGCGTGCGCAGCGACATGGCCGCAAAAAATGTTCCGTTCACCACCAGCGCCCAGGTCCCCAGAATCGCGACGGGAATCAACTGCCACGCCGGACCCAGCGCCCGCAGGTTGTAGAAAATCATGAACAGCGGCGCCATTACCGCTTCCAGCACAGTAACGAGAATAAAATTGCCCAGCGCTTTAGCGACAAACAACGAGTTCGCCGGGGCTGGAGAAACGCGGTAAGCGTCGAGCACCTGGTTGCGCAGTTCACGCGCCCAGGTCTGGTTCAAAGCGACCACCGCGGCAAACAGGAAAGCGACCCATATCAGCCCTCCTGCAATTTCGCGCGACTGTTCAGCATTCGGGTCAAACGAGAAGCTGAAAATCACCACCACCAGCAGTGAAAAGAACAGCATCGAGTTGATCGCGTCACGGGAGCGCCACTCCAGCCGGATATCTTTCGTTAGAGTAGCCAGTGTGATCGACCGCAGCGAACTCATTGTGCCCCCACCCGAGAGGGACTCGGGCTCAGCCCGGACGTGCGGTCCACGATCTGTCCCGCCCGCATCCACACAAATTCGTCGGCCACGCTTTCCAGCAGCGATGCCTGATGCGTGACTACGAAGACAGTTTTGCCGGCATCGCGCATGGATGTGAGCAATTCCACCATCTCCCGTGCCGACCGCACATCGACGTTGGAAAACGGCTCATCCAAGAACAGTATTCCAGGATCGTGCAGGATCGCGCGTGCCAGTGACATGCGTTGCCGCATGCCTTGCGAATACTGGCCCACCGGACGCGTCAACTCGGGATCCAGCCGCACCAAGCAAATCACCTGTTCACAACGGTTGTCGCCGGCAATGTCATACAGGCGCGCGAAGTAGCGAAGGTTCTCAAGCCCGCTCATCTCGTCATAAAGCAGCGACGGATGAGCCATATAGCCGACGTCCCGGCAGGCCTCGCGCGGGCTCTTGCCCTGGATGAAAACCACTCCGCGCGTGGGTTGGGCCAACCCCGCCAAGGCTCGCAAAAGAGTAGTCTTCCCCGCGCCGTTATCGCCGAGAATCACATAAAGCTTGCCGGCAGCAAACTCCGCGTTCACCCCGCGCAATGCGACGAATCGACCGAACTGTTTGATCAGGTTGCTGACGATGATGATGCTAGCGGCGGCTGGGATTTCTGGGGCGCTCACGATAATTGCGTCAATGTGAAAGGTAGACGATAGCCGAACCTTGCGGCGAAGTCTAGAACATGAAACCAGCGGTAGCACTCGCCTTCTACACAGCTTTGAAAGGGTCGCAGCTTTCAGCCGCGCCGCCCCCAGACAGTAAAAATGCGGGCTTTAGCCCCTGAGGGGCGTGACGTCCTCTGAAAGATGTCTGGGGCCTTTGCTAATTGAGCGTCCCGCTCGGTTGGGGTTGCGCCTGCGTAATGCTCTTGGCGGGTTCGGCTTGCATCTGGTTGCCAGGCTGCTGCGGCGCATATTTCGAGGCGCATTTCGCCTGCAGCGCTTTGGCATGAAAGACGCCATCGTGCCCGAAGCTGCCATCAGCCAGCGCCTGCGAGTCGTCCTTGAAAGTATCGGGAGGCGCCTCGGTTCCGGTGTAGTCCACAGAAAGCAGCTGGTCCTGCTCCATCAGCACAAACTGCACGTGCGTGCCCGTCCGCTTGATCGATCCCGGTTGCACATTCCCCGCCACGCGCAGACGCTTCGTGTAAGCGCCATTCCCCATCTTGTGCAGCTCGCTGATGGTGACGTAGTAGCTCTTGCTATCCTGCACGCCGGTGTAAGCGAGATAACCCAGCAGCAACAGGATAACCACCGTTGCCGCGCCGAACTTCAGATATGTCTTGGCTTGACTGGACATAACCCAACCATCCCGTAATTATGCTTCTCTTCTGACTCTACTCGACGCCAAGCCCGGAATCAAGATTCCCGGACTCACTTGGGTGTCCAGTTCTTGTCCGTGCTTTCTGCGGGGATAGGGCTCTCCCCCAAGCACTAATTTCCCATGCACTTGGCAACGATCAGCGTTATGTCGTCGTGCTGTTCGTGAGGGCTGAATTGCCGAACCTCGTCCACAACCGCGGCAAGGATTGAGCGTGAGGGTAGTTCTCGATGCCGCCGCAATGCTTCGATCAAGCGTTCTTCTCCAAAGTCTTCTCCTCCGTCATTGAACGAGTCAGTTATTCCATCCGTGTAGAGCGCCAGTGTGTCGCCTGGAAAGAGCTGAAGGTCGGCAACCAAGCAGTCCCAATCCCGGAAAAGTCCGAGGACAGTAGAAGTGGAATCGAGCCGCTCAAGGGTATTATCTCTCCGAAGGAGAACAGGGGGATAGTGCCCACAATTCACGTAGCGCAGGCGCCTGGCTTCATCGTCGTATTCGGCAAAAAAGAGCGTGGCGTAGGCGCTGTCGGTCGTATTTTCATAAAACAGCTGGTTCACCGACCGCAGGAATCGTTGCGGCTGATCCAAAGCGATTGCGCTCTGGCTCCGCAGGTTCGCCTGCAAGTTGGCCATCAAGAGCGCAGCCCCGATTCCCTTTCCTGAGGTATCACCGATGACTAACCCAAGGCGCTCCCGGCCTAGATTTAGGAAGTCGTAGTAGTCACCTCCAACTTCGCGGGCCTGCCTGCAAATCCCCGCATATTCAAGCGTTTTGAGCCGTGGCTGAGTTTGCGGAAAGAGCCTTGCCTGCACCTGCTTCGCGATGTGCAGTTCCTGGGCCATGCGTCGTTCAGCCTCCAACTTCTCCGCCGCCGCACGGCGCTGCGCTTCGATTTCGCGAACGAAATCATCTTTTCCCACGAGCGAAAAGGAGTTTCCATCCAGGTCTTCAAACCGAGTGAAAATCCCGCCCCAAAGCGTAGTCTGCGGCGGATGATGAAAGCGAACCCCGCGCCTCTGCCACTCATCGAACTTGGCCATGACGTCTTCAGTAACCAGCACAGCATTCCGGCAATGGCCAATCAGCTTGTATTCTTCGGACTTGCGCTTGGGCGTAACCAGGGCGAGAACCGTGTTGCCGTCCGGAGGCGCGACCGCCACCCAACGGCTACCGGACTCATAGCTCTCGTCAATCACCAAACCAAATCCCAGCTGGTCCACGTAGAATCGCAAACTTCGATCCTGATCGCGAACGAAGATGTTGACGCAGAGGACGCGAAGATATGGGTCCTGTCGATCCATGCCAGAAGCGTACCGCTCCCGCCCATCCTCTAAAGGAGAGATGCCCATCGTCGAGATTATAAGGCGGAAGGCTCTGCCCTGCCCCGCTGCCCACTCTGGAAGGCGGACTTGTTTTCAGAAGTCCGAAGTAACGGGATTTTGGATGTGTGGATCGGGATGTGTGGATTGGACACCCCCTTCGGCTCCGCTCAGGGCAGCCTTTGTCCGTCGACCGTGCCTTGGATTTTGGTTCGGCCGATTTCCGTGTCTGGAGAGAAGCCAAACGCGTCGAGTCCATACACGGGTGATCTCAGGCCAAACTCGCGTGAATGCCAAGCTCCTCGGCGGCCTTACGAAGTCGCTTGTCTCTTGTCCACAGAAGAGTGGGCAAATTAATTAAAGACGGAGGCTATTAGGTGTGCGTCGGCGAGACCGATGCCGAGATTGTGCAAACGACGAGCCTCAATCACGAACCTCACTTCGCCCAGCTGCGCCACTCTCACTTGGGGTAAGAGATCCAGCAGCGCAAGCGTCTTGGTGCCCTCCTGCAACGATCCAAGGGCAAGTCGGAAATGATGAAGGGATGGATCTCGATGTGCGCTTGGTTAAGACGTTTGCGCATTTCCTTGTTTGTCGAACGGAGATGGTCGATCCAGATAGAGGTATCTGCGAGAATCAATTCGCTCTCATCCTGCGGCGCGGAATATTCTTCAATTCCGGCATGGTGCCTCCCAAGGACGCCAATCTGCGAGCGCTCTCCCGCTCGATCAGAGCCTTGAGAGCTTCAGGAAGCAACGCCGTTTTCTCCGCTACTCCAATGAACTCCCGGGCGATGCGTACAAGATCGTTATCAAGCGCAACCATCGTTCCCATTAAACTCAAGGCACTTGTTATAGCATCAAATGATTCCGCTTTTGACGCTTCCCCCGGGTTAGGATCGTAGGTAGATTAGTCAAATTCCTTTCGCGGTCCGACCACTGAGCGAACCAGCCAGGGCGCAGGCTCCCGTCAAAGCGGAAACCATCGTCCGCTAGAATGGTAGTAGTTCGATAATCCTATGATTCATCCCTGGCACGACGTAACGCCCGGCGACAAGCTGCCGCAGGAATTTGACTGCGTGATTGAGATCCCCTTCGGATCGAGCGTGAAATACGAACTCGACAAAGCGAGCGGACTGATCAAGCTCGATCGCATTCTCTATTCCGCGGTTTACTATCCCGCGAACTACGGTTTCATTCCGCAGACTCTGGCGGAAGACGATGATCCTCTCGACGTCCTCGTGCTCTGCCAGGAACCCGTCGTACCGCTGACTATCATTCACGCTCGCGCCATTGGTCTGATGACCATGATCGACGCCGGCAAGCAGGATCATAAAATCATCGCCATCGCCACCGAGGATCCCGAATTTAATTCCTATCGCGAGGCGGCGGAAATGCCGCCGCACCGCCTGCTGATGCTGCGTAGATTCTTTCAGGATTACAAGCAGCTCGAAGGGAAAGCCGTCGAAGTAGATGAGATACGCCCCCCAGGCGAAGCGTACCCCATCATCCTCGACGCCCTGCACCGCTACAGCGAACAACGCCGCAAGGGTTTCAGGAAACACTGAGACGAGTTAAATTGCTTTGAAAACGAAACTGATCTCCCTGGTCTGGTTTGCGCCAATCGTAATCGTCTGCGTCGACGTCCCCAGCTTCTCGTGCCACGCTTTAATGGTGTAAGTGCCCGGCGGCAAACTGCTCAGATCGAAACTTCCGTCCTTACCCGTTACTGCGAAATACGGATGCTTGAACACCGCAATATAACCGTGCATCCAGGGATGCAGGTTGCACTTCACCGGAATTGCGATTTCCTCCCGCGCAAATGATTCGTCCACGCTCGATCCTGGCGGCTCCGCCTTGTTCCATTCGCGGTTGTTCGCTGGCGTGGGATGGATGTTGTGCGAGGTGGGATCGTCATTCACCACGTGCAGCGGCTGGTTTGCCCGCACGGCCAGCACGTGCGGCATGTACATGCAACCTTTCTGTTCGACAACGACGGGCTGGGTAGGCGGATCAAACGTGCGGTCTCCCAATCCTTCGGAAACGAACACGATCACGTTTTGCAGGTCGCCTTTCGCATCGGTCATTACTTCCTGGGCAAACACAGGTGAGGAATGTTGTTTCGCGCAGCTGGGGTCGGCGGACATGCTGATGAGCTTGGGTTTTGGTAGCGTACCTTCGAATCGCACCGTGCCTTTTAAGTCGCCTCCGCCGACAGCGCCTGTGTCTGGCGGAGCGCCGCCGCCATTCGCCTGGGGAGTGGAGACACAAATCGCCAGGGTAAGAGCAAATAGGGAAACTAACTTCTTCTCACGCATACAAATTCACCTCATTCGGGATTCCTGTTTGCAAACGTCGTTTCTATGGCTCCACGCGGGCGAGAGCTTCGTTGTATCCGCGGCGATAGCCGGCTGTGAACGTGGCGCGGTCCTGATCTGTGGACCAGCGACCCACTTCGGGACGCGGTTGCTGGGTGCTTTCGGCGGCCAGTCTGCCGAGGTACAGTCCGTCACGGAACGCGCCGTCAGCGTCCAGTTGCGCATCCACGCTTGCGTTGGAGTTGATCGTTCGTTTGCTGTTGGCGAGCATCGCCGTCGTTCCCAGGCAGATGACAATCGCCGCGTAAATAAGAAATCTCCTCATTGTTTCTCCTCTCATTTCTGTTTCTGTTTTCGGTTTCATTGCCGAACTCTGCCGACAGACGGACAGAGCGGTGCCTCGACCGGAAATCGGTCTCCTTCACTGATTCAGTTCGCAGGGGTTTATAACTCGAGATGGATTGAGCGTACGCGCCGCTCCAGGAGGCATTGTCACTATCCCGTCAAACGTGAGTCAATTTGTCGTCTCCTCGGCGGCTAGAGCTGTTCGGAAAACGGCAACTTGAGAGCTTGATGGATTGATGGACATTCACTGGCAACCGCCCGTCCAACAAGGGGTCTAACTCGGCCATGGCCTGAAGTAACTTCCGGGCAACGAAGTCGCCGTCTTAAAATTCAACGAGTCAAATCCTGTAGTTCTGGGTTAGTTCGTAACGAAGTTTATTCCGCCGAAAGGCTTCGAGGAGACTATGAAGATTGCTCGACATTGCGCTTTACTCGCGTTTCTCATTGCTCTTTGCGCCGCTATGAGTTTTGCAGACGAACCGGGAAGGCATCCTGCATACCTGCACGCCCTTACAGACCTTCGGCACGCCCGCGCTCACCTGGAGAACCCAGCGCCCACTTATCACATGGACAAAGAAGAAGAGCACGCAATTAACGAGATCGACAAAGCCATCGAGGAAATTAAGCGAGCAGCGATCGATGATGGCAAGAACCTGAACGATCATCCTCCGGTCGATGCCCGAATGGACCGCGCCGGCCGCTTCCACCGCGCGATGGAACTGCTGGATAGGGCTCACAATGACATCGCCCGCGAAGAAGACGATCCATCCGTGCGCGGTCTGCGTAATCGCGCCATTCATCACATCGACGAAGCGCATCGCATCGTCGATCACCTGATTGTGCAGGCTGCCAACTACTAAGATTTACGCGTGAGAAAAAAGCCCGGCATTCTTGCCGGGTTTTTTCTTTTATTCCCAATGCTGCGATCCGGCGGCGCGGAAATAAAAATAAGAAATGAAGATTTTTGTGCTTGACTTAGTGTACTAGTAGTCTAGTACAATGGAGCACATGGGACGATCCCCGAGCGGCGCTAAAGCTTTCCAGCCCAAACTGGACTTGCGCAGCGGAGTTCCTGTCTATCGGCAGATTATCGATCAAGTACGGGCCGGAATCGGGGCAGGAACGCTCTCAGCCGGCGACCAACTCCCTACGGTGCGGCAACTTGCGGTTGACCTCGCAATCAACCCCAATACAGTTCTGCGGGCGTACCGGGAACTCGAACTCGGAGGCACGCTCGAGACTCACCAGGGAACCGGCACATTCATCAGCTCCCAAAAAACTACTAAGAACAACGCGGAGCGCGAGCGGCAGCTCACGCAGTTGGCCACGGAATTCGCGGCCCGCGCAGGCGCCGCTGGATTCAGCCTTGAAGAATTGCTGGATCGTGTGCGCCAGTTCCTGCCTCAATCCACACAAAGGAGATAGAACCATGACGAGAATCGAAATCGGTCAGATCAGCGGTATCGGGAGATCCATGTTTGTCATCTGCCTGTTGGCGGGCGCAATCGTGACCGCCGGCACTCACCATCCGGCGGGGATCGTCGCGGGCGCCCTGCTCGGCTTATATCTCATGTTCGCTCTCAAAGTGGTGCAGCAATGGGAGAAGGTCGCGGTTTTGCGCTTGGGCCGTTACGTCGGTCTACGCGGCCCGGGGCTTTTCCACATTGTGCCAATCGTCGAGACGTTGAGCCCTTACGTCGACCAACGAGTGCGCGTCGCCAACGTCTCCGCCGAATCCACGCTGACCCGTGACACAGTGCCCGTCAACGTCGATGCCATCGTGTTCTGGATGGTTTGGAACGCGGAGAAATCCATTTTGGAAGTTGAGAACTTTATCGAGGCAATCAATATGAGCGCGCAGACGGCATTACGCGAGTCGATCGGCCGTCACGAGCTGGCGCAGATGATCACCGAGCGCGAAACGCTGGGCCGTGAACTCCAAAGCATTCTCGATGAGAAAACCAATCCCTGGGGCATTACTGTGCAGTCGGTCGAGATTCGTGACGTCCGAATTCCTCAAGGACTCGAAGATGCGATGTCGCGCCAAGCTCAGGCGGAACGCGAGCGCCAGGCGCGAATCATTTTGGGCCAAGCTGAAACCGAAATCTCCAATAGCTTTGTGCAGGCCGCCGCATCCTACGCGGAAAACCCCGTTGCGCTGCACTTGCGCGCCATGAACATGCTTTACGAAGCAATTAAAGAAAAAGGCTCGATGGTGATTGTGCCATCGTCAGCCGTGGAAACCATGGGGCTGGGTGGAACGCTCGCGACCGCGTCACTCGGCGGGGCGAAGGCTCAGTGACAAATGAATAGAAGCGATAACACGGCGCAGTCGGCTGTGAAAGCAGAAACTATGAGTTTGCTGAAGACAAATAATCTGGCAAGACTGAACAGCGGAGTATGGAGCGTGGCACTCCTGCTGGGTATAACTACGATGTCAGCTGTTCCGAGGAGCCCCGCACAGGCAATGCAAGAAGGGATCAGCGTGGAGTTAGCGCCCGCCAGCAGCGCGGTGCCGGTGCCAGATGCGGACAACGCAGACGCGTTGATTATCACTGTAACCGACACTGGTCGACTCTATTTCGGAATCGATCCGGTCTCGCCCAGTTCACTGGCGGAAAATCTGAAGGGTCGCCTGTCTCATCGCACGCGCATTCTTTATATCAAGGCCGACGCCCGGGCGCCTTACGCGTGCGTCATGAAGGTGTTGGATGCGGCGCGTTCAGCCGGTGTCGCGGGCGTGACCCTGCTAACGACTCAGCCAAGGGTCACGCAAGCAGGAACGGTAGTATTGCCGGAAGGTATTGAAATAGAGTTGGCTCGGCGCTCGCCTGCTGTACCGAAATGAAAAGACGAGCTAACGTCGCTATCAAAACGCCGGAAGCGTAGAGCAGCGGCATCACTCTAGCGGGCTCCGGGGACTGGCGCTAGACGGAAATGCGACCAAAAAGAGCCTCAAGCTCGCGCTGATCGACTTTACCCGGCGCTGCAGCGCCACTTATCCACGGCTGCAAGGCTTGAAGCGGCGACCCTTTCAAAACGGAATCGACTACGAAGACAGTGTGGGGGACAGCCGAGGGCGGCTGTCCCCACACTTTCAGTCGCGACTGCCTGTACCATTTTGGGGCGATTCAGCTCACCAAACGTGGCAGGCGTTCTCAGCCACCATGGGTTGTCCGGCTTTGCAGCCCCAGGCTTTTTGGAACTCCGGCATGTTCTGCACCACGCCATCCACGCGGTATTTGCCCGGAGAATGAGGATCGGTGAGTACCCGGGTGCGTGCAGTCTCTTCACGCCGTTTCTCGCACCATACGCGGCCGAACCCCAGGAAGAATCTTTGCTCCGGCGTGTAGCCGTCGATTTTCTGGCCTTCTTTTCCAGACTTGTCATCGGCGATCATGTGCTCAAGCGCCATTAGGGCGATGCGCGCGCCGCCGTTGTCGGCTGTGTTCTCGCCAAGTGTGAGCCGCCCATTCAGCTTCAAGTCATCAACCGCCACAAAGTTTGAGTACTCGTTCGCCACACAACTGACTCGTTTCTCGAACTCTTTGCCATCCTGTTCAGTCCACCAGTCGTGGAGATTGCCATGGGGATCGAACTTGCGGCCTTGGTCGTCGAAACCGTGGGTAAGTTCGTGGCCAATCACCAGGCCGATACCGCCAAAGTTAACGGCGTCGTCCATGCTCTTGTCGAAGAACGGTGGCTGCAAAATGCCCGCCGGAAACACGATTTCGTTGAACGAGCCGCTGTAATAGGCGTTCACGGTCGGCGGAGTCATCCCCCACTCCCTGCGGTCGAGCGGCTTGTCAATCTTCGCAATTTGGCGCTTCGATTCGAATTCGTCGGCGCGGGCGACATTGCCCAGCAGATCGTCGGACTTAATCACGACCGAGCTGTAATCGCGGTACACGTCTGGATAGCCGATCTTGTTGCGAATCGCTTCCAGCTTTACCTTGGCCTGACTCTTGGTTTCGTCGCTCATCCAGGAAAGGTCGTGAATATCTTCCGCGAGCGACTTCTCGAGGGCGTCCACCATCTTCAGCATGCGTTGTCTGCCGTCCGCTCCGAAAGTGAGATCCACATATCTACGCCCAAGGGCTTCGCCCAAATCATGATCGGTGAGGTTGACACAACGCTTCCATCGCGCCTGTATTTCCTTCTGGCCCGTGAGCTTCTGCTCAAATTTAAAATTCGCTTCGACGAATGGCTGCGAAAGCCATGGAGCCGCCGCGTTCAGCACGTGCCAACTCACATAAGTTTTTAGCGAATCAAGAGGTTCGGATTCCAGAACGCCGTTCACCTGCCTGAAGAAATCGGGATTGGTGACGTTGAGTTGCGCGAAGTTGGGCGCACCTACCGCCGTGAAGTAGCGGCTAAGATAGAAATCGGGACCGAGCGCAACGGCCTCGTCGCGGCTCATCTTATGATCGCGGTTCTTGGGATCGCGCCGCGCGGTACGGTCCATCGAAGCCTTAGCCAAAGCAGTCTCAATGCGCAGCACAGTTTGCGCGGAATCAGCCGCCTGCTGCGGCGTCTGACCTGCCAGCGTAAACGTTTGCGTGACATATTCGACCAGGTGTTGCCGCATCTCCTTCATCTTCGCGTTGTCGTCCTTGATGTAGTAGTCGCGGTCGGGAAGCGTCAGGCCGCCCTGATCAATGTAGGCGATCACCTGATCGGCATTATGCAAGTCCGGTGATGAATAAAAGCTGAACAACGATTCCCCGCCGACCAGATGAAGATGCGCCAGTTCGTCGATGAGAGCTGCTTTGTCCTTCGCCGCAGCCACGCGATCCAGTTCGGGCTTGAGCGGCGTGATGTCCTTCGCATTGACGGCTTTCTCGTCCATGCACGAACCGTAGAGGTCCCCGATTCTTTGATCGACCGCATCGCGGCTTGCCCCGCCGGAAGCCGCCTTCTCCAGAATGCCATGCTCAATATCCAAATTGCGTTCGCGGAGTTCAACAAAGCTGACCCACTGCGATTGATCGGGAGGAATCTCGGAATTCTTGATCCAGTTGCCGCAGGCAAACTGATAGAAATCTACGCAAGGATCGATGCTCTTGTCGATGGTATCGATGCTAAAGCCCGGAGCAGGTTTAGTGGACGAAGGTGTCTGGGCGAAGCAGCCAAAAGTCATGAGAAACAATAAGGCCAGCAAAAGACGGGACACGCGCATAGCGAGAAGTCTCCTTTGAGGAACGGTGAGATTTTAAGCCTCGCAGTTCCGTACGGGCAAGGACGAGGGTTCCCAGACGAACGAAGTCAGGGGCGCAGCACCCCGCAAGAAAGAACCTCTCAAAGGCTTTTTCGCTCGACACCCCAATCCCGCCGGCCATCCGAGTATAATCGGGGCCTATAGAATCCCGATAAAGGCTGACTCTTACAAATGATCCCCCCGAATGGAAATTCCGGCAACGGCAGTAACGGTGACAGCGTCCCGAAGCCCCGCGCAGAATGGATCGCACGGCGCAAACCAGCGAACACCGACGGCAACTTCTCCCAAATGCACTATGCCCGGCAAGGTGTGGTCACCGAAGAGATGGGCTATATCGCGCATCGCGAGAAGCTTGCACCTGAACTCGTACGCGATGAAGTAGCGCGCGGCCGCATGATTATTCCGGCGAACATCAATCATCCGGAACTGGAGCCGATGGCGATCGGCGTGGCATCGTTATGCAAGATCAACGCCAACATCGGCAACTCCGCGGTCACCTCAGAAATCAAAGAAGAACTGAAAAAGCTGCACACTGCTGTGCATTACGGCGCTGACACCGTAATGGATCTTTCCACCGGCGGCAATATTCACGAGATTCGCGAAGCCATCCTGCGACATTCGCCCGTGCCCATCGGCACCGTTCCAATTTACGAAGCGATTTCGCGGGTGAAGCGCGTTGAAGATTTGAACGCTGAGGTGATGCTGGAAGTGATCGAGGAGCAGGCTGCCCAGGGCGTGGATTACATGACGATTCACGCGGGCGTGCTGGTCCAGTATCTGCCGTTAATCTCGAAGCGTATTACCGGAATTGTAAGTCGTGGTGGCGCAATTCTCGCGCAGTGGATGGCTCACAACCACAAGCAGAATTTTCTTTACGAGCGCTTCGACGACATCTGCAAAATCATGAAGAAGTATGACGTCAGCTTTTCGCTGGGCGACGGCCTCCGTCCCGGATGCGTCGCAGACGCCAGTGATGAAGCACAGTTCGCCGAACTGAAAACTCTAGGCGAGTTGACGAAAATCGCGTGGCAGCACGACGTACAAGTGATGATCGAGGGACCGGGCCACGTCTCGATGGATAAGATCAAAGAGCAGGTGGAAAAAGAAGTCGAGCTCTGCTACGAAGCTCCGTTCTACACGCTCGGCCCTCTGGTCACCGACATCGCTCCGGGCTACGACCACATCACATCGGCAATCGGTGCAGCGATGATTGGATGGTACGGCGCGGCCATGCTTTGCTACGTTACGCCTAAAGAGCATTTAGGGTTACCGAATGAAAAAGACGTGAAGGATGGCATCATCGCCTACAAGATTTCCGCTCACGCCGCCGACATCGCTCGCGGACGCCCCGGCGCGCGCGACCGCGACGACGCCCTCAGCTACGCCCGTTACAAATTCGACTGGGAGAAGCAGTTCGCGCTCTCCCTCGATCCCGAAACCGCGCGCTCCATGCACGACGAAACCTTGCCCGACGACTACTACAAAGAAGCAGCCTTCTGCTCCATGTGCGGCCCAAAATTCTGCTCGATGAATTACTCGTCGAAGGTCGACGAGTACAACAAGCAGGTACATGGGATCGAGAAGAAAGATTATTCGGAGTTGGTGGAGAGGTTGGTTTCGATCAAGTAAGGAGGTCGCGGCGTCCGAAGCCTGGCAAGCCAGAACTATTGGTCGTGATCTGCCCACTCCTCGGGCGCCGAGCCGCACAGCTTCTAGATTCTCATCTGTCGCTGGAAGCAGCGCGCACGCGCCATCTTCATCCAAATAAGGGCCATCCGAGTACCTGAAGAACAATATGTATCGTTCTCCAATCTTCTCTTTCACGGGCAGACGCTGGCTGAAGGAATAGTCCTTAAAGCGCCGAGAGAAAGCTGAAATTGTTTTGCCCGTGCGATCATTAATAACGTTTCATCTGGCCTTCATTGATTCTTAATGTGGACCGGCCACGATGGATGTCCCGCCATGATGAAAAAATATGGTGCCGGGTTCCTGCTGTTAGTCTGCGCTCTCTCTCCCTTTTCAGTTTTGGCTCAATCTACATCCCCTGCGGATCACTGGATTGCGGTCCGTGCCGGTCGGCTGTTCGACGGTACCGAAAAGCTCGCAGCCAACCAGGTGATATTGATTAAAGGAAATCGCATTGCGAAGGTTGGTTCGGCAGAGCAAGTACAGCTACCCCCAGATGCCGAAGTTGTGGACCTGAGTCACGCGACCGTCCTCCCCGGACTCATCGACGCCCACACTCACGTTTTCGGCAACGGACCAGATTTTGATAACCAAATCCTGCGCGAGTCTTACCAGTACCGTACGCTGACTGCGCTGGCCAACGCGCAGAAAGATCTGATGGTCGGCTTCACCACGCTGCGCGATCTCAAGACGCTGGGCGCAATGTACAGCGACGTGGACCTGCGCAATGCGATTGACCGCGGCATCGTCCCCGGGCCTCGCATGCAGGTCGCGACCAGAGGAATTCAATCCACGGGCGGATTTATCATGCGCGGCTATTCTCCCGAGGTCCCTCTGCCCAGCGCACTCCAGGTGGTGGACTCGCCGTGGGCCGCTCGTGAAGCTGTGCGGGACCAGGTGGCCCATGGCGCTGACCTGATTAAGCTGTACTCGGCGTACGACTTTTACTTTAACAGCGATGGCGAACTGGTAAGTCCGCCTACCTTCACCCCAGAGGAAGTGAACGCCATCGTGGACGAGGCTCACAAGAAGGGGCGCAAGGTTTCCTGCCACGCCTTCGCCGGAGAAGGCGTACGCAACTGCTTAAACGCAGGCGTCGAGTCGCTTGAGCACGGCGCCGACCTCGATGATGGCGACATCAAGCTGATGGTACAAAAAGGAATTTATCTGGTGCCGACGCTCTACCATTACCAGCTTGATCGCGAACACGACATCAAGAAGTATGAAGGGCATAGCGTTGCAGACGTTTCCGAACGCAGCTTTCGCAAGGCCCTGTCAGCGGGCGTGAAGGTCGCGTTCGGTTCCGGCGTTGGACCTTTCCCGCACGGCACGCAGACCAAGGAATTCGAATACATGGTGAAGTTTGGCATGACTCCGGCGCAAGCGATTCGAGCGGCAACTTCGGAAGCGGCACTGCTGATGGGATGGCAAGAGCGGATAGGCTCGGTTCAGTCGGGGAAGTTTGCGGATCTGGTCGCGGTCGCCGGTGATCCTCTGGCCGACATCACCGAGCTTGAGCGCGTGCAGTTCGTCATGAAAGATGGCCACATATACAAGAACGACCTCAAATGAATGGTGAAGTCATCAGGAGTAGCGGAATAATGAAGAGGCGCGCATTTTTGAGAAATGCAGCCGGGGCTGGAGTTTCGTTAGGACTCCTGGGAGCTTCCGAGCCAAGGCTTGCCGCCGCCCAGACTGCGCCGGCGTCCACGGCCCCGGCATCGTGTGAAACGAGCTTTCCGCAAGTTCCAAAGTTGACAACGCACACAGCTGAATTTGTTGTGAACCTGAAGCTCGCCGACATCCCGGCAGAAACGCTCGAACTCGGTAAGAAATCGATTTTGGATGGTCTTGGACTCGCTCTCAGCGGGTCTAAAGCCGAGACCTGGAAATTTATTCAGGAGTATCTGAAACCTTTTGCCTTCCCCCCAAGGGGCGGCGCGGCGGTGCTGGGATCTGCGGTTCGGCTTCCAGCCCGCTTTGCCGCTTTTGCCAACGGCGTTGCCATCCACGTGGACGACTATGACGACACTCAGCTCGCCGTCGGCAAGGACCGGGTATACGGTTTGCTGACTCATCCCACCGTGTGCGTGCTGCCGGCGGCCCTGGCGACAGCGGAGGTCGAAGGCAAAAGTGGAAAGGATTTGCTGGTCGCTTACCACAGCGGGGTCGAAGTAGAGTGCAAGATCGCGGAGGCCATCTCTCCGCGCCACTATGAAGATGGATTTCACTCGACCGGAACTTGCGGAGTCTTCGGCGGGGCAGCCGCTTGCGCCAAGCTCAAGGGCTTGGACGTGGTACACACGTCCCGGGCATTTGGAGTGGCCGCCAGCCACGCCGCTGGCCTGCGCGAAAACTTCGGCACGATGATGAAGCCATTTCAGGCGGGTCATGCCACCGAATCCGGCGTGGTCGCAGCCGACTTTGCCGCCATTGGCTGGACTGCCGCTGAACAGATTCTGGAAGCCCCACGCGGATTCTTCCATGCCTACGGCGGCACTTACGATCCCTCCGCGATAGTAGATCGACTGGGTAATCCCTGGACGTTGCAGAATCCGGGCGTCTCCATCAAGCCCTTCCCCTCCGGTTCCTTGACTCATCCCGGCATGACCGAACTTCTGCGCCTGATTCGTGCCAACTCTATCCGGGCCGTTGATGTCGAACGCGTGGAGGTCGGCACCAATCACAACATGCCTAACGCTCTGATCCATCACCATCCGCAGACTGGCTTGCAGGCAAAATTCAGCATGGAATTTTGCATGGCTATTCTTTTGCTCGACGGGAAGGCGGATCAGACAAAATTTACGGATGCGGTGGCGAACCGCGATGACGTGCAGAAGATGATCGAGCGAGTTCGCTTTTATGTCGACCCCGAGGCGGAGAAGGCGGGCTACGATAAGATGACGACTATCATTAAGATCACCTTGAAGGATGGACGTACCATCTCCGGCCGGGCGGATTTTGGCAAGGGGAGCCCGAGCGATCCCATGAGCTATGACGAGGTTGCGGAAAAATTCCGCGGCTGCGCCGCGTTCGCGGAGTGGCCCAGCTCAAAGGCGAACCAGGTGATCGACATGGTGCGCAGACTTGAAGACCTATCGGATGTCCGTACTCTGACGGCTCTTCTGCAATGAATAGTTGAGGCATGAACAAGACTCTTGGAAGGTGAGGAATCTTGAAGAACTACAAAATAGCGGTGATCGAAGGCGACGGCATTGGACGAGAGGTGGTTTCCGAGGGCATTCGTGTGCTCGAGGCTGCGGGTCGCCGCTTTGATTTGTCATTCTCGTGGGAGCGTTTCGATTGGAGTTGCGAGCGTTACGCCAAGACCGGCAGCATGATGCCCGATGATGGCCTCGACCAACTGCGTCCCTTTGATGCCATCTACCTGGGCGCGGTGGGTTATCCCGGAGTAGCTGACCACACGTCTCTTTGGGGTTTGCTGATTCCGATTCGCCGGGGATTTCAGCAGTATGTTAACCTTCGCCCGGTACGCCTGCTCGAGGGCATCACAAGTCCGCTCAGTGGCCGCAAGGCCGGAGACATCGACTTCATCATCGTCCGGGAAAATAGTGAAGGAGAATACTCGGAGGTGGGGGGACGGCTCAATCGGAATACCGAGTTCGACGTCGCAATGCAGCAGAGTATCTTCACCCGCCGCGCCTGCGACCGCATCATTACCTATGCCTTCGAACTGGCTCGCACGCGCAGGAAGCACATCACATCGGCCACCAAGTCCAATGGCATTGTCTACTCCATGCCCTTCTGGGACGAACGGTTCGCCGCGATTTCAAAAAAATATCCAGATGTAAAAGCCGACCAGTACCACATCGACATCCTGACCGCACATTTCGTGGCTCATCCCGACTGGTTCGATGTCGTAGTCGGATCGAATCTTTTCGGCGATATTCTTTCCGATCTTGGAGCAGCGGTTGTGGGGTCGATGGGGCTTGCGCCTGCGGCCAATCTGAATCCTGAACGGGAGTATCCCTCGTTATTTGAGCCAGTACACGGCTCGGCCCCTGATATCGCGGGAAAGGGGATTGCTAATCCGGTAGCCCAGATCTGGTCGGGCGCTATGATGCTGGAGCATCTCGGCGAGAAAGAGGCAGCTGAGGCCGTTGAACAGGCCATCTTCAAAGTGCTGGCGCATTCCGATGTTCGAACCCGCGACATCGGCGGCCGCGCCAGCACAAGGGACGTGGGAGAGGTCATCGCCGCCGAGGTTTCGATGGTCGGTGTAGCGCGCTGAAGCCTCTCCCTGACCGGTGGCGGTAGTCCGGGGAACGTTCTCTCTACGGTAAGACTTCGTACACCCGCAATTCCGCTGTCTGTTTTTCATGATGCGGAACCGCAAGGTAATAGCGGTTCAATTCAGGCACCAGGACACCCGTCTTCGCGCGGAACGCGGTTGCGATGTGCCCGATGCGGTCGTAGTGGTCGGCATCTTTTTCATGGAACACATCGAGGAATTCGGTTCCGGCAAAGTAGACGCGCTTGCTCTGGCTGTCATATGCCAAGTCATCGATCATCGCCGCGGCCGGATAACTGGTGACCACCTTGCCCGAATCAGAATCCAGCACTACCAGTTTTCCGGGAACGCGAGTACCCAGAAACAAGCGATGGGCATCCTCGTCGAAGGCCATGGACGTAGGATTCTTCCCCGTTTCTGCAATTGACCAGGTCGCCTTGAGTTCCCGGCTGGTCCGGTCATAAACCTCCACGGCATTCTTCCCGCGGACATTGACGAACATCCGTGGTCCTGATTTCTCGAAGGCCACGCCTTCCACATCGTCAGAGTCGATCTTGATATCACCTTCAGTTTTGCCGGCGGCCACGTCAACCACGCTGATATAGGCATTGGGGAGCTTGGCATCTTTGCCCCCGTTCACGACGTAGAGGTATTTCGTGGAAGGATCGTAACCGCTGGCATCCGCGCCTTCACGAAGCTTGATGCTTCCAGCCGGCTTATAGGAATCGCTGTCATAGATCTTGACCTCGCCCGGGTCGCTATCGACCACGAAAAGCTTCTTCAGGTCCGCCCGATAGAGCATCGAGTGCGGCGCCTTGAGATCGTCGAAGGTGTGAATGAGCTTATTGGTCTTGAGATCAAAGACCAGAACTTTCGAGTTTTCCTCCGCGGTAACAAACAGCCGATTGCCCGCGACGTCCGGGGTCAAATGGTCGAAATCACCGTCGTGAAGCTCTGGTAGCGGGGTCGAGTGCAAGAGCTTTAACGGAGCTTTCTCCTGCGCCGAGGCGCCGATGGCAAAAGCCAGCAGTACGGTCGACAAAAGCATTGCTTTCGATAAATTCAAGTGGATCCTCCAGTTTTTACGATCTCAGACGAACCTGAAACTGCCATTAACACGACATTAAAAACCGTTCAGAGCATTCTGCCGGGTCCGGTGCGGAACATTCCCACGAATTAGCCAAAAATGTGGATCGCAACATGAAGCCTCTCCTTCTTGTCAGCTCGGACTGAAGTGTCCCTCTGGGACCTGTCTTCCCACCGCCAGCATTAGACCGCCGGACACAAATAGACTTGCCACCAGATATAGCAGACCTGCGGAAAAAGAATGTGTGCGGTGCGCAAGGTAGCCCATCACCAACGGCCCCACAAATCCGCCCAGATTGCCCACAGAGTTGATGAGACCGATGGAAGCGGCAGCCGCCGACTCGCTCAGAAACATAGTGGGCACGGCCCAAAAGACGGGTTGAAAGCCATAGAACGAGCCGCCCGCAACAACAAAAAAACCGACGGAAACCGGCAGGTTCGTGCTGTAAACCACCGCCAATGCCAACGCTGCCCCGCACAGGAAGACAGGTACCGCCGCGTGCCATCGCCGTTCTCGAGCGCGGTCGGAGTGCCAGCCATTCACCTGTTGGGCGATGAATGCGGCTATATAGGGAAGCGCCGCTAACAGCGTCACCTTAAGATCGCTCTTACCCGAGAGGCGCTTCAGAATAGTGGGGAGCCAAAAGGCAATCCCGTAACTGCCGGTCATGGCGCAGAAGTAGCATGCGGTCAACAGGATCACGTCCCGATGGCGCAGCGCCTGCCAAATGCTGTAGGAATGGCGAAGCTTCTTGGCATCCTTCTCGCGCTGCAGTTCGGTGGTAATCCACAATCTTTCGTCGGCAGGAAGCCAGTCGGCCTCACGCGGCCAATCCGTTAAATACCAGAGAGTGATCGCACCCACTACCACGGCCGGAATTCCTTCGATGATGAACAACCATCGCCAGCCCCTCATTCCGAGCCACGAGAGCCCCAGCAGCACTCCCGCCAGAGGCGAACCGATCACATAGGAAAGAGGATTAGCAGCGTAAAAAAATGCGACGGCTTTGCCCCGATCCTGATACCGGAACCAATACGTCAGATACACAATGACCCCAGGCAAGAAGCCCGCCTCCGCGGCGCCCACCAGGAAGCGCACAATATAGAACTGCCGGGAAGTGTGGATGAACGCCATCAACACCGTCATCATTCCCCAGGTAATCATGATGCGCGATATCCAGCGGCGAGCGCCCCATCGCTCCACGATCAGCGCACCAGGGATCTCCAGCAGAAAATAGCCGAGAAAGAAAATGCCGGCCCCGAACCCGATCACACCCTCGCTGAAACCCAGATCATGAGGCATCTGGAGCGCCGCCGCACCCACGTTCATGCGATCGAGAAAAGCAATCACGTATAGCAAGAACAGAAAGGGCAGGAGCCGCCGCGCGATGCGATGCCGGGCGCGCTGAGCGATGTCAGGAAAAGCGATCGAAAGCGGGCCATCCGTTGACGCGCCACCAGCGGTCTGTTCGGGACTTTGTGTGACGGGGTTTTGCAAACACCCTCCACGACTTTCGAAATGCGATGCCGCCACTCTTTGTCAGTGTAAAACCAAAGTATTCACGCGCTTCGGCACTTCGCCTACCGGGATGATGGCGACTTCTTTCAAAGTTTCCGCGTCAATGACGGAGACACTTTTAGCCGCGGAGTTTGAAACGTACACTCGCTTACTGTCGGGCGTGAACGTGATCCACTCTGGCACTGCGCCGCCGCTTAGCGCACGCCCCAGCGCGTGAACCTCCGGCAATTTCGCATGTCCGATCAACCGCAGATCCGGCAACGAGTACTCGAATACAGCATTGGCGAGTGTGCTGTTGATCCACAATGATTTGCCATCGGGGGCCACTCCGATTCCATGAGAGGGAACATCCAATCGCCCTTCAGCGATTTCGAATCCCCTTGGCTGATCAGGCAGTTCGATCTGCGCCACTTGCTCGCGCCGGGCGAAGTCAACGACCGCGAATCCGTTGAATCGCATAACTTGGACGAAGATGCGACGAGTCGATCCGTCGGCATTCGTCTCAAAGGTCATGGGCCGAACTCCGCTTTGAAATTTGAGTGTCCAGACTATCTGGTCGGTTTGAAGGTCGATGACCGTAACAATTTTGTTTTCTATGGAGCCACTGACTGCGTACCTGCCGTCAGGGGTAACATAAATATTGTGTATGGACCCGGCGACGGCGATAGATTTTAGCCGCTTGAAGGAGTTTGTATCGATGACATCGATGAATCCCTGCTGTTCGCGGATGCCTACCAGGACGCGGCCTCCATCTTTGGTGACGGCGAGGTTATTGGGGTGGCCGCTGAGTGGCACTTTCTGCACGATGTCCCCACTTTTTCGATCCACCACATCGAGCACACTCTCCGATTCGTTGCTCACATAGATTCGTGTACCGTCGGGAGAAAAGACAATGCCATGTGGTATTTCAATGCCGTGTATTACCTTCACAACTTTGTTGGTTGCCGGATCAACCACGTCGATCGTATCGGAAGCACTGTTGGTAATGTAGATCTGGACCGGGAGTGTCTCGGGCCCAGCCGGCAACTTCGAAGTAGCCCTTGCATCGCCACCGCGCACCCACTCCGCTATCGTGAGCCAATCCGGGTCGTTCTGAGATTCGAATTGCCTGCCACCTGAATGGAATGGATCTCCTCCCGCATCGGGTGCAAGGGGATGGATCAGAAGTCTGCTGGAGGCGGGATCTCCTGGAACGACATGCTGGAGAGCGCTCTGGAAGTTCCGCTGGGACTGCTCCTCGGTCCACTCCGTAGTTCCGGAGGGCAACACCTGGAGACGGAAATTGCGGGCTGCGAGAATGTGGCAACCGTAACAGCGCGCGTGTCCCGGGCGGTGCTTCAAGAAAATGGGCTGGACCGTGGTTTTGAAAATCTCGAAGCTGAGTGCCGTCGTTTCAGTGGACGGTGAACTTGCCGGGGCCTCTGGTGGCTTTCCAGAACATTTCCCGACCCACGCGGCGAGCATTTGCCACTCCGGGTCACTCTGCGATTTCCAGAATTTGCCACCTGTATGCGACGGATCCCCTCCCACTTCGCTCGCGAGGGGATGCAGCAATAGCCGGCTCTTCATGGGAGCGCACAGAGTCACAAGTTTCGAGACAGCTTCGAAGTTTCGCTGCGATTGATCTTCAGTCCACGACGAACTTCCCGGCGCAAGTGGCTGCAGCGGCAATCGTGTGGATATGGCGGAGTGGCAATCGTAGCAGCGCACACCGTTCTCGCGCTTTTTGAGGAATATGGGCTCGATGCGAGTGCGGTAAGTCTTGTAGTCGAGAGACGTCTGCGACTGGTCGCTTTGCGGCCCCTGCGCGAAGCTCATTAGCGATGGGAAAAAGATCAGCGCAACGGCAAACCGCAATACCATCAAGTTGTACATGCTCCGGCTCTCAGATCCTTAGGACAAGAAATTAGCAGACCACAACAGAGGTAAGGGCAGCCGGCTGAGAAGTGTCAACCGGCTGCGATTGAAAAAGCATGAGAGTCTCCGCCCCTGACTAGAAAATGATTTTGAGGGCGAACTGAATTTCGCGTGCCGTTGTCGTGGTTCTGGTCAACAATCCCGCGGTCGGGTTGGGGGTTCCAGTGCCGTCAAAAATGTCTGTGTTGACGCCCTGAACCGGCGGCGCGAAATTCGGGTGATTGAGAATGTTAAAGATCTCAGCGCGGAACTGGATGTTAAAACGCTCCGAGATGCTCTTGATGTAGTTGTTCTTGAACATGGAAAAGTCCAGCGAAGTGACGCCCGGACCAATCAGGCTGTTGCGCCGCGCATTTCCCCGAAGATTGAAGCATTGCGGATAAACGGCCGGGACCGGCGCTCCTGAACTGGGCTGCGCACTCGGAGGAAACTGGTTGCAGTTTGCCGCCCAGGAGGTCTGGTCTCCCGGCCAAGTGGGAACAGCGAAGCAGTTGGTCTTGATGTAATTGTTCGGATTGCCGGGATTGGTAAGTGAACCGCATCCGGACCCGCCGACCCGGTTCGTATAGGCCCAGTCGTCGCTGCTGAGTGAACCTTGTGGATCCGATCCGGTTCCCCAGGTTGGCGTGAATGGAACGCCACCACTGGCTGTGAAGATAACTCCCAGTTCCCATCCGCCCAAGGCCCATTGAGCTGGTGCAGACATATTCTTTGGGGTTCCCAACTCCCAGGTTCCATTCACCACTATGGTTTTGTCCACGTTGAAATCGGAGAGGGCGCGGCTCAAGCTCAGATCCCACCAAGGAAGGCTCGAGATCGAGTTCCCGAATGTGTCGCCGGCCACCGATGCCGAACTGGTGTCCATGCTTTTCGCCCAGGTAAACACGCCTTGCACTTGAAATCCGTGGCTCAGGCGTTTGGAAAGTTGTGCTTCCAGCGCGTTGTAGTAGGAATGCCCTTCGTAGAACAATCCGCGAATTGATCCGTAATTCGGATTGATGGTAGCGGGAGGAGCGCACGAGGAAGGATCAGCAGCACCATTAGCATCGGTAGAGTTGCATATGGGAGAGAATACGTTTCCCTGAGCATCGACCTTTGGCCACAGGTATCCGTAAGGAGTCTTCGTGGGCACAACTAGGTCTACTTCATCCGCCTTGAAAGGTTGATGGACGCCACGCGATCCCACATAAGCGACCATCCCCGCCAAAGACGGTGTAATTTGTTGCTGAATATTGAAATTCCACTGAACAACGTAGTCGCGCTTGGTGTGTTGCACATAAGTGGATCGCAGCGTGTTATTGGGAAAGTTCGTAAGACCGTTATAGAAACTGCCCGGTCCTGGATGGCCCACCGAGGTATAAGAAAAGAAGGGCGCTGCCTGAGTGGTCATGAGCACGAACTGATAGGGCAGCGGCAGCACATCGAACATACCGATGCCTCCGCGCACCGCAGTCTTTCCGTTGTGGAAGGGATCCCAGGAAAAACCAAAGCGCGGCTCAAAGTTGTGCAGGGTTGGATTGTTGAAGAAAGGGCCTTTGCTGGCGCAACCACCAACCGAGAGCGAGCCGCAAATCGGCAAGGCGTCCGTAATGTTTTGCAGGTTGGCGATCTTACCGCTGGTGTCCGTGGGTACTGTGGACATCTCGTAGCGTAAGCCCAGATTTAGCGTTAAGTTCGGCTTCCAGCGCCAGTCATCCTGCAAATACAAGCCAAATATGTTCTGGCGAAGATTGCGCGGCGAAAGGGTGCTGGCGATTCCTCCCTGAAATTTAGTGGGATTGTTCGTCAGAAAGCCCTGCAGATCGGCGAAGCGCCAGATTCCATTTGGATCGGTATCCGCGCTGACATTGAGCAACATGCGTTCGAAGGCGCCGCCAAACCGGATCGAATGCGTGCCCTTGGTGTAGAAAGCATCGTCATACGCCTGAATCGAGTTCCAATGGTAGAGATAAGTGGGACTGCCGCCGACGCCGCCCGAAAAGTCACTGACTCCGCCACCAATAAGGACCTGAGTTGCATCCCGTCCCGCGAATGCCGAGCCCCCGACCCCCAGATCTGTTCTGGAGGCGTCCGGATTGATCGCCTTCAGGCTCAGGTTGTTGTTCACGCCTTCGTGATTGCCGCCAATGCGGATTGAGTTTGCGAACCTCGGTGAGAAGATATGCGTCTCTTCGAGGGCAACAAACTGTCTTGCCGTTAAAGTACTGAACTCAACGTTATCCAAGCCGTCGGGAGACAAGTACGGAGTCTTGTCGTATAAATAGGTACCGAACAAGTTGTCGTTCTGAGAGAACTTGTGGTCCACCCTCGCAGTAACAAAGTTTTCGTTGACAATTTGCTGGCCGGCAAAGGTAAATATCCCCAAATCCCCGTTACTCCCCGCCACGGCGCCGTTATTAGGGAGATGGTAAAAAGTGAAGTACGCTTGTGCCGCCGGGTCTACGGTTACGGGAGTTGGTGTACAGGTACTGCCGGGGTCGGGACTCGAACACAAAGTTCCACTCCGCGCCGCCGCGGACGGCACCGTCGCGACTGTCGTAATGCCCTTGGACTGTCGGATGCCTTCGAAGTCAACAAAGAAAAATGTGTGGTTCTTCACGATTGGGCCGCCGAGGGTGCCTCCAAACTGATTCCGCTTGAAGGGCGGAATATTGCCGACGTCAAAATAGTTCTTGGAGTCGAGCTTGCTGTTTCGAAGAAACTCGTAAGCGCTGCCGTGAATCTGGTTGGTTCCCGAGCGCGTGATCGCATTGACCACACCTCCGGAAGTCTTGCCGTAATCCGCCTCGTAGTTGCTGGTGATAACGGAAAATTCCTCGATCGCGTCGACCCCGAGATTTCCTCCCAGCACGCTTCCCGGTGCTCCATTGGCGTAATCGTTGAGGCTGACACCGTCCAGGCGATAGTTATTCTGCTGCGGCCGGGCACCGGAGATCGTCAGCTGTTGTCCGAACCCACGGTTCCCGCGATCGGTGCCTGCCGAAAAGTCTGGCTGAGTGTGAATCGCACTCACACCCGGCTGGAGCTGTGCCAGATCGGTCCAACTACGGCCGTTCAGTGGAAGTTCGCGGACCGTTGTTGCATTCACTACCGCGCTAAGGTCGGAGGTGGAAAGCTGCACTGCGGGAACTTCACTCTGCACCACGACTGTCTCGCTTAACGAACCGACGCGTAATGTCTGATCCAACCCAACCAATGCACCCACGGTCAATTCAATGTTTTTGCGCGCCTCGACCTTGAAACCTGACGCGGAAAATTTCACCTCATAGGTTCCGGGAAGCAGGTTGGGAGCAGAATAAAAGCCTTCGTCGTTCGTAGTCACGACGCGGGTAACGCCCGTAGCCACGTTAGTGATAGTAATCTCGACTTTGGCAATGACCCGGCCGCTGCTGTCGGTGACGGTTCCCGAGATCGTCCCACCCGCAACCTGAGCGTGAAGGTTTACAACAACACTGAACAGCAGCACAATCAAAAAAACTCTACAGAGAGTTCTTACATTAGAAGCACAAGACATGGGGCCCCCTTGTGTGCGCCAGAGAGCTTAACCCAAGAGCGAGAAGTTAGAACACATTAATTTCCGTTCATCTGATGTGTGTAATAGATCAAGCGATCAACATGATTGTTGGCAGTCACGCACTTCCGCGACAGCAGTTGCTGAGCTTGTTCATGACGGGGCTGATCTCGGCGGCAGCCCACGCCGTCATCCGCGAAAATGCTCCTGCGGCAATGATCCAGCCCGTACTTAGCAGCCAGCTGCGCCGAGTCAGGCGTGAGAACTCCTTTTTCGACGGCATCTCCGCGATCTGATCTTTGTTCATAAGGTTCATAAGCACTCATGCTCCTCGGGCAGTACTGCGGGCAGGGAATCAGAAAGTGCAGGACGGTTCTCGAACCGCCCTGCAGATCGGAGCGTGCGCTTTTATTTCCCGTAGATGAGAAGGTGTGCCGTGCCGGAAATAGCCGGACGCCGCTTCTTCGGGCCCGCAGCAGGACCAAAATCAGATGTGCTCAGAAACAGATTGTGGCTCTTAGGATCGATGGCCATGGTCTTGGCGCCGTACTCGGTCTCAATGGGGTCCAGCGCGCTCAGTTTGTCAGCCGAGTCTTCGTGGAAGACGTGGATCTTCCCGGCGCGGCTCGATGCGAACACCGTGTCGGAATCGGGATCGAAGACGCTCGAGTCCACTCCCTCGCTGATCGGGAATGACTGGATAACCTTACCGCTATCCGCATCCATCATTAGCAGAAGCGCCGGCCCCCGGCCGGAAGAAAATACCCGCCCGTGTTCTTTGTCCAAAGTGATAGCAACGGGCTCACCCGCTGGCGCCACTTTCCAGCGTGATTTTATTGTGAGCGAATGCGTGTCGATGACAACCACTTCGTTGGTGTCGGCAATGTTGTCGTAAATAATTCCACTTCCATCAGGAATCGCCTGCTCCGGAGCACCGCCCAAGTCCAGTGGCTTTACCACGGTATCTTTCGCCGGATCGATGATCGTAGAGTTCTTGCTGTCGCCGTTAAAAGTGAAGATGAGCTTGGAGGCTGGATCGTACACAATCGCATCGGTGTCAGGATAGCTTTTGATTTCGCCCGTCTTCTTTAAACTCTTGGTGTCGAATACTACGACGCTGGCGGCGTCGCCGTCCGTGATGTATCCCTTGCCCAATTCCGGGACCACTGCGACTCCGTGGCATCGTTTCAGGCCGGCAATCTTGCCCACGACCGAGAAATTATCCGCATCCACGACGACGACCTCCGCCCCGTGGCTCACGTAAATGCGCCGCGCGTCGGGGTCGACCGTAATGTAGTCGAAGTACTCCGCGCCACCCGCAGCCTTTCCCAAGGGAATTTTCTTGATCAGGTGGTAACCGCTCGCAGGGGGAGCCGCCATCGCAACAACCCCGCTTAGTACGAAGAAGGTGCACACCACAAGCCTGCACATCCTGGAAACTGTCATTGAACCGCCTCCTTAATATTAATATTAATCTTGAGAACCTTGTGCCGGATGGAACTGCAGCCAGACCTTTGGGCCCAAGCACATCTCCGCTGACCCACCGGATTCCCGCGACTGTACAATTCGAATTGCACGCTTGGCAATGATAATGGCGATTTCTGATTAAGGACTTCTGAAAACAAGATTAATTTCCATTCACGGGTTCGGAACCACCTAACCGAAGTATTCACCCGAGGATTTACCAACGTTCCTTCGAGAGCAACGTGATGCCCCGGGATGTGACGGTGGCCTTAATCGGATTCATGAGATTGCTTATTCCCTAAACCTCCTTAGCTATGGAAGTCGGCCACGCCATCCCAGACCAGTTGAACGGCGATGGCAAGAATCAGAAATCCAAAAATCTTGTTGATGGCTCCGACTGCGCTGGGCCCCAACCGCCGCACCAGCGGACCTCCCATGAAGAAAAAAAGGAAAACCGTCAGGGCAACGGCGGCAATCCCGATCACCATGCCGAAATATGACGCGGCACTGTCCACATGCGCCGCCAGCGCCATTACCACACCAATCGCTCCCGGCCCCGACATAAGCGGCATCGCAAGCGGCGTGAGCGAAATATCTTCCTTGTCCTCTGCTTCATGACTCTCTTCCGGCGTGATGCGGGCATGAGAAGTAACCATACCCCAAGCAGTATTGGCCACGATTAATCCGCCCGCAATCTTTAAGACAGGAAGAGAGATGCCGAAGAAAGAGAGCACGAAGCGGCCGATAAAAAGAAACGTAACCAGAATCACAAAGACCCAGATGCCCGTCTTCAGGGCAGTCTTGTTGCGATCTTTGGCCGTCCACGAAGCCGTCATGGTAAAGAAAATCGGGATTCCCCCGAAGGGATCGACGATGGGGAACAGCGCAAGAAAGGTGGCGGCTGCCGAGTGCGGCAGCGTACGCAGAAATTGACCGAGTGCGTGCGTGGCGTTCATTGATCTATCGATAACCTTCCAGAGCCTTCGCAGCGCGTTCGAGTGCTGCCGCCAGGACTGCCAACTGCTGGCGGGCCCGGTCGGCGTCTCCTTTATCCAGAGCCTCGTTTACTCCCGGAATCACCACGGCCGCATAGCCCGTATATTCCCCTGGGGCATAGATGGCGTGGCGAAACCAGGGCCGGTGCGGCAGACCCTCGGGTACCAGCAGAGCGCGCTCGGCGCTGCAGAGCGCCTGATTCAACCTGGCGCGATCTCGGGGAGGATTCTTCTGCTTCGAAAGAATCTTTGCTCCCGCGTCCTGAAAGTGCCTCGCAGCCGCTGTCACGGCGTTGAAGTCGAGAGCGCGATTGCCGAATTTGTTCTCTGCTCGTTTTCCGGCAACGTCAAGATAAGCAGCAATCTCTTTTCCATACTCCTCGTAGTCGTACGGCAGTACGTCCGCGTCGGCCATGCGCAAGGCCTCTAGTCCAAAGATCCTCGCCATCTGCTGCTCGTAAACGAAATCCGGATCACCGAACTTCTTGAACCAGGCAAAATTATCGAATACCGAGTGGTACACCCCGTACGGTCCACTGGAGGTTATGTCGGTGGAAGGCACTGCCAGATGTTGCTGGAAAGCGCTGTAGTCGGAACCGCTGCCCAGATCGCCGACCGGAACCTCGCCTTTCGCAGGCACGGCAGGTAAGCGGCGGCTGTCGCCCATAGTTTCAGTGGGCGACTGTGCAGAAGGAACTCCTGGCTGATCTACCTTCTGCCACGCTTCGTAAACAGTCCCGCCTTTAGGGCTGGGCACGGCCTTGGTCACGTCGCGCAAGAATTGCTTTAGACTCGGCACCGCCGACGCGCCGAACTTCGACCCGGACACCCCAACGTCCATGTTGAAGTATGCCGGCGCATCGGCCAGTTCGGATTCATACTGTTCGGTCCATTCGGTGGAACCGATCAAACCCTCTTCTTCGCCGTCCCAACTGGCAAAAATTATGGTGCGCTTCGGCTTCCAGCCAGACTTCAGCAGCTCGCCTACACCGTGCACGCTCTCAAGCATCGCTGCTGTGCCGCTGTTTGGATCGACCGCTCCATAGACCCACGCGTCGCGATGGTTACCCGCGACCACCCATTCGCCGGGAAACTCGCTGCCGTGCACCCGGCCAATCACATCCCAAAGCGTGCGGAACTGATAGTCCTGCTGAAGATGCATCTTCACCCGCGCCGGTCCAGGTCCTACGTGATATGTGAAAGGCAGCGCGCCTTGCCATTCGCGTGGTGAGTCGTGGCCGCCCAGATGCTGAAGAATGGGCCAGGCATCGTGATAAGACAGCGGCGTAACGGGGATCTTCGGCATCTGCGCCGACTTTTGCGGGGAAATGCGCTTGTTCTCCGGCAACGATGGCAGTGACGCGACGCCTGGGGTCGTCGGATCGCCAGGAAACTCGAACATGTATCCTACCGATCCCCGCTCCACGCCGGTATCGGGCCGCCACGGACCGTCAGGATATTTATCGCCGCGCCTCCAGCCATCGTCGAAGGGATCAGAGTATATGATCACGCCCGCGGCGCCATGTTCCTGAGCGATGAACGCCTTCACCCCGCGGAAGTTTTGGCTGTAGCGCACCAGCACGATCTTGCCGCGCACATCGACTTTCAACTTTTCTAGCTTTTCAAAGTCCTCTGGCGTGCCGTAATTTGCGTACACGACCTCCGCCTCGGCATCCCCCGACGGCGACATTCCATTGAACGGCGTCACCACTCGCGGGTCGTCGTCGTAAGGGTCGCCATCGACATGTTCGCGCGTTGGGCCGTGCATCGCAACTCCAGGCGGGGCGGTAAGGTCCACGCTTATTTCCTGGGGATAGTTTATCCACACTTTATATTCGACAATCTCAGTGTCGAGTCCGGCAGCCCGGAACTTCTGCGCGACGTAATCCGCTGTAGCTTTGTCCTCCGGGGTGCCCGCCATGTGGGGCGCCTGAGTCAAGGTGCGCAGGTGCTCTTCGGCAAGCTTGGGATCGGGGACGGCCAGGAAACGGGCTTCGACGGCGTTTTCTGCGGAGGCATCGCGAAAGCCGAAAATCGCGCTAGGAGCCACGCTAGACTGCGGCCCGTGGCCGCTGACACTGATCGACAGACAGAAAAGTAGAATGAGCGAACAAGAAAGAAGTGATGAGAACAATCTCATGGGGCTCCCGCAGTGAAAGTAAGTAAGGTAGCACAGCGGGTGTTACGCTATACAGATGAAGGGTGGACGCAAGAAGTTCCGACCTTCAAAGATTAGTGCGAAGGAAATGGCGGCCTTCGTGACGTGAGCGAGAACCACGATTACTATCTGGCATTTCCTGACGCAAACTGGTCCCGCGCCCCGAGGGTTCAACGCACCTGCCCCGTCCCCACAATCTCATGCTTCGAGGAAGTCAACTCCGCCAGGGCGAAGGGTCCGCGGCAGTGCAACTTCTGTGTGCTGATGCCCATCTCGGCGCCGAAGCCAAACTCCCCACCATCGGTGAAACGAGTGGACGCATTCCAGTACACGGCGGCGGAGTCCACGCCGCGCAAGAACTTGCGGGCATTGGTCTCATCGCGTGTCACGATGGAATCGGAGTGCTTCGTCGAGTAGCGATTGATGTGGGCGATCGCCTCGTCCACACTTGCGACAACACGAACCCCGATGCACAGCCGCAGATATTCTTCGTACCAGTCTTGTTCCGCTGCCAGCGCAATATTCAGGCCGGCAGCCAGGCTGCGGGACTTTTCGTCGCCGCGGACTTCAACTCCGGCATCGATCAGCTTCTTGACGATTCGTGGAATATATTCCTTCGCGATCCGCTCATGCACCAGCAGCTTCTCAGCAGCGTTGCACACTGACGGGCGCTCGGTCTTGGCGTTGATCACGATCTGGTCGGCCATGCCGAACTCGGCGGATTCATCGACAAAGATGTGACAGTTCCCTGCTCCGGTTTCAATCACGGGCACGGTAGCATTCTCGGTGACAAACGTGATCAGTCCCGCGCCGCCGCGGGGAATTATCACATCCACCAGTCCGCGGGCCTTGATCAGATCCTGCACCGATTGCCGTGTGGTCGAATCCAGCAGTTCGATTGCTCCCGCCGGAACTCCGGCCACGGCGCCAAGAATCTCCACCAGGCACTGATTGCTGCGCGCCGCTTCTTTGCCGCCGCGCAAAACAATCGCATTGCCGGCTTTCAACGCAAGGACGGCCGTATCAACCGTAACGTTCGGCCTCGATTCGTAGATTATTCCCACCACACCCAGGGGCACGCTCACCTTGCGGATGTGAAGGCCATTGGGCCGCGTCCGCTCCGCCAGCGTTTGGCCGATCGGATCAGCGAGGGCCGCAACATCGCGCACCGCCTGTGCCATCTCCTTGATTCGCTCGGGAGTCAGAAGCAACCGGTCGCGCATTGCGTCTTCGAGGCCCGAACTTTCTATGTCCTCCTGGTTTGCCGCAAGAATCGTTGGCGCATGGGCTTCAATGGCATCGGCCATTCGCAGCAGGAATGTGTTCTTCTCCTGGGTCGAGAGCAACGCCAGTTTCCCAGCGGCGTCGCGCGCCCGTAGGAGCTTTTCCTGAGTAGAAGCCGCGTTGGTGATAGTCGTCGCCATTAACTTTTTCGTCGTGAAGGAGGAAAATAAGTTCCAATCTTTCGTTCCACCGCCAATGTGATTCCGTCGGGATGGCGTCCGTTTACAATAGCGACATGTACACCGGCTTCGCTGGCCAGTTTTGCAGCCCGCAATTTGGAAATCATTCCGCCGCGCCCCAGTGCGCTTTTTCCGTTGCATTCGGCTTCCAGAGCTGGGGTCAGCTTGCGCACTACACGTACCAATCGCGGCTTCTTGCCTCCGTTGGCTCTGAGAAACCCATCGACATTAGTCAGCAACAGAAGCCAATCGGCGTCGACTGCGGTGGCCAGCAGCGAACTCAGTTCGTCGTTGTCGCCAAAAGCGCCTTCCAACTCTCGCACTGAAACGCTGTCGTTTTCATTTACGATTGGGACAACCCCCAGTGAAAGCAACTCCCTCAGCGCGTTTTGCAAATTGCGGTAGCGCACCGGCGAGGTGAAGTCGTCGCTTGAAAGCAAGAGTTGCGCCACGACTTTCTTGCCGAAGAATAGCCGCTCGTAAGTGTGCATCAGCTTGCTTTGTCCAACCGCGGCACAAGCCTGCATGCCCGGAACATCCTTGGGCCGTTTGCTCAATCCCAGCCCGGACATGCCCGCGGCGATGGCCCCGGACGTGACAATCAAATATTCGTTCTTGCTAAGATCGAACTGATCCACCATGCCGCGCAGCAGGTTCGCGTCAATCTGACCGGAGGGAGCGATAAGGCCGGTGCCGACTTTGATGACGACTCGCATTACTTGGTTCCTATTCTCACGGGCTTAGTTGGAATGGTATCGCACTCAACGCCCGAGGAGGATCTCTTCCTTCTTTTAAATGCTTTCGCGATGGAGATCACCCGGGCTCGCGCCACACGGAGCCAGGGGAAGGACAAATTTCCTATCCCGCGTTTAAAATGGCTCCTTGGCAAGATGAAACTTGCCACCTCATCGTCTTATGCCTGCGTCCAACGCCACCAGCCGATTCTCTGATCGCGTCGAAAAGTATGTTCTCTACCGGCCGGGATATCCCCCGGAGGCGCGGCAGACGCTGCAGACCGAGTGCGGTCTGATGCCGCGCCATGTGATCGCCGATATCGCTTCTGGAACGGGGATATGGACGCGCATGCTGCTGGAAAATGGCAACGCAGTTTTTGCTGTCGAGCCCAATGCCGAGATGCGAAAGGCGGGGGAAGGTCTGCTGGCCCGCTTCCCGAAGTTCAACAGTGTCGCGGGAACGGCCGAGGCGACAACTCTCGCAGACCAGAGCCTCGACTTCGTCACCGCTGCGCAGGCTGCTCACTGGTTCGACCGCGAGCAATCAAGACTCGAATTCCTTCGCGTTCTGAAGCCTGGCGGCTGGCTGGCGCTTTTGTGGAACGAGCGGCTCACGGACACAACAGAGTTTCTTCGCGCATATGAACAGTTGTTGTTGACTTACGGCACCGACTACGAAGACGTTCGCCACGAACGCACGACCTCAGCGGTCAACGAGTTTTTCGACCCCGCGCCGTATCAAAAACGGGAGTTTGAGATGCGTCAGGAGTTTGACTATGGCGGCGTCGAAGGCCGGCTGCTGTCGTCCTCGTATGCGCCTGGGCCGGAGCATCCTAAACACAAACCCATGCTGCGCGAATTGCGAAGCATCTTCGATGACTGTGCTAAAGGTGGCCGAGTCGCGTTTGAGTACAAGACGCGATTGTACTTCGGACGTTTGCACTAAAGACAGAATCTGCTCTGCTACGATCAGCGTGGGTTGCATCCTTCGAGGTCAAGCTAGTGCCCGACGAAAAATCTTTTCACATGACGCCCGACGAATTCCGGCGTCACGGCCACGCTGTGGTCGATTGGATCGCCGACTACCAATCCCGCATCGAAACATTCCCCGTGCTCTCGCAGGCGAAGCCAGGTCAGATCCGCGCGTCGCTGCCGTCAAATCCTCCGTTGCATGGCGAGCCCTTCGACGCGCTGCTGAGAGACGTCGAGCATCTAATTCTTCCCGGAGTCACGCACTGGCAGTCGCCGAATTTCTTTGCCTATTTCCCGTGCAACGCTTCTGGCCCGGGAATTCTTGGTGATCTGCTCTCTTCTGGCCTGGGCGTGCAGGGCATGCTCTGGTCCACCAGCCCGGCCTGCACGGAGTTAGAAACTCATGTGCTCGACTGGCTCGCAGCGATGCTCGGATTGCCGGAGAAATTTCTATCATCCAGCGCCGGCGGGGGAGTGATTCAAGATACCGCCTCGAGCACCGCTTTGTGCGCGCTGTTGGCCGCTCGCGAACGCGCTACTCATTACGCCAGCAATCAAAGAGGATGTGACGGACGCGTCGTGGCTTACGCCTCCACGCAAACTCATTCGTCATTGCAGAAAGCCGCGATGATCGCAGGCATGGGCGTCGACAATCTTCGCCTGATTGAAGTGGACGAAACCTTCGCTATGCGTCCCGATGCTCTCGTGCGCCAGATTGAAGCAGACAAGCGAGCCAGCCTCGTTCCCTGCCTTGTCTGCGCGACGGTCGGTACAACGTCGTCGAACGCGATGGATCCTGTTGCAGAAATTGCCCAAGTCTGCCGTCAGCACAATCTCTGGCTGCACGTGGACGCAGCCATGTCGGGCACCGCAGCACTCTGTCCTGAATTTCGCCATCTTCAAAACGGAGTCGAACTGGCAGACAGCTACAACTTCAATCCCCACAAATGGATGTTCACCAACTTCGACTGCAGTTGTTTTTGGGTCGCTGACCGCAAAGCGCTCATTCAGACACTAAGCATCCTGCCCGAATACCTGCGCAACCAGGCTTCCGAATCCGGCGCGGTGATCGACTACCGCGATTGGCACATCCAACTGGGTCGGCGTTTTCGCTCGCTCAAATTGTGGTTTGTGATCCGACACTACGGCGTGGAAGGCCTGCAGCACCATATTCGCCGTCACGTGGAACTGGCGCAGCAGTTCGCCGAGTGGGTGCACGACGACAAGGATTTTGAACTGGCTGCTCCGGCCCCGTTGAACCTCGTGTGCTTCCGCCACAAGGGCGGAGACGCGGCCAATCAGACCATCATGGATCACCTCAATCGCAGCGGTGATCTCTTCCTCACGCACACCAAGTTAAACGGAAAGCTGACTTTGCGGCTGTGCGTCGGCCAAACCAACACCGAAGCAAGGCATGTGCAGAGCGCTTGGAACAGGATTCGCCAGGAAGCGGACAAACTAGTCGCAATCTCCTAAGTCGGCCACGTGAAGTTAAGCTTGCCGCGAATTCAGCTAAGGTAAAGTATGCGAAATATCCTCGGCCAGCGCCCGCTGCGCTTCGTCTTCGCCGCCAACGTGATTTCCATGTTGGGCAGCGGGATGAACTCGGCCGCGGTCGCCTGGTACATCCTCGAAGCCACGCATTCGGAAATGGCACTCGGCACCTTCGCCGTTCTGCAGACGATTCCCGCCATGCTGATGCTTCCCTTCACCGGCGTCATTATTGACCGCGAAGATCGCCGCCGCCTAGTCATGTGGCTCGATGCACTGCGTGCCATCATCATTTTGAGCGTGGGCATCCTCGCGTTTCGGCATCGTGTGCAAGTCTGGCAACTTTACTTGATGAATACTCTCGTCGCCGCGGGCTTCTGGATGTTCTGGCCGACCATCACCGCACTTATCCAGGAACTCACGCCCGAAGGTCAATTCGTGCAATCCAATACTTTTCTTCTGGCTGGCGTGCAAGGAGGATGGCTCATCGCCGGCTCTCTGGTCGGCTTCCTGTACAACCACATCGGTCTAGGCGGTGTGCTCTTGATCGACGTTTCCACCTATGTGGTGTCGTTCTTATGCTATTTCGCCGTGCGCAGGGGACGTCATGTTGTGCTGCGCCCGGACGAATTGCGGGCCGACATCCTGGCCGCTGAAACCCAGCTTCAGCGCTTCTGGCGCGAGATGCGCGAGGGCCTGCACTTTCTCCGCGACCATCGCGCTGTCATCCTGCTCGGCATCAGTTGGGCGCTGTTTCTTGGCGCCATGATCACGGGAGTTGTCGTCACTCCATCGTTGAGCGAGCGTATCTTCCATGCCGGCGCCGTCGGCTACGGATGGCTCAACGCTGGATGGGGCACCGGCGCGTTTCTCAGCGCGCTGTATGCTCCGGCGATAATCGCCAGCTTGGGCGGACGCCGTTCGGTTGCCTTTTCCATGGCGCTCATAGCCGCGTGCGTAGTGTGCGCCCCGGTGTCGCGATGGCTGGCGGCCGCGGTATTGCTGTACGCAGTGATGGGGTCGGCGCGCGGCATCGGAGGGATCGCCATGAATACCAGCCTGATGGAAATGGTTCCAAACCATCTCATGGGACGCGTGCAGAACACTTTTTATTTTTTCGGGACTTTCCTGCAGCTCGTGCTGGCGCTCGCCGTTGGCGCGGTGGCCCATAAGGTGAGCTTGGTGGCTGCGTTTGCCATTCTCGCCTGTGTTTACGGATTGTCCTTTGTAACTGCAAGTTGGCCCGTGGGAACCGGAGTCGCGGCCGAAGAAACGAGTCGAGCAAACAAGTAAGAGAAGTCTGGAGCCGACATGAGCCTATCAGCCCTCGAGAAGTAGTATCGAAGCCAATGCAATGGTGAGTGGGAACATGGCTATGGTGTAAGAATCGACACCTTAGACAATCCCGGTTGGCGCCTACCCATCGGATTGCACGGAACGAAAAGACAGGATGCGGCATTGGCCAAGGCCGCACTGATTCGGAGTCAAGACGATTGGATATTTCACCGGGTCGAGAAGGAGGAATTTCACGTTGCCTGCGGACCCAAGAACCTGTCAGAAGCGATTGATATCTTCGTCGGCTGGTTCGAATCGGACTAGCAAGGTCCGGTTCCAGAGTGTTTCCTCCGGTTTCCTCCGTGCCTCCGTGGTAAATCATCGCTCTCTGCTGTTATTCTTTCCCATTCCAAGGAGTATTCATGTCTTCCGATCTGCAGGGCCGTAACGCGGTCGTTTTCGGAGTGGCCAATAAGCGTTCGATCGCCTGGTCCATCGCTCTGGGATTACACGCCGCGGGGATGAAGCTGGCAATCACTTACCAGAACGAACGTCTGGAGCAGGAAGCGAAGGATCTCATTCTGTCTCTGCCCGGCGCCCAAGGCTTCATGTGCGACGTCAGCCAAGATGCAGAGATCGACCGCCTCTTCGCTACGCTGAAGGAACGCTACGGCAAGCTGCAAACTCTGGTGCATTCCGTCGCCTACGCTCCCGCCGACGAACTCAAGGGAGACTTCGTCAACACCACGCGCGAAGGCTTCCGTGTGGCGATGGATGTAAGCGTGTACTCGCTGGTCGCGGTTGCCCGGGCTGCCGCGCCGCTGATGGAAGACGGCGGATCGATAATCACGATGACTTACTATGCGTCCGAAAGGGTCGTGCCACGCTATAACGTGATGGCTGTCGCCAAGGCTGGCCTGGAATGTTCGGTCCGCTATCTTGCTTATGAATTAGGTAAGAAAAAGATTCGCGTGAACGCTATCTCCGCGGGGCCGATTAAAACTCTCGCCGCGCGGGGCATCGCCGGCTTCAGCGACATGTTAAAGGGTCACGAAGAACGCGCCCCACTGGGCCGTCGTGTGGAAGTCGAAGAAGTCGGCTCCACCGGAGTCTTTCTCGCCTCAGACGCCAGCAGCGGAATCACCGGCGAGGTCATCTATGTGGACTGCGGTTACAACATCATGGGCTTTTGAAGTCGCTTCTCAGTTCTCTGCGCCATCACCTCGGGCCTCAATCGTGCGATAATAAACGCGATGAGGACGAACCGCCTGATGCTCGCATTGTTTTCCGCGGCTATCCTTTTCTCGATGGTGCGCGAATGGAGCGCGCCAGTGTCTTGCGCGCGAGAAATCCTCATCGTCGCCGCAACGTCGCAGCCGGCACGTTAACTGACAATCCGAATCCGCCGCCGGTTTTCCCCGTCCGGCTCCAAAGAAATTTCCATATCCCGCTCCCTTTGCAGACGCGGGAATTTCTCCCCCCACTCGATGAGCAAAACGCTTCGCTCGGAACGCAGATCATCCAGCCCCAGCGTTTCCAATTCGCGCCGCGTGTCCACGCGATAAAGATCGATATGATATAGATTGGCGCGCGGTCCGCGATACTCGTGGACCAGCGTAAAGGTGGGACTGGTTACGTCTTCTTCCGCTGCGGCCTCAAAGGCTGCCGCGATTCCCTTCACCAGCGTGGTTTTTCCCGCACCCAGATCGCCGCGCAGCAGTACGAGCTTCGGAGGAGCCAGCAACTCTGCCAGCGTGCGCCCGAATGCGATCGTTTCCTCCGCCGAGTTCGTAGTGATGTCCCGCGTCACCTGCCGAAGAGCCCCCGAATCCCGCCGCACCGGATGATGCGGAATCACGATCAGTATAGCGGGGACCTCTGCGCCGGGCGCCGCGTCACGACCGAAAAGCGACTAGATGGTCTTCGGCACTACGAACACCGAGGACTTCAATCCCAGCAGGCTTCGGTCAGCCACGTGATCGACCGAGGTGCGCAAGCGGCGATGGTCGTCATCTTCGAACGCGACGAAACGGAACGGCTGGAGCACGCCAGTTGTCGTCTTCCGCATAGGACTGAGGACTTCAGCCATTCCGTGGACCGGGCCGGATTGCGTCTGAAACGCGAGTTCTACGAATGAACCGCTGCCCAGAGGATGCTGCAATTGCAGCAGTCCACCGGTCACGGAAATGCTTTGCAGTTTGGCTTTCGTACGCCGGCCATCTTCTAAGCGGATCACAGCCAGGACGGAATCGCCTAGCTGGACCCGGGCCGCGCGCCTGGTGGGGTGCGGTTGGGGGAAATGGGTCATAAAGGTGAATGTACTATCGCACCGGTTTCAGCCGGGTAACAGATTACGGAAGCAGATGGCCGGATTCCCGTGCTGCGAGCCTGTCTCGACAGCTCCAAGTATTTGCCACCCGGTTACTTAGCATACTGTTTACTATTGCTACAATGTCCCATCAGAGCAACTTGCTTTTTCACGGCTGCGCAACAACTATCTTCCGTGGGGTACCTCAATGCGTGGGTTTTCATCCGTCACCGGTTTCGGGTTGATTTTCTTATTCTCAATCTTATTCTTAATCCCAGGTCTTCAAGGCCAGAGCACGCTGTCGAAGAATGGCATTCCACTCCGCGTTGGCATCGTTGGCTTGGTTCACGGACACGTCCAGGGATTCTTCGATAATTCCCTCCGCAGTCCGGAGATTGAAATCGTGGGCATTGCTGAATCAGACGCATCTGTCTCGTCCTACTATGCGACACGGTATAACCTCGACCGCAAAATTCTCTTCGCCGGTCTGGACGAAATGCTCGAGCGCACTCACCCCCAAGCCGTGTTGGTTTACACGAATACCTATGATCATCGCCGCGTAGTGGAGACCTGCGCCCGGCACGGCGTCCACGTCATGATGGAAAAACCTCTGGCGGTCAGCTTAGATGACGCGCTCGCCATCGAGAAAGCGGCTCACCTCGGCCGGATTCAGGTCCTGGTGAACTACGAGACGACTTGGTATCCCAGCAACCGCGCTGCATACGACCTGGTACACGAGAAGGCGCTCGGTGAGGTGCGCAAGGTTGTCGTTCACGACGGTCACAAGGGACCGAAGGAAATCGACGTCCGTCCTGAGTTTCTGAGTTGGCTCACGGATGCAAAATTGAATGGCGGAGGCGCCCTGTTCGACTTCGGCTGCTACGGCGCCGATCTGATGACCTGGCTCATGGATGGGCAACGTCCGCAAACAGTGACCGCGGTTACACAGCAGATCAAACCAGAAATTTATCCGCATGTCGACGATGAAGCCACGATCATCCTGACGTATCCCAAAGCGCAGGCCATCGTGCAGGCTTCCTGGAACTGGCCATTCGATCGCAAAGACATGGAGGTGTACGGACAAACGGGGTATGCCATCACGGTGAAGCGGGATGACATTCGCGTTCGCCGTGCCGATGGCGAGGAAGAGCGGATCGCAGCAAAAGCGCTTCCAGCCCCTTATAACAACTCGCTGTCGCTTCTGAGGGCAGTGATAATCGACGGGGTAAAACCAGATGGATTGTCATCGCTTGAAACCAACCTCACAGTGACGGAAATTCTCGATGCAGCCCGGCGTTCCGCAGCTTCGGGAAAGACTATTCGCTTGCCCGCTTCGAGATGAGGCGTACTCGCCGCTTACCCGCCCCAGCACACCAATCTCTCTTTTATGCCATTCTGTGTGCGCCGAAAAGCCTCAGGTAGACCGCGGAGCAAATCCGTCGCCACCAACGAATGTTCCCCTACGCTCTCACGCATCACATCGCCCGCAAGGCCGTGCAGATGTACCGCGGCGAGCACGGCCGTGAAAGCGTTCTTGCTGTGTTGACCAAGCATCCCCGCAACCATACCCGTGAGAATGTCTCCCGTACCACCGGTGGCCATTCCAGGATTGCCCGTGGTGTTGGCCCAGGCTCCGCCATCGGGCCGCACCACCAGAGTGCGATGCCCTTTGAGGACAACGATCAATTGGTGTTCGCGTGCGAACTTCCGCGCCACTCCCAACCGATCTTTCTGCACGTCAGCAACGCTCGATCCCGTCAGCCGTGCCATCTCCCCCGGGTGCGGAGTAATCACCACGGTCCGGTCCTTGCCATTCAGTTCATGGGCGCGCCCCTCAAACGCATTCAACGCATCGGCGTCCACCACCATCGGAATTTGAAGCCTCGCAACCATACTCCGCACCAGGTCTGACGTCTGTGGATTCCGTGAAATCCCGGGACCAATCGCGAGCACGGTCACGCCTTTGGCCAGTTCGTCCACCCGCTCCCGGGCATTTGGCGAGATCGTGCCAGCATCCGTTTCGGGCAACGGCTCGGTCATCAACTCGGGATGAAATCCTGCCACAGTTCCGAGTACGGATTTTGATGTTGCCACCGTCGAAAGACCTGCTCCAGCGCGCAACGCAGCCATCCCTGCCATCGCTGCGGCCCCAGCCTTGCCGAGCGATCCTCCAACCACCAGCACGTGTCCGTAGCTTCCTTTATTCGATTCTGCCGGGCGCGGTCCGATCAACGGCGCAACCTCGTGCGCTGTGATCACATTCAGCTGCAGCGAGGAACTGATCGCCTCGTCGGGCGAGCCGATGCCACCCACACAGGTCGCTCCTGACGTTAACCAGCTGAAAACGTGCGCTGGACGCGGAGCAGTGAAAGTGACGATGGCGTCAGCTCGGGCAATCGTTCCGGATTGCGCACCCATGGTGTCGGCATCTGCGCCGGAAGGAATGTCCACCGCGATCACTGGAACCTGACTTGCGTTCATAATCGCGATCGCCTCGGCATAGAGCCCGCTCACCGGAGGCTTGAAACCCGTGCCCAGCACCGCATCGAGATACAAGTCCGCCCGCAGTGAGAGCTGCACACGGTCACTCCGCAGCTCTTCGATGGAATGCACGACGATGGCTCCGGCCGGCAACTTGCGAAACATGACTGCAGCATCCCCTCGCAGATCAGTCGGGTCCGCAAGCAGTATCACCTCAACCTGCTTTCCCTGTTCGCGCAGTAGTCGCGCCGCCACGAATCCATCGCCGCCATTGTTTCCCTTGCCGCAAAAAACCACGATGCGCACCGCCGAGGTGTAATGCGAGAGCACATAATCCGAGACGGTTGCGCCTGCATTTTCCATCAGCGTGAGCGAAGGCACGCCGAAGCGCTCGCTGGTAGCGCGATCAATAGCTCGCATTTCCGCCGCGCTGACAATCTTCATGCTGGGATTGCCTTCATTCTCCTCATTCATCTATCGCCCGACGATAAAACAAAAAGGCCCTTCCGCGCCGTGCGGAGGGCCCGATGTCGTGAGAGGATGTTGCTAGCTCCTCGGCCTGGCACCCGGCTGCAGCGCCTGCACCCGGCTGTGCTTCACGCTGTAGGTGAAGTACACGATCAATCCAATGCCCAGCCAGACCACCAGCCGGATCCAGTTCCAGATTCCCAACTTGTACGTCATATAACCGTTCGAGATCACACCGAGGATCGGAATGAGCGGCACCCATGGCGTGCGGAAGGGCCGCGGCTGGCTGGGATTCGTATAGCGCAACACCATCACAGAGATCGACACAATCACAAACGCCAGCAGCGTGCCGATGTTCACCATCCTTCCGATATCGTCGATGGGAGTCAGGCTGCCCACAACTGCAGCTAAAAGACCTACAAGGATGGTGTTCTTCCACGGTGTGCGGAACTTGGGGTGAACAGCCGCGAAGAACTTCTTGGGCAGCAGCCCATCACTGGCCATTGAATACAGCACGCGCGTCTGGCCCAACAACATGACCAGCATTACGCTGGTCAGCCCCGCCAGTGCGCCCAGCGTGATGATGTGCGAAGCGGTCGTTAAACCTCGATCCAGAAACGCGCGGGCTACGGGCGCCTCAATGTTGATCTGTTGCCAGTGAACCATTCCAGTGAGAACCGCGGCGACTGCGATGTATAAAACCGTACACACCGCCAGCGATGCGATCATACCGATCGGCAAGTCCCGCTGCGGATTCTTGGCCTCCTGCGCCGTCGTCGAAACCGCATCGAAGCCGATGTAGGCAAAGAATATGTAAGCCGCGCCCTGTCCGATGCCCGCAAGCCCGCTGGGCGCGAACGAGTGCCAGTCCGTTCCCCAGTTGCTGGTGTTGATGTAGCGGGCACCCAGGGCGATGACGAACAGCACCACCGAAACCTTGATAACGACGATCCCCGTATTAAAGCGCGCGCTCTCTTTGATCCCGACCACAAGAATCGCCGTGATGATGAGGGCGATGATGAATGCTGGAAGGTTTAGGCCAACCTCGTACCCAAAAATGTGCGGCGCTCCCAGCAGGTCATGCGCGCGCAGCAACAATTCCGGGGACTGCGTGCTTATGATCGCGCTCACTCTATCGAGAAATGACTGCGATCCAGGTATCAGGGAAGCATCCGCCGCTTGAGCCATCTGGCGCGCAATAATATTTTCGGCGGTCTTCAAAGCTGTCCAGTGGTCGTAGGCCAGCCACAGCGGCATCTGGATGTGAAAGATTTTCAGCAGTTCGATGAAGTGATTCGACCAGCCGGAAGACACCGCGCTGGCGCCCATGGCATATTCAAGGGTCAGATCCCAGCCAATGATCCAGGCCAGTAACTCGCCGAGCGTGGCGTAAGCGTATGTGTAGGCGCTGCCTGCCAACGGAATCATGGCCGCAAATTCGGCGTAGCACAAGCCGGCGAACGCGCATCCCAAGCCTGACAGCACGAATGACAAGGTGAGTCCTGGACCGGCATAATGCGCGCCCAGCCCCACCATGACGAAGATTCCCGCCCCGATAATGGCGCCTACGCCGAGCGCAGTGAGTTGAAAAACTCCCAGCGTGCGCTTGAGGCTATGTTCGCCCGTCTCGCGAGCCTCTTCCATCAGCAGGTTCAGCGGCTTGGTCGCAAACAGATTTGCCATTCGTTTGGTTTCTCCTTGGCTGGCCACACCTGTGCTCATTTTGCCTCCGCGCTTTTTGCCCACGCGTAATATACCGGGATGCCCAGCAATACCACAATCAGCCCCGGCCACGTGAACTGCGGTTTGTAGCGCAATAGTACGACATCGATGAATGAAGCCATCACAATATAAATCGCGGGCAATATGGGATAACCCACTGCGCGGTAGGGTCTCTGAGCATCTGGACGTGTCCGCCGCAGCACAAACAAGCCCACAATCGTCAGCACATAAAATACAAGCACCGCGAATATCACGTAGTTCAACAGGTCATTGTAGGTTCCCGAGATGCATAGCACACAGGCCCACACCATCTGCACCATCAGCGAGACGGCCGGTGTTTTATAAGTGGGATGCAGTTTCGCGACGCTGCGGAAAAACAATCGGTCCTTGGACATGGCGTAATAGACGCGCGCCCCCGATAGAATCAGCCCATTGACGCAGCCGAAGCCGGAAATCATAATGGCCGCCGCCATCAAGAGACCGCCCACCGGCCCCAACATCTGCGTCATGACCGCGGTTCCAACACGATCCTCGGCGGCAAACTTGATGCCACGATCAAGAATCGTCGCCCCTCCAGCAACCCCATCGAGCGGCAGCACTGCAAGGTAAACAAAATTGCAGGCAATGTAGAGCGCGATCACCACACCCGTGCCCAGTGCCAGCGAGAGCGGCAGGTTGCGGCTGGGATTCTTCACTTCCCCCGCGGTGAATGTCACGTTATTCCAGGCATCGGCGGAAAACAACGAACCCACCTGCGCCACCGCCAGAATTGTGAGCGTGCCCACCATTACCACCGAACCACTCGCTCCCATCTGCACGGCGTGCTCTGCGCCCAGTCCTGCATTCCGCCAGAAATGTCCATTGAAGTTCACCGCCAGCGCCTGCGCATTCCGCCCGAGTGCCAAGCCGAACAATGCCAGGCCCAGCAAGGCCGAGACTTTGGCTGCGGTAAACACGTTCTGGATCAACGCTCCGGTCTTTAACCCGAAGATATTCACCACCGAAAGGGAGACCACCAGCAGAATGCCGACCAGGTTTTGCGTGTTGAGTCCTACGTCCATGTTGCCCAGAACCATGGAACCAACATGGATCTGTGGCACTTTCCAAATGTGCAGAATCCAATGAGTGGAAGAGATCGCAGGAAAGAAGACCCCCAGGAACTTGCCGAAAGCCACGCCTACGGCCGCGATCGTGCCCGTCTGAATTACCAGGAACAACGTCCAGCCGTAAAGAAAGCCCCACAACGGCCCGAGGGCTTCGCGCAGATAGACATACTGTCCGCCGGCTCGCGGCATCATGGCCGCCAGCTCGCCATAACTGAGAGCGGCGACGATGGTCATGAAGCCCGCGACTGCCCACGCGCCGATCAGTAATGCTGGAGAATCCACTTCGCGGGCAATCTCTGCCGAAACAATGAAAATGCCCGAGCCGATCATCGACCCCATGACCAGCATGGTGGCGCTGGTCAGGCCCAGGCCCTTGACCAACTCCTTATCCTGATGGCTATGAATTTCCCAGTCGCTTGCTGAAACCGGCCGCGTTGTCGGTGTACTCAGGATCCCTCCTAAGCCTACTCGCACCGGAGCCTGGTAGCGCCGGCGCCCCGCCGGCTGTCGCGAGAGGCGTCTCGCCCTCGCCCGCCGGGACGATTATCGAAGTCTCACGACTTTACCTCAAGATGCGGAAAAATTCCTCTGCTGATTTCCGCGGGTCCCGTAACAGATCAGATATCACCGCCACGGAATCGGCCCCGGCTTCAATCACCGAGGGCGCATTGGCACGGGTGATTCCCCCTATGGCAACCAGAGGTTTTCGGGTCAACTCCCGCGCCTGGTGCACTCCTTCAAGGCCGACGTCCGGATCAGGCTTGTCTTTACTGGAGGTCGAAAATACTGGCCCGATGGCCAGATAATCCGCCGACGTTCGATCACCTTGCTGCAGTTGCTGGGGATTATGCGTAGAAAATCCAAGCCAACAATCCGGGCCGATAATCTTCCGTATCGAGGTTGGCGAAAGATCATCCTGACCGACGTGCACGCCATCAAACTCCGCGGCCAGACATAAGTCAGCACGATCATTCATGATCAGCTTGACGTCACCCACCGCACTTATCTTCAATGCCAGCGCCTGCCGCAGCATCTCGCCAGCGTTTCCATTTTTGTTGCGGTATTGCAGGACGGTGCATCCGCCAGCGATGAGTTCTGTGGCAAAGGTAGTCAAAGCTTCAACTTTTCGGAAAGCCGCGGCGTCAACAATGGCATAAAGTCGCGGCAGAGAGATCACGCGGCCGAATCCTTTTTGCTGGCCGCCAGAAATCGCTCGATAAAGCCTGTATCGAATTTCCCGGCGCGAAAATCCGCATCGGCAAGAATTTTGCGGTGCAGTGGAATCGTCGTGTATACGCCCTCGACGATAAACATTTCGAGTGCCCGCGTCATCCGCGAGACAGCCTCGTTGCGGTCTTTGCCGCGCACGATCAACTTCGCGATCAGCGAGTCATAATATGGCGGGATCACGCCCTCCGTGTAGGCTGCAGTATCGACGCGCACTCCGGTTCCGCCGGGGGGATGAAATGCCGTGATCTTCCCGGCCGAGGGCGTAAATTTCTCGGGATGCTCCGCGTTAATGCGGCACTCAATGGCATGCCCGCGGTGGACAATAGGCCCCTGCAAAACGTCCCGCATGTGAGCGCCGGCCGCGATCATGATCTGGCTCTTCACCAGATCCACGTCGGTGACCATCTCTGTGACGGGGTGTTCCACCTGAATGCGCGTGTTCATTTCGATGAAGTGCAGCCGGCGGTCCTGGTCCATCAAAAACTCAATGGTTCCCGCGTTGGTGTAGCCGATGTCCGTCAGCGACTTGCACAAAACTGCGCCGATTTGGTCGCGTAGTTCGCGCGTCACCTGGGTGGACGGCGACTCTTCCAGCAACTTCTGATGGCGCCGCTGGATCGAACATTCTCTTTCCCCGAGACTCACCACATTGCCGTGCTCATCGGCTAAAACCTGAAACTCGATGTGCCGCGGATGCTCGACATACTTCTCCATGTAAAGATCGCCATTGCCGAACGCGCCCGCCGCCTCCGACTGCGCAGCCTTAAACAATCCCGGCAATTCTTCTTCATTGCGCACGATGCGCATGCCGCGTCCACCACCGCCCGCCGAGGCTTTGACAATCACAGGAAAGCCAACCTGCCGCGCCCACTCCGCCGCTTCGCCTTCGGAAGCAAGAATTCCATCCGAGCCCGGCAAAATCGGCACGCCCGCTCGCTTCATAGCGGAGCGCGCTTTTTCTTTTTCTCCCATCAGACGCGTCACTTCAGGCCGCGGCCCGATGAACTTGATCCCGCTGGTCTCGCAGACTTCGGCAAAGTTGGCGTTCTCCGCCAATAACCCGTAGCCGGGATGAATCGCGTCGACGTTGGCAATCTCCGCTGCACTAATCACCGCAGGGATGTTCAGGTAGCTCAGTGCCAATTGTGGCGGCCCAATGCAGATGGCCTCGTCCGCAAAACGTACAGGCAAGGAATGCCGGTCGGCCTCGCTGTAAATGGCAACCGTGCGGACACCCAGTTCTTTGCACGCGCAGATGACGCGCAGCGCAATCTCTCCGCGATTCGCAATCAGAATTTTCTTAAACATTTGGATCAATGTGGGATAGCTGCCCTTCGACTTCGCTGAGGGCAAGCTCTCGGTTGTCCGTGCTGGGCGAAGCCCAGATCCTCCACTGCGCCTCCTCAGACGCAAAAAGGCGCGCGAGGTGCGCGCCTGTTACCAACACGTTCACTTCTTTGGCCGGATGGCAAACAACTCCTGCCCATATTCAATCGGCTGACCGTTGCTCCCCATCTTCTTTACGATTTCGCCCGCGACATCCGACTCGATCTCATTCAGCAGTTTCATCGCCTCGACAATACACAGAACCTGTCCCAACTCCACCGTATCCCCTACCTTAACGAATGGAGGGGCGCCCGGCGAAGGCGCCTCATAGAACGTCCCCACGATCGGCGATTTCACCATGTGAAGGTTTTCTTCCGGGACGGGCTCGACGGGCACTGGGAGCTGCGCGCCAGGAGAAGCGGCGACTGAAGGCTGCCCCGTTTGCGGGACGGTCAGGGCCACGTAAGGCAGGTCCGCGCGCGTATGCACGACGGTGTGCTCGCCAGCCCGCTTAATCTTAACTTTGACATCGCCGCGTTCCAGTTCGAACTCGGCAATATCTTTTTCGATTAAGAACTCGATGAGTTCCTTCAGCTCTTTTTGGTTCATTCGTATAAAGACGGGACCGCTTGGCAATCGCCCCCGAGGTTCCGCACAAACTGCTAAAACTTGACCAGACTGAATCCTGGAAGACCTAAACCGCCAGGAAATCCTTGCCGGTCGGAGTCAGCACCTCACCGCCAGAATCGCTGACGGCCACCATATCCTCGATCCTGATCCCCCATTTGCCCGGGAAATATACTCCCGGCTCAATCGTGATGACCATGCCGGGACGCAGTATTTCCTTCTGCCCGGCCGCTACTCTCGGAGCTTCGTGTATTTCGAGCCCCACGCCGTGCCCGGTCGAGTGCGTAAAATATCGCGCCAATCGGGCTTTGCGCAATACTCTACGTGCCGCGTCGTCCACTTCCGCTACGGTAATTCCAGGCCGCACAGCCTCTATCGCCGCCTGCTGCGCTTCCCCCACCGCTTCGAACGCTCGCCGCGCTTCGTCTGGGGGTGGACCCGAACCGGCGCGCACCCATACGGTGCGGGTCTGGTCCGAACAATAACCACCGAGTATAACACCGAAATCGCAGACCACGAATGCACCAGGAGCGATGCTTTGTTCTGTAGCTCGACCGTGAGGTAACGCTGACCGCGCGCCGGATGCGATGATCGTCGGGAACGACATTTCCTCCGCCCCCGCAAGGCGGGCTGCGTGCTCCATTGCCGCCGCTACCTCCGTCTCTTTCACACCCGGGCGCAATACTGCGAGAGCTCGATCGAACAAGCTTGCTCCCAACTGCACTGCGGTGCGAATCCTGTTCAATTCGTCGAGATCCTTCACCATGCGCGCCCGCTCCACGATAGGAGTCGCATCTCGTAAGCGATCGCCCGTGGGCAGAAGATCCGTCAGCCGTTTCTTCTCGGCTACGGTCATGTGTTCCGCTTCAATTCCGATCGCTCGTCCTTTAGATCTTTTCCTGCGAGCTCCAATCCACTCACCAGTCGCGGTCAAGAGTGCCTTTCGAGCGATGATCACTCTTGCGCCTTTCACTTCCTCGTGCGCCTGCATGTCATAACGGACATCCGTGAAGAAGAAGCTGCCGGCTTCCTCGATCAGCAGGAAACCCGCGCTGCCGGTGAAGCCGCAGAGATATCGAATGTTGGGAAGATGAGTGACAAGGAGCGCGTCGAACCGCGTGGTGGCGAGGTGATTTCGCAGTTCTTGTTGACGACGGAGGAAATTCATTCCTGCCGAGTTTATCAGGCGGAGGGCAGAGTTAGTTTCGCTTCTATCCCTGATTCCTCTCTTTTCCTAATTCGTAGGGCACGCCACGTGCTAATTCTACGCAGAAAAAACCCTGCCACCCAAGAGATGGCAGGGCAAGCTCCAAACTTGCGGTTGTTATTTCCCGAAGAAGAAATCCGCGAACGCTTGCGCGTTCGGCGTTCCCACGCCGGTCATATTGTCCCAGCCCTTATTTGTTTGAAGACCGAAATCAGTGCCGAATGAGACGACAGCCACCGCGTCATCTACGGTGAAGAGGTCCCACAGTGCGCTGACGAATTGGTGCTGGGTCGGGGACGCCGAAGCCAACTGCGCGGCAGTGTATTTGGTAGTACCGTTCGAGTCCTGAATCGATCCGGTCACGTTTGTCTTCGAAGTAACGGGCACGATATCGGATACGGTTCTCGCCGGCAGTGAGTAAAGATAGGGCGCCGCCTGCCCGAGTTCCGTTCCGCCGCCAGCCAGGGCTTCCTGATTGGCGATGGCCCATAGTGCGGAGAACATCGGAGTAGCCAGGCTCGTCCCACCAAACACCTGAAACACCTGTTCCGGAACCTGACCGGGAATGCTAATCAGGATCACGGCTCCAGTGAAGGGATCCGCCAGCCATGAGACGTCGGGAAGTTGGCGAAACGCGCCGGGCACAGATGGTTGCTGGTACGGCGGTTTGGAAAAGCCGCCAGTGCAGATCGGTCGCCTGAAGCGTGTAATCTTGGTGACGCAGTTGCTCGGTCCACCGCCGGAGCCACCGAAGAATTCGCCAATCGGTGGATCGGCTACCGTCCCCTGCGCAGCCAGCACATTTACATTGTTCCCCCAGCCCGCCTGCCACGCAATGGAGTTGTCGGGCTTCAGCGCTAAGGTGACGCCACCCACCGCTGTGGCCCAGGGAGAGTCCGCCGGAGCGCTGACCGTGGGGAGAAAAACAGTGTCAGTGAGCACGAAGTTGCCGCTGTCTCCCGACGCGAAGTTGTAGGAAATCCCCGTGGCAGCGCCAATCTCTGCAATCAGGCTCTCCGTTTCCACCTCCGTCGCCGCGACAAGCCCTTCCGGCGCACCAAAGCTGCCTGAGAGCACGTTTCCCAGACCAAGATTCGCGACATCGAATTCGGCCTGGTCTACATCCTGGAAATTTGCCGATGGCGGAACTACGAGATTGATATTGGCCCCCGGCGCAATCGCGTGTGCCCACTCCACATCAAGGTTGATTTCGACCTGGTCGAAGGCAATGCACTTGCTGGGCGCCGTGTAGGTGATGTTGAAGTTCGACGAAGTGAGCTGGGGCAGGCCGAACTGCGTCGAAAATGCGTTGGCGTCTGCTTGAATCGTAAAGGAACCGCACCAGTCGACGATGGCAATGGTTTGACCCTTGCCGTCGTAGCCTTCGTTGTACAAGCCCGTCAGATTGTAGGCAGTTTGGATTTCGGCGGGCGTGTAGCCACAGCCCGGGCCGGTCTGGCTCTGCAGATTCAGTTTGTTGCCCGAGTAAGTGCCGATCGGCAACTCGCCGTCACCGTGGGTGGAAAACGACTCCTTCTCCGTGCCCGTGAAACACTGTGAAGTAAAGAAATCGGGACTACTTACGGCCGCCGCTTGCGTCGCGGCTGCCACAGCGGACTTAGAACCACCGATGCTGGTTGGACGGGCCATCAACGTATGCTCGAACTCCCCCGTATCCAGCCCTGATACAGCTCTTACCAACGGCCCCGCCGCTCCCTCGACATAGGGATCACCAGCATTGGCGCGGATCGTTTGGTCGCCGACCTGATAGTTGTTGAGCTGTACCTGGAACGCTTTCTCCACATCGCCGACTGTGCCTCGCGCCCTGACGTAGAAGTTGCTCGGCCCCATCTTCACCAGCATCAGATTGTGCGCCGCAATGAACTCCTGCACCGTCTTTGCTTCTTGCGCCGTTGGCGCAAAGCGGGCGGCAATGTCACTCGGTTTCAGCCAGTGATGGTAGTTGGAGGAAGTCCGGTCGTAGAGCGATTGGGTTAACGCATCGAACTGGCTCCGGTTGTGCAGCTGAAGCCAGATGGTCACTTCTATAAGCTTTGCAGGGTCTTCTGCGCCGAGATTCTTCGCGGTCCCCACGTAGCCCGGTGTGTTGTTCGTAACCAGTCTGCCCTCCACCGGACTCGCCGACATCGCTATACAACTCATCGCGACCAGAACAGAAACGTACGATAGCCATTGAAAAATGATGCGTGCATCTGCCGCCTTGCTCTTTCCTTTCATTACTTCCTCCCTGGGAAAACATCGCTCCTAAAGGTTTTAGCGAGCCGCAAGTATGCTACCCCAAAGGTACAAAAATATGTCACTGTTCGATCCAGAGGAATCAACGATTGCTGTAGGAGGCTGCAGGAACCAGGGCAAAACGTATCGACCGCCTGCTCGGAAACGTTCGTTTGACAACGATCAGGAGGGCGTTCGAGTCGCGAACGCAGGCTATCTGCGGGAGATCGATAAGCCCGGCACGGATTCCGGCAAACAGGAACTGGAAGCTGGTTAAGAAAAAAACAAAACCGCCGGCGCTGACAGGTTCTTCAGGCCGGCGGCTCTAAATCTTCAACCTAGCGCTATATCTGACGCTGTTACGTCTGAATGATTCGCGGCGTGATGAAGAAGATCAATTCCTGGTTCGAGGTATTCACCTGCGTATGCTTGAACAGATTTCCCAGAATCGGGAGGTTGCCGAGCACCGGTACCTGGGTGACGTTGATCGAGTTCTGCGTCTGGATCACGCCACCGATCACCACCGTACCGCCGTCGGTCACCAACACCTGCGTGGTTGCCTGCTGTGTAATCAACTCGGGGTTGCCCTGAACTTCCTGACCGAAGTTTGGTGTAGTGTTTTCTACGTCCACGTTCAGGAAGATGGTATTTTCCGAGGTGATCTGCGGCGTCACCGTCAAGCGCAGGAACGCGTCGACATAGGTCACTGTGGGCGGACCACCCAACTGTGCCTGTGTCACGATGGGCACGCGCACACCTTGCTTCACGAAGGCTTGAATGTTGTTTTGGGTGACAACGCGAGGCCGCGATAGAACCTTGAGTAGGCCCCGCGACTCCGCCATTGTAAGTACGGCATCGATTCGCACCGAATTGCTGGCGTTCAGGAACGTTAGGCCGCTGGTCGGTGCGGTCGAAGCCAAATTCGAGAACAGTGGAATCGTCGATCCTGAGCCCGTACCGCCGCCAGGCGTTATAAGGTAACCTGGCGTCAAGCCGCCGACGGGGTTGGGGGTTGAACCCACACTAGAAGCGCCACCAATTGCGCTGTGTCCGTCACCCCAACCGAAGCCGAGCTGCGTGCCGATGTCGCGGGCGAACTGCCGCGTCGCTGCCACTACGCGCGCCTCGATTTCGACTTCCTGCGTCTTGCGATCAAGCTGGGTCAGCAGGCGGTCGATGATTGGCAGTACTTTCGGAATATCGTTGACAATGATGGCATTGGTGCGTTCATCTGCAACCACGTCACCGCGCTGCGAGAGGAACTTTTTCACCGTGACCATTACATCCTTGGCATGGGCATAGCTCAGGAAACGGGTGATTGACACTTTCTCGACAGCCATGGCTTCTGCTTCCACCTGGCCACGCCGTCCGTCCGCTTCTTTCTTGAGAGTGTCAACCGTGGCGACGCGGAGGACATTGCCTTCAAGTTCCCTTGCCAGATCATTGTTCTTGAGCACGATGTCCAGCGCCTGATCCCACGGCACATCGTCCAACACAACCGTCAAGGAGCCATGAACATTGGGATCCAGCACCACATTCAAACCGCTGATTTCATGAATGAGGCGGAAGAAATCTTTCAGATCGACATCTTTCAGGTTCACCGAAATCGGTTCGCCGGTGTACTTCGGTCCAACCGAAGCGGGTTGCTGTCCGGCTTGCGCCTTCTGCTCGGCCGCAAGATTGACAGCCGGCTGGATTCCGGTGCCGGAAGCAACACTCTGAGACGCCTGGGGCGCCGCGTTCACGGTCACCGGCAACAGTTCCGCAGCTGTCTTGTCGGAAAACTTCGCCGCCGCTTCCTGAGCCCGCGCAGCTGGCTCAATGGCCCCGTTGGAAGTATCCGTCTTGGCCGAATATGTGGGCTCAACGAATACAAAATCGCTGGTCGAAGCTGGCTCCGGCGATGGCTTGGACAGTGCGGCGTTCACCGCCGTCGCGCTCGGAACACTAGCCGCTATTGGCGGCATGTTCGTCGTCGCTTCCTTCCCGGGTTCCGTCTTCACTTCCGCCTTCACTTCAACCACTCGCGCCGCGAAGGGAGACATTCCCTTGCTCACGTCGGGAGAAGTTTCGGCCGGGGTCGACTTGGGAAGCCTTGCGCTCGCCGCTGTCGTGGGCCGAGTATGGAGCGTCAACACCAGCTTTCCGTCCGCTGATGGATTCAACTCATAGCGGCAGGAGTGTTCCAGATCGACGACCACGCGAGTTGTCGGAGGCGTCCGGCCATCCATGGCGATGCGCACTCCTTTCACACCCGCACTGCCGACGGTGATGTGGCTCTGCCCGGTCACCATGACGGTGCCTGGCAAATCCACGATCAGCCGCGCCGGCGAATCCGCCGTGCTTAGCTTGGGCGCCACCACGCCACGAGCGTTGATCTCGACCCGGATTTCATCCGCGCCGCGAACCACGTTCACTCGTTGCAGTTCGTTTCGTTGACCCGCCGCTTGCGGCGCCGGAGTCTCTGCAGCTGAAGCCATCAGCCCCAGGACCAGCAACGATAGGAATACACTCAGCTGTTGCTTTCGCATTTCGCATCTCCCCAAACTCGCGGGTCTGCCCCGCGTGTCCTTACTGGAACTCGATTTTGTTGATGTTCCGGTTTTCCCCGGAGCACCGTTGCCCACGCTAAACAGCCGGCGTGAAAATTCTCTTGGTCACTTCTCGCTTAAGCGGTTTGCCAAACTTGTCCTGCACAGTTTCCTGGAACACCACCGCGTCTCCGGTGATTCTCACGACATAGCCGTTGAACACCGGATCGTTCTCGCGCAGGAAATAAGCCTTATTCAGGCTGTTGGTAACGATCGCGATAAAACCGCCGTCCGACTTCACCACGCCGCGCAAATTAATCTGGCCAATCTCCAGACATTTCTTGCCGGTTGAGCAGCCCGAACCAGAAGACTGCTGCACCACGGGGCTGAAGAATGGATCGCGTTTCCCGCTCATCGCCCATTTCTTCTCTTCGGGCTTGGGCGTTTTGGGGGCATCTATGCTCTTGACTGGGTCGTCGCCTTTCGCCGAAATCTTGGTTTCAGCGGGAGGAGCGGTTTTGGCCGCTGGCTTCGAAGTCGTCGGTTTGGCCGCAATTACGGAAAGCGGCGCCGCTGTTTTCTTGGCTGCGGCTGGCGGCTGCGGCTTATGAGCGGCGATCACCGGTACAGGGGCGCTCTTAACCCCAGCCGGCTGCTGCACAATCGCCGGAGGTTTCGCAGCAGTACCCGAGACGGGCTTAGCTGCCGGGTTGGCCGACGGCGTGCCCTCTATCCCCAGGGCAGCATTGGAGTCATCCGTCTTCTTCTGCTGCACGGTTTTCATGGTGCTCTGCACGTTGTTGATGACGTTGGGATTCTGTGCCCAGAGTCCGCCTGTCATCAGTCCCATTGCCAAAATGCCTGTCGTTAGCTTCATAGAGATTCCTATTTGCTCACGCCGGCCGCGGCGGTTGTGGGCTTGGGCCCAGGTGCCGCTCCGGCCGGATTCAAATCGTGACTGAAAAACGTAGTCGCGGTAAACGTAGCCACGACGCTTTCATTGGGCGCGTACTGGTAGGTGTGCTTCGCCTTCGCTCCCTGGGGATTCTTGGTGTTTGAAACCAGAAGTCCGCTGACGTTCACGATGCGCTCCAGCTTGCCCACCCGGTCAAAGAAATTCAGCATCGAGTAATACGGTCCATCCAGCTCCAGGTCGAAGGGCAGTTCCGAGTAATAATCCTTGGCAGCGACAGGCTTAGCCGTATAACGGCGAAGTTCCACGCCCGCCTTGGCCGCTTCGGCATCCAGGGTTTCGATGAAGCCGTCCACTTGCTTGTCATCCGGGACAATGCGCCGCTCAATCTCCAACTGTTGTTTCAAGTTGGCCAGCTGGCGCTCCATGTCTTTCAGCTTAGGACGGTAAGATTCCAGTTCGTTATTCTCCCGAACCTTGTCCTGCAAGGCATGCTGTGCCGCCGTGTTCTTATCGTTCTGGTTCTTGAACACTGTGAAGTACAGCGCCGTTGTTACCAGCGCTCCTCCAACGATGACCGCTCCCCATTGCTTCAGACCCGAAAGTTCGCTAAAGTTCATCGCCATAAGTGCGCCTCTAGGACTTCCCCTTCTCGCAGGTCAGAGTGAACTGGAATGCCTGCATGTCCTTGATCTGTTCATCCTGATAGGTTTCCTTGATCTCAACCGACTTGAAGAAGCCTGTCTTTTGTAGATTTGCGATCAGATTCGCCACCGCATCCGTGCCCAGCGCGGTGCCTTCCAGACTCACACTTGCGCCGGTATCATCCATGCTCCGCAGCCAGACTGCTTCGGTTCCGTTCACCGTCTCGCCCAACATGGCCAGAAGGTCGACCGGTCCGGTCTGCCCGGCAGCGTGCAGTTGCTCGATCACGTCTACCCGCCGCTTGTAGTTGTTGGCCTGCGTCTGGCGCTCTAGATAACGCGCCTTAACATCGCTGAGCTCGCGATTTTTTTGCTCGGCGACCTGCATCTGCGCCGCAATCGTCTTGCCTTGACGATCGAGCCGATACCAGTAGCCAAAATTCACTGACCCCGCCAGCAACAGCACCACGAGCACTTTCAGCTTGGGCGATCCCATGTCGCCCATTTCCATCGAGGGCATCGTCGGTGCGCTACTGCCACCGCGCTTGTTTTTTCCCTTGGAGGATTCCAACAGATTGATTTTGATCATAGGGATTCAAAGCTCCTCAAAGCCAACCCCACTGCTACCGCCAGTTGGCCCGCGTTCTGCTCCACCAGCTCCGCCCCGGGGCCATCCGCCGGTGGCACCACTCGCTGGAACGGATTCAGCAATTCAACCGGCATGGAAAATTCCTGCCGCAACGCTTCCATCAATCCCGGCACCTTTGCCGAACCGCCAGCAAGATAGATTTTTTCGATGTGCTCGCCCGCCGCACTCGCGCGGAAGAAGTCGAACGTCTTCTGAATCTCGAGCACGATGATTTCGGTCACCTGCTGCAGGATGGGCGCTTTCGCGTCCTCGCTGACCGTGCCGACTTTCTCGCCCAGCTTCAGCTTTTCGGCATCCTCGAAATTCAAGTCAAGTTCCTTCTGCAGCGAATCGGTGTACTGATGTCCGCCCACACTGACGTCGCGCGGAAACAGTGGTGTAGTTCCTTTAACGATGTTGATGTTCATCACGCTCGCGCCCAGGTTGAGCAGTGCCACAACCTGGCCCGGAGCCGGCTGGTAGTTGTACTCGTAGCAGTTCTGCAGCGCCAGCGCATCGATGTCCACAATAGCCGGGGTACGCCCTGCCATCGAGAGTACGTTGGTGTAGTTCAGAATCTTGTCCTTCTTGACGGCCACCAGAAGCACATCCATCTGCGGGCTGCCCGCCTCCTCCGACAGAATCTGGTAGTCGAGACTCACGTCCGCCAGATCGAAGGGAATGTGCTGGGCCGCTTCTTTCTCGATCGTCTCCGCCAATTCCTGATCGCTCATCGAAGGCAGCGAGATCTTTTTGACAATTACCGAGTGCCCGCTAACAGCGGTGGCCACAGACTTGGTTTTGATCAGGCAGTCGGCAAACAACTTCGAAATCGCGCTCGACACCGTTCCCGAATCCACGATCATCGAATCGACAACGATGTCCGAGGCCAGTGCTTCCAGTCCCAGGTGCGCCACTTCGATCTGCCCACCTTTCTTTTTCAACTCCACGGCCTTAATGCTGGAAGAGCCCACATCCAAACCTACAATCGTTTTTAATCCCATTCCAAACATGTGCCCGCCCTTTCGTAGCGCCGCGTTGCCGCCGGCTCTATTGCTACTGTGACCCGGCAGCTTTCGTCGCCGCCTTCGGTTTACGCTTTGCTCCCGATTCCATCTGGCTCGACTTCTCTTCCATCCACTGGTCCAGCCTCGACTTCTTGAACCGCCAGCGGTTGCCTAGCTTGAAAGCGGGAATACTCTGTTCCCCGACATACTTGTACAGCGTGTCCGGACTCACTCCCAGGTACTGCGACGCCTGGCGAATGTTCATCACTTCTCGCGAGTCGGCCATATTTCCTTAACCCTGTCCTCAAAACGTCCTGCGCCGCTGTTTTTCGACCGCAGGCTAGTCTTGGGAGACGCCCTCGCCCTCTACGCCTGTCAAAGGGCTTTCGGTGTCCCGAGCATATATCAGCCCGGTAAAACCCCGCGTCCAAGCGAATTTCCTGTTTTTGCTGGGTTTTCTACGGTTTTCCTGGAAAGAAGCCGAGTGGTGGTTTGACGTTTAATCTATATGTGGTAGTCAAAGATAGCGATACCACTATGAGTAGAGGTGGTCACCTCACCAAGCGTGAGTCACTTCGGGAGCGGTAACTGAAGTACTAGAGACGGTACGGAAGTACTAAGACGCTGGCTCAAGTTGCTGCTGATGCGGGCTTTAAGCTATTTCCTCCGCGGAAACAGAGGGCAGTTACTACCCCAGTTTCTCAAGCTCGGCCGGCGCTGCGCCCCCGCGTGAACGCGATTGTCGACGATTCTTCGTCGCTACTGCACGTCCGAGACTTTGCCGTTTACAAATGTGATCTTCAGATCCTTGTATACGTAGAGCTGCTTGGGACCGAGGTTCACAATCTTTTCCGGCTTGCCTAACGCTGCTTGCACTTCCTCCGTGCTCTGTCCCAACTGAATCGTCTGCGGGTCGGGTTGGGCTTGCTCCGGTTGCGCTGGCTGGTCCTGCTGCGCCTGACCCCGCTGCGCCTGCTCCTGTTGTCCCTGCGGCTGGTTGCTCTGAGCCTGAGTATCGTTGCCGATCGAAAATACCTGGCCGATTGCGTTCTCGACCGTCCCCGCGTCAGCTTTCTCCAGATACCCTTTAGGAAACTGAAACACCACCTGTCCTTTCATCGAAGTGGGGGGATCGACTCCATTGCAGGAGTCACAGGAAACCACGCTGAACGAGATCTTTGCCTTCTGCAGGTTGACCTCGATCTTGGTGGGATACACTTTATCCCCGGTTTTGAAATAGCCGGAAACATCCTTGACCATCGCCGCGCACATACCCGTCGAGGGATGTAGCGCATTATCCTGAAACTTTGCCGGACACAACACGAGCGCTCTCCACGGCACGCTTATGACTCCGCCTTTTTGAACTGCGAGGGGCGTGCCCGCGTCAGTCACCACCGCTCCACTCATCTTCGCGAGCTTGTATTGGGCGCTAAGCTGCTCTTGCAGAGAAACCGGTGCGGCGGTCTGCCCATTTGCGGCTGACGAAAAACACGCAATGTTAGTGAGAACGATCAGGAGAGAAAAAACTGGATTGGCAGAATTCTGGCGCATAGGTCAACCCTCCTTCTCCGCTGCGCTCGCGCGGACGCCCTTAGGGCTTACTGCACGTCCGAAACTTTTCCACTCAGAAAAATCACTTTCATATCTTTGTAGTAGTAAATCTGCTTGCTCCCAAGAGTCACTTTCTTCTCCGGTTTACCCATGGCGGCCTCGACCTGGTCCGGGGTCATTCCCTTCTCAATACTGGCTGGCTCCGCTGCTGGTTGTTCCGCTTGCTGCTGCTGACCTTGATCCTGCCCGCCTGGTTGTTGACCACCTTGTTGCTGACCACCTTGATCTCCGCTCTGCTGCGCGTCGTCATTGCTGATCGACAGCACCTGACCTATAGTGTCTTCTACCCCCCCGGCCGTTGCATTCGCCAATGAACCTTTTGGAAATTGGAAGACCACATTCGCCTTGTTGTAAGTCGGTGGATCAGTCTTGTTGCAGGTGTCGCAAGCGACAATGCCCAGAGTGACCGTATCCTTGGCCACATTCACATCGATCCTCATGGGATAGACTTTGTCGCCCACGGCAAACAAATGCGTGGTCTGCTCCTTGCCAAATTTGCCCATGATCGATTTCCGTCCCATCAAGGACAAGCCGCTGGGGGCATGAATCGTCCCACCTTCATACCTGTTGGCAAGAATGTTCTGGTCGCCGTAAGGCACGGCCAAGATTCCGCCCTTTTGGATGGCCAGGAGAGTGCCCTTATCCACCACGGAATATCCGCTCGTGTCTGACCCCATTTTCACCAGCTTGTACTGCGCCCCGAGTTGTTCCTGCAACGAGACTGGCGCCTGGCCCATGGCCTTCGAGAAGGGAAACGTTGAAACTGTCAGAAATACAATTGCAGGAATGAGGCGGCCGAATTTCTCCGACATAAAAACCCTCCCAATTAGTTCTCCTGGAAATCACACCATCAACGAACTAAGACCATCAACCACACACTCAATGGATTTTCAATCAAGAAATCGTTAACGCGTGATGCTTGATGAAAGAGAAGGGAGCGTCCGGGTTCCGACGCTCCCTTCATCCAGATTGGTCAACTCAATCCCCTTACAAGCTTCTGTCCTACAAGCCTCCCCCAGCCGCAGCCTCCTGTTTAACCTGGGACTCGGTCTGGTCGGCCTGCTGCTGTTGATCCTGCAGAGTCTTCGCCGCAGTATCATCCGGTTTCGGAGTAGGTACATCCGAAGCCGTGGTTGCGGTATCCGGCGCCTTCGGAATCCCGCCCGTTCCCTGCTTTTTCGCCAGTTCGCCCATGCCAGTGGTGAGTTGCTCCTGGAAATGGTTGTACATTTCCTGGAGGTCGTCCACTTTAACGGCGACAGTCTGCCCCGCCGCGCAGTCGGATTTCTTACTCGCCGCCACGCTGGCACTTACTGTGTTGTCTCCGTCCGGAGTGTCGGAGAGGCGCGTGATTACGTCACCCGCCGTCAAGCCACACTCTTGTCCGTTCGCCACCACGGAGACATCTGAGTCCACCACAAAGGTACGCTGTGCCGGATCCAACGCTGGCGGAACTTGGGCACTGGCATTGGCCGGCGCCGGCGCAGCTGCTCCGCCGCCACCGCCTTGTGACGATGCCTGCTGCTCCTGCGCAGCCAGTTGCGCCTTCACTTCTTCCGCAATTGCCTGCTTCACCTCCGGAGTCAACGTCACCGTGTTGGAAGATGCCGCCGGAGCCTGATCGCCTCCGTCCGCGCCTCCGCCTCCGCCGCTGGCCTGCGCATCCGCAGCCATGGCGTCTGCATTCTCCTCTGCCCGTGCCGCATACGCCGCTTGCAAGCTGGACGCAAGCAGATAGTCCGTTAGCCAGAAAGCCGGCGAGGAGTAAACGGGATACGGAGCAAAATATCCGCCGTAGTACCCATACCACGGCGCTCCTCCCCATCCCCATGCCCCAACACCCCAATACACCGGCGCGCCCCAGGGATGGTAGCCCCACGCATAAAATCCCGGGTGGTACCAGTACCCTGGGTAATAACCATAGTAGCTATGCCCGCCCCAGTAATAGCCCCGATAGATTCCCACACTGTAGTGCCCGTGTTCGTAGAATGTCCGCGAGTAATAACTGTGGCCGCCGCGGCTCATGTAGGAGTGCTGCACGTAACCGCCGTGGTGCCCGGTGTTTACGACGCGTACTCCATTGTGTTCACTCACGACCGTCCGCCCGCCGTGGACGCCGTTCTGAATGTGCATGCCGCCTCGATCGATCGAACGAACCGATCCATTAGGACGGACGCTCGCAGACCCTCCGCCCTTCAGCGAAACACTCCTGCCCGGCGGAGTATGGCTACCTGCCGTCGTCCGGCTGGCGGCCGTGTTCCCGTGGCTCGCCGTATTGCCGTGGCTGGCAGTATTCGTGTGACCGGCGTTCGTATTGCCGTGGCTGGCCGTGTTTGTATGACCGGCGTTTGTATTCCCGTGGCCGGCCGTATTCGTATGGCCGGCGTTCGTATTCCCATGGCTGGCGGTATTCGCATGGCTCGCCGTGTTCGTATGACCGGCGCTGGTATTCCCATGGCTCGCTGTATTCGTATGACTCGCCGGGTTCGCGTGGCTCGCTGTGTTCGCGTGGCTCGCCGTGTTCGTGCGCCCGCTTGGCGCGCTGCGCGATGGCGATGAACTATGAGACTGGGGTGCGTTATGCGAAGGCCCTGACGAATGCGAAGGCGCGCTCCCGTGCTGAGCAGGTGCCGAGTGTGGCGCGGACCCGCCGCCGCCGCTTGGTTTATGTTGACTCCATGCCAAAGCAGGAAGCCCCAGCGACACCAGAACGACCAGCCATTTCTGTATCATTTTTTCGCTTCTCGAACTGCAATTCATTACCGCCTCCTGATCATCAAACTTTCCACCGTCCGCTTATTTTCCGGCAACGGGCCACTAGCAAAGTGTGAAGTCAGTTCCGGAACCTTCCACCATAAACACGAAGCTGGCAGATTCCACGTGCGCGATTGAAAAAATTTCCTAGGCCAGAGGGGAAAGGCCCGCAAGATCCGCGAACCAGAGCGACTAGACGCCACCGGCAACCCGTATCTTGAGGCGAAAGAACGTTACCAGAAGTTCGCTGCTTGGCGCAAATGATTCTATCGCGCGTGTCGGTAGCACATGATATGTCCGGTTGAGATAGCACATGATATGTCCGCTTTGCGGGCGGTGAGGATAGGAGACCATGCGGAGCATGGAGACTTATCCGAGGGCCGCGATGGAGCGGGCAATGAAA
>Ga0185299_10000751_pt1 | contig 78087 bp, 69 predicted proteins | sample PaiPotPPA55metaG_FD_128002 | JGI IMG/M metagenome (GOLD analysis project Ga0185299, IMG submission 128002) | Iron sulfur acid spring bacterial and archeal communities from Banff, Canada, to study Microbial Dark Matter (Phase II) - Paint Pots PPA... ...
GTGTTCGAGAAAACAAGCACACTGGAGCGAAAATCTGATCCTGACTTACTCGCGTCTTGGGTTACCTTTTTAGATGACCCATCCAGCGGCCGTTTCGGTTACCTAGTTAAATGACTTGACAGGGGCCCGTAGTACCCTTCAAAATAGTACTTTTCGGCTTAAATCGGTCGCATTCCAACTGCCTGCGCTTACGAATAGACGAACTCTCCATTCGCTCCGATCCCGACGCGAATCGCCGATGGCCTGGTTCCTTGGGCGATGTCACCGAGCAGGCGGCGCGACAAGTCTGGAAGCAAGGTGTTGGTCAGGATGTTGTCCACATTTCGCGCTCCGCTTTCCACTTCAGTGCAGCGGGTCGCCACTTCCTCCACCAGGGCCTGGTCCCACGACAGCTCGACCTTGTGATTCTCCGCCAATCGCTTTTGAATCTTGGCCAGTTTGAGCGAAATGATTTGCTGCAGTGTCTCGTCCCACACCGGATAGTAAGGCACGATCACCAAGCGTCCCAGCAGAGCTGGTTTGAAAATCCGATTCAGCTCCGGCTTGATGGCTTTCACCAACACATCCGGCGCTGGTACCTCTTCGGAATCGTTGGTGAGCTTCATCATCGTATCGGTGGCGGCATTCGTCGTGAGGATGATGATGGTGTTCTTGAAATCGATTTCACGGCCTTGACCGTCCTCCATCGTTCCCTTGTCAAAAACCTGGTAGAACATTTCGAGCACATCGCCGTGTGCTTTCTCCACCTCGTCCAGCAGGACGACAGCGTAGGGACGCCTTCGCACCGCTTCAGTGAGGACACCACCTTCGCCGTACCCCACGTATCCGGGCGGCGAGCCTTTTAGCGTCGAAACGGTATGCGCTTCCTGAAACTCCGACATGTTGATGGTGATGAGGTTCCGTTCGCCGCCGTAAAGTAAATCCGACAGAGCTAAAGCGGTCTCCGTTTTTCCGACGCCGCTTGGTCCGACCAGCAGGAACACGCCCACCGGACGGCTGGGATCGTCGAGGCTGGCCCTCGAGGTTCGGATTCTTTCGCTGATGGCGGTAAGAGCGTGATCTTGGCCGAGTACGCGGCGCCCCAGGTGATCCTCCAACTCCAGGACCGTGGTCAGTTCGTCTTTGATCATTTTCCCTACTGGGATGCCGGTCCACGCCGAAATCACGTCGCCCACCGTTTGGGCGTCCACGGAGACCCGCAGGAGCGGTTGCTCTCCTTGAAGTTCGTACAAACTCGCGGTCAGGGCATCGATGTCCCCTCGGGTAGCGGCGCGGTCGTCATCGGTCGCGACGCTTGACTTGGATTCACCGGCGGTCGTCACCATCGCCATCTCACCTTCCAGGCGTGTTCTGAGATCCCGTATCCGCCCTACCAGATCGCGCTCCTTGTCAAAGTGCTCCCGCAACATCTCCAGCCGGCCCTGTACGTCCGTCTTTTGGTTCGCGATTTCGCCGAGCCGCTCGCTGTGATCGGCGCCGATAGCGGCCTCGCGCCCGAGGATGCGCTCCTGAACCATCAGATCGTCCAGTTGCCGCACTGCGTCTTCGATCGCGGGCGGCGTGGAGCTCTGGCCCAATGCTAACCGGGCGCAAGCCGTATCCAGAACGCTCACCGCCTTATCGGGAAGCTGACGCCCCACCATATATCGATGCGAGAGCCGCACGGCGGCTTGAATCGCTTCCTCCAAAACTCGTACGCCGTGATGTTTTTCAAGCGATGGCACTAAGCCGCGCATCATCACCATGCACTGTTGTTCGTGGGGTTCTTCAACCTTGACCACCTGGAATCTCCGCGCCAGCGCCGCGTCCTTCTCGAAGTACTTCTTGTACTCCGCCCAGGTGGTGGCGGCAATCGTGCGCAACTCACCCCGGGCCAAAGCCGGCTTCAGCAGGTTGGCCGCATCGCCCTGTCCCTCGGTTCCGCCTGCCCCGATCATGGTGTGTGCTTCATCAATGAACAGAATGACCGGCAAAGGCGATGCCTTCACCTCTTCGATCAGTCCCTTGACCCGATTCTCAAATTCCCCTTTGACACCGGCGCCAGCCTGGAGCAAAGCCAGATCGAGGGTCCGCAGCACGACATTCTTAAGTGGCGGAGGTACGTCGCCATTTGCTATTCGCAGTGCGAATCCTTCCACCACCGCCGTCTTTCCCACGCCCGCCTCGCCAGTGAGAATCGGGTTATTCTGCCGGCGCCTCATCAGGATGTCGACCACTTGCCGAATCTCGCGGTCCCTTCCAAGAACGGGATCGATCTTGCCCCTGCGCGCGTTCTCTGTCAGGTCGATCGTATATTGATCCAGGTTGGGTGTCTTACCAGCGGTCCGGGCCGGCCCACCAGACGCGGCCGCTGCTTTGGAAGCGGCTGGGGTCTCGGCATCTTCTTTCGATCCTTCTACGATAGAGAGCAGTTCGGCCTGTAAGGGCGCGGCATCAATCTTCCGCAATTCGTGACTGATGTCATTCGCCATACGCTTTAATTCGGGGTCGCCGACGAGCGCCAGGATGGTGACGGCGCTGCGAATTTCGGCGAGGCCGTAATCGATGGAGCCGATCTTCCAGGCTTCCGTCAGCATTTTCGCCAGCGAGGGGCTAAAAGCTGGCGTGCGTGCGTTACCGGACTTGAGAGCATCCAGGCTCCGGGTTAGATCTGCCGTGAGACGGGAACGATCGATGTTGAAACGCTGCAGGATGCGGTCGAAATCTCCACCGTTTACATCCAGGAGCTTCATCAGGTAATGTTCCACCTCGACGTCGTAATGCGTCCTGGACACGCACAGTCCAGCCGCTCCTTCGAGCGCGCCTCGAGTCGAATGATTTAACTTTCCGACTAAGGATTTCAGGTTTACGTTCATGTCGATCACCTCATAGTTGGCAGGCTGGGCGGCCAACCCGGACTACCACGATAATCGATCATGCCAGAGGATGCAAACGCCCGCTAACCCACTTGAGTACTATCGGTACCGCTGTGACCTCCTAAACGGGGGCCAACTCATGTATGATTTATAAATCAGTCACCTCTAGCGATCCGGATGTCGTATCCGCCGGCGAGTTCCGGCGACGCTTCGGAAGGTGAACATGGCGACTATCGGATTCACACAAACGGACCGAGCGCTCCAGATTAAGACGCCGCTGGGGCCGGATGTTCTCTTGCTGCGCAGCATTTCCGGCCAGGAAGCCATCTCTCAACTGTTCCGCTTCCAGCTTGAATTGCTGTCGGAGACCGACGATTCGATTTCGTTTGAGAGCATCGTGGGCAAGAACGTCACAATCCATCTGCAGACACAAGACTCCTATCGTGATTTCAATGGCTTCATCAGCAGGTTTTCCCAGGGCAGCTCCGATGGGCGCTTTACCTACTATCGCGCTGAAATGGTTCCCTGGCTTTGGTTTCTCACGCGGAAGTCCGACTGCCGCATCTTTCAGCAGCAAACAGCTCCCGACATCATCCAGACGATTTTTACAGAACTTGGCTTCAGCGACTTTGAACTTCGGCTATACGGCCCCTTCCGGAAGCGCGACTACTGTGTTCAATACCGGGAGACCGATTTCAATTTTGTGTCCAGGCTGATGGAAGAAGAAGGCATCTATTACTTTTTCGAGCAGCATACGGACAGTTCGGATTCCGATTTGGTGCAACAATCCCCGGTTGCTGCCGGAAAACATGTGCTCGTTCTGTCCAATGATCCGGCCGGCCAGAAGCCCTGCCCCGGCCAACCGAAGGCCCGCTGCGATTTCGCCTCGGGCGGCGGGCGCCTGGACGACCTCATCAGCGACTGGCGCATCGAGGAGGAATACCGTCCCACCGCCTGGGCCCACACGGACTACAATTTTGAGACCCCCAGCACCGATCTTATGGCCAGCGTGAAGGACGAGGGCACATACGAAATCTACGATTACCCTGGCATCTATGCCAAAAAAGCCGACGGCACTCAACTCGCCAAAACGCGGCTTCAGGAAACCCTCGCCTTTAAGAAGCGCGTTTCAGGAAAATCCAACTGCCGCTACTTCACTACCGGATCGACCGTGGATGTAACGGATCACTATCGCAAGGACATGAACCAGAAGTGGATGCTGACCGCCGTTTATCATCAGTGCACCATGGGGGAAGCGTATGGTTCCGGTGGCAGCGACGAGGGCTTCTTCTATTCGAATACTTTCGAATGCATCCCTGCGGACGTCCCGTTCCGTCCCACGCGCGTGACTCCCAAACCGAGCATGCAAGGATGTCAGACCGCCGTTGTAACGGGTCCGGGTGGGGAGGAGATCTACACCGAAAAATACGGGCGCGTAAAAGTGCAATTCCACTGGGACCGGCTAGGCAAAAAGAACGAGAATTCTTCCTGCTGGATTCGCGTTTCGCATCCATGGGCTGGCAAAGGCTGGGGAGGGATCAGCATCCCCCGTATCGGTCAAGAAGTCATCGTCGATTTCCTGGAAGGGGATCCGGACCAGCCCATCATCGTCGGCCGCGTCTATCATGCCGAGAGCATGCCGCCATATCCTCTCCCTGCGGGCGCGGTGGTGAGCGGTCTCAAATCCAACAGCACTAAAGGCGGTGGCGGCTACAACGAAATCTCGATGAACGACACCAAGGGGACCGAGCTAATCACTATTCACGCTCAGTATGACCAGCAGAAGAAGATCGAGCATGACGAACGGGTCAACGTAGGCAATAACCGCACTGAAACCGTGGGAAACAACGAGACCATCACGATCGGTGTAAACCGCACCGAGAACGTCGGGGCCAACGAGACCATCACGATCGGCGCAAACCGCACAGAAAACGTCGGGGCCAACGAGACCATCACGATCGGCGCAAACCGAATCGAGCAGGTCGGCGCGAATGAATTGATCACTATCGCGCTTACGCGCACCCGCAACGTTGGCATAAATGAAATGGTCAATGTCGGTGGCGCCCAGGAGATTACGATTGGTGGCGTGCAAGCCGTCAGTGTGGGAGGCGCCCGTGTAAAAACCGTTGGCGGCTTTGAGAAAGTTATGATCGGAGCAGATCAGTCCACCAGCGTAGGAGCAAACCGCTCCGTCACTGTCGGGTCTGACCAATCCCTCAACGTCACCGGGGCGCAAACCTCGAACATCGGCACGGACGATTCGGTCACGGTTGGCAAGACTCTAACGGTGTCTGCCGGCGATCAAATCCTGTTGCACACCGGCAGCGCCAGTCTGCTGATGAAGTCAGACGGCACGATAACGATCAAAGGCAAGGACATTACGATTAAGGGATCGGGTAACATTTCCGTTCAAGCTGCGGGCAACATCACTTTGAAAGCGACAACCATTAAGGAAAACTAGTGACGACCAAAGATTCAGTGCTCAACTTAGTTGCCTCGGAACGCGAAAAAGAAACGAGGCGTTCCGGGGGTGCGGTACGAGGTATTATTGTCGCGGTATCGGAGACGGGAGAGCCGCTCGTCGATTTCTATGGCAATCCTGCTGGTGCGTCCCTGCCGGCGATAAGCACCGTCTCAATCAGCCGAACTGCCGCGGGAAAAGAAGCTGTTCTGCTTTTTGAGGATGGTGACCTCATGCGGCCCATCGTCGTCGGTTTGATTCAAGCTCCCGTGCCGGTTGCTGCTCCAGAGAAAGAGGAGAGCATTGATGTAAAGCTGGATAGCCAGCGACTGACGTTTACCGCGGAGCAGGAGATCGTTCTGCGTTGTGGAGAGGCGAGCATTACCTTGACGCGCGCGGGAAAAGTACTGATCCGAGGGGCCTACCTGTCCGCCAGTTCGACCGGCCAGACTTGCGTTAAGGGCGCTACCGTTCATATCAATTGAGACCTGCTATGAAGCTGTGGCAGATGGAACGTGCCCATGTGGGCTTTAACCAATCAAACTCCTTTTGCGGCTGAACGTGGAGGCGCTCGCGATAGGACGGGTGCTGAAGTCTGGATTGTTGTCGTAAAGGGAACCTTTCTCATTCAAGCGGACGGTTCCATTGAACTAGCTGAGAAACAGGAGCCGGTCCTTGTGGCTCCCGTGTATCAGGGGAAGCCTGGTCACTCCAGCCTCCATTACGACGCGGATTTAGTGCTCACCAAGCCAACTACGGATATACTCTTACACGGGCATGCTTACGCTCCGGATTCACAACCAGTTTCGTCTGTAGATGTGAGTCTCAGTGTGGCTTCCGTCCGCAAGACCTTGCGGGTGTTTGGTGACCGTCGCTGGGAATTAGGATGGTCCAAGCCCGAACTCCTCGAGCCTGAACCATTTCTGAAGATGCCTCTAGTTTACGAGCGGGCTTACGGCGGACAGCATGGGGATCCGCTAAAGCATGATTCGCGCAACCCGATCGGCCGGGGCTTCGTCGCACGCAAGTCTGACTTGGCAGGGCAACTCGCGCCCAACATTGAATACCCTGAGGGCCCAGACCGCCCGGCGGGGTTCGGTCCCCTTTGCTCCTACTGGTCGCCCAGACGTGAGCGAGCAGGTACTTATGACACGGCTTGGCAAGAAAGCCGTCATCCTCTCCCCCCAGCCGATTTTGACGATCGGTTCTTCCAAGCTGCGCCCGACGACCAGCAGGCGAATGGATATCTGCGCGGCGGAGAGGACGTAGAACTGATCAACCTCAGTCCCGAGCGTTTCCTTCGTTTCCGCCTGCCACGTGTCGCGCTCGGGTTTGTCACGCGTTTGGAGCGCGAACGTGTAGATCATCGGGCAAACCTGCATACCGTGGTGATCGAACCCGATCAGAGACGCGTTCTCTTGGTATGGCAGACTGCGTTGCCGTGCCATTATGACATTTATAGGTTGAAAAGAACCCAAGTCTATTTAAAGCGGCTGCGAACAGGTTTGGAGCCTGATTACTCATCGCAATCGCAATCTGGCGCTCGCGTTGCCCGGTGGAAAACCGCATGAAGGCGAACCCTCCCCCCGGCATCCCCATTGTAGGTATCGGGGCTCAGACGCCGGTTGGGAGATCAGTTCCCACCTCGGCGGCAGCGGTGCGCGCTCGGTTGCCAATGGTCGCGCTGCATCCTTTTCTTGTGGACCGGTTTGGTGAACGCGTTTCAGTGGCACGTGCCCCCTGGGTGGCAGCCGAGGTGCCCTTACTGGATAGACTGCTGACCCTCGCCGCGGACGCCGGACGTGAAGCTCTAAACACTGTGGAATCAGCACTGGTAAGAGCTAAGCCGCGTGTCGGTGTCGTCGTGGGCCTGCCAGCGCAACGGCCGGCATTGCCGCCCGAATTAGCCGAACGAACCTCCGCAAGGTTGGCGGGGTTGCTCCCGCCGCGTTCGATTTTGGTTGAGCAGAAGTTGCTGCTTCTCGGACATGTAGCCGGAATGGCAGCGATTGAGGAAGGTTGCCGCCTCATTCGCGAGGGGAAGGCTGACCTTTGTCTTGTTGGAGGTGTCGAATCGTATATTGACCGAATTACGATTGAGTGGATCGATTGGACTGGCGGCTTGCATGCCCCAGACCATAGTTGGGGCTTTATTCCCGGCGAGGCGGCCGGATTCTGCGTCCTGGCCTCAGATGATTTTGCAGCGACGAATCAGTTGGAGACCCTCGGCGTTGTCCTCGGAGCCAGCACAGCGCTGGAGCCCAAGCTTCGGCGCGACCGGGCCGTGTGCATTGGGGAAGGGCTGACTGAGTCTTTCCGGCGTACGCTGGCTTGTCTTCCAGATTCTGCTCAGGTGGACAAAATCATCTGCGACCTGAACGGTCAGCCGCATCGGGCCGAAGAGTTCGGGTTCACGATGCTGCGCCTTGGCAGGAAGTTTTCTGATCCCGGACGCTTTCAAACGCCGGCGGACTGTTGGGGTGACGTGGGTGCTGCTTCTGGGCCGCTCTTCGTGGCGCTGGCGGTTACAGCGGGTCGAAAGGGCTATGCACCTGGGCCCCTAACCCTAGTATGGACGAGCGCTATGGTTGCGGAAAGGTCTTCTGCTCTCATCCAGGTGGAAGCTCAGCGAAGAGGAGAGCTCTAATGCCCACGATCAAGGTTAATGACCTCACCCTTTCACACAAGGGGAGCAGCGGGAAATCCATTGCCTCCATTCCCGATGTGTGCTTGACCCCGGCGCCACCGGCCCCACCCATTCCGACACCGTATCCGAATATCGCCCTCTCGAGCGATTTGGTGCAAGGAACCACGACCGTTACTGCCGATGGCGGTAACATGATCGCGATCCAAGGCTCACAATATGTCAAAAGCACCGGGGATGAGCCGGGTGTGGCCGGCGGCGTAATGTCCGGTGTCAATATGCAGGAAACGGACTGGATGACTTACTCCATGGACGTCTTCTTCGATGGGAAGAATGCTTGTCGCCTCACCGACAAGAAATTTCACAACCACTACAATACGGTGAACATGCAGGGGGATTTCGAATTTGAGATTCCGAACCCCCGGGCGATGGGGCCCGAATATGAATGGCTGTGTACGGTAATTTGCAAATGTGTGGCCGAACCGAATATTGGCGCCAGTGGACAGGATTTGATGGAAGGCTGCGTCGATAAGGAGCTTGAACAGAATGAACTAGCGAAGGACATGAATCCTACCAGAGCTCATCAGAACATCATAAAGACGCCGCGCTTTAATAGCGACGAGATGGGAAACATGTACCCGCCCGGCAGTGGCCTTGGCAGGGCATCCGGCGGTCGCGCACCTGATGTGGTCATCGCCAAGGATCCTTCTGCGCCCTTGACGCCGGACAATATCGAGGAACTCGTAGAGATTAAGTTCAGCCGGCCGGGAGGAAATGGCAGATCGAGCTACTGTGATAGATATCCTGATGCCCAGCGCGCCGCTGACTTGAAGATTGTGGGCGGTAATCGTAGCAAGATTGTCGTGCTTAGCCCAAAGAATTGTGGTTGTCTGCCACCCGGAGAGCCAGATGAGAATGAAGAATGCGAGACTTTGCAAGACCAACAATGGGAGACGCGAGATCACCAAGCGCAGGGCGTAGAGATCGGAACTGCAATAGTAGCGCTGGCTCTATCAGCCTTCGTCTGGGTCGGGGAGGCGCTGGGGTTGCTGAAGGGGACGGCCGTAGCTGCCGAACCGGCTGCACCGACGATTCCTGAATCAGTGCCTCCTTCTGAACCGGTGCCTCCTTCTGAACCAGTGCCCCCTTCTGAACCGGTGCCCCCTTCTGAACCAGTGCCTTCTGAACCAACACCTTATCAACCATCGCCGTATGAGCCAGCGCCTTATCAGCCTGGCGCCTATGGGTCCGCGGGCGGGCCATCCAACGCGTGGTCAAGCGCCGCTGGACAGCCCGGTACGGCGCCCCCGCCAACTGCCGCCGCATGAGCAAGAGTAATGACAACTAACCATGGCCATCCCAGCGTAGTTAGCCTCAACGTCCCGGTCTTTCGCGACGAACAAGGACAAGTCTTCTTGCGGATTGGCTTAATAATGACCTTATACTTTCACCGCGGCACGAGCGCGGATACGCGCATACGTGTGGGAGAATGCCTCGACCTATTTCGTGCTCTCGCCGGGAAGAACTTACGCTTCATGACTAATCAGTCGGGAACGCGCTGGCAACGTTTAGAGGAGCAAAGAATACTTGAATTTAAGAAAACTTTGCAATCTACTCTGCCGGCTCCGCAATCGTGGGAGTTCGCCTGTCAAGGGGGTGTGAACGCCCACGAGGCGAGCGAGTTTCAGTTCAGCGTTTTCGGTAACGGCGCCGTGGACAGACTAAGCTACCTGCGAGTCGTTTTGCCGATGACCTGGCTGCAAACGCCGCAAGGCTCTTTCCCTGACTTGGTCGAACAATTCTGTAGGATTCTCGGACCCTACCACGGCTACGGAGGCTTTGGTTTCATTGAATCGAACGACATCGAGATGGAATATTATGGCGAACCAATGGTTTATGCCCTGAGTCGTCGTTTCCCAGGCATTGAGGTGGATCGGCCATTGGTTCATTTAATGTATTTGTCAGACGGCATTAAGGGCGTTAACTGGCTCACCGTGTTAGGCCCGCGCTGGATTGAACAAATGGGTGGCGTTGCCGCCCTTCGGACAGCTTTACCCGATCCCTTCGTCTTTCGAGAGTTCGACCAGGGGTTAATCATTCAAGCGGGTCCCGCGCCGGAAATTGGCGACTGCAACCAACAGCTTTGGCCCGCTTTTTACCCAAAGTTAGCGCGGCTATTGAAGCCGATCCGGATCCAGCAACACGGTTGTTTCGATTACGCTGGCACCCACCGCTTCACGCCTGAGACGACAATGGAGTGGCTCACGCGCTTCGACCGCGACCCGTGGTGAGTTGCAGCTATTAAAGCGACTGAGAGCAAGCATAGCCGATGACGTCAATTTTATTTCTCGTAGAAAGACACTTTGAAGAAGCCGTGTTCCTTTGGCGTCAGCGGTCAGCGGCCGTTCATGCCCCTCACTTCGATTTGCGGGCGCTCACGGACTTAGACGAACGCCTCGAGGCTCACTTGGATGGCCTGCGAGTCGCTGGCGAAAGTGGGTGGGACATCGTGAAGCAAGCCCGCGGGGGAAAAGAGCCTGGAGAGGTATTTGTTGGCGCTTCGCTTGCGTTTGACGCAGGAGACAAGAGACGGATCGATTTCGTATTGGATGCGCTTGTCGAACATCGGGAAGGAGTCCGAGGAATCGTTTCGGCTCTCGGCTGGTTGCCGCGCGAACAAGTACAGCGTCATATCCACGCCTTTCTCGCCAGTTCCACGCCGATGCTGCGCCAGGTCGGGATCACAGCCTCAGCCATTCGTCGTAATGACCCCGGTCAAGCGTTGCTCGATGTCCTACACGACACAGATTTGTTGCTGAAAGCAAGGTCTCTGCGGGCCGTCGGCGAGCTTGGCCGCATTGACCTGGTAGCACTTGCCGCGCGCAGCTTGGCATCCGACAATGAAGACGTGCGATTCGCATCGGCTTGGTCAGTCGCGCTCCTTTCCGGGGATGCGCCGGCTCTTGCTGTCCTTCAGTCAATTGCGGAATCGGCCGACGGTAGCCGATACAAAGCCCTGGAAATGACTCTTCGGAGAATGCCGCTTTCCGACGCAAGAGTAATGCAGAAGAGGCTGGCTCTGAACGCAGCTCATGTTCGCATCGCAGTTATCGCTGCCGGCACCATCGGTTATTGCGATGTCATTCCCGGGTTGATTGAGAGCATGAAGGTTTTGCCCTTAGCCCGAGTTGCCGGCGAAGCCTTCGCGATGATCAGTGGAGTGGACATCGCGAATGAACATCTCGACCGTAAACAACCAGAAGGGTTTGAATCCGGCCCGAATGACAATCCGGAGGACGGAAACGTAGCGCCGGACGAGGATGACAGACTTCCCTGGCCCGATCCAGTATTGATTCAAGAGTGGTGGCAGAGGAATCAGATCCAATTTCAGAACGATACTCGCTACCTGCTGGGCAAGCCGATCACGGTAGAATGGCTGCAAAAAGTTCTACGTATTGGCCGCCAGCGCCAGCGGGCCGCCGCGGCTTTGGAACTGGCGATTCGGCAGCCCGGTCAACCGCTGTTCAACGTGGTCGCGCCCGGCTTCCGCCAAGCTGCCATGTTGGGGCTAAAATAATTCCATAGAAGTTGACCTGATCCTTTTCCGTGGCGGCCGGGTTTTCGGAGAGGCTGGCCTATATTTCTGCTGCGCCCTGAGCCGGTTTCCTGCTTTTGGTATATTAACCCTTACCCATGTCCCTCGATCTCGAACCCGCGCAATTGCTTAGCCTCCACGGCCTTACAAAAGAAATCTCGCAGGCATGCCTCCAACGCCTCAAGACGGAGATCGACGCCATGGCCCCGCTCTTCCGCCCCCGCCGCCTTCTGGGCGACCACATCGACAGCTCCAGCAAAGACGCCGTGCCCAACGCCGAACGCAACCTGGCCGACCTGCAGGAACTCTATGCCCGGGTCGCTGTCAAGCCTTTCGATCTGCGGCCGGAACTTCGCTCTCCGATCGAATCCGTGGTCACTCAGTTTCAATTCTATGAGTGGGAGTACACGCACGCCTCTGAGGCCGAACGCGGCTGGCACTCCATCCGTGTTACCACACCGCTCACCTGGGTGATTTCCTATTCTACGTCTTATTCGTTGAACACCCTTCGCGGCGTCGTCACCGGCAGCGGGCAGCGAGATGTGGAAGCTGTTCGCGCCTTCGTCCTGCGCGCCTGCCTGATGCACGAGCTTTTCGCCAAGGTCCCTTCGCTTACCGACCTGTTGGAAGGGCTCCGCTACAAAGTGGACGTGCGCCGATCGTCTCAGCTTGGCGATCTACCGCTCGTCACGATCTCGGCGCCTTTCCGAACCTTCCGCCCGTCCGATCAACTGGTCGCAATGGCCAGTGGGCTTGCCGGAGGAGCGTCTTTCTCCGAAATCCTGGACGTGGAGAGCGTCCGCAACCTGTCCGATCCGCTGCGCGACCAAACGATTGAGATCCTGAGCCGTCACAACGTGGAGATTTAGGCCGGATGAAGCGTCAGCCGAGGGTGGTGTGGACCAAGGGAATGTTCCTGTCCCCCCAACATTTTCAGGCCCAGGATCTCTACTTCGAAGACCTCATCCATTCACGCTTCGGCGCATCGCACTTCGCGAATTACGGTGTCACGACGCTCGAAATCGATCGGGACGCAGTCTCGAATGGATTGTTCAAACTCACCACAGCCCGCGGGTTGATGCCGGATGGCGAGGCCTTCGACATGCCCAACTCGGATGAACTTCCGCCCAGCCGCCAGTTCGTCCCGCATTGGCAAACCAGCGACGAGACTCTGGATGTTTATCTCTGCCTTCCTGAGCGCCGGCTGAACGCGCCTAACGTGACTCTCGCCAACCAGCGAGAGGACTCCGGTCCCGCCGACACTCGATATACTTCCACGGCAGAATTGATTCCGGATGAAAATCGGGGTGGCGACGAGAGACATGTTCAACTGGGAAAGAAGAGCTTCCGCCTCCTGTTCGGTACTGAATTCCGCGACGGCTATTCGCCCGTGCGCATCGCTCAACTTGAGCGCAGCGCCACCGGAATTCCTATTTTACGGCCGTCCTTCGTCGCCCCCTGTCTCGATATCGCATCCAGTGATTATCTGATGGGCGTTCTGCGACGCCAGGTGGAAATCCTGCTAACCAAGAGCGCGTCACTTTCCGGCCCGCGCCGGGAGAAGGGCAAGGCCGCCGCTGGTTTCTCGGCTTCGGATACCGACAAGTTTTGGCTGTTGCACACCGTCAACAGCTACCTCCCCGAGCTCAAGCATGTCTTCAAAACCCGGCACGGTCACCCGGAAACCGCCTACGTTGCCATGCTCCGCCTGGCTGGGGCCCTGTCGACGTTTGCGTTGGAAGGTGGCCCGGGCGACCTCCCCGATTACGACCACGACAACCTGGGCCCGTGCTTCACTGCCTTGGATGCCCGCGTCCGCGATCTGATGGAGATCGTGATCCCGTCGAAGTACCGTGCGATTCCGTTGATGCTAGGCGACCGCTTCGTCTGGTCGGGCTCGATCGACGACGACAATCTCTTCAAGAACAGCCAGTTCTACCTGGCGGTGAGCGCCAACATGGGCGTCGGCGACATCATCCAGAAAGTGCCTCAGTTTCTCAAGATGGCCGCGCCGGACGATCTCGATCGCGTGGTGCGCTATGCGGTGGCCGGAGTTCCGCTTCGACACACGCAGGTAGTGCCCGCTGCGATCCCGCTGAAGCTGGACAATCAATATTTCCAGATCAATCAAAGCGGTCCACTGTGGGACCGAATCGTGATGTCGCGGCGGATCGCGGTCCACGCGCCGGGTGAGATTCCCGATCCGAAAATGGAAGTTGTGGTGGTCTGGGAATAGGGACTCATCGATAGGTCCCTCGGATTTCTGCTTCCTCGCACGTCCGCTTTCAATTCATCGCAAATACCGCATCGCCGGCATCCTGCGTAAATAGCTCTGTCTTCAGCCACCCGCACCAGCCCAATCGCGGCCCCGCGGGCGTCTCGTCTCCCAAACGGCACCAAGGTACTTCATCTGCCTGTAGGACCAACTGCAGGTCGAATTGCAAAACAGGCCCTATATGAAATCGAACCAGGTCCTGCAGTTCTTGAACAGCCTTCCCGCCCGGCAGAAACGCCAGGTACTTCACGAGCTTCAGCGGCCCGAGCCGCACGCGAAAGCGCGCCTGCGGGTCCCACACGGCATCGCCCGCAATCGCCCCTTCCCCCAATTTGTTGTTCAGTTGCTCACTCGCCAGATCACACTGGTCAGCCTCGTCGAGCGGGTACCACGCTCCCATGAATTGCTCGATCTCGACCTCAACTCCGAAATAATCTCGAACGATCGCCTGGAGCGAGGCGGCCGACGACGGCTTCTGGCCCAGCAGGCCGGCATATCGCAGCAGGGCCGAATCGCCAAGCGACATTCGCCCACGTAATCCGGCCGTCCCTAATCCGACCCAGTCGAACAGATACTGCGTAAAATCATCGGTCTCCTGCCTGACGGCTGCTAGTTGAAAACGCACCGGGAAACGATGCTTCTCCCACGCGCGGTAGAACAACGATACGATGCGATGATTGAACATGTCGAAGAACGCCGCCATGGTGAAGTCCTTGGCTTGCGCGCGCGCCAGCATGTGTTCGGTGTAGTGATGCGGCAGGACGCCTTGAACACCGGTCAGTCCGAGAAACGCCACGGTCATCACCGGCGGATCCTTCTCAGCGGATATGAAATGAATCGAACTGGCTGGGAACTCCAGGCTCTGCCGAGCCTCGAATCGCACCGGCTCTTCGTTCGGCTTAGCGATGCGTCCCACTCCCGGCCGGTCAGTCAGAATCAGATGCAGCAGACGTACGGCTTGGAAAAAATCGTACTCGTACGAGTACTCGAACAGCCTCTCCTCGAGCGGAAGCAGGGGCTCTCTCATAACACCTGCTGTTCGCCGACTCGCGGTGGCCAGCGCTTTAAGACGCCTCTTCGCTTGCGGCTGCGTGCCGTAAGCCGGCTATAAGAATTGACTGCACTGTAAAGTCCAAAGAAGCGCTCCAAGACCGCAGCCAGCAGGAACACGCCCGATCCGGCGTATTGTTCCTCATCGAACTCCAGATCGAGGTCCAGTCCGCGGCAGAATGCGACACCCGAATCGAACAGGACGCGGCTCACCGTGCTCTGACTTCTTACGCTGGTGATTCCCAGAATCCGCTTGCGGATATCTTCGTCCTCGCTAAATGCGTAAAGGCGCAGAATCTCCTGTAGCGCCTCCTTCCCTCCGGCTTGAACAATCGAAAGATGATTGAGCGAAAGATGCGAGATTAGGCGCCATTGGAGGCTTCCCCTTAGAGGAGGCCGGGCCGTCTTGCTGGGAGGCACCAAGCAGCGAACCTGAACCAGCGGCAAACCTTCGCCATTAAGCTCGCCCCATTCCTTTCTCCACGCCAGCCGTGAGACAAAGTCTCTATTCGAACATGTAACGTGCACGGTCAAAAGCTCGGTGGGCGGGTTGGCGGGCTTAAAGTCCAAATCGACCAACGAGAGATAGACCTCCGTGCCTTCGTCGCCTCTGCGCAGGGAAGCTCGTCTATGCGCGTACCAAAAGCAGTGTGGCTGCTTATCCTGGTAGGCATGGCGGAAGGAATAGAACGGTTCGTATATTTGTGGATCTTCGGAATAGGGTGCTGTCGACGTAACACGATCGACCGAGTACACCTCCAACGACTGCACGCGATGCCGGTCCGGGAGCACATGGTATTCAGTCGCCGCGTGCGATACACGGATTGTCTCGGCTGGACGTTCCAGTAGATTCACGATGGGCGTGCAGCCGAGCTGAAACGTGTCTGCATTGACGGCCTGCATGATGGAAGGGAGTTCCTCGCGCAGTTCTGAATCCCGAAAGAAGATCAAGACCTCGAACGCTGTTCCCAGCTCGTGAAGGGGTTTGGAATCCAAGCCCGCCAAATCGAAAAAGAAGAACTTCTGTGGGAAATGAAAATATTCCTGCAAAAGACGATAGCCCAGAAAGCTTCGATCGGAATAGGGCAGCAGCCCCTGGTCAGCCTCAAACCCCACTGGTCGAATGCAATCCGCTCCGAGCACCACGGGCTCTGCCTTAGCGACGAGGGGCCGGGCCCGCAACTGCACTTTAACGGCATGCACGAACAACAACTCGTACAACAGGTGATACTGAGTGCTATCGCCATTGAGAAAGAACCGCAAGTACGGGATTTTCAAGCCGGCCACAGGCAAGCTTCCGATTGTTTCCAGTTGAATCCGCAACACAGAGGACGCATCTGCGGGAGCGCCCGTAGCCTGCGACGCGGCCACTGAAATAAGCGAGGCGCCGGTCATTTTAACAGGCCAAACCGTTACAGGATAGACCGTACGAAAGTTGCATTCCACACCGCTGGAAGGGCGCGAGTTGAGGACTGCTCCGGCCGGCACGATGGTTGGTTCGGTGGGCCGCGTCTGTTGCGTCTCGAACTGAAACTGCGCTATCGCCATGGGCGGCACGGGCCGAAGATAATGCGGATAAAGCATGTTCAGAAGTGATTCGACGACCTCAGGGAACTCGTCGTCGACTTTCCGGCGAACCCGCGCGGCCAGCAGAGCAAACGCTTCGATCAGGCGTTCGACATGCGGATCGGCGCTCTCCTTAGCTGCGTCCAGTTGCAGGCGCGCGGCAACCTTCGGGTATTTTTCAGCGAACTCGCCGGCCATCTGGCGGAAGAATGTGAGCTCCTGCTCGTAGTACCGATATAATTCATCGCTCATCGATCTGCCAGCACCTCATCGACTTGCCAGCACCTCATCGGCCTGCCAGCACCTCATCGGCCTGCCAGCACCTGGAATCTGCGGGATTCTTTCGGCAAGTCGGCATCATAGACCACCGGTTCCACCCCGGCGTCCATGCGAAGCATGCCTGAGATTCGAAATGAAAACTGAAAATGAGTGCCCTCGACCAGCGTGACCTGGACGCGGCTCAGGCGCGGTTCAAACAATCGGATGGTCCGCTCAATCGCCCTCCGGATCTCCTCGCGGTCCATGGGAGCGGTGGTGAAGTCCTGCACGCCATAGGCTGCCAGCGACTCCCGGGTCTGCTCAAACTCTTCCGGAATGTCACTCGCGCTGCGTCGGGTATTCAGGAGATTCGTCAGGTCGCGCGCCACGCTAAGCTTGTGCTCCCGCAATTGCTCCCACTCGGGCGGGGGCGCCTCGCGCGAATTGCGCGGCTCATAGTCGGAGAGCCGGTCGAACAAGGATGCGATGATGGCCATTGGGACGGTCTCAATCCTCGCAATTGATATAGGCCTGCCAAGGATCTAATCGGCAGAGTCGATTGTAGAGAGCCACGGCCAATTCTTGTTCTGTTGTCATCTCGCTCTTCTTGTATAGGCGGTACAGGCGAGACCAGACAGCTCCGACCAAGGCAGTGCTCTCCCACAAATCGAGCTTGTAGTCCGCGATTTGCTGATTGAGTTCCTCCAGAACAGTTCGCGCCAGCCGCTCCCGTCCGGCGCCGCTACATATGTCCACCAGCATCAACTTACGAAGAAATCGCGCTCGGCCGGATGTTTCCTGGGCTGCCAGCACCGCCATCTGCTGGAGGCCTTGGTCCACACTCCCGGACCGTATGAGCGCCTCCGCTTGTTGCCACGAGCCGGATTGGTCAGAGGGCATGCCGGCCGTCCAGAACCCAACCATCGTCGATGCGGGCTGAGTAGCACCATCGGCACCCTCTTCGCCGGGCGGCTTGTCCGGCTCTTCTTCGCGCTTCTTCTTGAGAATTGGTCCCAGGAGCCGGCGGATTTCTTCAAATGCCTCTTTGGCTGTTGTCAAACCCGGCGCAGCGTGGCCGAACTTCTCATCCACCACCTTGTCCAGCGCCAGGAACTGCTCGTAAGCCTCTTCAAAGGGCTGGTAGACAGCTTCGAAACCCTTTCGTCTGGTCGCTCTCATGGCGGCGTCGAAAACGTCCATGGTGATCCAGCCCTGCTGTCGCAGCCCGATGATCGTTTCGCGGACCTCGGGGGAAAGGCGCTGGATGGAATCCTCGGTCCCGATGCGGCGTGCCTGCAGATACCGGGCGAAACTGAAGTTTTCCTCCTTGCCATCCCGAGATGTGATGGGCACCGTGCGCAGTACCTCCGGCATCCGGTCTTCCAGCCAGGTCAACGAGCTGGCGCGATAATCGAGATCTCCGCTCTCGACTGCGGGGAGTAGGCCTTGATCCCAGTAGCGGTACAACAGCTCTTTCATCAGCCGCAGACAGTCCCGCAGGCCGCCGAAACCATCCAGATGAATGGCTGCTTCTGTCAGGAAGCAGGCCAGCCTCAGATCTTTGCTGCTCTCTCTGAGAGCGGCCAGAGAGAGGTCGGCCACTTTGTCCCATTCGGCGGCTTTGCGGCCTTCCTCTTTTTCCCAAGCTCCAACGTCGAACCGGTCGTCAGCGCGGCGCGCTTCCAGAATCTGACTGAACAGCGGCTCATAACGCAAATCCCGGCCAGCCGGAGTCTCAGGTGAGATCGGCTGCAGCAGCTCGTCGCTGAAATAAACTCGATCCGGCATTCATCAGGCCGGCCGCTTACTTACCGGCGGTCAGATCGTACTTGGCTGAGATGTTCCCGCCGCCTGACCCATCTTTTCGCTTTTGTTGCGTGTACACCCACTCGATCTTCCCGTAGTTTAAGGATACCGATTCTGTTGGCAAGTCATTCGTCGTAGAACTGGCTACAGTCGTAGAGCCGTTCGGCGGAGTATTTCCGTTGGTGGGAGGTGAGTCGAGTTGAATATGTGAAACCATTACCTCTTCCAATGTGATCTCCAGGAATTTGACCTGACTGCCACCAGCGCGGCAAACCTCTATCTTGGCTTTACTAAAGTGTTTTCCATTGGAAGCCGCTTCGTAAAGTTTCGGCGAGGCGGCGTCAACATATTTGTGCAACAAGAAATCCGAGTGCTTCGTGCGACCGGTCGCCGCACCGCCCGCGGAGCTAACGGTTTGAGAAATCGGCTGCGATATTTCGTGGCCGAATCCCGCCAGCTCGATCCAGTCTTTGTGTTTATCATCCAGGGCTTCGCCCTTTACACCATCAAGATTCAAATACGCGTCGTACATATTTCAAGCCCTCCTTCAGAACAAACTACGATTATGTGCGACCAGACCGTGCGTCGTTACGCCGGGCACGGCCAATTTTTTTGGCCGGAAAAGCGACGCAGGCCGCACTCCCTGTTCGCTTCCGTTTATTCCGCCGCGCTTTAACCTTTCGGTTGCGGCAGGCGAGCCACCAGACGAAGAGAAACCGTTAACTCATCCAACTGGAAGTGTGGGCGCAAAAATGCCACGGCAGTATAAACGCCCGGTTTGGCCGGATCCTCGGAGACGTCGATCTGAGCTTCCCGCAAGGGAAACTTGGCCTTGACATCCTGGGCGGCGAAATCATCCAGCAAGACGTAATTCTTGATCCATTCGTTCAGAAATTTCTGGCACTGTTCCCGGCTCATAAAGCTGCCGATCTTGTCGCGCATCATAGCCTTCAGAAAATGGGCGAAACGCGAGACGGCAAAAATATACTGCAATTGAGACGACAGGCGCGCATTGGCATTGGCGTCCGCGTTGAGATATTGAGTGGCCTGATTTGTGGACTGGGCCGCCATAAACACCGCGTTGGTGGTGCCCTTGTAGTAACAGAGCGGGATAAACCCGAGTTTGGAGAACTCCGCTTCCCGGCGATCCGTGATAGCGATTTCAGTCGGACATTTCACAGTTTGGTCGCCATCGTCGGTCTGGAAAGAGTGGGACGGTAATCCTTCGACTAATCCGCCTCCTTCCACCCCGCGGATGGCGGCGCACCACTCGTGCTTGGCGAATGCGTCAGTGATCCGGGCGCCAAGCGCGTAGGCTGCATTGCCCCACAGATACTTCTTGTGATCGCGGCCATCCACTTTCTCTTCGTAATCGAACTCTTCTACCGGAGCTGTCTCCTTGCCGTAGGGCAAGCGCATCAAGACATGTGGCATGCACATCCCGACGTATTTCGAATCGTCGCTCTTGCGGAAGTCCTTCCACTTCAAATAAGCATCGTTGTCAAAGATCTTGGCTACGTCACGGGGGCCGGACAGCTCCGTGAAGCTGTCCCAATTGAAGAGCGCTGGACTGGCTGCCGTCAGGAAAGGCGCATGCGCCGCTGCGGCGACATTCGACATGTTGGTAAGGAGCTGAATATCCTCGGGGTGCCGGGTGATCTCGTAGTCCCCGATGAGACAGGCGTAGGGCTGGCCGCCCAGCGTGCCATATTCTTCCTCATAGATCTTCTTGAAAATCGTCGCCTGTTCCCAGTCGTTCTGCTTGGTGAAGTCTTTCAGAATGTCTTTCTTGCTGACATTCATGACTTTGATCTTCAACATGGTCCCAGTTTCGGTGTTCGCCACCAGGTACTGCAGACCGCGCCATGAGCCTTCCATCTTCTGTAACTCCGGCGCATGCATCACTTCATTGAGCTGCGTGGAGATTAATTCATCCAACTGCCTGATGCGCTCGCCGAGCATGGCGTCGGTGTCTTTGTCGACCTGGATCTGGCCTACCAAGACTTGATCGACCAACTCCTTGACCCACTCCTTGCCCTTCGATTGCTCTTCCTTGGTTTGGCCCAACCGCCCACTTTCAACAATGGTGTCGAGCAGGCTCCCTGGGGCTGCGGATTGCACAACGGAAGTAGGTTGTGCGGCTGACTTAGCTTCGGCCATGACTTTATGTCTCCTTATCCGTCTTCGGACTGGTTTGGCCGCCCGCTTCGGCCTCGATCCGTTGAAGCGTTTCTTGGTTGTTCAGCACTTCCTGAAGAATTGCCTCCAACTTGTCATTGCCGATCAAGCTGGTGCGCAAATTGTGGAGTGCGCTGCGCAGCTCGAGCAGTTTTCTCAAGGCGGGGACCTGCTTGGCGATGGCTGCCGGCTCGAAATCCGCCATCGATTGAAAGCGGAGTTCCACGCCCAGCCGGCTGTCGTCTTCACTGAGGCGGTTATCTACTTTGAACGCCAGGCGAGGATTGACTTGTCCTAAGACCCGATCAAAGTTATCCTTATCAATTTCAACAAATTTGCGATCCTTGAGAGGCGGCAGAGGCTGCTCCGGTTGTCCGGAGAGATCTGCGAGCACGCCAACTACGAAGGGTATCTCTCGCTTTTCAATCGCACCCCCGGTTTCCACGTCGTAAGTTATGTGGACTCGTGGCGGCCGAACTCGAGTGATCTTCTTCTGTAGGCTTTCCTTCGCCATATGGTTCCTTCCTCTCTGCCTGCTAGGGCCTCGGGCTCTTTTCCTATGTGCAACCCAAAACGAGCAAAGATCGAACTGCCTCGATAGGCAGATTAGCGTAATATATCACAGAACGCGCGCTAGGGGTCCCGTTTTCTAGTACTGGTAGTCCTTGAACCACAATGAATCCTAGTTAACAATTACAGCCTTCTTCGGGCATTGTAAATCTTCAAAGAATTTCGGATTGAACAAATCGAAGCCACCGGGTAATTCCACAAATTCCACCTTTGCCGGGGGGGTGATCTTCTGGGCCTCCGCGCCTCCGCGACCCCGGATCTCGCTCCATTGGACCACATGATTCCCGAGGGGCCGCTCGTCGGCGTTCTGAAACAATCGAAATACGCCCCACAATCCGTCGAAACGGCCAAATCCGGTGCTAAGACCGCCGGCTTCCACGGTTCCAACGGCTCCCGGGGTAGCGCCTGCCGGCGCGGGCCAGTAAAACGTCTTCTGAAGGGGGTTTTGTGAACTAAGCTCTGAACCGTCCAACGTCAGCCGGATTCCGATGGTCTGCCCCTGTACTGGGCGCAGGACGTATTTTAGCTTCGCTTGCATCATCCCGCCTTCGGCAAAAAACACGTCCGTGAGCTGTTGCGCCCGCCCCAGAAACACAAGCAGGTCCGGGGCAACCTTCATTCCTTGCAAAGCGGGATTGGGTACCCATTCCGCTCCCTTTCGAACGGCCAGGTCGGCTGCGGACTTCTGCACATATTTCCACACCAGTCCATCGGTGGGAGAGAACGCCTTCGAAACGTCGTTCAGATTAGCATTTGCTTCGGTGGATGGGTTAAAAGGGTACTTCGTTAGAATCGGCCTCATTTCCTGGCAAAACTGAGCCAGCTCACCATTCTTCTTTCCACCGGAAAAAGCCTCGGTGTTGGGTGGAATCACCGGCTCGGCCAAGCGTATAGGCTGATCCAACAGATCCGCCAGTTGCTTGTTTAATCCTTCATTCCCCACATCCAAAAACTTGTCCGCTAAGGCCGAACGTACGCTATGCGCCTGCACCAGAGCGGCTCGCGCCTGCGGAATGGCGGTCATCCTTTCAGCGGCCGACGCCCGCGCCAGCGCATCCAGGTTCTGCTGCAAGGCACGCAGGCCCTTCACATACTCAGTATTGTTGTCATTGACAAGCCGGTCCAGTTCAGGCGGAGTAGTCAATAGCACTGGCTGGAATAGCCGGGCAAGGTCGCCGGTTGTCATGCGTGGAGCACCTCCGGCCAAGATCTGCTCGACACGATTAGAAGCCTTGTCGGCCTTGGCCTTGGTTGCACTCAAACCCGCCTTTTGGACCACCTTGTCGAAGACGCTCGGTTCATCGGGCTTGGGTGGGGCGAAACCGGTATTAGCCGCTACCAGCCTCACAATCCCCAACAGGGGCGACGTGGGTCCCGCCAGAATGTTGAGGCGCCGAGCCGCGTCCTCTAGATTTGCATAGCGAATTACGCTAAAAGACCCCAGAAACTCCCGCCAAGCGTTAGCATACTGCCGGTAGTATAGAGAAGTAAGCTGATCTTTGGCTTCGAGATCGAGCGCTCGCTGCGTTAGCCCAGCGGTCAAACCCATCACACAAGCGTCTTCGCCACTTCCGAAGTCGCCCTTGGCTACCAGATCCTGGAAGGTGGCTGAACCAGTCTTGGTGAATGCGCCGCGGAACTCGGCCGGGCCGGTAAGGACGGCGCGATAGTTTTCAGCATAGTCGGCCACCGACAATGGCTTGATCTGATGGTCTAATTGAGCCAAGAGAGCACGTAACCGCTGGTCCAATCCACTTGCTTGGCGCAAATAGGTTCGGGCCTTCTCTTCCGCCACTGAATCTTCCGTCAACGTTACGGGCAATTTGCCGCGTTTGTCCAAATCAGACACGTAGTAATCCAGTTGGCGATGTAACAGAGCCGACTGCTCATCGCCGAGGTCCGGAAAAGCCTCAACGAGGCCGGCGTTGAGCGTCTTCGATATCAAAGGCCGGTTCACTGGGCATCCCAGACTGGTGATGGTTCGGTGGGTCTTCAGGCGATCATAGATCGATGCAGTGCTTTCGGGCGGGTTGCCGGTGCCGGCCTGCTCCAGCTTCGAGACAAGCCTTGTGTTAATTGCCTCCAGGCTGAGCCGTTTCAGCCGTTCGAAATAGGTCCTTCGGGCCACGTCTCGCAGAGCATAACCGGTATACAATCCCCAGTGCAGGCGCAGAGGATTATCCTCGTCGAGGTTCTCCAGCAGCACGCGCAGCTGGTCAAGAGCACGCAGATTTGTCAGCGTCGGCTCGGCCGAACCCCGGCGCACTCGTTCGCTCGCCGTTTCAATATTGGAGGTCAGCCGCGAGTTGCCGTTCCACGAAATCGTCCACACCAGGAGCAGAAAGAGTGTCAGACCCAGGGCTGCCGCCGCAGCGATTTTATAGTATTGATCGACCTTGGAAGGAGCCGACGTCCGTCTGACAACCGGCCGATCAAACCTCAAAACCTGACGAAAAAAGTCGGTGAGGAAAACCCATTGCTCCACCAGGTGTCCGGAACTGACGTCCGGAGATGGTTTGCCAAAGGATGTAAGCATTTCCGGTGAAAAGATCTGGGTCGCTTCAGCGGCTGGGCTGGCGGGACGAAAAGCGCTCTTCACTTCTGTCTGGGCCAGGGGGGCCATTCGTTCCGTCTTGCGGATGCCGGCAAAGAAGAAACCTCGCAGGAGCGGACCGGACTTCAATGGGTCCGGTTTGAATATGTCCACGAGGAACTGCACCAAGTGTGTTCGGATCCTTTTGAATTCTCTTGGGAATTCATAGATCGATGGTTTTTGGGCAGGCTTGGATTCCTGGGCCAAGGCTTGCAAGCGTCGATCACTCAACCGCAGAAACAAGGACTGAAAACATTGATTGAGGAGTTTGGTCTGGGCCTCGGCCCAAGTCCGATCCTGGCGCTGCCCTTGCCGCTTTTCATCCGTCAGAACGCCAAAAACCTGTGCGACTTCGCCTTCCGGCAGCCGGGAGAAAAATTCGGGGAAGTATCGCAGTCCGTCGATGCGCGTAAACAGGACATACACCGGAAGTTCGGCCCCTAAGACGCTCGCCATGGCATACAATCGTTCCCGAATCTGTTGAGCTGATCGGCCGAGTTCGGAAGGTTCGGGGGTTCCGGCGAATTTTTGTGAGTCGAAGACTAACACCACACCGCGCAACGAAACCGGGGGTTGTGGTGGCTGAAACCAACGGCGCCACCCCGCCGTTTTGGTTGCGGGTTGAAGCCGGCTGAGGAATTCGGCCAGACGAGCGGGATCGCTGTTAAAAACACGGCCGCTCACCTCCAGGAACAACGACTGCTGGGCGAGCCACAGATTCGCCACCCGCGTACTGATCAGCGGCGCACCGGGTCCCAGGACTTGCCCGGCCAGCAAGGTCGGTTCAATTCCGCTGTTCTGGAGTATAGCCGTCTTGCCGACGCGTTCCGGTCCGACGACCAAATACAGAGGCAAGTCCAGGGCGCGCGTTAACCTTGCACCAGGGGCAGAGGGGGCTTCAGCGAGTCTTTGATCGGCCTCTCGCAGTAGGCTAAGCAGGGCTACGTCATCCTCGTGTGTTTGTAGGGGCTGGGCGGCTGGGGAGACTGGTTTCGCTGCATTCTGGCTTCGCCGCAAGCGCCACCAGCCGATCAATCGCTCGAGAATGAGCCATAGCAACAAGGCGCCGATGCCGATGGCCGTCCACAGCAGACCTTGTCTAACCAACTTCCCCGGATCGCCGAAATACAAGTACGCAGCGATGATCCAGACCAGCAGGATGTAAAGGAACAAGATGAAGAGAAGTCTGCGAATCGTCATGTTGCCGGGACCTCAGTCATCTGAATGCCGCCAAGGCCGATTGTAGCTGTTCGATCCGCGATGAAAGACTCCAGTGGTATACCAGGAACAGTAAGATTGGGAGCAAGGGCGCCGCGAGAATCCACCAACGCCACTTCGGCGCCACTTGCGGCGCTGCGTCTACCGGCGCCTGGACGAAGTCCATGGGGGGAGAAAGTTTGTAATCGATTCCACGCACCGATTCAATTCGCCTCCGGAGCCGGTCTATGATGCGGTAAGCTTCTCCTCGCAAGGGAGGTGCGAAACGCCCTTCGAAACCCAGCAGCAAGCAGAGCAAATAGACTTCCAGGAGATCGGCTAGCTGCGGTGAGTCGCCGCGGCGCTCAATGTCGCCGAGCTTATCGAAGAAAACGTCGCCGGCAATGGCCTGCCCAAAAAGTTCAATATTCAATGGTCTTTTTCGCCATTCCTCGGCTTTCGGCTCCCGGGAAGAAAGGATGGTTTCGTCCAGAAACGCCACCACTGCGAACTCCCCGTCCCGAACTTCACCCGAAGAATAGCCAGCGACGTTCGCTTCGCGTTCGACTTCTTGAAGCGCGGCCTTCATCCGCTTTCGAAACGTCTCAACGTCCGTGAGCGGCTGACGGCCAGCCTGAATACGCACGATGCCCGTTAGAATATTCTGATAAAGCAGCGCGAGTGTGTCAGACTTTAAGGTTTTCGCGGACGTGTCCGCCGGTTGCATTCATCGCGCTCCACAGAAAACGGTATCCTTCAGCCTAGCTTTTTCGCCACTAAGGCGCAACTGCTTAGCTCTGCCCTGCAGGGGCCCCAGCACCAGACAAGAACCAGACCAGCCAGGTCCAAGATTCCAAGACTATCACTATTGACCTGCTGCGCCGTGAGATAATCTTTCTCTGGAGAACCCATGATCCGCTGGTGTGCAGCTAGCCTGGTCCTGGCCGCACTTTGCCTGGTTCGCGCTCAAGATGCCTCGAAAGCGGCGCCTGGATCATTGACTCTCGAGGACGTCCTGAGCCTTTCGAAGGACGGCGTTGCCGAGGATGTGATCATCGCTCGAGTGAAACATAACGCCAAAGCTTTTGATCTGAACAGCGACGAAATTAAGGCTTTGAAGAACGATGGCGTGAGCGACACGGTGATTAAATACCTAATGGACCCTAGCCAGCCTTACTCGCCGGCTCCGCCTCCCGCTCCGGTTCGCCCTGGTCCTCCGGCCAAGCCGCCCTCTGACCCGCTCGCTCTGAAAGTACCCGAGGAGGTTGGAATCTATTACTGGCCCGGCAAAGAAGATTTTATCCCGCTCGATCTTAAGCCGGTTGTTCTCTTAAAGGAACCTGGCAAGGCCTCCAAGTTCTCTGGCGGGCTGGTGAAGGAACATGTTGTCGGAGCGGTAATTGGAGCCACGGCGAAGGCGCGGGTTCAAACCGGGGCAGCAACCTTCTATGCTCGCCCAGGAGAGAAGGCAGCGATTGAAGACTTTGTTCTCCTGAGGCTGGAACTTTCCGATGGCCGCCGGAACGTCGATTTTGGCACCAAAATCGGCAAGCCTGTCTTTCCAACGAAGTCTGTCCATCAGTTCGAACCAAGAGAAGTTATGCAAGGCGTTTACCGCATAGCCGTCCCCTCGATCGGCTCAGGTGAGTACCTATTCTTTCTGCTGGGTAGTGGCGATGAGAAGAAAGGACTCCTGGGAAAAGGTTACGACTTCGGCATAAACGAGATCCGTAAACATTAACTAACTGTCCGGGGCGTGCAGCCGACCCCTCAGTTTCCCCTTCGTTTCGAACCGATATACTCAAGCCGTGACCGAGCATGAAAGCAATCTGCTCCGGCAGGGGTTGGATCACCATCGGGCCGGACGTTTGACGGAAGCGAGCGCCCGTTACCAGGAAATTCTGCAGGCCACGCCCGACCACACCGACGTCTTATATTTGCTTGGCGTAATCGCTCATCAAAACGGCCAACCAGCTCAAGCCGTCGAACTGATTCGCCGGGCTCTGGCTATCGCGCCAGATGCCGAGCGTTACAACAGACTGGGCGTCTTGTGCCAGGAGCAGGACCGGCTCGAGGACGCAATCGCCGCGTATCAACAAGCCCTGGAGCAAGCTCCCGGCTTCGCCGAGGCGCACTACAACCTGGGCAACGCTTACCGGACGAAGGGGGAGATGGGAGCGGCCGCGGAGTGCTTTCGCCGAGCCGTAGACAGCGACCCCGACAACGCTCGCGCCGTGGCTGGGCTAGGTCAAGCCCTGAAGACATTGGGGCGGGCCGAAGATGCTGTCCCCTTTCTGAAAAGGGCTGTCGTCCTGATGTCCGATGATGCAGATTTGTATTGCGATTTGGGCGATGGGCTGCAGACACTGGGGCGGCTTTCGGATGCCAAAACGGCGTATCATCGATCCCTCCAACTCAATCCGAAATTATCTCGAGCATGGTACTCGGCCGGTTGCGCGGAAAACTCCCGGAAGGATTACGCCGCCGCCATTGCCTTCTTCCGGAGCGCCTTGGAGATTCATCCCGATTGGCCAGAGGCTCAACACAATCTCGGACTGGCCCTTTTCAAACTGGGGCAGGTGGAGGAAGCGCTGGGTCTGTTTCGACACGCTGCGGCCGGAGGCGATCCCGCGTTGCCACAAGCGGCCATCGCCTTGATCATTCCGGGAAGCCAGGCAAGTGACAATCAAGCCATACTCGATGCGCGTCGAATCTGGGCGGAGCGGCAACTAGGGCCACGCCAGATTACCGAATGCTCGGCGCCTCAGGTGAAAAGAGGCGATCGGCCGTTGCGCATCGGCTATGTCTCTTCATTTTTTCAGGATCACAACTGGATGAAACCTGTCTGGGGCTTGATCAATCATCACGATCGGCAACACTTCGAGGTTCACCTTTTCTCGGATGCACCCGCGGCCCGGATCCAGCATGGTTATCGGGGGCACCTGCAAGACCAGTTCCACGACACTACTGCACTCTCCAATGAGGCGCTTTGCCAAAGAATCGAGAGTGCGGAGATCGACCTGCTCGTCGACCTGAATGGCTACAGCACCATGCGGCGGCTATCTCTATTTACAATGCGGCCAGCCCAGATCATCGTGGGGTGGTTCAATATGTATGCCACTAGCGGCATCCCCAGCTATGACTACCTGATCGGCGACGATTTGGTGATTCCGCCGGAAGAAGAGAAGTTCTATTGTGAAAAGATTGTCCGCGTGCCGGGCTGCTATCTGACATTTGAAGTGACATATCCCGTCCCAACCGTGGCAAACCCGCCGTGCCTGACCAACGGAGCGATTACCTTCGGTAGCCTGGCATCGCAATACAAGATAACCAACGATGTGATCGAAGCATGGAGCAGAATTCTCGAGCAAGTCCCTGATAGCTCTCTGATCTTAAAGAACGGAGCTCTTGGCTCGCCCGGCGCGCGGGAGTTCGTGCTCGGCCTCTTCGAACGGCACGGTGTTTCTCTCAAAAGGGTTCGCTTATACGGACCCTCGGAGCATTATCAGTTTCTCGAAACATACCGCGAGATCGATATCGCACTGGACACCTTCCCCTACAATGGCGGCACAACTACTACTGAGGCAATCTGGCAGGGTGTCCCCGTGGTCGCTTTCTCGGGAGATCGCTGGGTAGCGCGAACCAGTGCCTCCATCCTGCAGTCCGCTGACCTCGGCGAGTTAGTAGGCCGAGACCTCGAAGACTACATATCGCTGGCGATTATACTGGCGAATTCTCGAGACCGTTTGTTGGATCTTCGGCGCAACATGCGATCACGGCTCCGTGCCTCTCCGGTCTGCGATACACGGCGCTTCGCACGGAACATGGAGCGACTTTATCAGCAGATGTTTTTCGGCCGACCGTCTGCAGAGACCCCTTCGGCCACGGAAGCTACGAGTAGGCAGCATTAGTCATCGCGACTGTTGTTCAATAGATGGCTTGGTGAAACGCTATCAGAAGTCGAAGACCGATGCAGTCGATGACGTGCCCTTCAAGGTTCGCCGTAGCGGGTTGCTTCTCCGGTTTGGCCGAACTTTCGGTACACATCATCGAGCGTTGGTAGAGTCGGCATCATATAGAAATGTGGCGCGCTGATAGTCCGCCGGTAGGGGCTTGTGCCAACCGCCTTCGGCGTGTGACGATAGGTTTTACCGGGGAATTCAATGCAGAAGGAATACGTAAGGAAAGTCGAGGGCGCCTACCGGGTCGGGGACACGCGCGTCTCTCTCGATTCACTCGTATACCTCTTTCGCGAGGGGATGTCGGCTGAGAGCATGGTGGAGTGTTACGCGGCGCTGACGCTCGAGCAGGTGCACGGCGCGCTTGCGTTTTACCTTGGGAATCAGAAAGAGGTCGACGCCTACCTTGCGGAAGGACAGCGCACCGCCGAGTTGGCGCATCAGCAATCGAGGCAGACGAACGCGGAATTGATCGCGAAGCTGCAGCGTGCGCGTCATGCGAGTCAGATTCCAGGCTGACGCCGATCTGGATGGGCGCATTCTCCGAGGGTTGCGACGCGCCACACCAGAAATCGACATTCGCACGGCTGCAGACGCGGCGCTGACCGGGCTGGCGGACCCAGAAGTCTTGCGGATCGCTGCTGACTCCGGCCGGATCCTCGTAAGCCAGGACCGTCGCACGATTGCCTTTGCATTTCAACCGCTATGTGGCTGGCGCGAGGAGTCCCGGAGTCGTCCTGCTTCGTGAACCGATTGCCATCTCCACCGCAATAGATGATCTTACGCTCGTCTGGCACACGAGCGAGGCAGAAGAGTGGATCAACCGGTTGATCTGGATTCCGCTTTGAATCTGCCCACCCATCTACTCGCCTCGGTATTTTGGATACAATCTCCCTGCGTAATTGAGTCTCCATAAAGCCAATAACTTGAGACCAACCTTCCAGCGAAATTAAATACCCAGAGAGCGAATGTGGGTGGGCTATTGGGTGGTGCAGGCCACTGCACAGAAACAGCTCCTTGCCCGATCCACCACGAAGGATGAAGGGTTGCCCCAAGCTTTGTCCTGCCACCATCCTCGTTCCCCCGTTTCTGCTTCTTCCAAGCGACTCAACTTGGTACGATCAGAAGCAGAGATTCGCGCCGTGCAAAATGTCTCGATACAAAAGGCCAGCGAGCTGCCGCAGAGCGTGAAGTCTGCCGTCGAGCAACTCTTGGGCAGGGCGATCGATACAGACGAGGAGGTCAGCATCGCGGCTGTTCCGCCACAGCAAATTCCGCCCTCTGAGAATCGTGCCATGGTGGCCGAAAAGCTAGACGCATTCCTGAACCGACGCGCAGCGAAGGTCAGAGACATCTCAGACGAAGAACTTGACGCTGCGGTCGATGAGGCTGTTGATCACGTGCGGCACCGCCGCAGATGAGAATTGTTCTTGACACCAATATACTGGTTCGAGCCAATGCGAAAGCCAGAGGACCGGCGAGAGAACTCCTTCAGCTCATTGTTGCCTCACCGCACCACGCACTGCTTCTGTCACTATTCCTTCTCCAAGAGTTGGAGCGCCTTTTCTCCTATGAGCGAGTCAGAGTGTCATCGAAACTCACGGACGAAGAGATCGCCGAATATCACCTCCGAGCAAAGGACGTTTCAGAGATTGTTTTCCCTGGCGCTGCTCCCCGTGTTGTGCCGTCCGACCCTGATGACAACCCAGTCCGTCACACTGCCGTTGTAGGCCAAGCCGATGCGCTCTGCACGCTGAACCGCGATTTCTATCATCCTTTTGTCCGCAAGTACTGTCGCGAGCGCGGCGGGTTGGTCGCGAATGACGTAGAGCTAATCAGTTTGATCCGAAGCTACCGTTAGAATAGGCGCGATTCGTCTTGAGGCCGAAGGGTATGCAAGTACGAAGAATGCCACTATCTCTTTGTAGTATCGAACTGCAGCGTCGCCGGCCCTGGGTCAAGTCGTCAACAACCCGATAAGGGCAAAATTGACCAAGGAATCATGATCCGGGAGTTGACGGGGCATCGGGGTTACGCCAGCCCGGCCTCCAGTTTTATATCGTTCGCAGACTGACACGGGCCGGAACCTGACCCTCTGAGCGGAAGCCAGTTGGTGCGCTCGAGTGAACGGCCCGCCCGGTTGCCCAACCACAGGGGTTTCTTGGTACTCAAATTGAATTTTCTTTGGAAGCGCACCATAAAGAACCAATAACTTGGGACCACCCCTTATCCTCTTTCGCTTCACGTCCCCGCCGCACAGCAGTGGCCCGAGATAATCTACCAGTGATGTCGCTTCAGCCAACGCTTGAAATCCGGAAAGAACTCGGGCGTCAGATTTGCGAGACCTGACCCCGCGATACTGGTTCCCCAGTTGGTCAGCGCGGTGCTTGCCTTTCGGCTCGCCGGTGGATAATACGCATTGGAAAGACCGGCGCTCATCGCCGTGCCGAGCACGTTCGCCCAGTTGAACGTCGATCCGCCCGCGTCGGTACGGGTAACAACGGAGCGGCTGACCGCATATCCGACACGCGGCCACAGCTTATGTGATTCGCCCCTGCGCCGATAGCGTGTGTCCTCATGAAAGGCGGACGCGAGCACGAAGTCGCCCCAAAAATTCTGGCTGACGATATCTCCAACTGACGCTCCGAAGCGCTCGGGATAGGCCGCCGGCCATGGGTGGCGGCCGTATAGCGGAGCGGACCGGGTCACTTGCGACACCGTGGCGTTGAAAGCGCCCGCGCCCAGTGTGAAGGGCGCTATTGTTTCGTTCTTAAAATATTCCCACTTCTCGGACATGGAGGGCGCAGCCAACGTGACGTTCGAATCAGACGGATCTTGAGCGAACGCTCCGAGAGTGATCGCAATGAGAAAGAAGCGGCCCGAATGGATATTCGGCTTGAACATTTCTGTTATTCACCATAACATTCGAACCTGCGTCGGTGGCCGTGACGTGACGTAACCTCAAACGCCCGACACCTGCCGGGCAAATGAAAAAGTCTTGTCTGGTATACTGTTTTGACCTTACGGAAAGCGGTGTATTTGCGCGAATAGTGGTTATGGCACGAGTGTATCGCCTTCGATCTTTTTCTCTCATCCTGTTGGCGATCTCCATCTGTGCGCAGCGAGCGGCCGGTGATCCGCGCCAAGCTCTCAGCCGGATTCCGGTTGGTTTCGAACCGAATATCGGACAAGCAAACGAGGCGACTCGTTACTTGGCCCGTGGTTCCGGCTTCTGGTTATTACTGGGATCATCCGATGTCAGCCTTGCCCTTCAAGCCAAGAAAGAGACACTCACGCTGAAGGTGGAATGGATCGGAGGAAATCGCCAGCCAGTCACCCAAGGGAAAGATCTGTTGCCGGGAACCAGCAATTATTTTCTGGGAGGCGAACCGAAAGACTGGTACACGAACATCCCCAACTATGGCCGAATAGAGTACCAAGACGTCTATCCTGGCATCGATTTCATTTTTTACGGCAATCAACGGCAGCTTGAATACGACATGGTGCTCAAACCGGACGCGCGGCTCGATTCGGTGAAGCTGCGGTACACGGGTGCTACCAGGATCGCCGTAGATTCCAGCGGCGACTTAGTGCTTTATACCCCGACGGGCGAATTTCACCAGCGAAAGCCTCTGGTCTACCAGAACGTGGCGGGCATGAAGCGCGCATTGAGGGCACGCTACGTACTCAAGAAGGATGTGGTTGGACTCAAGGTGGATCACTACGATCAAACGCAGCCTCTAGTAATCGATCCGGTGCTCAGCTATTCGAGCTATTTTGGCGGCCCAGACAACGAACTAGTGACTGGCATGACAATGGACTCCAGCGGTTCTGTCTATCTGACTGGAACCGCAGATACTGGCTTTCCCACCGCGCCGGGAGCTTTTCAGGCTCATCCCGTCACCCAATGCCCTTGCGGCTTCGTCGTGAAGTTCAGCCCGCAGCTCAACTCAGTGATCTATTCCACTTTTGTGTGGGGCACGAATCCAAAGGGAATCGCCGTCGATACGTCGGGCAACGCCTACATTGCGGGTGGCGCCGGAAGCAGTCTCGCCACTCGAGGAGCGTTTCAGACTATGGCCGGGGGCCAGAATGATGCCTTTGTGGCGAAACTAAACGCCGCTGGATCGGCCTTGACATATCTCACGTATTTAGGCGGAAGCGGGAATGATGTTGCCATGGGTATCGCTGTGGACGCTAGCGGAAACGCTTACGTTGTCGGCACAACGATGTCCCCAAATTTTCCCGTTACGCCCGGCGCCATTCAGCCCCAATATGCGGGCGCTGGAGATGCCTTTATTAGCAAACTCAGTTCCGACGGCACGTCGCTTATTTATTCCACATATTTCGGCGACATTGGTTCCGATCTGGGCGCCGCCATCGCAGCCGACTCGCTTGGATTCGCCTACGTGACCGGGGGAATCCAGTATTGCCCAAACGCCTGTGGTCAGGAGTACGACGCCTTCGTGATCGAACTTGACCCTCTGGGCAACGGAATCTACGGAGTGCCTATTTATGGGAGCGCTTACACCGCTGGGACTGCAATCGCAGTCGATTCCACGGGGAATGCCTACGTTGGGGGTGTAACGAGTTCAACGGATCTGATTGTTACGCCCAACGCTTTTCAGACCCAGTTGAACGGCGGCCAGGACGGGTTCGTAGCCGAGGTCGACGCCGCTGGCAATGTCCCTTATGTGAGCTATTTTGGCGCTTCCGGAACGATAATGACCGATCCATTTGGCGGTACGGCAAGAGCTTTAACGAATCTGCAGGCCATCGCTGTAGATGCCAACCGGAATGTTTCGATCCTGGGATCAACCGACGGCATGATTGCTTTGAAGAACCCGATACAATCCATCAATGGTGAGCAGAACGTATTTGTGGCCAAACTCTCATTGACTGGGAGTGGGTCCTCGGCTCTGTTGTTCTCCAGCTACTTGGGCGGAACCGGAACCTTTGGCGAGAATCCAGCGGGCATCGCCCTCGATCCCAGCGGAAATCTCGTGATCGCCGGCAACACCTACTCCACTGACTTTCCGGTAACTCCGGGTGTGCTTCAGAGCTCGAATGCAGGCCAGTCCGACGCTTTCATCGCGCGGATTCTAAGTAGTGAGCCATGTGGCTATGGCGCAACGCCCTCCAGCCCAATGATCGCCGGAAGTGGAGGCACGGCGACGATCAATGTTGTGGCTGGCGCGGGATGCGCCTGGCGTGCGACCAATAACGATCCGAGCTTCCTCACCATTACTTCCGCGAGATCGGGTTCCGGAAGCGCCACCGTGACCGTGTCAGCCGCTCCAAGTTCGCTCGCCAAGTCGAGGACAGGCACAGTCGTGGTCGCCGGACAAGTCATTTCGGTGATTCAGCAACCCGGCATCACCTGTACCTATTCATTGAGCGCTACGAGTCAAACCTTCACGATCGCAGGCGGCTCCGGGTCGATCACCGTGACGGCAAACCAGCAGTGCTACTGGAGCGATTCCACCAGCGCGAGCTGGGTTCATCTAGGAATCTTAGGTACTCAAGGCACGCAGGCACTCACGTTCACGGTGGATGCCAACATGGGGCCGCCACGTACCGCCGCAATCACGATCGCCGGGCAAACGTTCACCGTAAACCAGGCTGGAGCCCCGTCTATCGTTTTGAGCCGAAGCACCCTCAACTTTGGCCTTCTGGGTTCGCTCGTGACCGGGCCGCAAACCATCGACTTATCGTTTTACGGCCTACCCAACGAGTCGTGGACGGCTCAAGCAAGCGGTGGTTTCACCGTCACGCCACTATCGGGAACCGGCAATGCAACTTTACGCGTCACCATTAACCCGGCAGGCACAGGGAGCGGAGCCCTATTTGTCTATGCCCCGGGAGCAGTCAACTCGCCCGCGCGCGTGAATGTAAACCTACAGCTCGGCGCGAGTGGACCGCCGTTTGGCAGCTTCGATGCCCCAACGAGCGGCACAACCGGGATCGCCGGGGCGATTCCAGTGACAGGCTGGGCGCTCGACAACATTGAGGTGACTAGCGTAGGGATCTGGCGCGAGCCGGCGCCAGGCGAGGCAACCCAGTCCAACGGGCTGGTGTTCATCGGCAACGCCGTTTTTGTAGCCGGTGCGCGGCCCGATGTGCAGGCCGCCTATCCGAACGCGCCGTTCAACTATAGCGCCGGCTGGGGGTACATGCTGCTTACGAATTTCCTTCCCAACGCGAGCGGATTAGGTGCCTCGGGCAACGGGACGTACAAGCTGCACGCCATCATAACCAATGCGAGCGGGCAGACCTTGGATCTAGGCGCTCGCGCGATCACGGTGGACAATGTGCATGCTTCGAAACCGTTCGGGACCATCGATACTCCCGCTCAAGGGGGCACGGCGTCGGGCAACTCCTATGTGAATTTCGGCTGGGCGCTGACGCAGAATCCTCATGCCATCTCAATCGACGGCTCGACCATTACCGTGATTTTGGATGGAGTGCCGGTGGGGCATCCGACGTACAATCAGTACCGCAGCGACATTGCAAATCTGTTTCCGGGCCTCGCGAACAGCAACAACGCAGTAGGTTTCTTCTTCATCGACCCCACCACGATCGCCAATGGAGTTCACACCATTAGCTGGAATGTCTTCGACAACGCCGGGCGCGGCGACGGGATTGGGAGCCGGTACTTCACCGTCGCCAACACAGGAGCCGCGAATGTGCCGGCTTTAAACGAGCCCATCGATTCGGCAGCAAATGGCATGGTGACGCTCCGGCGCGACTTCGACTTCAACCGCGAGCCAGCCCAGCTCGCGCCCGACGAGACCGGCGTGTACTCCGTTTCCATGCAGGAACTTGATCGGATCGAGCTGCAAGTGGGAGCAGCGAATGGTTATCTGCTAATGAAGGACGAGCGCCTGCCTCTGCCAGTTGGTTCCACCCTCAAAGGTGGGCGTTTCTACTGGCACGCCGGACCTGGATTCGTGGGTGAGTATAACCTCCTCTTTGAGCGGGCGGACACGACACTGGTGCGGGTGCGCGTTAAGGTTGAGCCAAGGATGAATGCCGCGCGCGAATCTCGCTAACTCTCGTTGCGCGAGAGTCAGAAAAACGAGACAGCTTTGCGGTCAATCGAGATCCATCGCGGCCTTCAGCCCATCCTCTACTTCACGCAAGGACTCAGACGGGAGGCTCCCGACTCTCTTGGTCAGTTTGGCCCGATCCAGCGTGGTCACCTGATGACACACGGCAAAGCTCGTCTTCGGTAGACCGGCAGCCCCGCCCGAAAGCTCAATCACGGTAGGTCCACGCTTGCCTTGAGATGAGGATGTGGAGATTGGGACCACTATGGTCGACCTCCATCAAGGAGTTTGGTTGAAGCCGTCGTCCGACAGCACGATTACGGGACGACGGCCCGGCTCCGATCCTGATCGCGGAACAAGATTGGCCCAGTGAACGTCGCCTCACTTCATCTTGCTACTTTGCCGGCTTTCACAAGGTGCTCGATCGCGGTCGATTCCAATTCGGAGTCGAGGTCAATATCCGTTCCCGCCATCTCCGCGGCGTAGGCCGCGATCGCGGCCTGCCTGGTCTTTCGGAATTGTTGCCGCAGCCACCAATCGACGGCCTCACGCGCCAGGGTCGTAGCGGGTACCTGCATTCGTTCCGCCTCCGCCCTGAGATTGGCATAGGTTTGCTCCGGCAGTGGCACGTGAAACTTCTTCATCGCTTGGCGTCCTCTATAAGATTGATCCCGTCGCTAAGATTGATCCCGTCGCTTGAGCGCGGACTTCTGTGCGAACCTTCTCGACCACCTTTGGCAACCCGCGTTAGGCGCGCGATTCGTCTGGTAAATCCACTCCTTGCGCGGGCTTATTTTTCGGGCAGCCGCGTGGTTTGACGAGCCACGATCTGCCAGCCGTGCGGTCCCGGACCCTTCAGCAAGACCCACAGGATGTTGAGGTGGTTGTCATGCATCGCGCCCGGCGTGCCGTTTCGAAGCTCGTTAACGCCTCGCACCAGCGCGACATTGCCGTAAATCCTGATAGTGGAGTCGTGAAACGTCATCGACTCGGTGACGGCTGGACCCGCGGCCGCTTTCAACACTTCAGCCTTGGATTGAAGCATCGCCGAAGAATGGCTATAGGTCAGATCGGGATGGTAGATCTTGTCGAGCGTCGCGACATCTTTCTTAATCGTCGCTTGCGCCATGTCTTCCAGAGTGGCCATAACGGCCTTTTCGTCCCTGCTGTCGTTGTTGGTCGCTGGAAGAGCGACTGCCGGCAAAAGCATTCCACAGAGAACCGCTACTATCCAGTTTTTCATGACCTATATCTTATAGGAAGCCTTACTGAGTGTCTACCCTCTCAGAGATTTAACGCAACTTCGTTAGCTTCTCAACGACACTTTCAGCGTTTCCACGAGGTACTTCTTGTGGGAGTCCATGTCCTGTTCCACCGTTCCCTCGCCGGGCCGCGGCGCGTCGAAGTCCAGCGTTACCCACCCGGCGTACTCGCGCTCGCGTAGCACACGGAAAAAGGCGGGAAAATCGACGCCGCCGGTTCCGAGACGCTTATAGAGATTCACCCGATTGTGTTCCTCTTCGCTGGGGGCCGGCCCTTTCCATCCGTTGCCGGCGCTGTACTTCGGTTCGCAGTCTTTGAGGTGCACGGCTGCGATTCGGGAATAGTAATCGCGAAGGCATTTTACGGGATCTATGCCGCCTAAGCTCGCATGGCCGGTATCGAGTACCAGATAGACATACTTGGGATCGGTAAGATCCATCATCTTCTTCAACTCCGGCTCGCGCTCCACCAACGTCCAGCAGTGCGGATGGAAGCCGAGCTTGATGCCCGCGTCCATGGTGCGCTTGCCGGCCTCATTCAGAGTTCGAGCGAGAGCCTTCGCGTTTTCGTCGGTGAGATTCTCCGCGCCATTACCCACGCGCCGGCTGAGGTTGATCTTGAGGTGCTTGCAGCCGAAATAAGAAATGTAGCGCGCTCTAGCGGCATTGTTCTCGATGGTCTCCGGAATCCTGGCGGGGTCCAGATATTGGCCGCCACTCCCCACAGTCGCGAGAGCCAGACCTGACGCATCGAGCACATTCTTGAATTCCTCCGGCGGCTTGTCAAGATACTTAGCGATGTCTTCCTGGAATGGCTCAAGTCCCTGATACCCGTATCGCGCCGTCATCTTGATTCCTGCTTCCGGATGCGGCGGTGTATGCCTGAATTCGTGTCCGCTCATGGCAAAGCGCATCTTGTCACCCGGGGCAGCTTGGACGTCAACGGCAGCGGCCGCGGCGCCGGCGCTCGTGATTAAAAATTCGCGGCGATTCAGCATGCTGAGACCCTCCTCTGGGTTACTGCCAGCATATCAGTCCCGCAAATACCAGGGGATGTTGATCACAATGACCCGCTGATCGCCTTTGAATAAAAGCAGCGCCTTCAGGACGGCCGAGCGGTTGTTGTGCAGAAGATTGTAATACCACCGGTTCTCCACCAATTCGGGAATCAACACAGCAACATGCCGATCGGGATTAGCTTGCTCCAGATCAAGTACGTAGTCCAGTATCGGCCTCACCACGAAGCGAAAGGGTGATTCCAGCATTACAAGTTCGGGCACCGGCAATTTCGCTTCCCACGCGGGTTTTTCCACTTGCTCTCGCCAGCGGTGGCGTATTTCCTCTTCATGCTCTCCGCAATCCACGTGCACCAACCTGATCTCTGGCGAAAGAGTCCAGGCGAACCGTAACGCCTTTTGTGCGATGACGCTCCACCGCTCGATCGGTATCACCACCAACGGAGGGCTCAGATTTTTGACATATACCGGTGTGTCGCTCCGAGTCTCCTCTTCCACTCGATCGTAGTGGCGCTTGATCCCCCACATCATCAACATCATCCCGGGAATCAGAAGCACGGTGATCCACGCGCCCTCTGTAAATTTCGCGATCATTACCACGACCACCGTGATGCCCGTTGCGACGGCCCCCAGGCCATTCACTAGCATGCTTCTGCCTGCGCCTGCTCCGCCCACACGTTTCCAATGCACCACCATTCCCGCCTGGGACAGAGTAAACGCCAGAAACGCGCCCACGGCGTACAGCGGAATCAACCGGTCCGTCACTCCGCCGAACAAGATGAGAAGCGCCCCGGCCAACCCGGCCAGCATGTAGACGCCTTGGGCGAACACCAGGCGCCGGCCGCGCAAGGTCATCCCATGCGGCAAGAATCCATTCTGCGCGATGGCTCTTGACAATCGCGGAAAATCCGCGAACGCGGTATTCGCGGAGAGCGCGAGGACAAACAGAATCGATCCGATACTCACCCAGTAAAAGATACCCTTTCCGGCGACGGTTCCAATCAATTGAGAGAGCACACTCTCATAGCCTGCTTGTCCGGGCGCAGTGGCCGCAATCCCATAGGCTTTGACCAGAAATGCGATGCCCCCAAGCATCACGATCAGAATCGCGATGACGATCGTAAGCGTCAATCGTGCGTATTTGTCGCTCGGCTCGCGAAAGGCCATGACGCCGTTGCTGACAGCTTCCACACCCGTCATGGCCGTACAACCGCTTGCAAAAGCGCGTAACAGTAGCCACGCGCCCACGACTTCCGTCGCGCCTGCCAGCTTGGGTGTCTGGATCACGGGCATCGGATGGCCGCCGGACAGCAGGGTCTTCGCGACGCCGAGAGCAATTACCCCCAGCAGGCAGACGATGAATAAATACGTCGGAACCGCGAAAATCCCGCCCGTCTCTCGCACCCCTCTGAGATTGATCACGGTTACCAGGATCAGAATGCCGAGGCAAAGCAGCAGGGTGTACCGTTCCAGCGACGGAATCGCCGAGATGAGCGCGCCAACGCCGGCCGAAATCCCGACTGCCGCAGTTAGAACGTAGTCGACCATCAGCGAGGCGGCGGCCAGCAGGCCTGGCCAAACTCCGAGATTGTCACTCGCGACAGTATACGAGCCTCCGCCTTGGGGGTACGCAGAGATGGTCTGCCGGTACGAAAAATACACTACGCAGAGGAGAATAATTATGCTGACGCTGATGGGAACGATGTAGGAGACGCCCATCATTCCAAGCGGTATCAGGAGCGTGAGCGCGGCCTCGGGACCGTACGCGGCCGAGCTCAATGCATCCAGTCCGAAGATCGGAATCCCTTTTGCTGGACCGATCCTTTCAGCCTTTTCCTCTTCGGTGGCCAGCGGGCGTCCGAGCAGCAGATCAGTGAGCTTCATTGGACCATTTTCCTATTAAGCGCCCGGTGGGTTCGGATGGAGTGCTGCAGCAGGTCAGGGAGGCGGGAGCTGGGGCGTGTCCCCATTAGAACGTGATGGCGCAGCGGCGCAGGTGCGACTGATTGAGGCGAGCGAGGCCGGCGGCTCCCAATATGAATATCGGTACCCACGCGGCCATCAGCGCCTTCGTCGCCCTCAACTTGCGCACCTCTCCAATGAGAGACTTTTTCCAGGCAATTCCGTTTCTTCGGCGATGCCTTAGATATACCCGGCCAGCGGTATCATATGGCCGGAGACATCAGGCGCGGCATTTTCAGATGGCGATGACAGGTCTGCAGATTGTCGATATCGGGCAACTGAGCGCACGCGAGCTCGATCCGCTGCTTCTGGAAGAGACGGCCGATTGGAACCGCGAACTGGACTGGGACTTTTCCAAGTCCGCTGACCTGGTGCGCAAGTTCGCCGAGGCGCGAGTGTTTAGCGGCGCAGCGCTGCTGGATGGCGGCGAAGTCGCGGGCTATGGCTACACCGGTCTCGAAGACCACACAGGCCTGATCGCCGACGTATATGTGCGGCCGCGTTGGCGCAGTGGAAATGCCGAAGCGTTGCTATTCGGCGTGCTGCTCGATGCGCTGATCGGAGCACCGGGCGTGCGCCGCATCGAAAGCCAATTAATGCTGTTAGAAGCAGCTTCGGCCAAGGGTCTCGCGCGTGAGCTGCGCTTGTTCGAACGCCTTCTGATGAAGCTGGATGCCAACGCCCCGCTGCCGCCGGGCCGACCGTCGACCACGCGGAGATTCCGGATTGAGCCATGGAGCGATCACCACCTCGATGAGGCGGCCACAGTCATTCCGCTTGCTTACAGCGGGCATGTCGATTCTCAGATTAACGATCACTACCGCACCGTCGCCGGAGCAAGCAGCTATCTGCACAACATGGTGCAGTTCCCAGGGTCCGCCGCCTTCTCGCAGGCTGCCTCGTATATCGCATTCCATCAGAGCACTGGATTGGCGGCGGGGATATCGCTCTCGAGTTTCGTCGCGGATGACGTCGGGCACATTGCAGAGATATGTGTCGCGCCGGATGCCCGAGGCACGGGGCTCGGTTACGAACTGCTGCGCCAATCGATCGCTACGTTGCTTGGCTCGGGGGCCAAACGCATCAGTCTTACTGTGACCGGCGCTAACAAAGAAGCCGTCAGCCTGTACACGCGATGCGGCTTCCGGGAGGCGCGCCGGTTTCATGCCTATGTGTGGGAACGGTGTTGATAGAAATACGACATCAGATGCGCGCATTCACCAGATGCGCGAGTCCAGCCGACACCCGCAGGCCGTCCGCCCGGCCGGCGAAGTACCGCTCATCGATATCGACGGGTCCAAGATCCTCGATCTCGTGGAATCCGGCGGCTCTGAGCATCCGGTTCAGAGCGCGAGGGTCGAGGAATAATCGAAAAGGCTCGCCCGCTCTCGCAACCCTGCTGGCGAGTGCATCCATAGCCATCTGCTCCACGGCATCCAGTGACGATCGCTCGACCGCGTAGTCGAACACGACGCCACTGCCCGCGCGGAGCGATCCGATAAAGCCGAGCGTTGCCATGGCAGCTTCGGCGGTCAAATAGGGCGTGACGCCGAGCCATGAGAAGAAGCTGATTTCGCCGGCCTGGAATCCTGAACTCTCTAACGCGGAATCAAGTGATTGCTCTTCGAAGTCGGTGGGGACGAACGTCAACGACGATGGAATCGCGATTCCGGCGTCATCCAGCTGTTTTCGTTTCCACGCCTGGGTAGCAGGATGGTCCACTTCGAACACGCGCAATCGGGGATGTGTATTGCGATACGCGTAGGTGTCCAGCCCCGCGCCCAAAACCACGTATTGCGTTGCGCCGCGTGCGATCGCAGCGGCCAGCTCGTCTTCCGCATATCGGCTGCAGGCGGCCATGAAAGCGCGGATATGTCGAGATCCGCCTGTCTCACGGTCCTGTCCGGATTTGAGCCTCGCCGCCGGCTCTTCTCCCAGGATCGCCATTGCGAGCGGATCTTCAAACACGCGCGGGTCATCGAATAATTGATGGGCGGCACGGCGCATGGCGACACGCTGCGCGGTTAGACTCGGCGCTTCTCCGGTCATCTTTTTTCACCTGAGCTAGATTCCTCAGCTACCATGCTGGGCTGACCGCAGCGGCTGAACATTCCTTGACGGAACTTTTCGCGCTCCTCGGGAGTCATGTGCTCCCAGCGCGCGCTCATCCGGCGTCTCCAGTGACCGCCGTAGCCTGGCCTGCCGCGAAATCCTCCAAACAGGATCTTGCTCAAGATCAGAATGCCGAGCGCTTGCCAAAAGTTGATCGTGTGTAGTCCTAACACCGCCGGCGCCAGCCAGTTCCAGAGAGCCATCACCAAGAAACCGAAGACTGTGACGGCCACGATCGCAATCAGCCCGATTTTCAGCCCTCTTTTCACCCATCGTGATTTCATATTCTAGTCCTCATGCACTCGTAAACTCTTCGTAGATGGCTTCCAGGCGGCGGCGCAGATGAAGAATCGCATAATGCTTACGCGAAAGAAGTGTGTTGATGCTCAGCCCGGTCTCTTCGGCCAGCTGCTTGAAGCTTCGATCATCCAACTCATGCGCGATAAACACATCACGCTGTTCTTCCGGAAGTTCCTCTAATGCCGTATCGAGCTCGTCAAGAAGCACGCTCCGCGCGTACAGCGCCTCCGGTCCCGCATCCGGCGACGGAAGCAGGTCTTCGAGCCTCAACGCGCCCTCTTCACTTGCGTTGAGTGGAACCTCGGCTGCGGGCCGTATTTTGCGGAAGCGGTCGATGATGCGATTACGCGCCACGCGATACAGCCACGCGCCAACCTGCTCGATAGGCTTCATCAGCCTATACGCTTCGGTCAATTCGTAGAAGACGTCTTGCAGGATGTCTTCCGCATCTCCCTCGTCGTCCACACGCTTCCGTATGAAATGGAGCAGACGCCGGCGCTCCTGCTGAATCACCTCCGAAATGTGACGATTTTGCTCGGTGTGCTGCTCAACGGTTTCGGATGTGAGCCTCAGCACGTCCTCCATCTACCATCTAAGACGTATGAGTTGGCCGAATATTGTGGAAAGAAAGAAACAAATTTATCGTGCTTGAGCAGCCGGAACATAGACCCTGCCGGCGGACACCAGCTCGGCATTCGGCACTTCCGTCGTAAGTCGGACAGCTTGGAAGCCGGCCTTGTTTCCCGGCTTGACCAGGAATGTCACCAGATATTGATGAGCCAGGTGCTCGGCCACTTCCGTAAGATAAGGCGCGAACGAGACTGGTGATTCGAACCCGAGCATATAGGCCTCTCCGCCGGTTTCCTCAGTCATCTGTGCGAGATGATTCTGTCCCCAATTCAGCCGGTAAAGACTATGACCCGAGTGACCAGCGGCTGGAGTATAAATCTTGTACACGATAATCCCAGCGCGCTGGGCATTTTCAATGGAGGCATCCAGGTAGGGATTAGCTATCGCGCCTCCCAGCGGATCAATGCCGCTCGTTATCAAAAGCACTTCGTGGCGTGCCGGGCTAGCCGGCCACTGCTTGATCAGATCGCTCAGCGCTAGAAATGGGCTCGGCATCACTCCTGGAGAACCGACTGGCAGGCGCAGAGCCTTAGCTGCCTGCGCGCGATCGGTGGTCAGGTTTTGCACGATGTTGACCGTGGCATTTCGCATGTAGCCGATCCCGATAGACGTTGTCGCCGGTTGAGATTCGATGAACTGGCGCAAATCGTTCAACTGCGAGCCAAGACTGGAACTGGACGCGTCGTCTATTAAAATGAACAGCTCCAGCCCGGCCCGTTCGCCCTGAAGAGCAACCAAATTCGTAACTCGAAGGCGCTGGCTCTTCTGAAACACCATCACGTCTCCTTGGCTCAAGACCGGAACTTCCTTACCATGGCGCGCCTCTACCGTCACGATCATTTGAACCGGTGCGGTGGGACCCGTGCCCTTGTCTTGAGCTATCAGGAACGCGCTGGGCACCGCGAAGAGCGCCGCAATAATGGGAGATAAGCGCATAGATTTGTACCTCTTCAAAAGTAGACATGCCGGAACCAAGCGATAAACTGAATAGTTCATGCGCCCGGTCCTGCTTCACTATCACATCCTGAAAAACGGCGGCTCGAGCATCATTGAGACCTTGGCGCGCAGTTTTTGGGAAACGTTTGCGGCCTTCGATCATCCGGACCTTGACGCCGAAATCACACCTCGCGATCTGTTGTCGTTTCTCGAAAGCAATCCCCGCATGCAGGCTTTTTCAAGTCACCAGATCTTTTACCCGGTCCCACGGGCGCCGGGGTACCTCTTCTTCGATATCTGTTTTCTCCGCGATCCGATTGATCGAATCCGGTCGATCTATGACTATTTTCGCGCGAAACCGGTGGAGGGTGAAACCATGAGCGGGCTCGCCTATCGGCGCACGCTCGGTGAATTCACGCGCCGGCTGGTGGAGGAGATGCCCTGGACCGTTAACGACGTGCAGGTCAACCTGCTGGCCAGCGGCTTGGTGCACGATCAGCCTCGCGGCACTGAAGACCTGGCGGTCGCGACGGCGAGAATGCTCGAAACGTCCTTCCTGGGCGTGGTCGATTGCTTTGATAAGAGCTTGGTTGCCGGCCAGTGCGGCTTAAGCGTGTTGTTTCCGGCTTTGAATTGTGTCCACGCGCCGGTCAACGCTTCGGCCCCGCCCGGCACTACGCTCGCGCAACGAACGGAGCAATTTAGGAAAGCCTGTGATGACGACGTGTATACGGAGTTGCTGCGTTTGAATGCCATGGACTTCGAGCTTCTCCGCCGCGCGCGGGCCGAGGTTCGTCGCCGCTTCGATCTGGTCCCCGGTCGGGAAGAGCGGCTGCGCGGGCTGCAGGAAGGCGTTTCCATTCTTCAGGCCCGGCGCGAAAACGAAAATGGATCAAATCCAGCTTCGGTGGCAGTGCCCCCAACAGTGACATCAACGAAGCGCCAAGCGCGACCGACGACCACGCCGATCACCACAGCACCGAACGTCTTCACCAGGCTAACGCGCTGGCTGGTGTTCGTGACGAATCTTCGGATGATGTGGCCGGGAAGCGCATTCCGGCGTTTATTCGACGCGAATTACTATCGCGAATCTTATCCTGACGTGGCCGCTTCCGGCATGAATCCGTTCTGGCACTTCGTCCTAAGAGGCGCGTTTGAAGGCCGCAACCCGCATCCGTTGTTCGACACGAATTTCTATCTGAGTCAATGCCCGCGACCTCCGGCTATCAATGCATTGTCCGATTATCTGGAGCGCGGCGACGCAGTAGGCCGCCGTCCGCATCCGCTATTCGATCCGGAATATTACACGCGCCGCTATCCCGACGTTCGCCAGGCGCGCATGAATTCGCTGCTTCATTACGTTCTGCACGGCGCCGCCGAACGACGAAAACCCGCCCCCCTGTTTCAGCCCGATTATTACCTGACCGCTTGCGCCGCCGCGCGAAATGGAGGAAATCCCCTGGTGCATTTTGTAGAGAGCGAACCGGCCGAATGTTTCAATCCGCATCCCTTGTTTGACTGCAAATCCTATCTGCGAGCGCATCCGGAAACGAGCGGGAATCCTCTCGCGCATTATCTGACACGTCCCATTGATTCCCACAGCTCCTGCGAAACCAGTCCGGGCACGTTCGATACCGCCCGCTTCACGATCCAGGAAGTGGAGGTCATGATCGTTTTTCCCGATTCCGGATTTGACGCCTGCCCGGAACCGGCGCAACATCGGACCTACACGGCGCTTCAGGCGTGCGCCGCGCGCGACGGTTTTTCGGGCGAAATCGCCCTGGTGTGGCAGGACGCGTCCGGCGGAAAAAAGTTCCTCTGCGCGCCGCCGCAGCAACCTTTTTTCGAATGCCTGCGGTACGATCAGCTCGCCGCGCAAATCAACGGCAACCTGGTAGTTGAATGACGCCGGGCAGGTCCCCACCCGCCGATATGAGCGTGCGCCGCGGTACCCAGGCCGGAGGACGCACGCTGATGGAGCAGCCGCTCTACTGCACGGCCACCGTGATGTTTTGACTACTGTTGGTGTTGTTGCCGACGGTCAGAACCAACGGCTGTGCGCCGGAACCGACGCCGGCTGGGATGACGGCGTTGACCTGGAGCACGCCCGAGACGAGTGTGGGCGCTTCGCCGGCGTACTCGATCTGGGCCGTCTGGCCTCCAATGGTCACTGTAACGGGCGTAGCCACTGGCTTAGAGAACGGCGGAGCTGCCGGCGTAACAGAGCCCGTCAGCACTGGTGGCACGAGCTGACCTTCGCCGGTAGCGAAGATCTGTATGACGCTACCCTTGGCGGCAGGATTGTTCGCACCGTTGACGCTGTAGTCTTGGTTGAGAATGGCGCCTTGACCGCTGCCTCCTTGGCTGAGCGAGAAAATACCGGGCTCCGTAGCCGCCACGTTGGTTTGCAACGTAGCGGACGTCAAACCGCCGAACTGCACGTCGACGGGGACGGTTGTTTGGCCTGCGATCTCGTACGGCACGATGGCATTGATCTGGGTCGCCGATACATATAGCAGCGGAGCGGATACGTTGTTAAACATCACCGTGACGCCGCCCAGAGTGGTCGGGACCGTCCCCGCTGAGGTCAGAGCGAACGTCTGGGGTGTCGATGGGCCAGCGTTAGTGCCGAAGATGCTTATGATCTCGCCGGGGGCGATTGGTCCGGGCTGAAGCGTGGCCGCATTTACGATCGCGGTGATAGCCGGCGGCGGCGCCGCGCCGACAGTAAGCGTGACATTGACGACCGCCTGACTCGTCACGCCTGGCGAAGTTATCGTGACGGTACCGGTGTAAGTACCCTGCGGCAGCGTAGCCAGGATGGTCGAATTCACCCCCAGTGTTAGCGCTGCCGGCGCAGTTCCACTAGCGGGCGTCACCGTAATGAAGTTGCCGCGATTCGCAATGCTGGCGCTGGGCGTAAAGGTTGCATTGAACGTGACGCTGCCCGTGCTGCTCAACTGGACAACCTGTGGCGCCGGAAGCGTTGTCGATCCGGAAGCGTAGGTGAACGTCACCGAAGTGGGCGCAACCGAAATGGTGGGCGGCGGACCGACGCTGAGTGTCACCGGAATGTAGAGCGGACTGTTGCCGGCCCCAGGCACAAAAACAGTCACCACGCCCTGGAAAGCCCCCTGTGGAAGCTGAGAGCCGTTGGCGTTTATTGTGACGACGTTACCTGACACCGAGGCGGAGAGCCAGCCCGACCCGTTGAGCATTGTGGTCTGCACCCCAATTGTGGTCCCGGCTGGTACGCCCGAGATCTGCACAGTTTGGGCCGTCGGCTGCGTGCCGCCCACCGCCTGCGTAAAGGCGACGCTAGCCGGGTTCGCGGTAGCTGTCGACGAGGCCACTACCAGGGTCACCGGAATGGTTTGCGCCGGAACATTGGTCGCGGTACTAGAGACAGTGATGGATCCGGTGTAGGTTCCGGGTCCGAGATTTGTCGGATTAATAGTGACCTGCAGAGAGTTCGGCGTGTTCCCGCTATTGGGCGTAACGCTGAGCCAGGTCAATCCAACCGGGTTGGTTGTTGCAACGGCGGTGAACGGGAGCTGGTTATTCGGATCGGTGCTGGTGACAGAAACCGTCAGACTGGTGGCCGCCGCTCCAACCAAATCCGTTACGTTGATGGAAGGCTTCCCCACGTTCAGAAGAGCCGTGTTGCTGACGTTCAGGGTCACGGGAATCACCAGCGGCGGCGTGCTCGATCCGGGAACGGACAAAGTCACATTTCCGCTGCAGACCTCCGGCGTAAGACCGGTCGTGTTGACCGAGACGACTACCTGATTCAGGACCTGCGGCGGCGGCGAGAACGTGCTCCCGCTAGACAGGGCGGCGGATAGGAAGCCGGCGCAACTGGAGGCGTTCACCGCGACCGAGTAGGTGAGCGGCGCGCCAGTGCTGCTGATTGTAATAGCTTGCGGTGACGGCACCGTTTGTCCGATTTGATAATTGAAATTCAGCGACGGAACATTCGCCGTCAGAATGGGATTGCTGTTGACGATCAAGGTGACCGGGAACGTTTGCGGGGAGTTGCCCGCGCCGCTGGCTGTCACGCTTACAGTTTCGGTATAGATCCCCGGACCGAGGTTCGCCAGGGCCTGCTGGTTCAGCGACAGCGACAGAGGCTGCGGTGTGGTGCCGGATGTGGGAGTTACCTGTAAGAAGGCCGGCGATCCGGAAGCACCCGAGACGCTAGCTGTGAAATTCACACCTGCCGTAGTACTCGTGATCTGCACGTTTTGCGCGGCCGGAACAGTGCTGCTGCCGATCTGATAGGTAAAGGTTGGCCCGGTGGTGGGAACCTGTAGCAAAGGATTGGTGCTTACCAGCAGATTTACTTGAACGGTCACGCTCGGATTCGAGGCGCCGGGCGCGGAGATAGTGATTGTGCCGGTACAATTTCCAGCGCTTAGGCTGGACGTATTCACCTGAACACTAAGCGTGCTCGGAGTGGCTCCGGATTGCGGTGAAAGCACCAGCCAGTTGTTGCCGCAAGTGCTGGTCGTGGCTGAAGCCGTGAAGCTGACATTTGCGCCGGTGGTGCTGGTGACGGACAGCGTCTGAGCGAGCGGCTGGCTGGTTCCGATCTGGTAACCGAACGAAAGCTGGGTGGGGCTCACGTTGATGCCTGGCGTACCGGCAATCGTAACCTGCACGGGCAGGCTGACACCGTTTGATCCGGGGGCATTGATGGCAATGGCCGCCGCGAAGCTGCCTGCTTGAAGCCCAGCTGGATTTACGGTCACCATAAGCGTGTTAGGCAGGGGGCCCGAGGTGGGTGTCACAGTAAGCCAATTTCCACCGTTACTCGTGACCGGCGACGCTGTAAATGAGGTGATGCTGGAACTGCTGCTCGATACCTGGACACTCTGCGTCACAGGCACCGTACTGTTGGCCGCGAAGTTAAAACTCAGCGAGTTCGGGTTGGTGGAAATTGGACTGATACCACCTGTAGAACTGGGATTGAACACGACCGGGATCGAGATGAATCCGCCCGCGGACGTAATGTTGAGAAATCCCACGTCGGTGGCCGTCGGGGCTGCCGAGCCGATCGCCACGGATAGCGTGGCCGGCGTGACGCCGCTGGTGGGGCTGACCTGCAACCAGTTTGTGTCGGAGAAAGCCGATACCGTGAAGTTCACCGGTGCGCCCGTAGATGTAAGTTGCAGCGCTTGTGAGGGGGCCGACGCGCCGTTGAAGAGAAACTGTGGCGGATAGGCCGTCAGTGAGTTATTTTGTGCGCGCGCCGTGTCGATCGAACACATCAGGGCCGGCAGCAGAACCGCGAGGCGTAACAAGGACGTTTGTGTCGTTTTCACGATATTCTCCAAAAAAGTACAAAGCTGTGGTTAGGAAGAGGACGCGGCAACAGGAGACTTAGGCAAGAATCCTGCCACGGAATATAGACCACCTTCTTTAGTGTTGGGTTTCATCGATCTATCTCTTTTTTTTCTTAGAGACCGTGCGGAAACATGTTAGATACCTGAAAGACCTCCCTAACCTTTGTTGGTACTCAATTGGTTACTCGTACTGGTAATTGGTCCAGTGTAGTTGTCCCCCCGAGACATGACGATTTCCCCTTTTTTCGCTTTCCGGCAGCATTTTGTTTTGCGCCCATCGAATCTTGGCCGGCCTTCTCTGAAAAGTTGCTTGAGTTTGGCCGATAAGACGCTATATGAATCAAGGCCCTCATGGGTCGCGGGCTGGACGAGGCGATCTTGGTATTCAGGCGCACTGCCAGCGAGTTGCCGCGTGGTCCTCGGAACTGGCTGGCGCGCTCGGACTGTCGCCTTCCGAACGGAGCCTGGTTGAGCATGCGGCGCTCTGCCATCACTTTTCTCAGATCGCATTCGACGAAACCACCCGGCGTGGCCTGCTTCAAGATTTGAAGATCGAAGAAACGGTGGGGCAGCCGGGGCTGCCCGAAGAAGTTGGACAGCTCCTACAGGCTTTCTGGGGCTATGACGCGGTGTCCGATGGCTCGATTGCAAAGCTGGCCGCGGTGCTGGAGATGTGCGACGACTTCGATCAGTTCTTCGAAGCCGAGCCGCTGGCGGAATTGGACACGGCCGATCAAGCCGTCAATACCTCGGTAGAAACGCTGTTCTCTTATTTACAAGTGACCAGCCGGGCCGATGTCAGCCGGGTAATCGATCACCTTCCCGTATTTCCCCGGGCGGCGCGGGAAGTTGTGACGTGTGTTTCAAGCCGGGACTTAAGTGTTCGCGAACTGGAGAAAGCGGCTGCGCTCGATCCGGTGATGTCGGGGCTTTTGATCCGGACCGCCAACTCCAGTTTCTATAACCCCAGGACTCCCATCGCCAGCATCCGGCATGCCATTTCCTACATTGGACTGGAGGCCACTCGAAAAGTTCTGCTGGCCGCCACATTCCGCTCGAACTTCGCGTCCATGCGGATGCATCAGCTCTGGAATCATTCTCTGGATGTCGCCGAGACGGCGGAACGCCTGGCCATGCGTTCGGGGATGCAGCTCGATCCTTCCGAGGCGTTTCTGGCCGGCTTGGTCCACGATGTGGGACGGCTGGCGTTCTCCATCATGCCGGCGGCATTTCTCGAACGCTTTTATCGGCTAACAGACCGGGGATGTCCCGCCGTGGAAGTCGAGATTTGTCTGTCCGGTCTGTGCCACGGCGAAGTGGGCGCGCAAACTCTAACGCAATGGAAGTTTCCCGGCGCGCTCGTGGAGGCGGTCCGCTGGCATCACCGCCCGGAACGCTCTTCTTCCACGATTGCCTCTTTGCTCTATCTGGCCGAAGTCGTCAGCGAATCGGAAGAGGATCTTCCATCCGCCATCCGCATGCGAACAGCCTGCCGCCTAACCGGTATCGACCCGGAGGCGCTGGCGGACGTGAATCGCGAACAGGGCTATCTGGAAACCCTGCGCTTCGCCGCCTAAGGCAACTCAGCTCAGCTTACTCATACCGGAGTGAGATCGCAGGATCTACCCGCGTCGCTCTCCGTGCCGGAGCGAAACACGCCAATGCGGCCGCGGCGCCCAACACCACGACGACGCCCACGAGCACGAGTGGATCGGCCGGCCGGATTTCGAATAGCATCGCCTTTAGTAGTCGGCCCAGCGCAAGAGCCACCCCAATACCGATCACCAGGCCGGCCGCAACCGGTCGCATACCCTGACCAAGCACCATGCGATTGACCTGCGCCGGCCGGGCGCCCAAGGCCATGCGGATGGCAATCTCGTTGCTGCGCCGATTCACCGAGTATGAAATGACGCCATAAATGCCAACCAGGGCTAGTGAGAGGGCAGCTAGCGCGAAGGCCGCCAGCAGCGTGGTCTGGAAGCGGCGTTCGGAGACTGACTCGGAAATGATGCGCTGCATGGTTTTCATTTCAGGCACCGGAAGTTCCGAATCTACCGACCAGATGGCCTTGCGCACCGCGCTGGCCGCGGCCCTCGGTTCCTGAGCAGTCCGGATGGCTAGAGACGTTCCAGACTCGAGTCGCTCCCAGTAAGGCATGTAGACCATCAAAGGCGGAGGATCGCCCTTCATGCCGGTGCGCGTGTCCCCCACCACTCCTATTACTTCAGCCATGGGATCTTTTTCGTCACCCCCACGCATATGCTTTCCGACCGCATTGGCCCCGGGCCAGATTCGCGCAGCCGTGCTGGCCGATATAACGACGACCGGCCGGTTCCGGTCCGAGGGTTGAAAAGCACGGCCAGATCGAATGGGAATCTCCAGCGCGGCGAAGTAATCGGAGCTGATGAAGCGATAGTTCGCAACCGGCCGCTGGAACATGGGCCGGTGGTCGTCATCCCTTGTGATCATGTCGACCCAAGTGTCGCCTTCGAGAGGCATGGTGGAGGTGATCCCGGCCGCCTGGACGCCAGGCAAGTGCTGGAGGACCGGAAGAAGGCGATCGAAAAACGCAGCGCGCTGCAGGGTGTCGCTGTACTTAGTGGCCGGAAGATTCAGGCTAGCGGTCAGCACATTGTGAGCCTGGAAGCCTTGATCGACGGCGAGAAGGCGGACCAGGCTTCCGATGAGCAGGCCGGCCACTACCAACAGTGCGGCGCTCAGCGCCACCTCAGTGGTGACCAATATTTCTGACACCCGCAGGCCTCGCCGAGTTTGTGTCGCAGTGCGCCCGCCTCCGCGCAACGCATCCTGTGGCTCAGAGCGTGCCGCGCGCCACGCGGGAATCAGTCCGAAAAGCAAGCCGGCCACCACCGACACCGCGAATGCGAAGAGCAGAGCGCGGAAGTCGAGATGGACTTCGTCAAGGCGCGGCAGATCCACCGGTGCGCTTGCCACCAGAGCTCGCACTGCACCATAGGCCAGCATTAACCCCAGCGCGCCACCCGCCAGGGCGATCACCAGGCTCTCGGTCAAAACCTGGCGGATCATTCTCCAAGAACCTGCACCCAGTGCCGCGCGGACCGCCATCTCACGCGACCGGGAGGTCGAGCGGGCCAGCATCAGGTTACCCAGGTTCACGCAGATGATTAACAGCACCATCGCAATCGAAGCGAGCAGTACCAGCAAGCCTTGCCGCGATCCGGCCACAATCTCCTCTTGCAGCGGCGTGACTAGGGCGCGCAGATCGATCCCCGGCATCGGCGTTTCGTGGATCAGCGCCGCCTGCACCGCATTCAAATCCGCGAGCGCTTGTTGGGGCGACGCGCCATCGCGCAGACGGCCGATCGCGCCGAAATTGTACCCCCCCCGTCGCATCTAGCTTGCTGCGGTCGATCGCAAAGGGCGTGAAGATTTCCGGAGGAGTTGCTCGCTCGCCCAAATCACCCATCCATTTCGTTTGCGGAAAACGGAACCCGGCGCCGAGCACGCCCACGACAGTGTGCGGCGTTCCACTTAGCAAGATGGTCTTATTGAGAATCGCCGCATCGCCATGAAAGCGGCGCTGCCAGAGGCCATAAGTCAGGATGACTTCATGATCGTTGTTGGGACGATCTTCTTCCGTAGTGAAATTTCGGCCGAGCAGCGGTTGCACGCCCAACAGCGGAAGTAGATTCCACGAGATGCGTTTCACGGAGAGCCGCATCGGAGGCCCTTCGTTGCCGGTTAAATTCATGGCGCCCTCCCGGAGGATGGCCAGATCGGCAAAAGACTGGCAGCGAGCCTGCCATTCAAAAAAGTGCTTCGCATTCACCGGAAGGCTCGGGTATCGCTGGCTGAGCTGGGGGATCACTTCGTGGATGGCGACGAGTTGCTGGGGCCGCTGATAGGGTAGCGGGCGAAACAGCACCGCGTCGGCCACCGAGAAGACGGCCGTGGTCGCGGCCAGCCCGAGAGCCAGGATTCCAATGGCCGCCGCCGCAAAACCGGGACTTCGGCGCAACCCTCGAAGAGCCTGGCGCAGATCCGCCAACGGCGTTTCCATGTTGTCGACTACGCAGCCGCCGTGACAGAAGTTCCCGGTCCGAACAGCCAAGCCATTTTCGCCAGGTCCCGTTTTTTGGCACACTGGTATTAAACCGACGATGTCGACTCCGAGGAGCCCCTAGAGAAGTGTGGATCGTTAATATCGCCCTGAAGCGGCCCTATACGTTCATCGTATTGGCGCTGTTGATCCTGCTGATCAGCCCGCTGGTGATCATGCGCACGCCGACCGATATCTTTCCCAACGTGAATATCCCGGTGATTGGCGCCCTGTGGAATTACACGGGTCTGAGCGCCGAGGAGATGGAAGAACGGATCGGGGCACAGTACGAGCGCTGGCTGACAACCGTGGTCACCGACATGGAGCACATCGAATCGCAAACGGTGAACGGTCGCAGCATCACCAAGGTGTTCTTCCATCCGGGGGCGAAAGTCGACATGGCGATGGCGCAGATGACGGCGGCTGCAGTCTCCAGCGTCCGGCAGATGCCGCCGGGAACGACGCCGCCCTACATGATCGTTTACAGCGCCTCCAGCGTTCCCATCCTGCAACTGGCGCTTTCCGGAGAGGGCTTGTCGGAGCAGCAACTGTTCGATTACGCCGCCAATGGAATCCGCACCCAGCTCTCGACAGTAGAAGGCGCGGCGATTCCCTGGCCGTATGGCGGAAAGCAGCGGCAAGTGATGATCGATCTGCAGCCGACGCTGCTCCAGGCCAAAGGTCTTTCGCCGGCCGACGTCGTCAACGCGGTGAGCGCGGAGAATCTGGTTCTGCCTTCGGGCACCTCGAAGATCGGCCAATTCGAGTACGATATCGGGCTCAACGGAAGTCCCAGGACAGTTGCGGAGCTCAACGACCTGCCGGTGAAGGCGGACCACAACACCACCATCTATGTCCACGATGTGGGCAATGTTCGGGATGGATTTTCGCCGCAGACCAACATCGTCCGGCGCGACGGGCAGCGTAGCGCCCTGCTTACGATCATGAAAATCGGAACAGCTTCTACGCTCGACATCGTCAGCCAAGTCCGGGCCATGCTGCCGCAAATCGCGGCGACCCTGCCGCCATCGCTGAAGATGGAGCCGATTTCGGATCAGTCGCTGTTCGTGCGCGCGGCCGTCAACGGCGTGGTTCGAGAGGCGATCATCGCGGCCTGCCTCACGGCGGTGATGATCCTGCTGTTTCTGGGAAGCTGGCGCAGCACGCTCATCATCGCGGTTTCGATTCCGCTTTCCATCCTCACTTCCATCTGCGTGCTGAGCGCTCTAGGTGAAACGATCAACATTATGACCCTGGGCGGGCTCGCGCTGGCGGTCGGAATCCTGGTGGACGATGCCACGGTGACTATCGAAAATATCGACCGCAATTTCGATCAGGGTAAGGATCTGCACACCGGCATTTTAGATGGCGCGGCACAGATCGCCCTTCCGGCCCTGGTTTCGACGTTGTGCATCTGCATCGTGTTTCTGCCGATGTTCTTCCTCACCGGTGTGGCGCGCTTTTTATTTATTCCGCTGGCTGAGGCCGTCGTTTTCGCGATGCTGGCCTCTTACGTTCTTTCGCGCACGCTGGTGCCGACGCTGGCGATGTACCTGCTCAAGGCCGGTGTTCATCAACACACCGAGCCCGCGTCCTGGAATCTGGCGGGGAGGCTCCAACGAGGCTTCGAGCGCGCCTTTGAAGCATCGCGCGCAGCCTATCTCAGGGGATTGGAAGGTTGTATCCGGCGGCGAGCCGTTTTTCTTCCCGGATTCATGATTATCGGCTCGGCAGCTTTCCTGCTGCTTCCATGGCTCGGGCAGGATTTCTTTCCCAGCACCGACGCCGGCCAGTTCAATCTGCATTTTCGCGCCAAGACGGCTACGCGAATCGAGGAGACGGCACGGTTGGGCGATCTCATCGAGACTGCGATGCGGCGTACGATCCCGGCATCGGAGTTGTCCAGCATCATCGACAACATCGGGCTGCCATACAGCTCCATCAATATGGCCTATAGTACTTCGGCGCCGATCGGAACCATGGATGCCGACGTGTTGGTATCCCTAAAGCCAGGGCATCGTCCGACCGACGAATATGTTCACGAGCTGCGGCGGATCCTGCCGCGGGAGTTTCCGGGCGTTTCTTTCTACTTTCTCCCGGCCGACATCGTCAGCCAGATTCTCAACTTCGGTTTGCCGGCTCCGATCGACATTCAATTGTCCGGCCCGGATGTGGCAGCTAATCACGCCTTCGCGACAAATCTTCTGGGCCAGCTCCAGACCATACCTGGCGCGGTCGATCTGCGGGTTCACCAACTTTTCGATCAACCTCGCATCGAGCTCGCGGTGAATCGCACCAAGGCCATGGAGAGCGGCTTCACTCAGCTCGATGTCGCCAATAACCTGCTGGTGTCTTTGAGCGGAAGCTTTCAGACCACACCCTCGTTCTGGCTGGATCCGAAGACCGGTGTTACTTACAGTGTCGTGACGCAAACTCCGCAATATGCCGCGTCTTCTCTGGCGGATCTCGAAAATATTCCCATCAGCAGCGAAACCGGGCACCGGCCGGAAATCCTGAACGACGTGATGAGCACCAGCCGCGCCGCCGGGATGGCGCTGGTTTCTCATTACAACCTGCAGCGCTCGATCGATATCTTTGGATCGGTTCAGGACCGGGATCTGGGTGGCGTGGCGCAGGATATCAATCGGATCGTCGACCAGAGTCGCAAGCATCTGCCGCGCGGCTCGCAGTTGTTTGTTCGTGGCCAGATCGAGACCATGCGCACTTCATTTCAGGGACTACTGTCCGGGCTGGTTCTGGCAATCGTGCTGGTCTATTTGTTGATCGTTGTGAATTTCCAATCCTGGCTGGATCCGTTCATCATCCTCACGTCATTGCCCGCGGCGCTGGCCGGGATCATTGTTTTTCTATTCGTTTCACGCACCACGCTTAGCGTTCCCGCGCTGATGGGCGCGATTATGAGCGTCGGTGTGGCGACCGCCAACAGCATTCTGGTGATCAGCTTCGCCAAGGACGACCTGGCGCTGCATGGCGATCCGACTCGGGCGGCGCTGGAGGCTGGCTTCACGCGCTTCCGCCCGGTACTGATGACCGCCGGAGCCATGATCATCGGCATGGTTCCGATGGCCTTGGGTATGGGAGAAGGCGGCGAGCAGAATGCGCCACTGGGACGTGCCGTGATCGGAGGCTTGATATTTGCGACCGTCGCCACGCTATTTTTCGTGCCTGTTGTATTCAGCCTCTTGCACCGTCGCAGCCAGGAGAATAATGCTGGATAGTGCGCCCCGGATAGTGAACAAATGATACACGCGGAACCGACCGTTACACTGTACTCAACACCTCCGAAGCACTCCGGTGGTGCACGCGCGCTGAGAGCTTTGTTCTTGATCGCGCTATTTTTGCTGATCGCCGGCTTCGTCGTTTATCGCGGTATCCATACCCGCATTCAGACCGCGGCCGCGGTGAAAGACCAAACCCTGGCACTGGCTGTACCGACCGTGGCGGTGATCCATCCCCGACCCGGGGCCCTGCAGGACGAGGTTGTCCTGCCCGGCAACATCCAGGCGTTCATCGATTCCCCCATTTATGCGAGAGCCAGCGGTTATTTGAAGCGCTGGTATGCGGACATCGGCGCGCGAGTGAAGACCGGGCAGGTGCTGGCGGAAATCGATGCGCCCGAATTGGATCAGCAAGTGCGACAGGCGCGGGCTGACGTCCAGCAATCGCAGGCTGCGCTCGATCAGGCGCTCGCAAATTCGCAGCAAGGGAAGGCCAACGAAGAACTCGCTCGCGTGACTGCGGATCGCTGGCGCAACCTGGCCGGCAAAGGCGTCGTCTCCCGGCAGGAAAACGACCAGTACCAGATGCAGTACAAGGCCCAGGCCGCCAATGTCCAGTCGCTCGAAAAGGCGATTGCGGCGGCACGGAGCAATATTGCGTCCTCCGAAGCTAATCTCGGGCGTCTGGAAGAGATGCAGCGCTACACCACCGTGCGAGCGCCCTTTGACGGCGTTATCACGGCGCGCAATACCGACGTCGGTGCGCTGATCAACGCCGGCGCAGGCACGCCCACGCAAGAACTGTTCCACATCGCGTCCACCGCGAAGCTGCGAGTGTACGTGAACGTTCCGCAGATGTATTCACGCTCCGCCGTGCCTGGCTTGGCCGCGACTCTCACCCTGGCGGAGTTCCCGGGGCGGCGTTTTCACGGCACGCTGGTTCGGAACGCGGAGGCCATGGATGCCGGAACACGCACCTTGCTGACTGAAATAGATGTCGACAACGCCTCGGGCGAGCTGAAACCCGGCGCATACGCCGAAGTCCACTTGGCGATCCCTGCAGCGGCGCGGTCGCTGATTCTGCCGGTGAACGCGTTTCTGTTCCGCAGCGAGGGCTTGCGAGTAGGGGTGGTTCGAGAAGGCGGCAAGGTCGAGCTGGTTCCCGTTGTCATCGGCAAGGACTACGGCACTGAGCTCGAAGTTGTCTCAGGTGTTGATGCCAATGATCAGGTAATCCTCAATCCACCAGATTCGCTCACTTCAGGCGAGCTAGTGCACGTCGCGGCCGCCGATACACCCGAAAAACACTAACGCGTCACCGCCTGAAAATACTCCGGCAAATCTGGCTTCGTGTCCCGCAAGATTTCGACAATGGCCCGCCGATCGGCGAGCGATAGCCGGGCGTACTTCGGGTCTTTTTCATCACCCGACAGAATCAGCCACATCCGCTTGTAGATCGCTTCCTTCGCTTCCACCGGAAGGCCGTCGAAGGCTGCCGTGTAAATCATGTAGCTGCACGGATACCGCATCAGCCGACGTTCCAGATCGAAATCCCGCAAGGAACGGCCTTTATGATCGCGTGGACCTCGCGCGGCGAATTGTTCGGCGAATCCGGATGAACCTTGGATCTTGCCGCCGAGCGGCGCTTCGTCGATGAACAGAAGATAGTCCACCAGTTCTCTCGAATCGTCCGTGAGCAGGCGGCCCGTGAGATCGTGGTGATCGTACAAAGCAAAACGAATCTCCCAGCCCACGCGCGTTAGCAGATTGATCATCTGCACTTGGTGATCGAAGACCGTCAAGGCCACGATGTCGCTGTACTGAGACGGATAAGTGACAGGATCCAGATCCACCTGGATCGATCCCATGGGAGGGTTCCCACTGGGGGGCTCCGGCGTATCCGGACCGGTGACCATGGCATTACCCAGATGACGCATGGGAATTTGCTTGCCTGTGACGTACCAACCGCCCCAGCGTTCTTCAAATGGACTGCGATGATCGGAAGTGTAGTCGCCGAACTGGCGCATCTGCCGCCCATCGGCCGCCGGGAAAACGCTGCGTATCTGCATTCCCGGAACACCCAGAGTCGAATAGGATTCATGGCAGACCAGGCAATCGTCGTGGCGGACGAACGCGGGCCGCTCCGCGAGTTTCTGATCCAGCGTGTAGAAAATGGCGCCCTGCCGCGGATCATCCGCTATCACCTCGACAAACGGCTCGCGAGGCACCCACCCAATCGCAATCCGGTCATTGAAGAAAATCGTGCGGGGGTTGCTGGGGCTGATGAGATGCATTTCAAGGCTGGTCTTCGAGAACACCACCATCTGCGATTCGATCGGAATGTCCAGCGCATCCAGCACCGACCGCAAGTAGCCTTGCACGCCCTCGAACTTGAGCTGAACTTGCCCGTCTTGGATCTTGCGGTTCAGTTGAGCCACGGCGTCATTGGTTGGCCGCGTCGCGTATTCGATAGCAGGGTGGTCGGGCGAGGCCAGCGATGCGCCGCCTAATTCTGCGAGAACGGCGACAGCACCAGCGACGATTCCTGCGGCCAGCAAGGCAGTGCGGTGCATGCTTGAAAATTTGCTTTCTGCAGAGTATCTTATCCTTTCTAGAGGGTGCGATATGACAAAGCGCATTGTTCTGGCAGGTCTGTTGGGTGGAATCGCGATGTTCATCTGGATGTCGCTAGCCCATGTGGTGCTCCCGCTCGGTGAGATCGGAGTCCAGGAAATTGCCAACGAACCGCCGGTGTTGGGCGCCATGCACGCCGCGCTGGGCGAAAAATCAGGGCTTTTTGTTTTCCCGGCAACCGCTGCCGGCCCGAACGCGACCGGTCAGGAAAAGAACGCAGCCATGCAGCACTATGACGAGAAGCTGGCCGCCAACCCGTCCGGTCTCCTGGTCTACCATCCACCAGGCGAAACCGGAATGACCGCGCGGCGGCTCGTGACCGAATTCCTCACGGAACTTTTGGAAGCCCTTTTGGTGGTGTTCCTCTTAGCACAGACTCGCATAGAGAGCCTCGCTGGACGCCTCGCCTTCGTCACCATCGCCGGTGTTATGGCATCGCTCGGTACCAACGTCTCATATTGGAACTGGTACGGCTTCCCGACTAATTACACGGCCGTCTACATCCTCACCCAGATCGTGGGATTTGTCTGCGTCGGTGCAGTGGCAGGCGCCATAATGCGGAAGACCGCGCCCAAACGAGTTGCTGCCACTGCGTGACAATTGGCGTCGCCACCCGTCCCCTATAATGGTTTCTTATCCAACCTGGGAGGATTGCATGACACGATTTCTGTTTGTAATGACGTTAGCCGGCGCGGCGATGGCTTTTGGGGCCGACGCGCCCCAGGCCAGCATGGGCAAGGTCTTGGATGGCCAGATCCGTTCGGCCGAGCGCGAAATAGTTGGGCTCGCCGAGGCGATGCCCGCGGACAAGTACGCCTTCCGCCCGACCGCCGGCGAGTTCAAGAACGTCCGTACATTTTCTCAACAGATGACCCACATCGCTTCCATTCTCTACGGCATCTCCGCCGCCGCGCTGGGCGAAAAGAATCCGAGCGAACTTGGCCAGGATGAGAACGGACCGGCATCGATCGCCGACAAAGCTGCAGCGGTGAAATACCTGAAAGACGCCTTCGTATACGCACACAAGGCCGCATCGGCGGTGACTTCGGCCAACGCCATGGACATGATGCAATCGCCGTTTGGAAGCAGCAAGACTCCGCGGATCGATCTGGTGACCACTCTCATGTTTCACAGTTTCGATCATTACGGACAAGCGGTGGTGTACGCACGAATGAACGGGATCGTGCCGCCGGCCAGCCGAGGCCAATAGGCCGGGCGCCCGTGGCTAGCCGTTTGCATCACTATCAGATCCAGACCACCTGGACTGGCAACACCGGCTCGGGAACCGCCGGCTATCGTGCTTACAAACGCGATCACGAGATTTTCGTTGCGGGCAAGACAGCCCCGATTTTCGGATCGTCCGATGCCGCCTTCCGCGGAGATCCGGCGCGCTACACGCCGGAAGAGCTTCTGGTATCCACGCTCTCGACTTGCCACATGTTGTGGATGCTGCACCTTTGCGCGGACGCCGGCATCACTCTCACCGCTTATTCCGACCAAGCCTGCGGCGTGATGACCGAGGACCCCGATGGATCAGGGCGCTTCACCGAAGTTACACTGCATCCGGTGATGACGATTGCCGACAGCGGCCGGATCGAAGAGACTGCCGCGCTGCACGCCAAGGCGCACGAACTCTGTTTCATCGCGAATTCAGTCAACTTCCCTGTGCGCTGCCCATCGCCGGTAGTAACCGCTCAATGATGACGACCCGGATCGCCATGCCCGACGATGCCCCAGCCATAGCGCAAATCTACAACGAAGGCATCGAGGACCGTATGGCTACCTTCGAGACCCGGCTTCGCTCGGCAGACGACATCCGCCAATGGTTCGATGGCGTTCATCCCATTGTGGTAGCTTTGAACAACGGCGAAGTTGTCGCCTTCGCTGCCACGTCGCAATACCGGCCGCGAGAATGCTATGCCGGGATCGCTGAAACATCGGTCTACGTTGCCCGCGCGTATCGAAGGAAGGGCGCCGGCAGCATGGCGCTCCAAGCGTTGATCCAGGCCGCGCAACAGGCCGGGTTCTGGAAACTGCTTTCCCGTGTTTTTCCGGAGAACGTCGCCAGCCGTGGCCTGATCCGCGAGCTGGGATTTCGCGAGGTCGGCACCTACGAAAAGCATGGAAAGCTGGACGGCGAGTGGCGCGACGTCGTAATTGTGGAACGGCTCATCTGATAAGCTAGTCTGTCTGGACGACAGTGATCGCGTTTTTTTGGGATAATTAATAAGTGAGTGAGCGTAGCGCACTTACGGAGTTAGTCCGGCGAGGCCGGATGCGACAGGTGCGCCATCTCCTCTTCCACCAGGCCTCCTTCGCCGCGTCACTGGGACTCGGCGGCGCAATCCTGCTTCTGATCCTAGGCACGCAAATTCTCAATTGGTACTGGCCGGTCCTCCTGTTTGCGATCAGCCTGGCAGCCGGAGCTTATCGCGCTCGCAACAAGGTTCTCTCGCGATATCAAGTCGCGCAGTCGATCGACCAGCAGCTCGGGTTCCACGATTCCTTATCCACCGCCGTCTTCTTCAGCGAGCATTCGGACCGAGCGGTTTCGTCTCGCGAGTTCATCCAACATCAAAAAGAGGCCGCCGAAGATTTGGCGCGTTCCGCCGACGTCCAGCGCGGGCTGCCCTTCTTCGCTCCCCGAACGCTCTACGTCAACGCGGCGCTGGCCGCGATTGTTTGCTCGATGTTCGGCGTTCGATATGGAATCAACCATAGTCTCGATCTTCGGCCGTCGCTGGTACGCATCGGCTTCGATGGATTCCTCGGCCAGTCGCGCGATGTTGCCGATGCCAAGCGCGGCCGCGGGCATCGCCCCTTCGATCAGGACAAAGACAAGGGAACGGCGGCCGATCCTTGGGACGCGAAAGCCACCGACCCGAACGCCACTCCGGATGCCGCCCTGGATGCTGGCGATGAACCTCAGGTGAGCAATCCGGACGGGACGCCCGATGGCTCCGCGAAGAGCAAAGCCACGGGGACCGAGCAGCCGCCGCCGGGGGAAGATCCTCTCGACGCCTCGGACAAAGGGGAGAATTCACAAGCCGGAAGTGACTCCGGCGATACCAATTCGCCCGGGGGCAATTCGCAAAACGATAAAGAACAGACCGGCATGAAGAACTCCGGCCAGTCGGGCAGCGCCGGCGAAAACTCCAGCCTCAGCGAAAAGATGCGCGACGCCCTGGCCAATTTGCTGGCCAAGCTGAAGCCCAAACAGAACGACGGCAAGCAGGGCAGCTCGCAGTCGCAAAGCGGATCGCAATCCAGCCAGCAGAAGAGCCAGAGCACCGAATCGAATTCGTCGCAATCCCAGAGCAAGCAGCAGGCCGACGGCGATGCCAGCGCTCAGTCGCAAGGCGATCAGCAGTCGCAGAACGGCTCTGAGCAATCGGCGCAGGGTAAGAGCGAAGGCAAGAGTTCGGATAAGCCCAATTCCCCGGATGGCAAGAGTGGCATCGGCAAGCAGGACGGCGACAAGACCGCGCGCGAGGCGGCTGAACTTGCCGCGATGGGCAAGATCAGCGAGATTATCGGCAAGCGGGCGCAGAACGTGTCCGGCGAAGTTATGGTGGAAGTCGCCTCCGGCAAGCAGCAATTGAAGACCCAGTACTCGCAGCGCAATGCCGAGCACTCCGAAGCCGGAAGCGAGATCAATCGCGACGAGGTACCGCTGGCCTATCAGCAATACGTGCAGCAGTATTTCGAGGAGATTCGGAAGCTGCCGGCGGCGAAGGTCAAGGCCAAAGGTTCCGGCAACTAGGACTCCTCCCTGCGCGTCTTCCGAGCTCTGCTAGCAGGCTGAGCGATGCTTATGGGCGGTTGCTGGTCAGCGAAGTGCGACCAAACATGCTGCGAACGTACATGATTTGCGTCATAGCCGTGGTGCTAGGAAAGAGTTCCGTAAGAGCGGAGCAGGAGTTCCCGCAAGTTCGAGTCAGCACCACCCGCTTGGAGGGGGTATGGCTCAAGTCACCCATTGTAGCCGTCGGCGATGTCAGCAACATCACGAGCTATGGCCGCCAAACTGTTGACAGCCTTCCGGCTCCGACTATGGCAGATCTCCATGACTTGTACTGGTGCCAGGGCTACTTCAACGCCGTTGCAGTTGTGAAGGGCGAACTTAAGGAAAGACGCAGGCCGTACTTATGGGCATCGACCATCCCCGGATGCACGCTTGTTGACAACAACCCGAAGCTCGTATATCACAGGCTCAAAACAAAGTTTTGGTTCCTTCGCGAGGAAGGCGAGTTCCTAAGGCCGACGTTCGACTATGGAACATATGCTTTTGGAGGCGTTTTCACGCCCTGGTCCCAAGGACCACATCTACCCGCTCGCGACCGATTGGGCGTACTTTTGCTCACGCCCGCTGCCAACTCCGATTCGTTGGATGATTATGCTCGTTATCTGTTTGACGTCGGTGACATCGCGTGCGACCTGCTTGGCAAGCCGGAATGCATAAGACGAATCAGGAGCCTTGAAAGACTTGAGAACCCTGCGCTTCGAGAATCGGCCTGTGGCTTTCTCAAGGGCCAATTGGAAGCGGACTGCCGGTCAAAGTGAGTCGCTACTTCTTCTCCTGCGCCTGCGCCACCGTCATCGCCAAATAGTTAACCACTTTGGCTTCATCCCGCGCCACTTCATAATACGCCGCGCGCAACAGCTGATCCTTGCGATTAAGCAGCGTCTCACGGATGTTCTGCTGCACGCGCGGATCGGTCAGCTCGCGTTGTCCCGCTGGTTCCTTCGAAAAAACTTTGAACACGCGATAGCCTTCCGAAGTGCGGACGATAGGAGTCACCTGGCCGGGCGCGGCGGTTTGAATCGCCTTGCGGATATCGGGATTGGCCTTCTCCAGCGCCGATTCCGGGACGAAGCCCAGGTCGCCGCCATTGGGCGCGTAGGTGGAGTCTTCTGAAAAATTCTGGGCCACGACGCCGAAATCCTCGCCTTGTTTCAACCGCGCCAGTAGCATGTCCATCTTCTTGTGGGCCTGGTCCTCATTTTGCGCCTTGTCACCCTTGAGATTCCGGACGTTCGGATCGGGATTGGGCGTCACCAGTATCTGCGCGACGTGCACTTGCGGCTCGGGAAAATTGAAACTGCTTTTGTTGGAGTTGTAGAAATCGCTCACGTCGTGGTCGGAAATGGAAATATGGGACGTGATCTCCTTGTTGAAAAGCTTCTGAATGCTGAGATCGCGCTTGAGCTGCGCTTTGAAGTCATCCGCCGACATTTTTCGAGAGGTCAGTTGCTTTCGAAACTCCTCCTGCGTAAATGGCGCTTTCAGCTCCGTGAACTTCGACTCGACGTCCGCATCGGTCGCCATCAATCCCAGCTTTTCGGCGCGTTGCAGCATGATCTCGTTGTCCACTAGCGTACGCAAAACCTCCAGTTTCTGAATCATCATCTGATCGTCGCTGGGATGTTCGGGGGACGACATGAACTGCGTCTGATACTGTTTATCGAGGTCGGCGTAGGTAATGACGCGTCCGTTGACCGTCGCGGCCACGTTTTCAGGCACCGCGCGCTTGCATCCCGAGATCGAAAGGACAGTGATCGCGAGCAGGGCGGCGGCGAGAAGACGGAACATGTGGATGATACAACCATTCTAACGAATGCCGTTCGGCTTATCTAATGAAAACCATTTAACTTTGCCCGCGCTGCCTGTTACAATCACGTCCGTGGGAAGCACACGCCGGTTTTGGATCGCGAGGTGCGCGGTACTGCTTGGCTTGGCGGGCATCGCTAGCCGGTCAGCTCCAAGCGAACCCAACAACGACTTTCGTTTTTCAATCCTGGGAGATCGTACCGGCGACGCCGAGCCGCAGGTTTATGAGTCCGTCTGGCGAGACGTCGGCGTGCTGCATCCCGACTTTGTCATCAACATCGGCGATACGATTCAGGGGGGAAATGACGCCACTGCCGAAGCCGAGTGGCGGGCGCTCCGGCCGCTTTGGGATCGCTCTAAGCTCCCGCAATTCTTTACACCGGGAAATCACGATATTTGGTCGGCCATTTCGCGCAGGATTTACGAGAAAGAGACCGGACATCCCGCCTTCTACAGTTTTAATTACCAGGATGCTCACTTCACGGTGCTCGATAACAGCGAGACCGAGAATTTGAGCGGCCAACAGATGGAGTTTCTGGAGCGCGACCTCCAACAGAACAAAGCCCGCGATCCGAAGTTCGTGCTGTTCCACAAACCATTCTGGCTGATTCCGGTGATGTTCCAGAGCAGCCAGTTTCCGTTTCATCAACTCATCAAGAAATATGGTGTGCGATACGTTATCAGCGGGCATGGGCACCAGTACGTGCGCGCCGTACAAGATGGCATCGTCTATCTCGAAGCCGGAAGCTCGGGCGGTAAGCTCAAGGGCCAGGGCTTCGCGCAAGGCTGGTTCTTCGGCCAGATCTTCACGCGTGTTACAGGCGCGAAGGTCGAGATGACGGTGAAGGAAGTCGATGGGCCAATGGGAAAGGGCCGCACATTTCCTGTCGAGGACTTAGGCGCCCACCGCCCGTAAAAAGCACGCGTCAAAGTTTTCCTTCCGTTATCCACCCGTTATCGTTTTGTAAGACTGACTTGCTAAACATAGCTAGCGGCCCCTAGCCGCAAATCCTACAGTGGAGGTTTCATTCAATGTTGCAAGTCAGACACCGCGGCGCTATCAGCGCCTTTGCCCTCTTCAGTGCGTTATTCGGCTCCAGCGCGAGTGCTTCCGACATCAAAACGGTTTTCGTAATCGCGATGGAGAATCACAATTGGACCCAGCCGGCCAACGAGTTCATCGGCTCGATCCAACAGGTTTATCAGAACCCCAACGCTCCGTTCATCAACAGCCTCGTGAACGGAACGGCGTTTGCTGTAATCAATGGCTCGGTGGTCAACATCAGCAGTCAAGTCTCTTACGCTAGTGCATACCATAACGTTCTGGCCACTCCCAGCGGAAACAACCCTCACATTCATCCTTCGGAACCCAACTATCTCTGGGCGGAAGCCGGCACCAACTTTGGCGTGTTCAACGACAACGATCCCTATACCGGCGGCACAAACCAGAACACAACCCAGCACTTGAGCGGCTTGCTTCAGCAGGCAGGAATAGCCTGGGGTCGTATCAGGAAGACATCGACCTTACTCAGAATGGCAGCGGGCAGCTCACCAACGTCCCTCTGCCGGAGAATCTGTGGACCGTACCGCTAACCAGTTTCTCGGGTTTCTTTGCCCCTGGCTTCGTCAACGCTTACAACGGATCCAGCCAGTATAACTACGCCGCCAAACACAATCCCATGGTGTTCTTCACCGATACCAACGGCGGCAATAATGCGACTCCCTCCAATCCGCTGTCCACGCACTACGCACCGTTGCAGCAGTTGATGACCGATCTGGCCAACGACACGGTGGCCGACTACAACTGGATTACCCCCGACCAATACAACGATATGCACACCGCACTCAAAGGTGGCTACAAAGGGCTGACCGGTGATCCGGCCAATATCAAGCAGGGCGACGATTTCCTGAGCCAGATCGTTCCCGTCATCATGGCATCGAACGCCTACAAGAACCACGGCGTGATTATCCTTTGGTGGGACGAGTCCGAATCGGATGGCGTCGCGGGCGACAATGGTGACGACTTTAATCACACCATAGGCGAGATCATCATTTCTCCGCACGCTCACCGGAACGTGAATGGCCTTCCCTATGCGAGCCCGGTGAATTACACACATTCCTCCGACTTGCGCACGATGCAGGAAATCTTCCGCGTCGGACCATTTCTTGGCGATGCAGCCAACGCTACCGACCTGTCCGACTTGTTTGAGCCCGGCGCCGTCCCGCCCACTCCACCGACCGAGCACGGCTTTTCGACTGCGCGGGCGAAATAAATAGTAGCAGCATTTTGCGGGGGCATGTCTCGCCACTTGCCCTCGCTGGTTACTGCGTCGGCACCACCTTCGATTCCACCTGGAACTTCCGGTAATTGCTCCAAATCAATTCCTGCTGCATCGCGATCTTTTTCAGCAATCCCAGGCGGCCTGAGCCGCTCACCGACTCGCGCTTAGGCAGCCAGATTTCGTCGTTGACTCGAGTCTGCTCGAAAACCAGCTTGGCGCCCGGATTCAGCCGCGCGATAAACAGACCGTACGAGATCGTGTCGGTCGTCTCCGCTTCCAACCGGACCCACTGGTACTCGGCTTTGTCGATCCAAATCTTGCCTCGAATTTTCAGCAGCTGCTTCGCATCCCGGTGCTTGGGTTGATATCCGGGCTTGGGCGTAGCGGAGATCACCCACGCGGCATGACCGTCCACCTGTTGGTCACCTTCCAAATGGAAGTCGTATAGGTCGGTAACTTCCCGCAAGAAGTCGCGATCTTTTTGGCGCTTCTGTTCGTATTCAGTCAACCGGCGTTGTCTTTGCTCGGGCGTCTCGTTCTGCAGCTTGGACGCCAGCGTGTCGAGCTTAGCCTGCTCCTTGCGCTGCTCATCGGGTGCGAGCGGCTTGCCGTCGCGCTCCAGCACGCGCCGATGCGGCTGGCCGTAGAGAACCAGCGTCTCCCAGGTCTCTTTCTTTTCGGATTTCACCGCGCCCTTAGAATCCAGGTTGCGCTCCGTCTCATGCGCGATCCAGGTGTAGTCCTTCATGCGTAGCCAGTTCGCCTGGTCCAGTTCGACCGATTTGCGCACGATTTCGCGAGCATCTTGAGCGCACCGTGGCGCTGCCGGAATCACCGCCAGCGCGAGCGCGATAATTAGCCGCATATATTTACAACGATTGGGGAAGCTCTTTGGTTGCACAAATGCGGGAGTAACCTTTGCCATTCTGCCGCATCATAGTGAAAGGGATTCGGTATGCCACGAACATCCATTGTCTTTTTTGTTGCGCTTCTAGGGCCTGCGCTTGCTCAGAATACCCCGCCGGTCACAATCACATCCGCCGCCGACGCGAACGTTGGTGTTACTCCCGCATCGCTCGCCACCGCTAGCGGCATGAATCTCGCCATGCAGTCCGCCACAGCCGTTTCCACACCTTGGCCGACCACATTAGGCGGTGTCACGATCCAGGTTACCGATTCCGCCTCAGTGCCGCGTGCGGCCGGTCTTCTGTTTGTTTCTCCCACGCAAATCAATTTCGAGATCCCTGCCGGAACCGCGCAGGGGGCCGCCCTGGTGCTGATCAACAATGGCGTGTCCCAAACTTCGGCAACGGTGCAAATTCAACCAGTGGCTCCAGGTCTGTTCGCGATCAACAACCTGGGCGTCGCGGCCGCCACGGGTATCCGAATAGTCATTCCGACTAATTTTCAATCCGCAGTTACGGTGTTTCAGTGTGTCGATACGCCGGGTAGTTGCCGCCTGGTTCCGATCGATCCCGGCGTGGATGCTCCGGTCTATTTGTCGTTTTACGGTACCGGGATTAGCGGACGCTCCTCACTTTCCAATGTCTCCGTTACTATCGGAGGGATGAGTTTCCCGGCCACGTACGCCGGCCCGCAACCCCAGTTCCCAGGCGTCGATCAGGTTAACGTGCCGCTGTCATTGTCGCTGCGAGGGACCGGCGTCGTGAATGTTACCGTAACGGTCGATGGTGTGACCTCGAATCCGGTCAAGATCGACGTAATGTGATTGCCGGTTTCCGACCCGCTCGCGTTAGCAAGCGTTGTTCTAAACCTGCGACCATTCTTGTCCAACGCGTGTAGTCACCACTCGCTGGGGGCGGCTCCCAGCCGCCGCTACAAATCGCTCCACCGGCTCCAGGTAGGATTCGCGGCTGAGCCGGAAAGTCTGGTGATGCACCGGCAGCAGGAACTCCGCGCCACAATCCGCGCCCATGCGCCACGCCTGCTCCGGATTGCAGTGCACAGAAATCCAGGGATCGTAGGCGCCAATCGGCATGATAGCCAAGTCCACTGGCCGGGCGCCCCGCAACGCTCGGAATGAATCAGTCAAGGCGGTATCGCCGCCGAACACCACGCGATGCCGCCTGGTCTCGATCAAATACCCGTTAAATCCGCGCTGCGTGTCGGTGCGAAACCGCGCACCCCAGTGGTTGACGCGAATTCCCAAGATCGACAACGGGCCGACGCGCACCCGCTCCCCCCAGCCGACTTCCTGCACGCTCTTGTACCGCCGCACACGCAGCAGATCGCTGGTGTTGGGCGCCGTGACCACGCTAGTGCCCGCACGCTCGAAAGTCCGCAACGTGGGCCGATCCAAATGATCGAAGTGGGCGTGGGACAGCAGGATCAGATCGATGTGTGGAAGCTGCGGCCTCCCGAGCGCCGGCGCCACCAGCCGCTTGATGCCCACCGTCACCGGGCCCATCCGCACACCGCAGCGATCCCCGAGCACGGGATCGGTGAGGATCGTGAATCCGTCGATTTTGAGAAGTACCGTGCTGTGACCCAGCCAGGCCGCATGCAAGCCCTGATCCGGCCATCGTTTGGGATGCGGGAGAAAGGGCGCTGCCGCCACCGGGCGCTTGCGCTCCCTCCGATACTGGCGAAAGAATTCAGGCGCCGCGCCCCGCGCAAACCGTGCGGCTCCTGCTAATTGCACTAACCTTGCCGTACCAGCCAAGATGTCTTCCTTCCCCGTGCCCTCACGTAATCCGCCTCATGCGGGCGTTCAGTGATGAGAGTTTCTGCGGGATAAATCTACTAACTCCAGTATGACACTCATCAGACTTACTGTGCCTGGCCTGCTCGCCTGCCTGGTTCTGATCGCGGGCGGCAATCCTCTCATGGCAAGCGGTAACAGCGGCGGCACTCAAGCCCAGTATGTCGGCGGGACAATTTCGGAAATTCCGGCCGGCTGTGGGGGCAGGGTTCAGGCCGTGGATGACGAGTATTTCGTCTTTTCTTCCAAGAGCGCCCGCTGGCGTGTCCCTTACGGCAAGATTAACCTCCTCGAATATGGCCAGAAAGTGGATCGGCGCTACATCGCGGCAGTTCTGATCTCTCCGCTGTTCTTGCTGGCCAAGAAGCGGCAGCACTTCCTGACCGTGGGTTATTCCGACGACGAGAATCGCCAGCAAGCCATGGTGTTCAAGGTCAGCAAAAGTGACATTCGCACTGTGCTGGTGATCCTGGAGGCGCGCACCGGCCGCAAAGTGGAATTCCAGGATGATGACGCGCGTAAGGGCGGCAAGGGGTAAACGATGCCGCTACTTCTTTGTACTCTGTTGCTCTTCGCGCCCTTCGACGATCCGGTTGCTGACGACCCGACGCCCGAGGAGGAATCGGCCGCCCAATTGGCGAAAGTCCGCCGCATCTACATCGATGTCCTGACGGGCGGCGATGAAGCCCTCACGATCCGCGACCTGCTCATGACCAGTCTGCATAGCTCTAAGCAGTTCATCATTACCGAAGATGAAGACAAGGCCGACGCAACCTTGAAGGGATCGGGCGACGATCAAGTCTTCACCGATACCTTCCAGTCTTCCGACGGCGTCAACGCGCACAGCCAGATGGGCTCGGGCAGCAGCGCCGGGACCCGCAACTACGCCAGCAGCAGCAGCAATCGGAACATGGCCATGACGATCGGGGAAAACGAAAGCCGGCGCACCGAAGAGCGCAAGCACGAGGCGATTGCCACCGTTCGCCTGGTCAAAGATGGCGACATAATTTGGTCCGCTACCGCGGAGAGCCTAGGCGGCAAGTTTATGGGCGCGAGCGCTGATGTAGCGGACAAGATAGCGAAGCGCCTGGTAGCGGATTATAAGGCCGCCAAAAAAGCGGCAGTGAAGTAGCAAGCGTGATATCTTCGTCCTTCAGGACGAATTATGAACTCTTCCGCCGTAGCACAGGCATTCTTGCCTGTATTGTTCTTATTACTGTCGGCCCAACAGCCGGCCGCCGCGCCTCTCTCCCGCCTGCAGGCCAACATCGAACACATCACCAAATCTATTAATGCCGACTGGGGCATCTACATCAAGTGCCTCGAAACCGGCGAAGAGCTCGCCATCGACGCCGATCGCCAGATGGACACCATGAGTGTCATCAAGATCCCGGTGATGGTGGAAGCCTTCCGCCAGATTGAGGCCGGCAAGTTTTCGCTCGAGGACAAAATCACGCTCAAGGAATCTGACAAGCGCCCCGGCACCGGAATTATTCGCTCGCTCGATCCCGGCGCGATTTTGACTATCAAGGACATGCTCACGCTGATGATCATCGTGAGCGACAACACGGCTACCGACCTGATGTACGCTAAAGTCGGCGGCCTCGAACCCGTCAATCAACTGGCGCAGTCCTACGGTTTGAAGAACACGCGCGCTGTCTTCAACGCGGATGCCTGGTTCAAGGCCATTGCCGCCGCGCCTTCTCGAGATCAGTTCCATCGCGAAGGGAAGACGCCGTTCGGGCTCTCCTCTGCGCGAGACATGGGCAAGCTGCTCGAAATGATCGAGCGCGGTCAGGCTGTGAACAAGAAATCGAGCGACCTGATGCTCCAGATGCTGCGCGGCCAGGTCTATAGCTCTCGCTTGCCGAAATACCTTACCGGCACGGGTTTCCGCGTCCCACACAAGACCGGCGACTTCCTACCTTACATCGCCAACGACGTCGGTATTCTCGAAAGTCCCAGCCGCAACGTCGTGATCTCGGTTTTTACCGCGCATCACTACGGAACTGGCGCGTATTTAGAGGACGCCATCGCTCGAATCGCTGAGCAGGTGGCGGACTATTTCGCCTATCGCTGAGCATAGCGATCCGCATCTACCTCGCAACCGGCCGTTCGATTTTGTAGTCCGCCATCGCCGCCTGGTAGGCAAACCACGCCATCACTTCGGCCGCTTGGCGAATCTCGTTGACGTTCACGCGATCCACGGTGTCCATGTTGGTGTGGTGCGTGCGAATGTCGTAGTTCACATAATCCTGGATTGGATTGAAACCGGGTACGCCGGCTTCGATGAAGCTTAAATGATCGGTTGCGCCGACGGGCTCGATGACATTCCGCCGCGCGCCGGCGCTCTTCAGCGGCTCCAGCCAGGCATCGAACAGCGGCCTGACAGTCCCCTGATTCTGCAAGAACCAGCCGTAAATCGGTCCGGTGCCGTTGTCGATGTTGAAGTAGACATCGAATTTATCGCGAGCCCCGGCGTTGGCATCGCCCGCCAGATGTTGCGCCACCCAGGCGCGCGATCCCAGCAGGCCTTGCTCTTCCCCGCCCCACAGCGCAACGCGAATCGTGCGGCGCGGCCGCGCACCGATGGCCTTGAGTATCCGCATCGCCTCCATCACGGTGGTCGAGCCGTCGGCGTTGTCGGTGGCGCCCACGCCGGTGTGCCAGGAGTCGAGATGACCGCCGATCATGACCACTTCGCCGCGCAACGTGGGATCGACGCCGGGCAGCTCGGCGATCACATTGTACGCGTTGCCGCTGTCGGCGTCATAGAACTTCGACTGCACATTGACCCGCAGCTTCACCGGGATGTTGTGCTGCAACATGAGCGCGATCATGTTGTACTGCTCGGCGCTCAGCGTAACCGACGGCACGGCGCCGGGGCCGAAATCGCGGCCCGTTACGAAAACGGTACCGTGCTCGCCGCGGCTGGGTTTCAGAATCACGCCCGCGCCGGCCTCGCGAAGCGCTTGAGCCATCCGTTGCGCGGCGGTAGGCGCGCTCGGGCGCGCCTGGCCGATGCCGGTCGCATAGGCGGCAGATAAGGGCACGTATTCCGCATCGCTCGGCTGCGGCCGGTCTTTGCGGACAAAATTGGTCATGATGGGATCCGTCATGACGATGGCGCCCTTGAGTTGCATGCGCAACGCGTCGACTGCCGCGGGTGATTTGCCGCCCACGAATAGCGGCGCGGCAATAATCTCCCCGGCTGTGGATGCCGACCAGCCGTCGGCATAACCGATCAGCGGCAGGTAACGCGGCTCGATCATTTCGGCCGTGAGCTTTTCGAGCGTCCACCCCCGGCCGAAATGCCAGGGCTCCAAGCGCGCGTTGTCCAGGCCGTAAGACGCCAGCCGATCCCGCGCCCATTCGGCGGCACGCTTGTGGGCAGGCGATGCCGTAAGCCGCGGACCTATCGTCACAGTGAACATGTCGAACACCGGCTCGACTTGCGATCGCTCGAAGGCTTCGCTGTGAATCTTAGCAATCATGTCGCGATCGACAGGCGCTTGGGCGAGCACGACGGCCGCGCCTCCGAATCCAATGATCAACTCTAATAACGGATGCTTTTTCATCGCCGCGCCATTTTAACACGCGGAAGACCGGCTCTCCTCTATGGAAGGCTTACGGTAAAGTAGAGCCTATGCGGTATCTTCTTTTCCTCTTCGTTTGGACTATATCTGCAGTCGCCCAGCCGTCCATCGCCGGAATCTCGAACTCGTTCAGCGGCGCGGTGGCGCCATTGGATGCCAACAACAATCCAATCGGAAACAACAACATCGCCCAAGGCTCCTTCCTTTCAATTTACGGCGCGGCGTTGGGGCCTCAGAACGCTTCGCTGCCCTCCACTCTACCCCTCGGAACTAGCTTGCCAGATACGAACGGCACTTCGGTTACCATTTCGAGCGGAGGTCAGACCGTGAATGCCTTCCCTACATACATCCAAGCGGTCCAAGTGAATGCAATCCTGCCGTCGAACACGCCCATCGGGCCAGCCACTGTTACCGTCACCTACAATGGACAATCGAGCAAACCCACCCCGATCAACGTTGTGAAATCGCAACTTGGAATCCTCACACAGAACGGTCACGGCGACGGCCCGGCTCTGGCCTTGGTGTTCTCCAGTTCTCCGACTCCCTTCTACATGGGGCTGACGACGCCCGCACACCCTGGCGACACGCTGGTGATTGACGGCACGGGCCTGGGCGCAATCACGGGCGCCGACAACGTTGCTCCCGGCGCCGTTTCGGTTGGTTCCAACGTGACGGTCACCATCGGCGGAATCGCCGTCCCCGCGTCCTATGCTGGTCGCTTTCCACAGTTCCCTGGCGAGGATCAGATCAACTTCGTTGTTCCAGCGGACGTGCCTACCGGATGCTATGTGCCTGCCTCGGTGACCGCCAGTGGCCAAGTCAGCCAGGACATTGTGCTCTCCATTACGCCGGCCGGATCCTCGACCTGCGTGCATCCATTCGGATTGTCCCAGAGCGCTTTGGCTACGCTCGATAACGGAGGAACGCTCAATATCGGTCTGTTCCAGGTGCTGCGGGCATATGTGGCGCAGCTCGGCGGATCGGCGGAGGGAACCGGCGGACTTTTCGATAATGTGAACGCCAACGGCGTGTTCCAGATGTACAACCGTATTCTGGTCGCCTTCGGCGCAGTCTCGTATCCAGCACCTTTGAATTCCTGCGTCGTTATCGATCAGCAGATCACCGGCGGCGGGTTCGCGGTGCCCAATTTTACAGCAATAGGAGGCACGGAATTGGTCGCCGACCCATTGCTCTTGACGATGAGCGGGCAAGGAGTAAGCGCCAATGTTTTACGCCAGGATGCCGGCGGATATCTGGGGGTCTTTGTGCCAGCGATCCTGGGACCAGGGTCTTGGACCCTCTCGGGCAACGGAGGCGCAGACGTGGGCGCGTTCAACGCGAAGATCACGCTGCCCGATGATCTGATTTGGACCAACGGTGGTAACTTCATGACCCTCCCAGTTCCCCGGACCGCTCTCACAATCCTGTGGGCGGGCGGCAACCTTACAGCTAGCGCGGTGGTCACCGTATTCGGGAATTCCACGGTCGTGAACGTGAATGACCCATCGCAAAACCGTGCCAAGAGCTTCTATTGTGCAGCGCCTGCTTCCGACGGCAAGTTTGTAGTTCCGGCGAGCGTGATGCAGCAACTTCCGTCCAGTACGACGGCGGCCGGTGAGACCGCGTATGGCACGTTAGGAATCACGACCGGCGGACTTGGAACTTTTACCGCGCCGCTCACCAAGGGTACACTAGACGCCGGTGTAATCGCGTACGGGGAAGCTTATGTCCTCAGCGTTAAATTTGCTCAGTAAATCGGCGAATGGCAGTGGAGCCAGCTAGGCGTGTCGTAGTATGCTTAAAAATGGAAATCAAGTCCTGGGGAGGTTTCAGCATGCTCGCAAAGTCACGCGGGTACAGATTGTTAGCTTTATCTTTCTTGCTTTCGACGGGCGCTTCGTGGGCGCAAATCACCGCTATTGAAGGCGACGTCAAAGGCACCGACGGCCAGATGGTCAAGAACGCGACGATTCTCATCGAGCGCGAGGACATGAAGGGCACCTATAAAGGCGCTAAGACCGACAAGAAGGGCCATTACATCTACAATGGACTTCCGATCGGCAGATACACCGTGAGCATCTTCGTTGATAACCAGAAGAAGGACGAGATGCAGCACGTTCAGACCAAGCTGGGCGATCCCATTCCGGTTAACTTCGACCTGAAACAGTCTGCCGCGGCGCAGGCACCCGCCGATCCCGCTGCGGTGTCCAAAGAACAAGAGCGCGGGATGAGTAAGGAGCAGAAGGACGCGCTCGAGAAGAAGGCCAAGGAAAACGCCGCCGCCATGGCGAAGAATAAGGCCTTGAATGATTCCTTTAACGCCGGTAAGGAGGCGTTGACCGCGAAGAACTACGACGCGGCGGTGGATGCATTCAAAAAAGGCTCCGAGCTCGATCCCAACCAGCACGTGATTTGGGCCAATCTCGCCGATGCCTACGTTGCCATAGCTGCCACCAAGACAGGCGCGGACCAGCAGGCGGCCCTCGATCAAGCTTTGGAAGCCTACCAGAAAGCCATCGCCCTCAAACCGGATGAGGCCCCGTATCACAACAACTACGCGCTAGCGCTGGCCAAGGCCAAAAAGATAGAGGAGGCCAAGGCCGAGCTGACCAAGGCGGCGCAGCTCGATCCAACCCAGGCTGGAAAATACTTCTACAACCTGGGCGCGGTGCTGGTAAACACTGGCCAGACCGCGGCGTCCGAGGACTTTTTCAAGAAGGCGATCGAGGCCGATCCGAATTACGCCGATGCTCAGTTCCAATATGCGACCGCCCTGTCGGCCAAGCTGGCTACCGGCGCGGACGGTAAGGTGACGGCTCCTCCGGGCATGCAGGAAGCGCTCAACAAGTATCTCGAACTTCAGCCCAATGGACAGTTCGCCGACGCAGCCAAGGGTATGCTTCAGATGATCGGCGCCACCATCCAGACCGACTACAGCAACCCCAACGCCAAGAGGGGAGCCACCAAGAAGAAGTAGGCGGGCGCCGACATCTGGGATTGTTTTCCCATTGACGGCGCGGTAGATTCGTGTAACAGTTTCTACAAGCTCCTAAATGTCAGGGCCCATTAACCTGTTCTGGTACAGCTCGGTAGCAGTGCAGCTGCTGTTCTGCATCCACCTGGTTTGGACGCGCCTGGCTAAGAACTACCCTATTTTCACGCTTTATCTAGGTTGCTCGGTGGTGGGTTCCCTGGCGGCGATGTTCTTCATGAGGGGGGCCATGGGGGCCCGTCTTCCTCTCTCATACACCTACTTCTGGCTGTGGACCGAACCGGTCCTGCTGCTGCTTCAAATCGCCGTGGCGCTGGAGGTACACGCACGAATGTGGACGGAGCACTCGGCTCTGGTGCGTCCTGCCAAGCCGTTGTTGTTTTTTGCACTCATAATCGCCCTCGTCTCCGCGGCCATTCCTTTGAAAGCCGAACTTAGCCGCTTCAGCGCAATCCAGCTGCGGGCCATGATTCAGTTTGAATTCCTGGCCAAGCGTTATATCTCGACCGTGCTAGCGCTGTTTCTGGTCTTCTCGGCTGCACTATTTCTGATAGCCATTCGAAACGGATCCAGGAGCAGTATCTTCCGCCACGAAGGAATGCTGGCAGCTTACTTTGGAATTTACGCGATAGCTGTATTCTCAGTGGATATGGGATGGGCTATGCCCACTTTAGTCAACAATTACCTTGCTTCCGCGTTAACACTTTGCTTTGTAGTGTGGATGAGCATCTTTAAACCTCGCGAGGAACTGCTGGAGTCATAATTCTAGAAATCCCGGCAGAGACGACTGTCGCCTGCCGGGACTTGGACGCATCCTTCTCTACTTGGTATCGGGGCACTCCGGCGGACACGTTGGAAGAGGAAGATCCGTGCGCACTTGCGAGGACAACGGTGTGGCGCTCTGGACAACGATGATGCTGGCGGCGGCAAGCGCGAGCCAGAAAGATAGGGTGAGGTTCTTCATAAGTTTCTCCTTTGTCCGCGGGTCTGATCGCGCTTAAGAGCGCATGACCGCGAGTATGGAAACAGCATCTCACACTATCAAAAGGGAAAAAATACGGGTATAGCACTAAAGTTCCGGCGCCGACTACCTACGCTCCAGCATCTTAGCTGATTCCAAAACAAGCTCCAGCATTTATGTTTGTGCCAACATAATTCAAAAAGTTTAGTTTTCAAAAATATTGCTAGCAGCCCGTGGTAAAAACCTTCCAAAACATGTGACCTTGATTCTGTTTGAAGCGTCTTATCAGCATGGGCATGGGGCGCAAGAAGGATCGGGAGAAGCAGCAGGATTTGTGGGTGGCGTCGAGC
>Ga0185299_10000752_pt1 | contig 78064 bp, 67 predicted proteins | sample PaiPotPPA55metaG_FD_128002 | JGI IMG/M metagenome (GOLD analysis project Ga0185299, IMG submission 128002) | Iron sulfur acid spring bacterial and archeal communities from Banff, Canada, to study Microbial Dark Matter (Phase II) - Paint Pots PPA... ...
AAAAATGAACGAAGACGTCTTCGCCATTCTCACGCTGGATGAATCCGAATCCTTTTCCAGCGTTAAACCACTTCACTGTCCCTGTTTCTTTCATGCTTCTTTCTCTCTCCTCTTTCTAGCGATGTGAGTCTTGACGTCTCGATTGAGGGCAGTAAGGCGGGTCTTGTTCTCGGTCCCTTCGAACTGGTCCAACTGACGTACAGATGTCTCTACGCTGCACTTCAGCATATCACGTTCGCGGGCCGAAACAAGTGCTTTTTGTCGAGGTGAGTAACCGGGCGCCCGGGACGGCCCACGAAGGGCCGTCGCCAACTATCCGGCCGCTACCTTTTTTCCTTTGGGGGGTACAATCGCTTCTTTGGCGGCCTTGGCGACCCGAAACTTCACGACCTTCTTTGCGGGAATGTTGATGGTTTCCCCCGTCGCCGGATTTCGTCCGATGCGGGCTTTCCGGTCCACCCGAACCAGTTTGCCTATCCCCGGCAGCACGAAGGCGCCGGTTTTGCGTACCTCTTTGATCGCGGTGGCGGCCAAGCCATCGAGAAATTGTTTGGAGACTTTGCGGCTGACTTCGAGGTCGTCAGCCAGCAGCTTCACCAATTGCGTTTGAGTCAATGTATTGCTCCCTTCTTGAAAACAACAGAACGATAGTACACCGCGGTGGCGCGTATAGCAAGCGTCTTTGTTGATGTAACGAGGTGAAAACAACTCGCGTTATGATTATGGACGTGAAGGGAATCGGTCATCTCATTCGCCGCCTGTGCTGGCGCTTCTCCAAGGTGGCGCGAGAAGGATTCAGTGTGTTCGAAGATCGCGGGGCTTGGGAAGTTCTCCTCTGGCCGAGCTGATCTTGGTTCCAGTAAGAAAAATCTTCAAGGCTTCGGACAGTGAGGGCTGTCAGTGCGCAAAAAACGCTCGCTAACGCGCGCGGCTCCGTATCGTTAGTGAGCTACGTCCGCTGAGTTTGAATCGCCGCTAGCGCCAGGCGCTCCTCTTTGCCCGGATCGTTGACGGCCTTGCACTCGTTGTTGAAGATCATTGTGGCGCGCTGATCCCTATTGAAGGCCGGCCAATTCGGCAGACCTTTGTGATTCGGATTCCCAGTGCGCGCGAAGGCTACCCACGCCCGGCTCATCTTGTCCGAAAGCGCGTATCGATCCTGACCAGTGCCGGTCATTGGTTTACCGATGTCAACATTTTCGAACACAAATGGGATTTCGAGCGTGTGGAATGCCTTGAGTTTGCCGTCTCGAACCGGCGATCTCCAAGTGAAGTAATACATATAGACGGGCGCGTTGCCTTGCGCGGCCTGCGCCGCTTTGCGATCGGCCTCGGTCCGGACACCCGCGCGAAAACTGGTATCCGAGGCCAGGATCAGATACAGATCAATGTTGCTGATGCCCGGACGGCCTGTGCGGTAAACCTCGATCAGCTTGTCGGCCTGCGCGTCATCGCAGCGGGCAGCTTGCTTGGCGCGCGCGTGTAAATCGGTGTCATCGATGGGATCGAGCTGCTGCCTCGGCATGAACGTTACTTCGGTCTCTACCGAGCCAATTAGCAGCGGAACATGCGCCGATATTTCCGGCGCCGCCGGATCGAACGGATCGGTTGGTAGTGTTCGTCCGTCGACCACCGGAGCCAGGCGCAGCCCCTGATTACCGGCCGGTCCACCGCCCGCGTTTATCGATAAGACTCGATCCATCGGTAGGTTTTGCAGTTCATCAAGCTGATTGGCCTTCAACCCCAGTTTGGCCAGGATCATCTCTGCCGATTTCGTGGCGTCGCTGCGCGTCACGCCCTTGATCGCCGATGAGCTTTCCACGATGGCCCGATGGAACAGCCCCTTTGCTGACGGCATCGCCATCAGCGTGCTGACCTTGTCGCCTCCGCCCGACTGGCCGAAGATGGTAACGTTGCCTGGATCGCCGCCAAATGCCGCGATATTGTCGCGCACCCATTCGAGCGCCGCGACGATGTCGAGCATTCCGGCATTGCTCGCTTGCACATATTTCTCGCCGCCGATATCGACGAGATACAAGAATCCGAAAACATTTAGTCGGTGATTGACCGTGACGGTGACGACGTCGTGCTTGCGGGCCAGGTTCGCGCCGTCATAGATGGTGAAGCCGCCGGAGCCGGTGGAATATCCCCCGCCGTGCAGCCAGACCATCACTGGACGCTTGTGCCCGGCGCCGAGGGTGGGCGTCCAGACGTTCAATACCAGGCAGTCCTCGCCCATTGGGCCTTTGTCTTCCACTGCCGCGACCTCGGCAATCAGGCCGGACGGGGTCTGCGGGGCTTGGTGGCCCAATTCGAGAGTGTCGCGCACGCTGGTCCAAGGTTGCGGTTTTGACGGTGGCATGAACCTGGCCGCGCCCGTGGTCGAAGCGCCGTACGGAACTCCTTTGAAGGCGTTAATTTTGTCCTGGTAGGTCCCGCGGATCTTGCCCGCGGTCGTCCCTGCAACCGGTCCGGTGGAATCACTCCTGGCGGGAGCAGCAAAAGCTCTGGTTAACGGGCCGCTTAGCAGTGCACTGCCACCTGCCAGGAACGCCCGGCGGTCGATATTTGATTTCATGTTGACCTCCTTGCTGGCCTAGCGCTTATAGAAGGGAGGAACGTTGGCATCCACGTTCACCCAAACAGACTTTGGATAGGTATATTCCTGGATCGATTCCAGCCCCAGGTCCCGGCCGTATCCGGACTGCCCGACACCGCCAAAAGGCGAGTTGGGATTGACACGTTTATAGGTGTTGATCCAAACCATTCCGGATTGAATAGCCCCGGCCACTCGATGCGCGCGCTGCAAATCGCGGGTCCAGAGGCCGCCGCCCAAGCCGTACATGGTGGAGTTGGCGACTTGGATCACCTCCGCTTCGTCCTTGAAGCGCGTGATACTGACGAATGGTCCGAAAACTTCTTCCTGACAGACGCGATCGGTGGGCTGCGCCGTGACGACAGTCGGTTCGATATAGCAGCCGTCCTTTAGCGCAGCGTCGTGGGGCGCTTTGCCGCCGGTCAGGACAGAGCTTCCCTGCTCGCGGGCGATTTTGATGTAATTGATCACCCGCTCCCGATGGCCACGAGAGGTCAGCGGCCCCATTTCGGTTTGTGGATCGAGCGGATTGCCAACCCGAATGGACTTGGTCAGCGTCAGGAATCGGTCGACGAATTCGTCCGCGATCTTTTCTTGAAGCAAGAGGCGCGATCCGGCGATGCAGGCTTGTCCCTGGTTGTGGAAAATGGCGAACGCCGAGCCGTTAACCGCGGCCTCGATATGCGCATCATCGAAGACGATGTTCGCGCCCTTGCCGCCCAGCTCGAGCTGGACGCGCTTGAGATTTCCGGCCGAAGCCTGGACGATTTTCTTTCCGGTGACAGTCGAACCGGTAAATGCGATCTTGTCTACGCCCGGATGTTCCGCCAGGTATTGCCCGGCCACGTTTCCGTAACCCGGAACGATGTTTACCACACCCGGAGGAATGCCGACTTTGGCAATCAAGTGCGCGACTCTCAGCGTGGTGAGCGGCGTCAATTCCGCCGGCTTCAGAACTACCGTGTTCCCGGCCGCGAGCGCGGGGCCGAGCTTCCAGCCCGTGAACATCAGGGGGAAATTCCACGGCACGATCTGCCCGACGACGCCGACCGGCTCGCGCGTGATGTAGTTGAGAAAACCGGCCTCGACCGGCGCTACACGACCGTCGATCTTGTCGGCCATGCCGGCGTAGTAGCGGAAAGTTGCCGCTGTGCGGGGCGCATCCAGGCCGCGCGTGTCGCGAATGGGATGGCCCGTATCGAGCGTTTCCAGCTTTGCGAGGTACTCGGCGTCGGCTTCGATCGCGTCCGCCAGTTTCAGAAGCAAGCGACCGCGCTCGGCCGCCGACATGCGCTTCCAGGCGGGAAACGCCCGGCGTGCTGCGTCTACAGCCCGATCTACATCAGCATGCCGCGCTTCAGACACCTCGGCTAGAACGCTGTTGTCGTGCGGGTTTATGACTGGAATGCGGCCGCCTTCGGCGGAATCGACGAACTCGCCCGCGATGAACAGGCGAGTTTCGATGTCGAGTTTAGGGGGCGCTTCGACTGCTGCGCCCATGACTAGAACTCTACCGGATAAGGCTTGAGCTTACCGCTCGAATAAAGCTGTGGGAGCGTACCGTCATTGTTTTCCCAGACCAGCAGGATAGAGCGCTTCGGCGAGTACCCTTTGTGACGGATGTCGGCGGGCATGGCGGCGACGTCGCCCGCCTTCATCGTGACCTTCGCGCGCGGTCGGCCGGTCTTGCCGTCTTCCACGTCCCAAATAATCTCGTCACTGGCCTGGACAAACCACTCCACGCGATCGTTGCCGTGGAAAATCGGCAGAATGTACTCCTCAGTTGTGGGGCAGAGAAGACTGTCCTTTACCGCCGAAACGACCGAGGGATTCCAGGTGACGTCGGAACGAGCGACGTAGTTGAACAGATTAAAGGCGTGAACTTCGCCCTCGAATCCAGGCTCGGCGTGGACTTCGGGTTTATCGGTCGAAACATCCGTAAATTGCCGGTTCAATGGATAGCCGTTCTGATCGGTGCGATAACCTACGTCGCCCGGCAGCCCCACCATGCGCTTGGCAACCACGCGTTCGCGCTCCAGAGCCTTGCGGTTTTCGCCGCGCTTGGCGCCGAACGGTTTGCCGGTTTCTTCGGGCGAAGCAAATGGGTCGAAGCCTTCACTGGTCCAATTGTCGAGGATGTCCACGAAAACCTTCCGCAGATCCTTGGAATCGAACTTTTCGACGTAATGGCGATTCGCACTGACAAAAGCCTCGTTCATGAGTCCGGCGAACAGCTCGACCGTGCCGTAGTGATTAATGGTTCCGATCACCTGGTCGAAATTCACGGTGCCGTAGAAGAAGCCCCAAGCCACATCGCGCATCAACGCACGGAGGAAGGCATCGATGGGGATCATGTGAGTGCCGGTCGGGAAGGTGATGTGCGCGAAGTACTCGTCGCGCTCAAAACGAAACTTTCCGGCTGTGAAGGGCTTGTAGCCGAGCTCGGCGCCCTTTGCCGAAGCAGTTGTGACAGTGGTTGCTGTGCTCATATAATTTCCTTCAATCCTTTTAGGCCTTCGTCTGGCATATATCGCCCCAGCGTTCGACGGTGGCGTCACCCTTGATGCCCTGGATCAACAGCACGCCCGGCGCGGAACTCCGGAACTGGTAGGCCGCATTCTTGGGCAGCAACGCCATGTGGCCGCGCCGCGCTTTGATCCAGCCCATTTTCTTGCCCTTCGGTTCGCCGCTTAGCTTCACCGCGCCTTCCTTGGTCTCGGGCACCGGCGGCTGATCGGGCTTGATCAAGTGGACCTCCACCTCGCCGTCCATGATCAGCGCAGCCTCATCGTGCGAGGCGCTATACCAGGGAGACGACCCTTCAGCCCGCACGGCCTCGATCACATACTTGAGGTTCTGGGCGACTGCAATCCGCTCATATGGCTTCGATTTGGAGGCAACCTCAAAGACATTCGAGAACACATAGTGTTTCGGATTGTCCTTGGGGTCAATGATCGTAACCCCACCCTTTTCATAGGCTTTCAAAGAACCAAATGCCGTTTTCATCAATCTACTCCTATTTGCCGCACTGATAACTTTAGTTGACGACCACGCCCTCGGGCTTGCAGAAACTCCACTTCAATGAACAGGATCATGACTTTCAGGCCGCTTGGAGGGTGGTCGTACTCACGGCTTTTTTCGCCGGGTTCCAGTATCTCACAAGGCCATAAGTCCTGCTGGTACAAGGGCAAGCGCCGCTAAGATCCAGGCTCGCCCGGGAGCCAATCTTCGGCCCGCCGCTCCAGTGCGATCCGCACTAACTGGCTTCGGGTTCGCACGCCGGTCTTGTCAAATAATTGCTGCATCACAGCTTTCACGGAACCCTCGGAAATCTGTAACTGGGAGGCGATTTCTTTGTTGGTGAGTCCTTCGAACACTCTTTTGAGGACGGCGCGCTCGCGGGCGTTGAGAGCCTGAGCAGCTCGATGCTCGTCGGATCGTCCGGTTGCGCCGGCGATCACCGAACGCATGGCCTTCGGATCGAGCCAGGATTCCCCGGCGTTCACCTTGTGGATTGCTTCCACGAGCTGAGCCGGCGGACTGTGTTTCAGGAAGATCCCCGAAGAGCCGCCCTCCAGCGCGCGCAAGGTAGCCGCGTCGCTCATTCCGGCGGTTACCATAAGAATCCGGCCGCGAAATCCCCGTTTCTTCGACTCATCCAGGAACTGTAGCCCCTGCTCCTCGCCTAAGTCGAAATCGAGCAGCACAATGTCGGGGTGTTCGCGATCCAAAACGGGCAGCGCTTCGGTGGCGGATGCGCAGGTTCCGACAATCCGAAAGTCAGGCTCGGCTTGAAGCAACCGGCTGAGGCTGTCCCGGAACAGGCTGTGATCGTCTACCAACAGAATCCGGATCGGCTGTCCCATAGGCTTCTTTCATGCTCTCAGAGAGCACCGGCGAAAGCTCGACGATGAAACTGGATCCCTGGGGCTCGGGCTTGTAGCGCAGGTCTCCGCGAAATGAGCGCATCAACGCACGCGACAAATACAAACCCAGGCCGGTCGCCTTCGCCCCATGCTGGAACGGCCTGAACAACCGCTCGGGCTCGTCAACTCCGCAGCCAGTATCCCGGAACCGTATGACAACCCGTTGTTGCTCAACTCGGGCAGTGATGCCAAGCTCCCGGCGCGACTGGTTCAACAGCGCACGTTCGCTGTTCTTGGTCAGATTGAGGAAGACCTGCATCAGACTCTGCCGGTCGGCCCACACCGCCGGAATGCCCGGCTCGATGGACCATCCGAGCTCGATGTCCTTTTCGCGCAATGAGGGCTCGACCACGATTCGCAGCTCTTCGAGCAACGCTTGAAGGTCCACGCTGGTAGCTTGGTTGGCGGTCTGTCGCAGATCCATGGCGGCGATCTTTTCGAGCGCCAGAATAAGGGTGCCCAGCGCTTCAAAATCCTTATTCTGCGCCAGCGCTCCGCTTCGGGCCAGGTTCTCATGTACCACCGCGATCGCGCCGCAAACATTGCGGACTTCGTGTGAAACCGCGCCCACCAGGATGCGCGACGCGGCCAGAAGTTGATGCAGGCTGAACTCCTCGCGGGTGCGCAGGTCTTCGGAAGTATCGACGACCATGGCCGCCAGACGCGATCCGACACTAGTGCGATAGGTTGAAAACCAGATATCGGCCAGAAAAGCCTCGCCGTCCTGCCGCTGGCCACGGCACTGCATGACAGTACGGAAGGAGGGGTGGCTATCATCGGGCGCAGGGACATTGACAAGCGAAGGCAAATAATCGCGAATGGATTTCCCTGGAAGCGTCCCCGGAGGCAGCGCAACCAGGCGGTGAGCTGCGTCGTTGGCGAGCAGGACAACGCCGGATGAGTCGATGGTGAAGATCGCGGCGGGACTGGTTTCCACTAGAACCTGAAGCTGTTCCTCGGCTGCCCGCCGGGCCTCGCTTTCGTTCTGGATCAGATCGAGATGTTGCAGCGTGACTTGCCGGCTGCGCACGATCTCATACAGGAACAGTCCCATACCTGCGAACGCAGCAAAGATCAGAATGTCGCGCGGTATGCCTGCTTCGGGGCGCCATTGGAATGAATCGAAGAGCTCGGTAAGAAAGGTGCAGCAGGCCGCCACCGCGACGATTTGCCAGCGGTTTAAGACGCTGCCCACGAGCAGCATGGGGAATAAATACAGGAAGCCCAGGGGCAAGTCCTTCTCGACCCGCCAATCGACGAATGCGATCACGCCGATCATCAGAGCCGCTTTGAGTAAAACCGCGCCGCGGCTGCCTCGAAGAAGAAAAGACAACATGAGATGCACTCAGGACGCGCGCTTCCGGCGTCAGTCGTTTCACTTCATTCTAGACATGGGGCAGGCCATTCATGCAAGCGTAAGTTCCTCAATGGTCGAAAGATAGAGCGAAATGTCCAAAAGATAGTCAGAGATTGGCCGAAGGATAGTGGACGGCATGCGCCGCCAATCGCTACATTCTGAATTAGATCTGGATCTTTCTGAATTAGATATGGATCCACAGTCTGAAGGCTCCGTGTTTGCCCCTTCAGGCGCTGGCAAACCTGAGGCGTGCAAAACACCTCTGGAAATCATGTTCATTCATCACGATCACGTGGTCCGGCGTTTGTGCGTCGGTATTTTTGTGGGCGTTTGTCTCGAACACAGTGGTTTGGCGCAGCGCAGCCTCACCTGGCAGGAAGTTCGGGACAAATTTAAGGCCACCAATCCGACTTTGCGTGCGCTCGAGATTGGAATCGATGAGAACAAGGCACAGGAAATCACTGCATACCTTCGTCCCAATCCGGATTTCACCCTGGCGACGGATGGGACTCAAATCGCTCCGTATCAAGGAGTCTGGCGTCCGTTCGCCGGTACTCAGGTTTCAACCACCGGTAGCTACTTACATGAACGCCACCACAAACGCGAACTAAGGTTGGAAAGCGCGCAAAAGGGAACTGCAGTTGCTGAATTGCAGATGGAGGATCAGGAACGAACGCTGCTCTTCAATCTCCGAACTGCTTTTGTTCAGACGCTTCAGCAAAAAGCAGTTCTGGCGCTCGCTCGAGACAATCTTTCCTATTACGACCGGCTGCTGGGGATCAGTCGTGACCGCTTCAACGCCGGCGATATTTCCCACGTCGACTTGGATCGGCTGGAGTTGCAGCGCGTCCAGTATGAATCGGACGTGCAAACTGCGGACGTGAACCTCCGGACGGCAAAGATCCAGCTCCTGACGCTGCTGAACGACCGCACGCCAGTCGAGCAGTTCGATGTGACCGGGCCTTTCGATTTCAGCGAAGAGGTGATGCCGCTCGAAGAGTTCCGCAGAATCGCGCTCGAAAGCCGGCCGGATCTCAAGGCAGCGATTCAATCTATCGACAAGGCCGAGACCGACCATAAGCTGGCCGTGGCTAATGGCTCAACCGATCCGACGTTTAGCGCGTGGCTGACGCACAACCCTTCGTTCAATAATCCCTTCGACAACAACACGCTAGGCGCCAGCGTCAGTATTCCCCTGCGTATCTTCGATCGCAACCAAGGCGAGAAGTTGCGCACCCAGGAGGACATCACCCGCAACCAAAGGCTGCGGGATGCTAATGAGGCTCAGGTGTACAGCGACGTCGATTCCGCTTATGCCACGTTGAATAGCAATCTGAATCTCTTGCGGCCTTACAAGACCAGGTATCTCCAGCAAGCGGTCCGGATTCGGGAGACGATCTCTTTCGCCTATCAGAACGGCGGGGCGTCGTTACTGGACTTTTTGCAAGCACAGCAGGACTACAGAACTACGCAGTTGAACTATTTGAACCTGATTGGTTCTTATTTGACCGCCGCCGGTCAATTGAATCTTGCAGTGGGTCGCGAGGTGATCCAATGAAGCGGGCCATCATACTCTTCATACTATGCCTGCCGCTCGGCCTTTTCCTCTGCGGTTGCGGCGCCGACGTGAAAGCGGATCCAAAGGCCGAAACGCCGCCGCCCGCCGTGGTCGAGCACGAATCGGACGCCAACGTGTTCAAAGTCGACCGGCCCGAGCAATTCCCACTGGCGACGGCGGCCCAGTATGACGCAGCGCCGCAGTTGAATGTGACTGGGTCCATCAGCGCCGACATCTCGCGCAACATCCCGGTGATTTCGCTCGCGGCAGGACGGATCGTCGAGATTGATGCCAGGCTGGGAGATACCGTTACCAAAGGCCAGCTTCTGCTGAAAGTGCAGAGCCAGGACATTGCGCAGGCATTCTCCGATTACCGGCAGGCGGTAGCCGACGAGACGCTGGCCAAGGCGCAACTTAACCGATCTAAGACCCTCTACGAGAAGGGCGCCATCGCACAGAAAGACCTGGAGGTTGCGGAAGACACCGATGTCAAGGCCCAGGTCACTGTTGAAACAGCTACGGAGCACCTGCGAGTGTTGGGGGCGGATATAAATCATCCGACTTCGATTATCGAGATTCACGCGCCTGTTTCGGGCGTCATCACCGACCAGCAAGTCACCAGCGCCGCCGGCACGCAGGGTCTGGCATCGCCGAACCCCTTCACGATTTCCGATACGTCGCACGTATGGATCATCTGCGACGTCTATGAAAACGATCTAGCTTTTGTGCGCGTGGGCGAGTATGCAGACATTCATCTCAACGCTTACCCCAAAATGGCTCTCAAAGGACGGATCCAAAACATCCTGCCTACGCTCGACCCCAGCATCCGCACTGCGAAAGTCCGGCTGGAAGTGGATAATCCGGGCATGTTGCGCTTCGGCATGTTTGTGACCGCGACATTCCACGGTTTGCAAAAGGAGATCCATGCCATGGTTCCCGCCACCGCGATTCTGCACCTGCATGACCGCGACTGGGCTTACGCGCCCATGGAAGGCGGAAGGTTCCGCCGGCTGGAAGTGGTCGGCGGCGCCATGTTGCCGGATAACATGCAAGAAGTCACGTCGGGTCTCAGTCCCGGTCAGCAGGTTGTCAGAAACGCCCTGGTTCTCCAAGCCTCCGTGGAGCAGTAATGATTCGCCGGGTAGTCGACTTCGCTCTAAACAACCGGCTTCTGGTACTGGCGCTGGGCATTTTGCTGTTCATCTGGGGCTGGTTCTCTTTTCATAATCTCCCGGTAGAAGCTTATCCCGATGTCGCGAACAATTATGTCGACATCATCACGCAGTGGCCCGGAATTTCGGCGGAGCAAATCGAGCAGCAGGTGACGGTTCCCCTCGAAATCGTGATGAACGGGATTCCGCACGTGGTGCACTTGCGCTCATTCTCGCTGTTCGGCCTCTCCGACCTGAAGTTGATTTTCGACGACGAATCGGACAATGCCTGGAACCGCGAGCGGGTTCTCGAACGATTGGCTGAAGTCACTTTGCCGGCGGGCGTCGTGCCGCAGATGGGTACGGATTGGAGCCCGGTCGGCCAGATCTACTTTTTCACGTTGCAAAGCAGCAATCCGAAGTATGACGTGATGGAGTTGAAGTCGCTCGAAGATTGGGTGATCGAGAAGAATTTCAAAGCCGTGCCGAATGTCGTCGACGTTGCCAGCTTCGGCGGACCCACGCGCGAGTATCAGGTGCGGGTGGATCCGAATAAATTGATCGCCTATGGGCTCAGCCTGAGCCAGCTTGAGCAGCAACTCGCTAACAACAATGGGAACGCCGGGGGAAGTTTTATCGAAGCGGGTCTGCAGCAGATAAACGTCCGCTCGGTCGGCCTGGTGGGCGATGTCCACGATATTGAGAACACGGTCATCACCAGCAAGAACGGCACCCCGCTACACGTCAAGGACGTGGCGGTCGTAGCACAAGGTCCGAAAATCCGGCTCGGGCAATTCGGCAAGGCGATTCATCGCGAGGATGGCAAGATCATCGACAACGACGATGTGGTTTCAGGCATCGTCCTGTTGCGCAAGGGCGCCGAATCGGACTCGACGCTGCGAGACATTCACGCCAAAGTCAAGGAGTTGAACGATACACTTCTGCCGCCGGGCGTAAAGGTGGTCCCGTTCATCGATCGCAGCGAGCTGGTCGAATACACCACGCATACCGTGCTGCACAATCTGACGGAGGGCATTCTTCTTGTCGTCATTGTGCTCTTTCTGTTTCTTGGCAACGCTCGGGCGGCGCTGATCGTCGCGATTACAATTCCGTTCTCACTGTTGTTTGCGGCGATTTGTCTCGACCTCCGGCAGATTCCCGCGAATCTGCTGTCCCTGGGCGCTTTGGATTTTGGCATGGTGGTGGACGGCGCGGTGGTGATGATCGAAAACATCGTCCGCCATTTGAATCGGCAGGAAGATGCACCCATTGGAGATCGGATCCGCGCCGCCGCCTATGAGGTCCAGCGGCCGGTTTTTTATGCGATCACGATTATCATCACCGCCTACATCCCGATTTTCACTTTGCAACGCGTGGAAGGCCGCCTGTTCAAGCCCATGGCCTGGACCGTTGCGTTTGCATTGCTGGGCGCGCTCCTGTTCTCGATCTTGATTGCGCCGGTGCTGGCCAGCTTTTTGTTTCGCAAAGGCGCGAAAGAGTGGCGCAATCCTGTCATGCGGCACCTGACAGTGCTCTATCGCTATGCGGTACGAGGCGCGATCCGGAACCGCTGGATCACGGTCGGCATCGGAGTTTTGGCGCTCGCTTCGGCCGGCTATCTATTCCTCAGCGGAGTTATCGGTTCAGAGTTCCTGCCTCACTTGGACGAAGGCGCATTGTGGGTGCGTGGCACTCTAGCGCCCAGCACCGGGCAAACCGAGGGCGTCCGATTGGCCAATCAAGCCCGCATCATACTGGCTTCTTTCCCCGAAGCGACCATTGTCACCAGCCAAGTGGGAAGGCCCGACGACGGAACCGACACGACCGGTTTCTACAACACGGAGTACTGCGTCGACCTCAAGCCGAAGGAGAAATGGCGCCCGGTATTTAAGCAGAACAAAGAAGAACTAATCGCCGCGATGAATCGCGAGCTGGACAAGATCCCTGGCGTGATCTGGAACTTCTCCCAGCCGATCGCGGACAACATGGAGGAAGCCGTCAGCGGCGTGAAAGGGCAGCTCGCCACCAAAGTCTATGGCGACGATTTGAAGACTTTGGAGGACACCGCGGATAAAGTCGTCAAAGTGATGCGTACGGTTTCGGGAATCGAAGATTTGGGAGTCTTTCGGGTCCTGGGACAACCGAATCTGAATTTCACAGTGGACCGGCAGCAAGCCGCCCGCTATCAAATCAACGTCGCCGACGTGCAGGACGCTATACAGACTGCCGTGGGCGGTAATGCCCTCACCCAAGTTTTGCAGCAGGAACAGCGTTACGACCTGGTGATGCGCTATCTTCCCAACTATCGCAACACGAAAGAGGCCATCGAGGATATTCGCTTACTGGCTCCTTCTGGCGAGCGCGTATCGTTGGCCCAGCTGTGTAAAGTCAATGTGCGGGATGGCGGTTCGGAAATTTATCGAGAAAGTAATCAGCGTTACGTCGCCATCAAATATAGCGTCCGTGGACGAGACCTGGGCAGCACAGTGGAGGAGGCTATCGAGAAAGTGCGGAAGCAAGTTCAGCTTCCAAAGGGGTATCACATCAACTGGGAAGGTGAATACGAGAGCGAGAAGCGTGCAGCGGCGCGTTTATCCTTGATTGTGCCGCTCACAGTTCTGGTGATCTTCTTGATCCTCTATGCCATGTTCAAGTCCTTTAAGTGGGCAGCACTGATCATAATGAACGTAATGATGACGCCACTAGGCGGCCTGCTGGCGCTGCTGCTGACGCATACGCACTTCAGCGTCTCCTCCGGTATCGGATTCCTGGCACTGTTTGGCGTGTCCGTCCAGACCGGCGTGATCATGCTGGAGTACATCAATCAACGCCGGGCCCGCGGCCATTCCATCGAGGCGGCGGCGGTAGAGGGCGCGGTTCTGCGTCTGCGGCCGATTATGGTTACCAGCCTGGTTGCGACTCTGGGATTGCTGCCCGCGGCGCTCTCGCACGCCATTGGCTCCGATTCGCAGCGGCCGTTCGCGATTGTGATTGTCGGGGGGCTGATTTCCGGGCTTCTGCTGAGCATCTTTCTCTTACCGACGCTATATGCGTGGGTTGCGCGCGACGGTGATGTTCTGCCGCCAAGTGAGGAGCTGCACTTCGAAGAAGCGCATTAGGCTTTACCGACAGTTCCCTTCTCGCACGATTGGCCCTGCTATATTGGGTATTCTCGAAAGATAGGGGATAAGTTCTCTCTCCGCCGCTCCATCCCCTCTCCAAACATGTCTGCTCACTCATGATTCGTGGCCTTGTCGATTTCGCCCTAAACAACCGCTTTCTTGTATCGTTCGCGGCTGTCTTGCTGCTTGCCTGGGGCGCGGTCTCTTTCCATAACCTGCCGGTAGAGGCCTATCCGGACGTCGCGAATAACTATGTCCAGGTGATTACCCAATGGCCCGGCCGGGCTGCCGAAGAAGTGGAGCAGCAGGTTACCATCCCTATCGAAATCGCGATGAACGGGCTTCCTAATCTGGAGCATTTGCGATCTACGTCGTTATTTGGGCTCTCCAGCGTGATGCTGATTTTCGATGACGACTCCGAGAACAACTGGAATCGGCAAAAGGCGCTGGAGCGGCTCACGCAGGTCACGCTTCCCACCGGTTTGCAACCTCAGATCGGAACCGACTACAGCCCCGTCGGTCAGATCTATTGGTACACGCTCAGGAGCTCGAATCCCAGGTATGACTTGATGGAGTTGAAGTCGCTACAGGATTGGGTTCTCGAGAAACAGTTCAAGTCGGTTCCGAACGTCGTCGATGTAGTCAGCTTCGGCGGAATCACCCGGGAGTACCAGGTTCGCATCGATCCGGACAAGCTGATTTCGTATGGGTTGAATCTGAGCCAGATCGAACAGCAGCTTGCCAACAATAACGTGAATGCCGGCGGCAGCTTTGTCGAGTCCGGGCTCCAGCAGATCAACGTGCGCGCGCTCGGGCAGTTTCGCACTGTCGGCGATATCGCGCAGACGGTCTTAAAGACCCAGAACGGGACACCATTGCGGATTGGCGATATGGCGACGGTCACGCAGGGGCCCAAGATCCGTCTAGGGGAGATCGGCAAGGCGATTCACCGCGCGGACGGCAACATTCTCGACAACAACGATGTGATCGAGGGCATCGTTTTGCTCCGAAAAGGGGCGGAATCCGACGCCACACTGGATGCAATCCACGCAAAAGTTGAAGACTTGAATAATCGCATCTTGCCGGCGGGGGTAAAGGTCGTTCCCTTTCTCGATCGCAGTAATCTGGTGCATTACACCACCCATACCGTGCTCCACAATTTGACCGAGGGGATCATCCTGGTCACGGTTATCCTGTTCCTGTTCCTCGGGAATGTCCGAGGCGCCCTCATCGTTGCCCTTACCATTCCGTTCTCGTTGTTATTTGCCGCGATCTGTTTGCAGCTTCGTCATATTCCCGCGAATCTGCTATCACTCGGCGCCCTGGACTTCGGCATGGTGGTGGAAGGCGCGGTGGTAATGGTGGAGAACATTATCCGCTACTTGAGCCGTCCCAATCAGGCGCGGGGCACGCAACTAAGCTCCATCCGAGATGCCGCGCACGAGGTGCAACGGCCGGTGTTTTACTCTATCGGCATTATCATTACCGCCTACCTGCCGATCTTCACGCTGCAGCGCGTGGAAGGCCGGCTGTTCAAGCCCATGGCCTGGACCGTTTCATTCGCTCTCTTAGGCTCGCTTCTATTTTCGATGCTGATCGCCCCGGCGCTCACCAGCTTCGTGTTTCCCAAGCCCACTCGGGAATGGCGTAATCCGCTCATGACCGGCGTGTCCAAGGGTTATCGCAAGACTCTGGGATGGGCCATCCGCTTTCGTTGGATTACGGTCATGATCGCGGCAGCAGCATTAGGCGTGTCGGCCTATTTGATCTACAGCGGCATCATCGGTTCCGAATTCTTGCCGCATCTGGACGAAGGTGCCATCTGGGCGCGTGCCACCCTGGCGCCCAGCACCGGACCGAGCGAAGGCGAGCGAGTGATGAACCAGGCGCGGATCATTCTGGCATCCTTCCCCGAAGTCACCCAGGTGGTTTCCCAAGTGGGGCGCCCCGACGATGGGACCGACACCACGGGATTTTTTAACACCGAATATTTCGTCGATCTCAAGCCCAAAGAAGAATGGCGCCCGGTATTCCGCCAGAACAAAGAGGAACTGGTCTCCGCCATGGATCGCGAACTTGAGAAGATCCCGGGCGCGTTGTGGAACTTCTCGCAGCCCATCGCCGACAACATGGAAGAGGCAGTCAGCGGCGTGAAAGGGCAGCTCGCCATCAAGGTTTATGGCGAGGACCTTCGCGCATTGGAATCGACCGGCGAGAAGATTGTCAGCGTAATGCATACAGTTCCCGGGATCGCCGATCTCGGACTGTTCCGTGTCATCGGACAGCCAAATCTCGAGTTCGCCGTCGACAGGGCAAAGGCGGCGCGGTTCGGAATCAATGTCGCCGACGTGCAGGATGCCATTGAGACCGCCGTCGGCGGAAAGGCCGTGAGCCAGGTTTTGCAAGGCGAGCAGCGTTACGATCTGGTGGTGCGTTATCAAGCGCCCTATCGCGATACGAAAGAGGCCATCGAGCATATTCGGCTGTTGGCCCCGTCCGGAGAGCGTGTCTCACTGGCGCAACTGTGCGATGTCCGGACTCTGGACGGCGCATCGGAGATCTATCGGGAAGGGAACTCGCGCTATGTCGCCATCAAGTACAGCGTGCCGGTTCGCGACCTCGGTAGCACCGTGGAGGAGGCCATAAAAAAAGTGACCCAGCAGGTGAAGCTTCCCACGGGCTATCACATCGACTGGGCCGGCGAGTACGAAAGCCAGAAGCGATCCCAACGCCGGCTGCTGATCGTGCTGCCGCTGACGATTCTGGTGATTTGCATGATCCTGTACACCATGTTCAATTCCTTTAAGTGGGTGATGCTGATCCTGGCCAATGTCGCCATGGCGCCCATCGGTGGACTGGTAGCACTGCTGATTACTCATACCCACTTCAGCGTCTCATCAGGGGTCGGGTTCCTGGCCCTGTTCGGCGTAGCTGTTCAAACCGGCGTGATTATGCTCGAATACATCAACCAGCTTCGGGCGCGCGGTTATTCGATTTCTGAAGCAGCCGTCGAGGGTTCCGTCCTCAGGCTGCGCCCGATCATGATGACCATGCTGGTGGCCAGCCTGGGATTGCTGCCGGCAGCGCTGTCGCGGGGCATCGGCTCGGATTCACAGCGGCCTTTCGCGATTGTCATTGTCGGTGGCCTGATGGCGGCCCTCGTGCTCGGCATCTATCTGCTACCCACATTGTATGTTTGGGTGGCCAAAAGCCGCGACACGCTACCTTCGCAGGACCAGGTCAACGTGGAAGAAGGTCATTGACGCCCGGCCTTGATCGCGGCTCGACACCGGTATATTATAAGCGTACTGATACCAGCGGACAGCCGCTCTCCGTGGCAGAGGTTGTTTGTGACCGGGTCGCTAAATCCGATCTTTACCGTCCGTGAGACGCACGGCCGCGTGCTGAGGCCAGGGAATCGTTTAATCGTCCATAGTCCCGACATCGGTTGGCGTTCGTTGTACGCCGCGATCCTCGAAGAAGCTCCATTCCAGGCCACCGAGCCCGCCATTCATCACCCTTCGCTGATTTATCATCTGTCCCGCCCTACGGAAGTGATGCGCAAGATCGAAGGTGCCGCGCGGGATCAGGCGCTCATCGGACCTCGCCGCATCTGTCTCACCCCGGGTGAAGCCATCACGCAGTGGCAACATTCCGGCCATCCCGAGATTCTACAGGTTTACTTACGGCAGTCTATCTATGAGCAGGCTGTCAGCGAGATGTACGGTTGTGATCCCTCGGCGGCCGAGCTCGTGCCCCGCTTCGCGATTCTCGATCCGCTGCTCGAGCAGCTCGCCATCGCCATCACGACCGCCTTGCGCGACGGCACGGCGGAAGACGGGCTCTATATCGATACCCTGGCGCAGATGATGGGTGTTCACCTAGCGCGAATGCATTCCGCACGTTCGCGGCCGGTCCGGATGCCGACCATCAAGGCGATGTCGGGATGGAGAATGCGGCGCCTGATCGATTTTATCGAGGTGCATTTGGATGGCGACTTGAGCCTGGAGGCAATGGCCACGGAAGTAGAAATCAGCCCACTCTACCTGGCGCGCGCCTTCAAAGCCGCCGTCGGACAGTCTCCGCATCAGTATGTGCTGGCTCGCCGCATCGAACGCGCCAAGGAGCTTCTGCGGAACTCCGACACGCCGATTGTAGATGTGGCTCTGGCTTCCGGGTTTTCGTCGCAGAGCCATCTCTCGAACTGGTTTCTGCGGCACGTGGGAGTTTCGCCGGCCACTTATCGAAGGCAAAGCTGATCTACGCCGCGGCTTGCGCGCCGATCCGTCTTTCCGAAGGCTCGACCTTTTTCGGAGCGGTCTCCTTCAGGAACAAGCAAACCACGATGCCCAGGCTGACGCCGCTTAGCGCCAGGTACAGAATGTTCTGGATGCCATAATGCTGCGCGATGAATCCCGCGATGACCGGCGCAACTCCGCCGCCGAATATCTCACCCGCGCCCACCACGATTCCGATCGCTGAGGAGACCAAGCCGGCAGGCGCCGATTCGGTCGCGATCGGTCCGGTCAGCAAGGCGATCAACCCCAGGCAGAAAAACGTGATCACGAACAGTACTGCAAACAAAGCCGGAGGATTGGCGCCGATCGCCGTGAAGATATAAAGCAAGATCGCAGCGCCGACGAAGCCTAGAATCGCCATGATCTTGCGCCCGAAAACGTCCGATAAACCGGGAATACCAAATTGCCCCACGAACCCGCCGAAGCCGATGGCCGACATCACAAAACCCATCTGCCCCGGAGTGAGGTGCAGATAATCTACCAGGTAGTTGGGCACCATGGCGCTAAGCACAAACACGCCCGTCATCGCGCACAAGAGCGCGGCCATCGATAGAACAATGTTGCGGCTGCGAAAGATCTCCACCCACCGGCCGCTGGTTTCCGTGGTCTGGGTCACCGCCTTCTGCGTAACCGCATCGCGCAGCACAAAGTACATAAGCGTACCCAGAATGAAGCCCGGAATCGCTACGATAAAGAACACCCAGCGCCAACTCGGGACCACGGCCATCAGTTGCGTCGCGATAATCGGTCCGAAACCGAGGCCGAACAGCGCGAAGGTGCACTGCTGGATGCCCTGATTGAATCCGCGCCGCTTGGGCGCCGAGGCTTCGTTGGTCGCGGCGAAGCTGGTGGGACAATAGGAGCCTTCAGTGAGCCCCATGATCGCTCGAATGATGATCAAGCTGGCCAAGCCGGTCGCCAAACCCGACAGGCCCGAGAGCAAGGAGAACAGCAAAATGGCCGGGATCAGGACCTTGCGGCGTCCGATGCGGTCGGAGACTCCGCCCATCACGATCGCGAAAACGCCCCAGCACAGCCCGAGGATTCCGATCAGGTTTCCCAAATCCTGATAGCCCAGGTTCAGGTCCTTCATCATGAACGGAAACAGCGGAGCGATGATCCAGCGGTCCAGCCCGACCAGGCCAAACCCGAGTCCCAGCAGCGTCACCGCCTTCCATTCGTATGATGTATCCCATTTCATCTTTGGGTCGGCCATTTTTCCAGTTGTCCTTTCGCCGCTCGGGCAGTCTTGCTAATCCCGGTCGATAATCACGCCCATCGCGAAGCTCAGCATTTCATCCCAACTCTGGTTGCCCCACTTGACGGTCGCGGTCGCATCCGGATTGTTCGGATTGTTCGCCGAGTTGTCCCAGTGCGCCGTCACCTCCACTCGCGTGCCCTTGGGTAACTGGCGCGGTTTGTCGAGGTAGTAAATGATCTGCCATTGGAAGTCGTAACGCGGCACGCTGAGCATCGTCTCGGATTCTCCGGTCGGATAAACCAGGCGGATGGTCATATCCTTCCCGCGCAGGTGCATGTGAGGCTGCATGAAAACCAGTTCCACCGGCTCGCCGAAAGTCAGCTTGGCGTGGCCCTCCGCGTTCGGGTTTCCAGGTCCGATGATCCAATTGTTCGATGCGGCGACGGCCGACATAAACCTCTTGTCGGGCGTCTGCTTCGCCAGCTCCAGACCTACCCTGGTTTGATCCTCGAACGACGTCTTGCCGTTTGGGGTGTAGTGTACCTGCAACACGATGTCGGAGCCCGCCGGAATCAACTTGGCCGAATGATCCATATCAAAACGCTGCGGCTGCATTCCCGGCGAGTAGCCGGCCAGAAGCTCGTAGCTGATGTTTACCGGTTCGGATTGTGGATCGGAGGCCTGCTCGGCCTCGGCGCTGGGGATATAGGGCATGAACGGCTTGGCATCCTTCATCCACAGCGACCCGGGAGGCCGTACCACCGCGATAATGTGATGCACCACCGAACGCGCGCTCGGGCGGATTTCCGCGGCGGTCACCCAAGTGTCACTCCTGAATCCGGTAGGGATGACGATGTAGATGTATTTGAGCGTGCCGGTGACCGGAATCTTATAAGGATCCGGCATTTGAAGCACAAGATCGGGGCGGATGTTCCACCCGTCGGTCCATTGAACAGGCGGCGGCTTGTCCTTTGCATCACCTTCCGGCGCACCCGTGTCCACCCACGCGACCAGCTTGCGGACGTCCTCATCGCTGAGCCTGCGGTCATTGCTGAAGTGGCCATACTGGGGATCTGCAAGCCAAGGCGGCATCTTCCGGCTCAGGACGGAAGCCTTGATCGCTTTCGCCCACGGACGTGCGTTGTCGTACGTAAGCAGCGGCATCGGTCCTATTTCACCGGGCCGGTGGCAGACCTGGCAGTTCTTCTGAAGGATCGGCAGAACCTCCTTATTGAAGGTGACGCTGCCGGCCGCAGTGCTAGCGGCAAGAGCCGACGTCGCCATCAGCACGCCTGCAATGCCATACCGCATGAAGATAATCTTAACCCGGAGGGTCGAAACCGGATTAGAAGACAACCTTCAACGCCAGTTGGATCTGCCGTGGCGAGCTGTTGGTCGCCTGGATCTTTCCGGCGCTCGCATTGAGGGCCGTACCCGCGAAGATTTGCGTGTTGGCCGCCAGGAGCTGGAACGACGGATGATTCATGATGTTGAACGCTTCGGCGCGGAACTGAATATTGAATTTTTCCGAAACTCTAAAATTCTTGTCCAGGGCGTTGTCCAAATTCCAGAGATTAGGACCGATGATCGTATCTCTACCAGCGTCTCCATATGTGCCAAGCGGCTGCAAGGTGAAGCAGCCCGTGTTGAACCATGCGCTCAATGTTTGGAAGCCTGAGTAGAGACTGCATCCGGCCACCACGTTCGGACGTCCAGTGTTGGAGCCGGTGCCTGTGAACACACGGTTGGGGGCCGACGTCGGGTTGAATGGAGCGCCGGACAGATACGTAAACACTCCGGTGAGCTCCCAACCGCCCAGAACCGTGCCGGTGAAGCCGTGCCCCCGATACGGTAGATTGTAAACTCCGCTGACCCGGAAATTATTCGTCCGGTTGAAATTGGAGAGCCCGCGATCCACCGCGGCGTTGAGGGGTTGCGATGAAATTCCACCGCCATCCAGACCATAGGTGCCGGAGCCGTTGTCGATCGATTTTGAAAACGTGTAAGACACTTGCATCTGCCAGCCATGCGAGAAGCGATGATCGAGGCTGGTTTGCAGCGCCTCATAGTGCGAGTCAGCCAGGTTATCGGCAAGTTGAAGACTGTTGTACTGAGGATCGAGCCGTGTATTCGGAACGCCGGTAGCACTGGCGTAGGTCGGAGCGCCATTGTAAAAGCAGCCTGAGTTCGGCGCCAGACAGGGAACCGGGTAGTTGAAGTCGCGCTGGATGAACATGTGCAGGTTATGCGTACCGATATAGCCCACCGTCAGCACGGTGTTCGTCACGATTTCGCGCTCGATGTTAAAGTTCCACTGCATCTGATAAGGCGTCGAATGAACTCCATAGTAATCGCCATTGGTGATGCTGAGCGTCCCACCAGTGGGAACATTGACGACATTGGCGCCCGGCCCGAGATTCGAGAACAGGTTTGGATAGAGCAGGCCCTGCGCCGAAGTCTGGGTCGCGGTCAGGAACGGCGGCTGCAGCCAATAGTTGAGATCGCGTGAATAGACCACGTTGTGGAACATACCGAAGCTGGCGCGAACTGACGTCTTGTGATCGGCGAACGGATCCCACGCGATACCAACGCGCGGATCCCAATTGCGGAGGGATGGGTTGGTTGCCGTCGAAGTCTTAACCGGCACGAACTCTCCACCAGGAATGGTGGGATTGATCAGGTTGTACATCTGATGGCGAATCTCGCCAATCATGCTGGTGGGCGAATATCGAAGACCCAGGTTGACCGTTAGCTTGCTTGTGACCTTCCACTGGTCGTCAATGTACGGCGTGAAGATCCAGTAGCGATAATCCTTGGTGGCATCGGCGGTGGGATTCTGTACGTCCGAAACCTGGCCTTGCACCTGGGACGCGCTTCCCTGCAGGAACGCGGTTAGATTCGGGAAAGTCCAGTTACCGCCTACGACGAAAGGAGCCCAGGTGTTTTCCTGTAGCCTCATCGCGTTGCCGCCGAACTTGATGCTGTGCGAACCCGACGTCCAGATGACATCGTCGCCGTAAGTGAACTTGTTGGGGACCAGATAAAAGGGCAGGGTAGTGCTGGCGCCGATCGCAGTAAGACCCGAGAAAGTGGCGATGGTGCCGTCCTCGCGTCCCGCCGCCGTGCCGAAGAACTGCAGTGGATGAATGCCCGTGCTGGTGATCGTCCCGGGTGCGACGACGCCATTGCTCACGGTTGGAGACCCATAGACGTTGGCGTCCTCCCACGTCCGCGCGAAGCTCACGTGGGCGCTGTTGATAACTTTCGGCGAAATGACACGCCGTTCTTCGATGGTGGCGAAATGGTCTCTCGTGGCGTCGAGTTCCGGCCAATATGGAATGCCCGTAGTGAAGTTCCGGGTCGCCTTGTCCAACACGTACCTCAGGAACAGCGTATCTTTGGTCGAAAAAGTGTAATCCATGCGAGCGATTACATAATTCTCTTTCCCGATGTTCGGATCTAGAACGAAAGCTTGTCCTGTGCCGCTGGGGTTGCCGCCCGCCAAAAGCTCGTTGAACGCGGTATTAGGCCACAGAGCCATGGTGTTGCGGATGGATTGCTGGACCGCCGGGTTGGTGGCGAATGGGGTGCCATTTTGTGACACGGGTGGACCGCAGACGTTTGGCGTAGCTGTCGATGTCAAAAACTGGTGCGCGCACTCATCCGGAACAGTGACCAGATTGGTGACCACCTGGGTCTGCCGAAGTCCTTCGTAATTAACGAAAAAGAACGCTTTGTCCTTCTTGATCGGGCCTCCCACGCTGCCTCCGAACTGATTGCGGCGGAAGGTGGGCGGGCTCGCTCCGTCAAAGAAATTTCGCGCCTCCAATTTGTCGTTGCGCAAGAACTCGAATGCCGACCCATGGAAAGCGTTCGTTCCTGATCGGCTGGACGCGTTGATCACCGCGCCGTTGCCGCCGAACTGCGCACTGTATGTATTGGTCAGCGTCTGAAATTCCTGGATGGCCTCCACTCCCAGCGCTGTGCCTAGACCGCCGGCGCCAGGTCCGTTGTCCCAGAAGTTGTTCATATCCTGGTCATCCAGTAGGTACGCCTGACCCGACGGTCGCGATCCGGCGATCGAATATTTCTGTCCATTGCCATAGAACGTGCTTCCCGCGCCAGGAGCGCCCAGAGGAATCTGTGTCACGCCCGGAGCCAGCGTCATTAGCTGCGTGAAGTTCCGGCCGTTGAGCGGAAGGTCACGAATCTGCGCTCCTTCCACCAGTGCGCCCACCGCTGTCGATTGCGTGTCGACTTGCGAAACCTCGGCTTCTACCGTGATGGTCTGCTGTGACTGTCCCACCGGAAGCACGAAGTCCACCACCGGGCTGCTGCCGACAGTGAGCGTGACCCCTTTGTGGACTACCGTCTGGAAGCCGGGGTTCCCGGCCTGCACTTCGTATTCGCCGATCACCAGATCCGGCACCCGATACCTGCCTTGTTGATCGCTGGTGGCGCTCTGGGTGATTCCAGTTCCGACATTTTTCACCTGGATCGATGCACCCGCCATCGTTGCGCCCGAGCTATCCACGACCGTTCCACCGATAGTTGCATTGGAAGCTTGCGCGTCCAGGCGACTAAGCCCGATCATTGCGACGCCCAGTAGGGCGGACATCGTGTAAATGACGAACCGTCGGGAATTCCTGAGGTTAGCGAACATAGCGACCCCCCTTTGAGCCCTTCGATCTGCGCCTAGATCTTTTTGAACAGGCTGACCCTGTATGACTGCTTCTCCAGACGTTAGTCGAAAGCCGGGTCGATTGCTTGCAGAAAATCCACTTCTGTGAACAGAATCGTGACTTCCGTCGCCGTCAGAATGTCATGATTCTGTTTATGAAAGTGCAATTCCTGCAAGCCGTGCACTCGGTCTTGGGTTAACGTAAACTGGGAGCTGAACGGAGACCAAGTATCAGGAGAATCCTCGCTGGTTTTGCGGGGCGCTGGGTTGTAGTATCCTGTTTCTCAAGAGGAAGACCATGAAACGTAAATCGCTGTTTCTGTTGATGGCTGCGGCCTTTGTTTTTGCCGTTGCTGCCTACGCTCACCACTCCTTTGCGGCGACTTATTTTGAGGACCAGACGGTAACGGTTGAAGGAAAACTAGTGCAGTTCCTGTTCCGCAATCCACATTCGTTCGTGCATGTGGAAGCTCCCGATGACAAAGGCGAGGTCCAAACCTGGGCGATTGAGTGGGGCGGCGGTGGCCAGCTGAGCCGGGAAGGCGTGTCCAGAGACACCCTGAAGCCGGGCGACCACGTAATCGTGAGTGGCAATCCCGGGCGCAATCCCGCTGACCACAGAGTCCGTATGCGCTCCATTAGCCGGCCATCGGATGGCTGGAAGTGGTCTGGTGTAGTTCAATAGGCGTTGTCCAATAAATGAATTACCAGACTCTGGGGAAACGCGCCGCGCTGGTACCTGTTGTCGTAGCACTTTTGCTCACTCCGCCCGCTTTTTCCCAGGGCCGCGGCGGTGGTCAGGGCGGCCCGCCGCCATCCGCTAAAGACGCCGCCCCGATGGACCTTACAGGCTACTGGGTGTCGATAGTCACAGAAGACTGGCGCTATCGCATGGTCACTCCCGCGAAAGGCGACTATGCGAGCGTTCCGCTCAATCCAGAAGGCCGGAAAGTCGCCGACACCTGGGATGCAGCCAAGGACGAAGCATCCGGCAATCAGTGCAAGTCGTACGGAGCGGCCGCTATCATGCGCGTTCCCGGGCGATTGCACCTCACCTGGGAAGACGACCGCACGTTGAAAATCGAAACTGACGCCGGAACCCAGACTCGCCTGCTACATTTTGGCGCCGCACAGCCGCCCGCTGGAGAACCGGCCTGGCAAGGATTCTCCGCGGCGACGTGGGATGTGCCGCCGACAGGCAGAGGCATGGGCGGCGGAGGAGCAGCGGCCCTTCGACCTGGACAGCCACGAGCGGGCACTCTGAAAGTGGTTACCACGCAGCTGCGCCCCGGCTATTTGCGCAAGAACGGCGTGCCGTACAGCGGCAATGCGGTCGTGACGGAATATTTCGATCGCACCAACGAGCCCAACGGCGATTCCTGGCTCATTGTGACGACCATTGTCAACGATCCGCAGTATCTCCAGCAAGAATTCATCACCAGCACGCATTTCAAGAAACAGGCCGATGCGAGTGGATGGGCGCCGACGGCTTGCGAAGCGCGGTAGCTATTTCTTGAAACTCTTGTAAACCGCCTCGACAAACTTGTCGGTGGTCCAGAAACCTGTCTCGGCGCCGTAGCGCGGATCATAATCGCGCGTCGGCTTGGCCGCCTTCACTTGCTCCAGCGTCATGCCCTTCTTGACCATGTCCTGAATACGATCGCGAATGATGGTGGTCATATCGCGAAATTCGACGATATCAGCTTCATCGCAGAGGCGGCCGTGCCCCGGAATCACATACGTGCCGCCTTCCTGCTTCTCCGCCGGAATAGTGATGTCCAGAATATGGTTCAGCGCTTTGACGAAGCCTTGGATGTTGCCGCCTCGGTCGATGTCGATGATCGGATAGCTGGTGGTCACGAAGAGATCGCCGGCGCTCACGACATCGGAACGGCGGAAAAAGACGATGGTGTCGCCGTCGGTGTGCGCGGCGGGCTCGTGAAACATCTGGATTGCCTCGCCGTTGAAGAAGAGTTCCTTCTCCGCGCCGTTGTAGGTATCGGTAGGCCACGCTGCGGACGGCATGGCCGGCTGGCTCCCAGTGGGAGCGCTCATCCGGTTGAGAACACCCTCGTGCGCGATCACCGTCGCGCCTTCTTGCGCGCTGGCGCCGATATCGCCCACTACGTTGCCGCCCGCGATGGTGCTACCGGCCTTGGCGATCTTCTCGTTGCCGCCGGTGTGGTCGGCATGGACGTGAGTGTTGATGATGTAGCGTATCGGTTTATCTGAAACCTTGCGGATCGCCTCCAGAACCTTGTCGCTCATCTGCGGAAGCCCGGTATCGACCAGTAAAATTCCGTCCTTGCCGATCGACAGAGTGATGTTGCCGCCCGCGCCCACCAACATGTAGATGTTGCCTTGCACCGGGAGAATGTGCAGTTCGGCATTCTCGCCGTTCTGCTGGGCGTTCGCGAATACGGCTACGATGGCGCCCATGGCCAGAGCCGCAATGGCAAGCTTAAACAGATTTCTCTTCATGAGTCGTTTTTACTTGGCCGTCGTATTCTGCGCCGTCTTCGTCGGCGACGCGCTCATCATCTGTTTCAGCTTCACTTTATATTCGGGATACATGGTCTCCGCGCCACCGCGAGCCGCTTCCTCCGGAATGTGATATTTCGCCGGAAATTCGCTCAAAAATGTATTCGTACCAGGCAAGTGATGCGGTACATAACCTTCCGGGCGTTCGATTTCCACCACGGCTTCGCAGGGATAAGGCGCGATCTGTTGGCGCGGGTCGGCCACCCAGTCGGTGGTGCGGACGAAAGGCTCCGTCAGATAAACGGGATCGTTGATAATCACCATCACCGTCAGATAGCCATCGTGCCGCATGATGTGCTCGGTCACCGTCGCTTTGTCGCTGCGTGGAATACCATTGCGCCGAATCCAGCCGACCTTGAGATGCGTGGTCGTGACTGTTAGGATGTCCCCGTCCCACTTCCCGGTCGAAAAACCCTGCCAGGTGTGCGCCGCATATTCCGGCGGATGCGGGCGGCCATCCATGTAGATCGTTCTTTCGGGAGCCTGCCAGGAAATGTGCGTATGATAGGCGATCACCTGCTGGGTCGCGGTATCGATCTCTTTCCAGATCCGAAGATTCGCCGGCCCGCGCCAGGCATAGTCGGAAGGGTGGGGCTTGCATTGATGCTCGGGCAAAGTCAAAAGCGAGGCATCCCAGCTATCGCCCCTCAGTCGCGCAGCGGCGTTGATCGGGAGGCCAAGGTAATCTCCGATTTCCGGACCCGGAATGCGCTCCGGCTGATCCTCGTGAAATCGAGGAGCCCATTCTCCGGACGGATCTACTTGGGCAAGCGCCGGGACACTCCCGAGCATGGTTAAGAGCAACATGCTTAAGAGCAAAAGAAAAGGACCCGCAATTTTCGCTGGCTTAGCACAATACATATAGGCACTCCAACGGAGGTAGCTCATTTATCAGCGTAGTCCATTAGCGGGCCTAACGCTTGCAGAAACTCCACTTATAGGAACAGAATCTTGATTCGGCGCGAGTTCCAGAGTCAAGATTCTGCTCAGGAAAGCCCACCTTGTGTAAGCAATTCGACTCCGCTTTGTCTTACAATTCGGCAAGCGAGGAGGCGTTTCTATGAAACCGAAGAACTCGATCTCCGATAGCACGATAAGCCGCCGCGATTTTGCGGCGCTCGCGGCCAGCGGCCTGTCTCTGATCGCAAACGCTGAGCTGGAAGCACAAGTTCCCGGCGGCGGACCGCCCCTCGATATCGCCGAGTGGAGCTACTTCTGGGTGGGCGTCGAACGTGCTAACCTTGCTCGCGGCACAGTGGTCAACGGCAAACAGATGTACGTCGAGTATCAGACCCCCACGCGCGTCCGCCATCCTTATCCGATCGTGTTGGTGCACGGAGGCGGCGGACAAGGTACGGACTGGATGGGCACTCCGGATGGACGCCGCGGCTGGGCGACCTTGCTCCTTGAAGAAGGCTACAAAGTTTACGTCGTCGACCGTCCCGGCCACGGCCGCTCGCCATTTCATCCCGACCTGCATGGTCCATTTCCGCAACAGGCACTCCCGCTCGAGAACATGTCAGGCCAATTCACGCCGCCGAATTCCCACTCGCGCAACCCGAATCAATTTAGGAAATTGCACAACCAGTGGCCGGGCACGGGCGAAGTTGGATCGCCTGATTTAGATCAGCTTGTTGCATCGCAAGGAGGCTCTTACGTCACCGTTGCCGGACCCGGCGGACCAGGCGCGGGTTTCGGCGCGGGACAAGCCATCGCACACCAAGTCTGGCGCGAGCGCGGAGCGATGTTGCTCGACCAGATTGGCCCGGCGATCATCATGACCCACTCCGCCGGCGGACCGTTCGGCTGGCTGGTGGCGGAAGCTCGGCCGAACCTGGTCAAGGGCATTGTCGTGATCGAAGGTGGTGGCACGCCCTTCAACGGAGCCAATGTCTGGGGACTCTCCACCATTCCGGTAACGTACGATCCTCCCGTATCCGATCCTTCCGAAATCAAGCGAACCCAGGTGAAGCCGACCGAGCCCGGCGTCGATCCCTATTTCGTGCAAGAAGAGCCCGCACACAACCTGAAAAACTTACAGGGCATTCCGATGGTGATCGTCACGTCTGAGGCGTCGTTTGCATCGCCCGGCAATCCAGGTGCGGTAGCCTTCCTGAAGCAAGCCGGCTGCAAAGCGGAGGAGCTCCGCTTGGTCGACCACAACATTCATGGCAATGGGCACATGATGATGGTCGAGAAGAACAACCGCGAGGTGCTGCAGCCGATTCTCGATTGGATCTCCAAGAACGTCGACAAAGATGTCTCTATTCCTGGTCCGCGCCCTGGCGAAACCGCGCTGAAGCTCGCGAATCAGGGCTTCTTCTGGATCGGCACGGAACACAAGACCATGCCCTATGGAACCATCATCAGCGGCCAGATGTATGTTCAGTATCTGATTCCGTCGCAGGTCCGCCATCCCTATCCCGTGATTCTGGTTCACGGAGGCACCGGCCAGATGCTCCATTACATGGGCGAAGGCGACGGACAAGCCGGATGGGCTCACTATTACGCGCAGGAAGGTTATCGCGTTTACATGGTGGATCGTCCCGGACACGGACGTGCGCCCTATCATCCCGACGCGCTCGGACCAATCGGGCCGCAGCCCACTTATCAGTTGATAATGCCGGATCTGCGGCGAGCGGCTGTCGGCGCGAATCATCAATATCAGGGCACCGGCGAAATCGGCGATCCGGTGCTCGATCAATTGATGGCCAGCCAGAATGCCGCGCCGCAGGACAATGTCTTTGCGCATGGGCTCTGGGCCAGCCGTGGTGCCGAGCTTCTCGACAAGATCGGGCCATCCATCGTGCAGGTCCATTCCGCGGGCGGCCCGTTTGGTTGGCTGGTCGCGAACGAACGTCCCAATCTGGTGAAAGCCATTGTGAATGTGGAAGGCGGAGGCGGCCCTCTGACTCCGCAAACTCCCTGGGGACTGACCGATATTCCAGTCGCCTACGATCCGACGGTTTCGGATCCGAAGGAGATTGCGACGCGCGACGTGACGCCTGCGATTGGGCCACCGTACAAGCTGCAGGCCGAGCCTGCCCGCAAACTCAAAAACCTGCAAGGCATACCGATTATCTACGTTACCGCTGAGAAGTCAGGGCGCAGCGGCGGCCCGGCCGTGGTCGCTTTCCTGAAGCAGGCCGGCTGCACGGCCGAAGACCTGCAACTCAAGGACCGCGGTATTCTTGGCAACGGGCATTTCATGATGATCGAGAACAATCGCCGGCAGGTGTTCGACGTAATTCAAGCCTGGATCGAGAAGAATGTACCAGTCAAGGCCTGAGTGGACAACCACCTGACCGCCCTCTTGCGGCTGCAACAGTTCGCCGATAGCGCGCTTCCCATCGGCGGCGCCGCGCACTCATTCGGTCTGGAATCTCTGGTCGACTGTGGTTTGCTGGACGTCGACGGAATTGAATCTTTCTTTCTCACTTACCTGGAAGAAGCAGGAACGTTTGAAGCTGCGTACTGCGCTGTGAGTTGCGAACTGGGCCGCGCTAGCATCGGCGAACAGGCTCTAGATCAATGGCTGAAGCTGAACATCGAAGTGGGCGCGCGAAAGCTGGCACGTGAATCGCGAGACGCTTCGGCATCAATGGGACGCCGGTTCCTTGAACTTGCCGCGCGCGTTTCTGATCTGCCTTTGCTCCAGTCGGCCGCTGAGCGAGTCGCACAATCTGGAGTGCAAGTTCATCTCCCACTTTGCTTCGGGCTGGCCGCTGGAACGATGGGCATCGAGCCCGAATTGGCATCAGCCGCTTATCTACAACAATCGGTCACCACGCTCGTTTCCTGCTGCCAGCGATTGCTTCCGCTCGGCCAGACGCGGGCGCACGAGATCCTGTGGAGGCTAAAACCGGCGATTGTTTGCGCCGCCCGGCGAAGTGTCGAGGCGTCCACGGAGCATTTAAGCTGCTTCACGCCATTGCTCGATCTCGCGTCCGCGCGGCACCCCACGCTCCAGACACGTCTGTTCATCAGCTAGCTCATGCCCAATCTACATCTCTCATTCGAAACGAATGCCGGAGGCGCGACTATTCTGCGCGTAAAGCAGCAACAGCCGCCCTGGAGGGTGGTGCGCGGATTCAAGTCGCCGTCGGGTGAGTTGCTCGCCCACGTGCACAATGTCTCGGGTGGAATTCTCGATACTGATTCGCTCGACTGGCGAATCGACGTCGCACCCGGCGCACAAGCACAGGTCACTTCCACTGGCGCGACCCGCGTCTACCGCAGCCGCACCCCTGAGCGCATCGCCTCGCAGCGAGCCGCCTTGACCATCGGCGAAAACGCATATCTCGAATATTTGCCCGACCAGCTGATCCCTTTTGCAGGTTCCCGCTTCGATCAAAGCATGCGCGTGAAACTTTGTCGCGGCGCGTCTTTGATCTTGTGGGACCGGATCGGGCCCGGTCGCGAGGCATCGGGCGAACTATTTCGCTACGAATCGCTGGCTTCCGCATTTGAGCTGGTAGCCGAAGCCGAGCCCATCGCGATCGAGCGCTGGACCATCGCTCCGTTACTGCACCGCGTGGATGCGCTCCCCAGACTCGGCCGCTTTAATCACTTCGGTTCGTGTTACGTCTGCCGCGCTGGCGAGCCAGCTCCGTACTGGCGCAGGTTCGAATCGAAGATGCAGCAAATCGCGGACCGGCTTTCGGGTCCTGAGGTATTATGGGGAATTACTTCGCTGCGGGCGCATGGAATCGTCGCCCGAGGCCTCGCAACGAGCGGGCGATCGCTCAACGACGGGTTGTTAGAAATCTGGAAGGCAGCTAAGTGGCATCTCTGTGGCCGCGTCGCCACGCTCCCCCGAAAAGTACATTGATCGAAGGAGGTTGCATTGCACCTGACGCCGCGCGAGCAGGAGAAGCTCATGATCTTCACCGCTTCCGAATTGGCCCGGAAACGGCGCGCCCGCGGCCTGAAGCTGAATTATCCGGAGGCCATGGCGATTCTCTCGGCCGAGATTCTCGAAGCCGCGCGCGATGGCAAGAGCGTAGCCGATATCATGGCCACGGGCGGTTCCATCCTTACCCGCGAAGACGTGATGGACGGCGTAGCGGAGATGATCCACGAGGTCCAAGTGGAAGCGACGTTCCCCGACGGCACGAAACTGGTCACGATTCACGACCCGATTCAATAGGAGTGCGGATGCATCCCGGAGAGTACATTCTCGGTGACGGCGACATTGAGTTGAACGCAGGTCGATCCACTTCGCGGATATTGATAAGCAACAAGGGCGACCGGCCCATTCAAGTGGGTAGCCACTATCATTTCTTCGAGGTGAACTCCGCGCTCAACTTCGATCGCCCCGCAGCTTACGGCATGCGCCTCGATATCCCAGCCGGCACCGCCATCCGTTTTGAACCCGGAGAAGAAAAGGAAGCGCCGCTGGTGGCATTGAGCGGCGGACGCGCCGTCTACGGGCATAACGGAAAGGTGAACGGTGTCTTGCTGCAGAAGGCGCCCGGGGCAGGGAAATGAGCGTGAAGATCCCTCGCCGAACCTACGCCGACCTGTACGGCCCCACAACCGGCGACCGCGTCCGCTTGGCCGATACCGAGCTGATCGTCGAAATCGAGCGCGACTACGCCGTTTATGGTGATGAGATCACGTTCGGGGGCGGCAAAGTAATCCGAGATGGAATGGGACAGAGTTCCACCGCCACGCGCGAAACCCAGCATGGCGCGCTCGATCTGGTGATCACCAATGCGCTGATCATTGACCACTGGGGCATCGTGAAGGCCGACATCGGGATTCGCGACGGCCGCATCGTCAAAATCGGCAAGGCAGGCAACCCCGACACGCAGGCCGGCGTCGACCCGGATCTCGTGGTGGGTGCTGCGACCGAAGTTATCGCGGGCGAGGGCAAGATCGTCACGGCCGGCGCGATCGACTCGCACATCCATTTCATTTCGCCGCAACAGATTTACGAGGCGATATCGAGCGGCACTACAACTATGATTGGCGGAGGCACGGGCCCGGCCACGGGAACCAACGCAACCACTTGTACGCCCGGCCGCTGGAATTTGGAGCAGATGTTTCGCGCTGCCGAGGCTTGGCCAATGAACTTCGGATTCCTGGGGAAAGGAAATGCCGCTACCCGCGCGCCGCTGGCCGAGCAGATTCTCGCGGGCGCATGCGGTCTTAAGCTGCACGAAGATTGGGGCACCACGCCGGCGGCGATCGATGCTTGTCTTCGCGTAGCCAATGAATACGACGTTCAGGTTGCCATCCACACCGACACGCTGAACGAAGCCGGGTTTGTGGACGACACCATCGCCGCCATTGGCGACCGCACCATCCACACTTATCACACCGAGGGCGCGGGCGGCGGCCATGCACCCGACATCATCAAGGTCGCCGGGTTGCCGAATGTGCTTCCCTCTTCCACCAATCCCACACGGCCTCTCACGGTGAACACCATCGCCGAACATCTCGACATGCTGATGGTCTGTCATCACCTGAATCCGCAGGTGCCCGAAGACGTCGCATTCGCCGAAAGCCGCATTCGCCAGGAGACAATCGCCGCCGAGGACATCCTGCACGATCTGGGTGCCATCAGCATGATGTCGAGTGATTCGCAGGCCATGGGCCGGATCGGCGAGGTGGCGATTCGCACCTGGCAGACCGCACATAAGATGAAAGTGCAGCGCGGGCCGCTGGCAGGTGATTCTTCGCGGAATGATAACAACCGGGTCAAACGTTACGTCGCGAAGTACACCATCAATCCGGCGGTCGCGCACGGGATTGCGCATGAGGTCGGTTCGATCGAGTCGGGAAAGTTAGCGGATTTGGTCCTCTGGAGTCCGGCGTTTTTTGGTGTGAAACCGGAATTGATAATTAAAGGCGGCTTCATCGCCTGGAGCGTGATGGGCGACGCCAATGCTTCGATCCCGACACCGCAACCGGTCCTTTATCGGCCGATGTTCGGATCGTTTGGGAGCGCCATTCAAGCCATTTCACAAACATTCATTTCTAGCGCGTCGGTGCCGCAGGTGGAGCGGCTTGGATTGCGAAAACAGCTCGTGCCAGTGCGGAATTGCCGGAAGATTGGGAAAAAGAACATGACCCATAATTCAGCGACGCCGAAGATTGAGGTGGACGCGGAAACCTACGAAGTCCGCGCCGATGGAGATCTGCTGACTTGTGAACCAGCTAGCATCCTGCCGATGGCTCAACGGTATTTCTTATTCTGACTATGAACAACACAAAAGAGCGCGCTTTTCGTATCGGAGTTGCTGGGCCGGTCGGCAGCGGAAAGACTGCTTTGGTCGACGTGCTCAGCAAAGCACTATGGCCGGAGGTCAACCTGGCGGTGGTGACCAATGACATCTACACGCGCGAGGACGCCGAGTTCCTGATTCGACAGGGCACGCTGCCGGCCGATCGCGTGCTGGGCGTGGAAACCGGCGGCTGCCCTCATTCCGCGATCCGCGAAGATGCCTCCATGAATCTGGAAGCGATCGATCAACTGGAACGCTCGCATCCCGGGCTCGAACTGGTTTTTGTGGAGAGTGGTGGCGACAATCTCGCGGCTGCGTTTAGTCCGGAGCTGGTGGATGCATTCATCTACGTGATCGACGTCGCCGGCGGCGACAAGATCCCACGCAAAGGCGGACCCGGAATTACGCGGTCCGACCTGCTGGTGATCAATAAGATTGATCTGGCGCCCTACGTCGGTGCGTCGCTCGATGTGATGGATCGGGATGCGCGCATGAGGCGCGGCGATCGGCCATTCCTATTTACGAACCTCAAAGAGGGCACCGGTGTGCCCGACCTAATCGCTTGGCTCCGGGCCAAGATGAATTAATGGGTCATGGCGTAAACCACATAGTTCACGCCGATCCGAATCCCCAGCGCCGAGTACTTTTCCGGATACTCCGGTTCGTCCGCCCACTCCCAGGAATCACCAATATCCGAGTTGAACGACATCGCCACCATGATGCGACCCCTGTCGTCCAGGATGCCCTTCCAATGCGGGATCGCGCCGTCGTTTCTGTACATTCTTCCCGCTCTCAAGGCCCACTGGCCCGGTACTTGATAACGGTCGTCCAAGTCGTAGACGGTGTGGAAAATCGAATCGGCGTCTTCCACTTCCACCACTGGCCGATCCGGAAATACACGGTCCATACTCTCGGCGAAACGGTTCCACTCCTCGGTGCCCCAGAAGTCATCCAGCATCAGGAAGCCGCCGCGCAGCAGAAAATCGCGCAGCTTTTTCACCTGGGCCTCGGTCAACTTCCAATCGCCCATTTCACCGGCGACCAACCAAGGCCAATTGTAGACGTCGTCATCATCATCCAGATTGACCGGCTGTTCCACCGACCGGGCATGAATGCGCGTCAGCCGCCGCAACGCAGTCGCAAAATGCCGGTCAGCCCGAGGATAATCTTGCGTCCAGCTCGTGCCACCTTCCCGCCAATCATAGGAAACTCCGAAACGATAGCGCCAGCCAAAGCGGGCATGCGGATGCTGTGGATACATCAGCCGGGCTTGCACCCATTCGGCATGCTCCTGATAATCCGCGGGCAGTGGAATATTGTCGTAAGGTTCCATGCTCGGATAAACACGGAACGGACGCTGAAAGGCATACAGCACCGTCAAGCAGGCCATGCCGGCGCCAACCCACCAGATCGATTTGCGGATCGCCATCGAGCTTGCTTCGAGGATAGCACTCGGGCGACTCGCCGTCTGGATTGCCTAGGCGCTTTTCAGTTCTTTCTCGACTGACTCCGCGAAGTAATCGATATCCGCCACTGTACTGTAGATGTGTGGAGTGATGCGCAGTCCGTCGTATTCTTCATGCCCCACGCGGACCGTGATGATGTTGTACTTGCTCCACAAGGTCTCTGCCATCTTCTCGGCGTCGACGCCATTGAATGCCAGGAAGCCGATGCCGCAGGATTGCGCCGGATCCTCGCTGTGCAGAATCTTGACCTTCGGATTCTGCGCCAGCCGGTGCGCCCAGCGGTCTCGCAGATAGCGCAGCCGCGCCGCTTTGCGATCGATTCCGATATTTTCGTTGAAGATCAGCGCCGCGCTAATCGCGTTGTGATTCGCCGCCGGATGGGTCCCAATCTCCTCGAATTTGCGAATGTCGCCTTGCTGCCGGTCGGAAGAAGCCATGAGCGACCACGTGCTCGCAATACGCGAATTCCGCACATATAGGAAGCCGGTTCCAATCGGTGCGCAGGTCCACTTGTGCAGGCTCACTCCGTAATAATCGCAGCCCAGATCGGAGAGGTTGTACGGGAAATGGTTGAAGGCATGAGCGCCGTCCACAATCACAGGAATATTGCGGGCGTGAGCCATATCGCAGATCTTCCTGACGGGGAATATCTGCCCGGTTCGATTCGTGATGTGGCAAAGCAGGATCAGCTTAGTCTTCGGAGTAACCGCGCGCTCGAAGCGCTGGTAAAGATCTTCCATACTGGGCGGCGGCACGGGGAACGAGATCGTCTTCAGGACGATTCCCTCGCGGCGCTCCCTTTGGCGGAACGTCGTCAACATGCGAGGATAATCCTGATTGGTTGTCAGCACCTCATCGCCCGGCTTCAGGTCGATTCCATACTGCGCGTTTTCCAGAGATTCGCTCGCATTGCGTGTGATCGCGATCTCTTCGGGATCGCAGCCTGCCGTTTTGGCCACCCTCCGCCGGACATCCTCCACCTGCTTCTCCAGGATGTCAATCATGGTGTGTTTTGGGCCCATGTTGCTGAAGTCTAGATACCGGCGCATGGCATCTTGCACCACCAGCGGCGCGGGACTGACATAGCCGTTATTCAGGTTGATGACGTTGCGGTCGACGGTAAAGGAGTTGCGAATCTCAGCCCAATAGTCTTCATCGCTTGCGACTTCGATCGGTGTCTGATCCTTGACCGAGCGCGCAGCCGCCGCGGCGCGTTCTATCGCATTCGTCTGGAAAGCCACCAGGGCCGAGCCGGCCGCCGTGTGCAAAAAGTTTCTACGATCCACAGTTTATTCTCCTATTGCCAGTTTGGGCCAAATGTAACACACTTGAGCGCTGTAGGGAAGCCAGGCCCCGGAAATATGTCGATTTTATTCTGCAGCCGGCTTCGGCGGATACGACGGCCTGCGATATAGAATTCGCGGGTCCATGCCGGCCGGGATCGCCACATGCATGAATACCGCCATCATCTCGTCGTAAGTTTGATCGCCCCATCGAACCTCTTTCGAAGGATCAGGATTGTACGGGTTGTTGGGCGAGTTGTCGTAGTAGGCCACTGCTTCGACTCGGGTGCCTGCCGGCAGCCGCAGTTCACCCGCGGGCTCGTAGGTAATCTGCCAGTTGAAGTCGTACTTGGGCACTCGCAGCAATGCTTCCGAATGCCCGTCCGGATATGTCGCGGTAACCTCCGCCGATTTCCCGCGCAAATGCATATGCGGATTGATTCCCAGCACGCGCACGTCGGTTCCGAAAGTCGCCGTCGCCTGCGCGCGATAGTTGGCGTCGTACGGCGGAATCTTCAGCCCGAACGAGCCCATGCCGTACGTGATCACCTGGTACTCCGGAGCAGCGGGTGCGAAGACGAACCCGACGCCCGATATGTCTTTAGTGGCCTTCCCATTGGGCGTGTAGTGAACCTGCAGCATGATGTCCGCGCCTGCCGGAAGAAGCAGGGCATAGCCCTTGGGCAGCACCAGCGGAGGAATGCCCGGCACATACTCGGCAATGATTCCATCCGCGGCCCCGGTCTCGGGCGCGGTCGAAGGTTTTGCCACCGGCACACCCGGCTGAGCATCCGCCATCCACTTCGATCCGGCGCGTCGCCAGAACGCTGCCACGTGGTGAACTATCGCGCGATTTCCGGGACGCACTTCAAAGGCCTGCACCCATTTGTCCTCTTTGAAGCCGGGAATAAGGATCCACTGATAATCAATGGTGCCTTGCGCGGGGACGTCATAGGGAATCGGCATATTGAGCACGGCATCCGGCTTCCCGATCGCCCACCCTTCAGTGAATTCGAGCGGCGCGGGCGCGTCCTTGGAATTGCCCTCCGGTGCTCCTGCATCCGCCCACCTGACCAATGCAGTGATCTCGTCCTCGCTGAGGCGCCGGTCATTGCGGAAGTGCCCTACCGATTCATCCGCCGACCACGGCGGCATCTTCCGCGTCAGCACCGCTTGCTTGATCGCCTTCGCCCATGGCCGTGCGTCGCTATAAGTAAGGAGCGGCATCGGTGCGGCTTCGCCCGGACGGTGACAGCCCTGGCAGCGTGCCTGGAGCACGCGCTCGACATCATGGTGAAACGTGATCTTTCCGTCGGCGGCGAAGGCCAGAACAGGTATCGCCGAGGCGAATACAGTAATAGCGGCTCGATCAAATCGCATGTTTCTAGAATACTCCTGCCGAGCGGAGACAGCCTAGTCGAGCGATCGTAGCGCCTTGGGCAGCGAGCGGCGCGAGATAGGCTATTGCTTGCCGAGTCGCCGGCGATGCAGCGCGCGCAATAGGATCGTTGCGGCACCCGCTGAGCACAGCAACAGTGTGCCGGGTTCCGGCACACTGGATTGCGCTGCCTGGAAGTCGAGCGCGACCTGATCGAAATCGGCTTGATTGGTGGGGAAGGCGGGCGGCCCACCGCCAGGTTCGCTAGCCGAAAACAGGATTTCGAGGTGAGCGCCCAGGTTGGGATTGCCGGCCAGAATGTTGACGGTTAGGCCGGGGTTTGTGTCTTTAACGAAGGAGTTGACGGGTACGGTCAAGTCGTTGCTGTCGGAAGCGATGACAGTGCTGCCAGCCAGCAATTCCACCGTATAAGGGCCGAGCGGGGCACCGTCATTGCGGCTCCCGATAAAAACCGAGAGGGAGTATGTACCCGCCTGAAGGGTCGAACTAAGGACCTGGAAGATGGACCCGGTATTGATGAAAGCGACGGTTGTGCCATCCGGTATTCGCGAGAGGGGGTTGTACTGCAACATGGCCGGAGCGAGAGCACCCGCGTCGGGGCCCGAGACCGACCATCCCGATGATCCTGCGACGTTACCGAATGGAGTCGCATCCACGCAACCGGCCACATACTGCTGGCCGCTATCGATGAAATTCCCCGACCCCGCCGAGAGTTTGTTGTTGCCCGAGCAGCCGGTACTGTCGACAAACTCGAAGCTGGGATTGATTATAGCGATAGGAGCTGCCTGAATCTGACAGGCTGCAAGAGCTCCAGCGACAATGAATAACTTGCTTGAAATTCTGAGCGTCTTATTAAACGCCATAGTTCCTCCGTTTGGCGTGTCTACCGCTGTAGAATGGAGCCGGTACCGCCGATGGTGAGCATGTAACAAATCGGAGGCGCAAGTCTTGCGGAGGCGGTCAAGCTTCGATGAAAGATAACTCAAAGAGTTATCAAAGCGCGGGGGAGAAGCTCCCCAGTACATCAACGCCGGAGGTTTACCTGTTTGGGCCGTACCAACTGGATACGCGTGAACGTGTTCTGCTGTCCGGCGCGCAGACGGTTCCCCTGAGCCCGAAGGCGATCGAAACGCTCATCGCTTTGGTACGGCGGCACGGTCGCGTAGTCCCTAAAGAGGAGTTGCTTCAAGCGGTATGGCCGGATACTTTCATCGAGGAGGGTGTCCTGGCGCAGAACATCCTCACACTGCGCAAGGCCCTGCAGAATCCGGATTGGATCGAGACCGTTCCGCGGCGCGGCTACCGGTTTTCCGCGCCGGTTAGCGAGCCTGAAACGACGCGGCCTGAAACTTCTCGCCCTGAAATTACCCCCGCATCTCCGCAAACCAGCGCTCCTGGGAAAAGCCTTCGACGGTGGGCAGTCTGGGCGGCTGTGGTGGCGGCGATGATCGTCGCCGGATTCTTCGCGTTTCGCGGGGCGCGCACGCACGGGGGCGCCCGCGATGTACCGATCCGGTCACTCGCCGTGCTTCCTTTTCAATCGATCCCCAAAGAGCCGTCTTATCTCGGCTTGGGGCTAGCCGACGTTTTGATCAACCGGTTGGGCACGCTGCGTCAGATCGCTGTACGGCCCACCAGCGCAGTGCGAAAATTCGCGGAAGGAGCGATAGCCGATCCACTGGCCGCGGGGCGGGAGTTGGGTGTCGATGCCGTTCTGGAAGGCAATACTCAGCGCGACGGCGATCGCGTCCGGGTCACCGTACACGTGCTGCGAGTGACGGACGGCGCATCGCTGTGGACCGCCAAGTTTGATCAGCCCGACAACAGTCTATTTGCGCTGGAAGACTCAATCGCGGGCGAAGTCGCCAACGGCCTGGCGCTCGACCTGACACCCAGCGAGCGCCAACGCCTGGTCAAGCGCTACACCGAAAATGCCGCGGCTTGGCAAGCCTACCTGCGCGGACGCTATTTATGGAGCCGCCGGACACCGGAAACGCACCAGAAAGCAATCGAGGAGTTCGAGCAGGCCGCGCGCATCGATCCTCGCTACGCTTTGGCTTACGCCGGCCTCGCGGACGCATATGCTTTGTTGGGCTCGAATCCGAATCGTGTCATGCCGCGCGCCCAGGCAATGGAGAAGGCCCGCGCGGCCGCGCTCAAAGCGCTGGAGATCGATAGCGATCTCGCGGAGGCGCACACTGCGCTCGCATTTATCCTGATGCACTATGACTGGAAGTTGGATGACGCGGAACGGGAATATCGGCGGGCGCTCAATCTTAACCCAAGCTATCCGACCGCGCACCAGTGGCGCGCCGTGAATCTTCTGGTGACGGGCCATCGGGACGATGCGGTGCAGGAGTTGAAAAATGCGCAGGCGCTTGATCCCACTTCGCTGACCATTATGGCGGACAAGGCCGAGCTTTACATCTTCACGGGCCAGCTCGCGGAATCCGAAGCAGAGGGCCGCCGTGCGTTGAACCTCGATCCATCGTTCTCAATCGTGCGTTGCTGGCTGTCCTGGGCGCTGACCGGACAGCGCCGCTTCGAGGAAGCCGCGGCGATCCTGGGCCCCGATCCCGCCGGGAACGATCCGGCACGGATCTCGGCTCTCGCCTACCTGGATGCCGCCGCCGGCCGCCAAGGGGAAGCTCGTGAGAGAATCGCGGCGCTGGTCCGATTAGCCAAGAACGATTTTGGACTCGCCACTCTGGTAGCGGCTTCATACGCGTCGCTAGGCGATGTAAACGCAACGATTCCGTGGCTCGAAAAGGCGTTCAAGGAACGATCCGGGGCATTACTGTTTTTGAACGTTCATCCCGAGTTCGCGCCTGTGAGAAACGATCCCCAATTTCGCGAGTTCGTGACGCGAGCCGGCCTACCGACCTTGTTGGCTAAGAAATAAGCGAACCATCGGTCGTGCGTTCCTAAAGCAAAAAGCTGCCCACCAATCTCTTGGGCGTGCTATACTCGTTTCTTCAGAAAATCGTGATTTCCCGTCGTTCTCTCCTGAGAGATGCGGCGTTCGTTTTAGGCGCGCCGCTGCTCAATCGGGGCCGGTTTTCGCTCTTCGCCCAGAGCGAAGTGGACTATTCCGCCCGCACTCTGGACTTGGTCCGCGAATCCACTGTGATCGACATGCTGGGCCTGCTCACCCTGGATTTCAAGAAGCTTTCCGCATGGCGAACTGATCCGGCTCGCTTCCAAGCCGCCGACTTGAAAAAGCTGAAGGATTCGGGAATCAACATTTTCCATCCGGCCGTCGGATATACCGAAGGCGACATCTATGCTAGCTCCCTGTGGGACATTTCCTCATGGGATGCTTTTATCGCCGCGCATTCCTCCGATTTTCTTCGCATCGACTGCCCCGACGATGTCGAGCGGGCCAAAACCCTCGGCAAGATCGGCATCGTGATCGGTCAGCAGAACTCAGGCCACTTCCGATCGCTTAACGACGTCGACCGCTTCTACCACCTGGGCCAGCGCGTCTCCCAACTTACCTATGGCCATAATCAACTTGGCGGTGGATCCATCGACGCGCGCGACCCGGGCCTGACCAAATATGGAGCCGAAGTCGTCACTCGCATGAACGCCTTGGGCATGGCCGTGGATGTCTCGCACTGCGGAGATCGCACCACATTGGATGCGGTGGCGGCTTCGCGCAAGCCCGTGCTTGTTACTCACTCCAATTGCCGTGCGCTGGTTCCCGGCAGTGCGCGCTGCAAAACCGACGAAGGGATTCGGAAAGTGACGGCGGCGGGCGGAGTGATCGGCGTCACCATGGTCCGCTATTTTGTTTCTTCCGGTGGGCCGGCCACTATCGAGAATGTGCTCGATCACATCGATCATGTAGCCCAGCTGGCCGGAGTAGAACACGTGGGCATCGGCAGCGATGTCGATCTGCAGGGCCGCGACGCCCACGGTCATCTGTCCCGGAAAAACGATCTGGACGGGATTGACTACGAACGAAAGATTTACGATCTTACCGAGGGCCTGGTGCGGAGAGACTATTCCAATTCCGATATCCAGCTCATCCTGGGTGGAAATTTCCAGCGCGCTCTCGCCGACATCTGGTCTGTCTAGCTGTCGCTAGCTCCGCGGGGCCAATGAACATTCCGTCCTCCCCACGCCATACTCGCTGCACACCTGCAGTATGACTTGGGCGGCCTCAGCCTTCGTTGGCAGCGAATAGTCAATCTCATATCGGTTCAGCAGATGCCTGTAAGTCTGTTCGAATTCGTCCGCCAGCTGGTCGACGCTGCTGGTCTGAAAAGTTCCATCAGGCGTTGCCAGAGAGAGGTCGCGAAAGCCCTCACATTTTTCCCAGGACTCCGGACAGATCCCGTGCAAGATGATGCTTTCCTTCTCGATCAGTTGTTTCAACGGATTCAGATTCTCCGGGTCATCAAGCGTGTCCACGGCGGTTCGGTGAACAAACACAAACAGATGGCGTTTTCCGGAACTCTTGTCCATGGCATCAATTTGACGCCGGATCGCCCGCAGGGCGTCTTCGGTAGTGCGTTCGCGCGGAACCGGCAGAGAGATCGCTTTTTCCAACTGTCCAACGTCAGCCATAAAACCCTTACGCGTCTTCAACTCCTGCGTGATCAGGGCATCGTCATAAGGAAGAGTCGATTTTGCGACCGGTGCGTTGGGGTCGGTCACAACCGTTTCGATAGCGTATCGATCGATTCTCCACCAGTCATCCGGGCGCTTCAGCGAAAGGCAGCGTTTCAAACCCTCCGCCACCGCGCGTCCGTATGGGTCCGCTTCGGACGAAAACCGCGGCGCTACGCTGCCGATCACTAGAGCGGCCGGGTTATTTGGCAACTTGACCTCGTAATTCTCGATCAGTGTTCCACCTTCCCAGAGAGCGAATTCAGTCGGTTTCATGCTGGTGATTTCATTGCCGTCCGGACGCGACAATGCAAATTCCACATGACGGCCGCCGTCGCTTTGACGTTGGCGCTCGAGACCCGTACGTGCATTGTCCCTTTCTCGGCGCTCGCTTTTTCGCGGCGCCGGATGCGTGACAGGGTTCGGGTAACCGCCAGCTTCATCTTGCCCTGCGTCGATTTGAATTGCTCCATCAGGAATGGGATGAACCGCGGATCTTCTGTTTCAGCCATGGCCCACCAGGCCGATGCGCGGAACAGTGGTTCGGGATGCCGCGCCATCTCCAGCAACGCCGTCACCGCCTTCAGATCCGACAAGCGGTAGAGTCCCAGGATTGCGTTCGCCACCACACGGTTGTTCGGCGACCGTAAAGCAGCCGTGAATACAGGACGGGCCTCCGCCGCATCCATCGCCCACAGGGCTTCGACAGCGTTGGCCTGAACGCGCGCATCGCTATCCATCAGTTGCTTCTTGATCCAGGCGGGGTGTGTTGTATTGCGGCCAATCAATAATGCTGCTTTCGATCGCACAGCCCGATCGGGATAAGCCATCAGTTCGCTTTGGAAGGAAGGCCAGAAGTTTTGTGTCGGAATCGCCCCTAGAAGGTCAAGAATCCGCATCACCTGCATCGTGCTTTCTTCGGTGGCACGGCCGTGTAAAGCTGCGCTGAGATCCATTTCTAGCGCGGCCTGAAAGCGGGGACCGATATCGCCGATCGCCCTGACCGCCGCCACCGCATCTTTCAGACTGCACGTGTCCGGATCCCGCAGACCCGCAGTTAAGAGTTTCTCTTTGGTCAGCAGATACGTGAGAAAACGCGCGCCTGCCGAGGCCTCGGCATTTGCCAACACGCGAATACTCGCTGCGGAGAACACGTGCGCGTCGGAGGCCAGCAACTGAACCAACGACTGCTTACCGACCGTGTCCTTCTCACTGAAGGACTCCACAAGCGCCGAAATGTCTTTCGCGTAGCTCTCGAGTAAACCTGGCTCGCAGGGCATGCTACCGCTCCACATTTACTCATCGGCTCAAAGGCGCTTTCTTTGTGCCCGAATGCGCTCTTATTGAATCCAAATCGTCACAGCGTTGCTGGTCAGATTCCCCCCGATAATGAAGACAGGAACTTGTCCCGACAATGTAGTGGGCGCCACTGCGTTGATCTGCCATAGTCCTGGATACTGCGCTGTCTCGCCGCTAAACAGGATTTGAGCAGGCGTGTCGGCGAAGAATACTTGTGGGGATCCGGAAAGTTGTCCGTAACCGGTCGCGAATATCTGCACAACCGACCCCTGCACGGCAGGATTCGAGCTGCTGTTCACCGAATAGTCCTGATTCTCAACGGCGCCCGGCTGGGATGGATTGGCGCCCTCCAGAACAAAGATTCCAGGACCGACGGCCGAGATCGCGGCTTGGCCGTTCGCCAGCTCCACGCCGCCCGCGCGAACCGAAATGGTCGCAGTTCCAGGCGATGTAGAAGCCGGAACGATGAAGTTGACCTGCGAAGTACTTCCGGCGACGAATCGGCCCGCTACGCCATTTACCGTCACCTGATCTGGCGTCTGCGAAAAACTTCCGAAGGCACTGGCGAACGATCCCGGCGCGATTCCTTGATCGACACGAAAACTTGCGCCGTTCACGGTGATCACATTGCCCGAAGGAGGTGGTGGAACTCCACTCATGCGCCCGAGGATCGCTGCCAGCGTAGGATCATAGCGCGCGAAAAAGTCCGTCGAGCGCGTCGCAATGGTTACATCCGGCATGAACGAAGGAAGGTCCGGAATACCTGTGGGATTTGGGAAGTATTTAGTTGAATACTGTCCGTTGAGGCCGGATCCCGGCAGTGTGAACCCAACTACTTCTCCGTATTCCGCCGGCTTGCCCCCGCTGGGTTCGCCGATCACGATGAATCGTGTGCGAAGGTCCACGCCGGGAAATAGTGTTGTATACTGCAGCGCGGCCGATTTGATCTCCATGGCATCATCCATGCCGGAGGAAAATGTTCCTTTGTCGATCACGTCGTAAACACGAAATTGCGGATTGGCGAGCAGCGTGGGCGCGCGCGCCAGCAGCCCATTGAGAAGGGGGCTAAGGATCGAGGCATCGCCCCCGGTATTGCCTCGAAAATCGAATACGAACGTATCCACCGGCTGGGTGTCCAGGGCTGCCAACACCGTGGCCGAAAAAGCCGCAAACGGGTTACTTGGATCGTCCGCGCACTTGTTGTACTTGAAGTACAGCAACCGATTTGCAGCCGAATAGGTGTACCAATAATTCAGACCCGTCTGCTGAAGATAATCAGGCAGTGGACCGGCCGAGGGGTCGACCGCGCTCTGCAGCGCGCCCGCGAACGTCGTGCCGATCTGACGCGTAAACTGACTTCCAGCTAAAGTCTGAAACGTCAGCGCCGACGTCGCAGCCGCCGGCATCAGATCGAGCCCTTGCAAGACCTGCTGGCCAGCAAGGTATTGCTGAGCTTCGTAGTGCAGCCATTGATCATTGGCATGAGGAATGATCGTGCCCAGCTTCTGCATGACTTGATCGATTGGAAAACCACCTACTTGAACCAATCGCGCACCCAGCGCCTGCGCGTATGGAGCCGTGGCCGCTGTAACGAAAACACCATCGTCCAGCCAGCGGAATTGCAGAGGAAATTGCAGGAATCCCGCACTGATGGCGGTCGCATTCGTTAGCGATATCGCAGTGTGGGCGTCGCCCGCCATGGCAATCAGCGCCGTCAGTTGCACGTAGAATTCGGCGTCGGTGAGCGTGGAGATCTGAGCTTGAAGAGCAGTCACCGCTTGCTGATATACGGCCGGATCAAGCTGAAAAAAGAAGTTGGCGTGGAGTTTTGGAACTTGGTTGGCGACGTAGTTGAGATCCTGCTGCCGGACCGCTGTCGAAAAGCGCTGCGCCGCCAGAGACGCAGCAAACAATGCCGTGACAAAACACAATCGCCTGAACAGCATTTTCGGATCTGCTGGCCAGTATACACCGCGACGACATCGCGCCTACTCGTACCGCAAGGCTTGCATCGCATCCACCCGGCTGGCTCGGAATGCCGGTATAAAGCCGGCCGCGCAACCCACTGCCGCCAGCACCAGAGCCGCCAGCGCCAGCGTCCCCGGATCGTGAGCCGTAATTCCGTACAACTGCGCCTGCACCAGGCGCGTGAGGCCGATCGCCCCTGCCAGCCCGGCCGCAATCCCGATGGACACCAGCACCAGCACTTCGCGCATCACCATCCAGATCACGTGCCTTTGGAACGCGCCCAGCGCCATGCGAATCCCGATCTCTCGCGTGCGCCGCGCCACTGTAAACGCCATCACTCCGTAAAGACCGATGATCGCCAGCAACGTCGCCAGAAAACCAAACACCATCGACAAGCTCGCAACCAACCGCTCCACCAGCAGTGATTTCGAAACCTGATCGTCCAGCGTCCGCATGCCGTATAGCGGAAGATTGCTGTCCAGCTCCCGTACTTTCCCGCGGACCGCTCCGAAGAACTGATCGGCCGCCATGGTGGTCCGGACGTACACGGTCATACCGCCTACAAAGTTGCTCGCCAGATAAGGCGTGCACATCTGGATCGGAATTTCATCGCGCAGGTTGGTGTACTTGATATCTTTGAACACCCCCACGATTTCCATGTCCAATTTAGTGGTGGTATCGATGCCGAACCCCGTGTGACGGCCGATCGCGTTACCGGCCGAGCGAAAGAATCGCTTCGCAAATTTCTCGTTTACCAGCACCACCGTGGGCGCTGTGTTGTCCGGTTTCTCGCCATGCTGCACGAACTGGGTGTCCTTCGGCGTGAAGTCACCGCCCGCTAGAATCGGTACGCCCAGCGTAGCCAGATAGCCAGGACCAATGGAATTCATGTACGGATCGGGAGTCTCGCTGGCCTTGGCTGGATGATAGCCCTCGATTGTGACCCAGTTGTCCCATTCGTCTTCTTCCAGGATTCGCATGGATGCCAGCCCCACGTTGCGCACTCCGGCGATTCCCGTGATCCGATCCGTCAGCTCGCGATAGAAAGTTTTTGCGCGTTCGGCATCGTAGCCGTTTAACGACGGATTAACATTGAACGCCACCAGGTTTTCGGTCGCAAAACCGGGGCCTAGGTCTCGCAGGTTCCGGAGGCTTCGGATGAAGAGACCGGCTCCTACCAACAACAGCAGCGAGAGCGTCACTTGCGCCGCCACCAGACCCTTACGGAAACGCACACTCGCTCCGCCCCCGACAATGCCGCCGACAGTGTCCTTCAAAGTGGGCGCAACGTCCGGCTTGGTGCACTGCAGCGCCGGTACCAGTCCGAAAATGATTCCCGTGAGCAGAGCCACCGCGCCCGTGAAGAGCAGGATTCGCAGGTCGGGCGTAGTCGACAATTTCAGCGACGTCGTATCCGGCGGTAGAAAGGCCAGTAACACTCGATCTGTCCACAAAGCCAGCACCAGGCCCAAAATTGCGCCGCCCGCCGAGAGCAGCAGGCTCTCAAGTACCAGTTGGCGCATGATGCGAAATCGACCCGCGCCCATCGCCAGCCGGATCGCGATTTCTTTCTGCCGCGAGGTTGCCCGGGCAATCAACAAGCTAGCCACGTTCGCACACGCGATGAGTAGCACGCCGGCGGTCAGAGCCATCAGCACCCACAGAGGCTTGGTAAGCCGGGGCCGCAAGTAGGAGCGGCCTTGCGATCCCGGCAGTACATCGATGATGTTCTTGAGGAATCGCTCGCGCACGTCCGCCGACGCATTTTTGAACGCCGCTTCCTTCACTTCCATCTCCAGGATGCCGTGAAAGAACGGTTGCAAGGATGCCTTGGCTTGCTCCGCGCTCACGCCCGGTTTCAACCGCCCGAACACGTTTACCCAGCGCTGCCGCCGGTTAGTGAAGGCCAGTTGGTCGGAACTCGGGACGACCTGAGCCCGCATCATCACCGGAATGAAGACCTGCGTGACATAGCCCAGCTCCACGCCATCGAAGCCCTGCTCGGCCACACCCACGATCGTGTAGTTGTGTCCGTTCACCGCCACCGTCTTGCCGACAATCGACCGGTCCCCGGCGAAACGCGTCTTCCAATAGTCGTAGCTCAGCATCGCCAGTGGATGGCCTTCGGGCGTTCGATCTTCGTCCGGCGTGAAAGTCCGGCCGATCGCCGCTCCCACTCCGAGCACAGGAAAATAAGTCCCCGACACCAGCTCACCCATGACCCGTTCGGTCTGGCCGTTGTAGCCCAGACTCACACGGAAGGGAAACCGGCAAAACATCTCGGTAAACACTTTGTTGTTCGCCTTGAAGTCGCGATACATGGGGAACGAAAGTGCATTTCCGCCCCAATTGCCCCCGTAATGGAACCCTTTCATCGTCAGCAGCACCAATTCGCGCGGATTCTTCACCGGTAGCAGGCGAAGCAGAATCTGATCCAGCAGCGTGAAAATCGCCGTATTTGCGCCAATGCCCAGCGCCAGCGACAGCACCGCCACGGCCGTGAACACAGGCGACTTCTTGAAGGATCGAAGCGCAAACCAGAGATCGTTCGATGCGGAAGCCATAATTTTGTTTAGACTGCGCTGCCGGAATCCGGTTGGCAGACGCGACAATTTTCATTACTGGCGCCGGTTGAAAAGGTTACCGGCCCGTCTGTTGATGTATCTTTGTCTATGCGCTGTCTTCGCCTCGCCCTCTTTGTTTTTGCCGCCACCCTCGCCGCCCAGCCGCCCGGCAGCCTCTTCGATGGCCTCCGCTGGCGGATGATAGGTCCATTCCGCGGCGGCCGTGCCATTGCGGCCACCGGCGTCCCGGGCGACCCCAACATTTTCTACTTTGGCGCGGTCGGTGGCGGCATCTGGAAAACTACCAACGCCGGCCTGACCTGGTCGCCCATCTTCGACGATCAGCACGTCGCCTCCATCGGCGCCATCGAGGTAGCGCCCTCTGATCACAATGTGATCTACGCCGGCACCGGCGAAGCCGACATCCGCTCGGATCTTTCCCAGGGCGACGGCGTTTATAAATCCACCGACTCCGGAAAAACCTGGCGCAACGTTGGCTTGCGCGATTCCCATCAGATCGGTCGCATCCTGATTGATCCTTCGAACCCCGATATCGTCTACGTCGCTTCGCTCGGTCATGCCTACGGTTCCAATGCGGAACGCGGCGTCTATCGTTCTACCGACGGCGGCCGAACCTGGCAGAAAGTCCTCGACAAAGGCCCTGATATCGGCGCGGTAGACCTCGCCTTCGAGCCTGAAAATCCGCAGGTCATCTACGCCACCATGTGGCAGGCGCGCCGGCCGCCGTGGAGCGTCTATGGACCACTCGAAGGTCCCGGCAGCGGCCTTTATAAATCCACCGACGGTGGCGACCACTGGACGCAACTCACCGGCAACGGGCTCCCCGAGGGTCCCTGGAGACGAAGCGGCGTCGCGGTCGCGCGAGGCACCCGCGGCCAGCGGGTCTATGCGTTAATCGACGCGGCCTCCGGCAGCGGACTTTTTCGCTCCGACGACTCCGCTAAAACCTGGACGCGTGTCGGCTCTGATCCTCGCATCGATAGCCGCGCCTGGTATTTCAGCAGCGTCACGGTCGACCCAAAGAATCCTGACGTTGTCTATCTCCCCAACGTCGCCGTCTACCGTTCCACCGATGGCGGCGAAAACTTCATCGTGCTCAAGGGCGCACCCGGCGGCGATGACTACCACTACCTCTGGATCGATCCAACAGAATCTGCCCGGATGATCCTGGCTTCCGACCAAGGCATTAACATCAGCACCGACACTGGAGCCTCCTGGAGTGGTTGGTACAATCAGCCCACCGCTCAGCTCTACCACGTCATCACTGATAATCAGTTCCCCTATAATGTCTATGGCTCGCAGCAGGACAGCGGAACCGCCGTTGTTCCTAGCCGCACCAATCACGGGCTGATTGCCGAGTACGATCGCTACTCAGTAGGTGGCGCCGAAAGCGGCTACATCGCGCCCGATCCGAAAGACCCGAACATCGTTTATGTAAGTGACACCTACGGCACACTGAATCGCTTCGACAAGCGCACCGGGCAAGGCCAGAACATCACTCCCTGGCCCGCCCCAGCTTTCGGTGTCGATATCGCGCAGCGCAAATATCGTTTTCCTTGGACCGCGCCGCTCGTATTCTCGCCCGTCGACAACGCGCTCTACTACGGCTCGCAATACGTTCTGAAGACCACCGATGGCGGTCTCAACTGGCAGGAGATCAGTCCCGACCTCACTGGCGCCGACGGGAAAAGCGCCAAGCCAGCCGCGGGCGGCAAACTGACAGTCCAGAACGCCAAAGCCCGCGGCTACGGTGTCGTCTATTCCATCGCGCCGTCGCCGATTACGGCCGGACTCATCTGGGCGGGAAGCGCCACCGGCCTGATTCACGTGACTCGCGATGGCGGCAAGACCTGGACGAACGTCACGCCTCCCGGCTTGTCCGATTGGAGCAAGATCACACAGATCGAAGCCTCGCATTTCGCCGCCGGCGCAGCCTACGCCGCGATCGACCGCCATCGACTGGATGACAACAAACCCTATCTCTACCGGACCCGCGATTACGGTCAAACATGGACGCCCATCACTACCGGAATCGAGGAGCCATCCTTTCTGAACTCCATTCGTGAGGACCCGGTGCGCAAAGGACTGCTTTACGCCTGCACCGAAACGGGCGTGTTCGTCTCCTTCGACGATGGCGACCACTGGCAATCGCTGCAGCTCAATCTTCCGACTGTGTCTGTCCGCGATCTAGTCGTTCACGGCGACGACCTCGTCATCGCGACCCATGGGCGATCGTTCTGGATTCTTGACGACATGAAGCCGCTGCGCGAGATCGATGCCAAAATCACTGCCTCCGACGCTCATCTCTATCAGCCGGCGACCGCCATCCGCATGAACCCCGAAGCCTTCCAGGGCACTCCCTTGCCGCTCGAGATTCCGAGGGCGCAGAATCCGCCCGACGGCGCCATCATCGATTACTATCTGAAATCTCTTCCGACCGGTGCCGTTACTTTGGAAATTCTCGATGCGAAAAATCAGGTGGTCAGTCGCTATTCCACGACCGACACTATAGTAATGCGGAGGGTCGACCGCCAAGCGATTGCCCGTGCCTGGATGGTGAGTCCTCCCCATCTGATCCCGCGAGAGGGCATGAACCGATTCGTATGGGATCTGCGTTACGGACGAACCGGTGGCGTTAGCGGCTCGGAAGCAGGCCCGAGCGTCCGCGGACCGCAGGTGCTTCCCGGCGTCTACCAGGTTCGCCTCACTGTCGCCGGCCAGCGCTTCACTCAGCCGTTGAAGGTCGTGCTCGACCCTCGATCCACCGCCACTCCCGCGGACCTCGCCAAGCAATTCGACCTCGCCATGAAATCCTGGCACGAACTTGAGCGCGCCACGGAAGCGGCGCAGCAGATAGACTCGGCCCGCCGCCAGCTTGCCAATGCTAAAGAAAAAGCCTCCGACAATGGCGCGCTTCTTGGAGCGATTGCTTCTGTGGATTCCGATGCGGCAAATATCGCAGGCGGGCGCGGCAGCCGAAATGCAGACTCTCCTTCTTCCGGCCTGGATGCCGTCCGGGCGCAACTCAACGCTATAGTAAATGTCGTCGATAGCGCCGATCGCACGCCTCCCTCCCAAGCCTACGCGCTATTCGATCTGGCCAGCCGCGACCTTGCTACTCAGCTCGCCGCCTGGAACGCGCTCAAGAACGGCAAACTCGCCGAGCTCAATCGCTCGCTGCCGCATTAGTAATCGCCGCATATCGAACTCAAGGAGAATCAGGCTAATCTAAATTGATGCCCTGTCGCATACGCGCCACCGTTGCCCTAGGACTGGTCTCTCTGCTGGTTGCCGCCCCCGCTTGGTCGTGGGGCTCTGCCGGTCATCACATTATCGCCATCATCGCTGAACAGCGCCTGTCTCCTGGGGTCCGCGAAAAAGTCCGCACGCTGCTCATGGATGGCAAGTATTCGATAGTGGACATCAGCACCTGTGCTGATCAGCTTCGCAGCGCTCCCGGCGGCGCTGACCGGCCGGGTGACGCAATGTGCCAGACACTCGCGGGCGACGTCCCACCCACCAACGGAACCTGGCATTACATCGACATCCCCGTCCCAACTAAAGCGAAAACACTTGAAGCCTTCTGTCCCCAAGGCGACTGCGTGACGGCCAAAATCACGTCCTTCGCCGAGACGCTGCGCACTTCAACAGACGACGCTCAACGGCGGCAGGCTCTTCTCTTCGTGATCCACTTGGTCGGCGACATTCATCAACCCCTTCACACTGTGGATCGCGCCTGCGACAAAGGCGGGAACTCGGAGCGGGTAGGTTTCTCATTGGATGGCCAACATTCCGACGTCAAACTTCATCAGGTCTGGGACACGAAGGAGGTCGACCTTCTGATGGCCGACTACAACGTCACCGATGAACACACCCTAGCCGACGCCCTGATCGAATCCATTTCTCCTACCGACGCCGAGAAGTGGACGCGCGCCACACCCGAACAGATGGCCTGGGAGTCGTACAACATTGCCGTCACCCGCGTATATCCCGCCGTCCCCTATCACGACTTCTGTGGCGATCAAGACTCGACGCCGATCAAAACAGATCTTTCGCTCCCTTACGAAGAGGAAGGAACTCGAGTAGTTCAATTACAACTCATGAAGGCCGGCGTCCGGCTGGCTGCGATGCTTGAATCCGCACTAGCAGGACCATAAGATGGCAAAGCTCTTAGCTTTATCTCTGGCGCTTTTCGCGCTGCCCGCGTTCGCCGAGGTCAAAGCGCTTAAGAACTTCACGCTGATTGACGGCTCAGGCGGTCCTGCCATCGGCGGCGCCGCCATGCTGATAGATAACGGCCGGATATCTTGGATCGGCTCCGCTCAAAGACTCAACCCGCCCGCTGGCACCGAGGTCATCGATCTTACAGACAAGTTCGTCATGCCGGGCATTATCAATTTGCACGGCCATGTCGGCAGCACGGTGGATCTCGCTCAAGACCCCAAGTTCTTCACGCGCGAAAACATCGAGAAGACCTTGCGCACCTACGCTTCCTATGGCGTCACCACTGTTCTCAGCCTGGGCACCGATCAGGATCTTATCTTCCAGATCCGCGACCAGCAGCGCGCCGGCCGGCCCACCTATACTCGCGTCTACAGCGCAGGCCAGGGCTTCACGCTCAAGGGCGGCGTTGGAGGAATGCCCCGTGTTACACATAACCTGGCTCCCGGGGACGCTGCCGAAATCCCGAAGGACATCGATCAGCTCGCCGCCAAGAAGGCCGACATCGTCAAGGTCTGGGTGGACGATGGCCTCGGCCGGCATCCGAAAATCCCGTTCGAGCTCACCCAGGCCATCATCGACAATGCCCATCGCGCCGGGCTGCGTGTCGCCGCGCACATTTTCTATCTGGCCGATGCCAAGCAGCTTGTCAACGGCGGCGTCGACGCCCTCGCGCACAGCGTACGCGATCAGCCCGTCGACCAGGAATTGATCGACAGCATGAAACAGCACGGGACTTGGCAGGAGGCTGCCACGCTCACACGCGAAGCATCCATGGTGGTCTATGCCAAGCCGCCCGCTTTCCTGACCGATCCGTTCTTCACGCGCTCAGTTTCACCCGCAGTGCTCGCCACTTTGAACGACCCGGATTATCAGAAGAAGATCGCCGCCGATCCCGACTTCGCCAAATACACCGGCTTCCTCGGAATGGCTCAGCAAAACCTCAAGCGCCTGGCCGACGCCGGTGTGTCGTATGGCATGGGAACCGATAGCGGCGTGCCCGGCCGCTTCCCTGGCTTCTTCGAGCAGTGGGAAATGGAGTTGATGGTCGACGCCGGCCTTACACCTTCCCACGTGATCGTCGCGGCCACCAAGAGCGGTGCTGAGTTTCTGCGCGCCAAGGACTTGGGCACGCTCGAAACCGGGAAATGGGCCGATCTGATCGTTCTCGGCGCCAACCCCGCCGCCAACATCCATAACACGCGCTCCATCGAGGCAGTCTACATTGCCGGCAATCGCGTCGCGCCATAGACGTGCTGCGCCAATCTGGCTACAGTGTGTTGGCGAGCGCCCGGCGCCGGACCCTTCGTTTGATCACGCGTGGTAACGCAGGAGAATCCGACGCGTGTGAAGCTCCCCTCCCAAACTAGAGTGATGAATGTGAGTAACTAGATTTTTATGCATTCGTGGCTCCGCGTTGGAAAACGGTTCGACTACACCATTGCCGTCGTCGCCATTGCCAGTTTTTTCGGGGCCGGGTTCTTACTGACTAGGACTGCACCTAGCGAAATACGTTGGATTGTCTGGATCGTGACCGCCAGCCTCATCTTCCCGATCTGGCTTGCTGGCTGGGTGGTGGGGCGATGGGTCAGGCGAAGGGATAATGAAGCACCTCCACCGACTACAGGAACCCACCGGCCAGTACGCGTCAAAAACCGGATCAAACTTTACCTCGTGTTAGCCATAGTGACCGCTGTTTCCGCAACTGCGCAGACAAAGATCTTCCTAAGCAGGCACTTGTTCTATGCAAGTACCGCTGACGTCTTCCTCTGGAACTTTGCCGCCCTGGCCGTCCTTGTTGCCATCTACGAACTCATCGAATGGCGTAAGCAAAGGTCGTCGACAAGGAGTGAGCCGTAGGGCCGATGGCTAACGGAAGTTTGACTGCACCAACTAGAAGGGCGAGCTCATCGCGATTCACCGCCGTCGCATCAACAATCGCGTCTTTTCATCCAACAACTTCCCTCCATCGACGCGTCGGCCCCCTGGCCCCCTGTGCGATAACCGAATCGAGCACACATGCCCAATTCAAGCATTCCCCATGACGACCTTCGGCGCTGGGTTCGTTTTGTCAAATGACACATCGACGTGACCACAAGGCACACCATTGCGTCAATCACTGCCGCCAATCTCGCCAACGGTGGGTCGTTTTTTCGAAGACCGGGCCAAGTCCTGCGAAGGCGCAAGATTAACAATGTTAGACTGGACCTAGAGGCTGCTATGCACACGCCCTCCACATCCCGCCCTTCGCTCTTCGGCTCCGATTAGGGCCGTCTCCTCCCTCCGTTTCTGTTGTTTCAATCCAGAACTGTCGATAGAAGAAGGAGACTGATATGCTTAGCGAAACCGTCCGCCTGGACCTTCCCCACATCCTCACCAAGCTACCCGGGCCACGGGCCGAGGCGGTGATCGAGCGCGACCGCAAGGTGCTTTCGCCCTCCTACACGCGCTCGTACCCGCTCGTGGCCAGCCGAGGCGAGGGCGCCATCATCGAAGACGTCGACGGCAATCGTTTTCTCGATTTCAATGCCGGAATAGCCGTGTGCGCCTCGGGCCACTGCCATCCCCAAGTGGTCGCTGCTATCGAAACGCAGTCCGCGCGCCTGATCCACATGTCCGGCACGGATTTCTACTACGAGAACATGGTCGAACTGGCCGAGAAGCTCGCAGCCATCGCACCTGGCGGCATCCCTCGCCGTGTCTATTTTGGAAACTCCGGCGCCGAGGCCATCGAAGCCGCCATGAAGCTGGCTCGCTATCACACCGGCCGCGACAAGTTCATCGCCTTCTCCGGCGCATTTCACGGCCGCACGCTGGGCGCGCTCTCCCTTACCGGAAGCAAGGTCGTGCAGCGGAAAGGATTCGGTCCGTTGATCCCTGGCGTCTACCACGCTCAGTATCCGGATCCCTACCGCCGGCCCGAGGGCTCTACCGCCGAAGATCACGCCGTGACATGCATCCGATGGATCGAGAATGAGCTGTTCCGCACCTTGCTGCCTGCCGAGGAAGTAGCGGGCATCGTCGTCGAACCGATCCAGGGCGAGGGCGGCTACATCATCCCGCCGCCGGCTTTTTTCGCCGAGCTCGAATGCCTCGCCAACAAACACGAAATTCTTCTGATCTTCGATGAAGTACAGTGCGGCATGGGCCGGACCGGGCGCATGTGGGCGGCTGATCATTTCAACGCGGTCCCTGACATCCTCGCCTCCGCCAAGGGCATCGCCAGTGGGCTGCCGTTGAGCGCCATGATCGCTCGCGCCGAGCTCATGGACTGGCCGGCCGGCGCGCACGCCTCCACGTTCGGCGGCAATCCGGTTGCCGTGGCGGCCTCACTTGCCACCATCGACCTGCTGGAGCGCGAGCTCATTGAAAACGCAGCCCGCATCGGCGGCCATATTCTCGACCGCACTCGCCATTGGCCGCGACGATTCCCGCACGTAGGCGATGTGCGCGGCCTCGGCCTTATGATCGGCATCGAGATCGTGCAGGATCAGCAGTCCAAGGACCGCGCGCCCGAATTGCGCAACCAATTAGTCACTAAGGCCTTCGAACGCGGGCTGCTGGTGCTCGGCGCCGGACGCAATTCCATCCGTCTCTGCCCGCCGCTCATTATCACGTGCGATCAAGCCGACTTCGCCGTGGATACACTGGAGGAATGTCTGAAGCTGGTGCCCTAGCCTCGTCGTCCTCATCCAAGCGCACGCTCGACGTCGGCTGCGGCACCAACAAATATCCCGGCGCCATCGGTATCGATCGCAATCCGCGCAGCCGTGCCGACGTCATCTGTGATCTCGACCGTTTTCCTTACCCCTTCCGCGACAACTCGTTTGCCTCGCTCCGCGCCGTGCACGTCATCGAACATGTCTCCGACGTCATCCGCGCCATGGAGGAGTTTCACCGCGTCGTCTCGCCCTCCGGCCGCGTCCTCATCGTTACTCCGCACTACACCGACTTCAGCTCTTTCTGCGATCCCACCCATCGCTGGCATCTCAACAGCTTCTCGTTCCGCTATTTCGGACCCGATCACGGCGGCTACGATTACTATTCGCCCGCGCGCTTTCGCGAACTCTCGGTCCACGTGCGCCTGCTGGCGTTCTGGCGCTGGCTCGGCTTCGAATTCCTGGTCAACCACTTTCCACGCTTCCGCCGCTTCTGGGAGTATTACCTCTGTTACATCATCCGCGGCAAAGTGATGGAGTTCGAGTTTGAAGCCATCAAGTGATGTATACTTCGGCTAGATCATTCGCGATGGAAGACTACACGCAGCAGTCCTCGCGCAAATAAGCTTGGCGCCGAATCGAAGCTACGATCGCACAGAGGATGAAACTGCCTCCGGTCGAGGCGGGCCGATCTTGGAAGCGGCCGGACCTTTACGATCGTGACTCCCGGCAAACAGCAGCAGGCCATCGCAACCCTCCGCACCCTCGAAGAGCATAGCGCTGGCGCCGTAAGCACGCAGGTGCTCTCGGAGTTCTTCAGCGTCGCGACAATCCGCCGCCTCTGTCAGTCCAAATAGCACTTTCCGAATTGGAGCGTCACGCGCAAGTCTGGACAGTTCTTCAGGTAACCACCGAGATGATCCTCGCCGCCGCTCGCGCTCGTGACCATCAACTTAATTTCTGGGACGCACAATTGTGGGCTGCTGCTAAAATTCACGGGCTCGGAACCATCTTCAGCGAAGATTTCAATTCTGGGTCCACGCTCGGCGGAGTTCGCTTCATCAGTCCATTTGAGCCCGGATTCCACCCGCCAAAATTCCTTCCGTGAGATGAGATTATCCATATCCTCCCCGCACTCTCCTCCTGGACGATCCCGGACGGCGGCATAAAGGTAATCGCCGCAAGATCCGATTACAGAGCAAGATCTGATTACAGAGATGGATCAAGGCGCTTAGATATGATGGGTCGCCTATACGAATTCGCTGACGTGATCAGGCAGCACGCCCGCCAACGCCACCTGACTGCCGACCATGCCCTGGGCCGCCGCGGCGAGGACATCGCCCACCGTTACTTGCAACGCCACGGAATCATCATCGTCGCCCGCAACTATCGCATGGCTTCCGGCGCCGGCGAAATCGACCTCATCGGTTGGGAGGATGACCGCCTGGTATTCATCGAGGTGAAATCTCGCCAGACCGATGACTATGGTGCACCCGACCGCGCCATCGGCCTTCAAAAGCGCTTCAGTTTGATCCGCGCCGCCCGGGAATTTGCGCGCCACGCCGATGTCTCCTGGGAGAAAGTCCGCTTCGATGTCGTCAATGTGGTATTTGCAACTCCGCCCTCGGTCACCCATTTCCGCGATGTCTTCGGACCCAGGGCGGCATAGTCTTAAGGTATAATCTTACGTTCACGCCACAACATCGTGTAACAAAAGGACTTGATCGTTGCCAGATCTTCGCAAAGACCCTGTAACCGGCCGCTGGGTAATCATCTCCAACAGCCGAGCTAGCCGTCCTAGCGATTTCACTCTAACCCGCGACCTCCCTAAGCCCAACGGACGCTGCCCCTTCTGCCACGGCCATGAGGCCGATACGCCCCCAGAAATCCTCTCCTATCGGGAAAACGGAAACGGGCATTGGAATCTGCGAGTCGTTCCCAATAAGTTCCCGGCGCTCCGCGTCGAAGGCGTGCTCGACCGCGAGGGCGAAGGCCTCTACGACCGCATGAGCGGCGTCGGTGCGCACGAAGTGATCATCGAAAGCCCGGACCACAAAATATCGCTCGCCGATCTTCCCGAAAAGCGCGTCGAAGATTTATTCTGGGCCTTCCGCGATCGCATCCTCGACCTCAAACGCGACAGCCGCCTGCGCTACGTTCTCCTGTTCAAGAATCACGGCGAAGCAGCCGGCGCTTCGCTCGAACACACCCATTCTCAGATCATCGCGCTGCCCGTTGTGCCCATCCAGGTCCAAGAGGAGATCGACGGCGGCCTTCGCTATTACTCATTCAAAGACCGCTGCGTGTTCTGCGACATCGTCCGGCAGGAGTCCGCCGGCGGCGCCCGCGTTATCCTCGAGACCGACGAGGTGCTGGTTATCTCGCCCTATGCTCCCCGATTTCCTTTCGAAACCTGGGTGCTACCCCGCACTCACAATTCGCACTTCGAGACCGCTCATCCGAGTCTCATTCAGAGCTTGGCCTGGGCCATGCGCGCCATCATCCGCAAGATGGAAAAGGTGCTGGAATACCCCGCGTATAACTTCTTGATTCACACCGCTCCCATCCAGGCCGCCCCGCTTGATCATTATCATTGGCACTTGGAAATCATTCCGAGGCTTGCCAGAGTGGCTGGATTTGAATGGGGCGCTGGATTCTACATCAACCCCACGCCGCCGGAGGAATCAGCGCAGTTCTTACGCGACGCGGGGCTCTGAAGCGGCTGCCAACCGAGGGTTCGTACCGAGCATTGATCCCATCCAGTAATAGTTTGGCGTAGCGTGGAGAAGGGCGCGGGCGGCCTGTTCCGGTTTTGCGGTTTCGAACAAACAAGTTCGAGAACCTGCCCGCCCCTCTACGCGCACTATGATTGCGCTCTGGCTCACCCGATATGCCATCTCGGCCCCGTGGTGCAGTTGCAGAGATTCGAGCGGCCAATCAGAGTCGGCTATCATGCGAATCCCCTGGGGGGTCATCAAAATGGTCATATCCGAGGGAGTGTGGCCCGATTCGACAGCGCTTTCGGCAGCATTTAGAATCTGCATGGCGTTGTCTACAAATCGGCTCACAAATCCCTTATCGGAACGCGACGAGCGACTTTGAAACTATTTGGAAGGATTAGCGGGCCATTCGCCTGGGAGCGGTATGTCGCCATCCGTCGTTACGATGCTCGCCGGTGGAGGTTGATCGGCGGGGCAGCCGTTGTCCTGATCGTTAGGAAACTCAATCCTAAATAACCGGCAAAACTCTTGACGAAGCCGGGCATTGTTCACCGTTGTAAAAAGCTTCATTTCATCCAAGGTTCGGGGATCATTCTCGCTGAGTCGTCGACTCTCCCAATCTTGCAGATCAAGCTCCTTCTCCCACCGACGATTCTGCGACCACTCACCCGCGGGCACTACACCGTTCCAGTACGTCCCCGGTAGCGTACGGCTTTTGGGTTCGAGCTGTTCAAAGCACTCATCCTGAGCTCCTCCCCAAAGCAGAAGACTCTCACACGCCGCAGTCCGCAGCTTGGAATCCGGATGTCGAAGAAGCCCCCGCAAAAGTTTTGCAAGCCGCCAACGGCCGAGCGCACGGCCTGGATCAAGATGCGTGTTCGCTGGGAATGCCGGTCGATATCCAGGACCTACCCAGAATTGAAGCAGTGCCGCTCGTTCCCACAAAGAACGAGTGGCGTCCAGCGGAAACCGTTCGTGCATTCCACTTCCGACCGGGAAGATGCTGCGCCACCAGTCACGTACCACGTGATAGCGTCCGTTCTCCAATCGAACCAGGAACAAATAACGGTGGTTATCCTCCGTTAGGTTCCAGTCGCCGGTTGTCGCGCCCTCCCAGACAAACTCGTAGATATCGACGACTCTCCGGGATTCTTGGCCGCGCGCGACCGCCTCGATTCGCACCCGCATGTCCACAACGCGCCAATTGGTCGAATCTTCCCCAGGAATCCTCAAGAACGGCCAGCTTTCGAAAGTGTGCCGCTCGATCACGCCGACGAAAACGAGCGTTGCTCGATCAAGCATCTGATCGGGTGTCATCGGCGACTTGTCGAATTGGAGCCCCGGCTTGCAGCCCGTTAACCACAGAGCAATAACCGCAAGCCAGCGCATAAGCTCTTAGACACCAACGATATTCACGTTGTTCCGGTTAATAGGCGACTGCCGGCCCGATCCCGCCCGCTAGAATGAAGGCATGCGCATCCTCCTCTTCAGCGGCAAAGGAGGCGTTGGCAAAACCAGCATCGCCGCCGCGACCGGCCTGCAACTATCGCGGCTCGGTTACTCCACCTTAGTTATGAGCGTCGACCCCGCCCATAGCCTCGCCGATGCCTTCGACCTCGATACCGGCCTCTTCCAGGAAAAAACCAACGACCCTTTTCCCATTGACTCCAACCTCTCCATCCAAGAGGTCAACATCCAGAAGGAAATCAAACGCCACTGGCGCGAAATCTCCACCTACGTCGTCTCCGTCCTTCGCACCACCGGCATCAGCGACGTCGAAGCCGAAGAGCTCGCCATCCTCCCCGGTATGGAGGAGCTGAGCGCCATGATGTACGTTAACCAATTCCGCCGCGAGGATCGTTACCAGGTCATTATTCTCGATTGCGCTCCCACCGCCGAGTCGATGCGTTTCGTCAGCATGCCCACTACACTCGATTGGTACATGAAGCACGTCTTTCCGTTCCAACGCGGTCTGCTCAAAGCCGTGCGGCCCGTGGCCAATCGGATCTCGCCGGTGGAGCTGCCCACTGACAGCTACTTCGCCAACATCAAGCATCTGTTCGGACGCCTGGATGGCATCGCCGACCTTCTGGAAAATCCCAAAATCACCAGCGTCCGCCTGGTCACTAATCCCGAGAAGATGGTGCTCCGCGAAACCCAGCGCGCCTTTGTCTATTTCTCCTTGCACGGGCTCACCGTCGACGCCATCATCGTCAATCGCGTCTTGCCGGAAGCCGTCACCGACACCTGGTTCGACCAGTGGCGCGCTTCCCAAGCCAAGGTCCTGGACGAGATCGAAGAATACTTCGCGCCCGTCGGGATGAAACGCGTTCCCCTATTCACGCACGAAGTGCTGGGACGCGAACGCCTCACCGAGCTCGCCAACGTGCTCTATGGCGAGAAGGAAGATCCTTCCGCTATCATCCGCACAGAAGCGCCCTACACCTTCGAAAAGATCAACGCCCATTACGAAGTGCGCTTGCGGCTGCCCTTCGCCGTCAAAGGCGAGATCGGCCTGTTCAAGAAAGGCGATGAGCTGGTCATCGAGATCGGCACTCTGCGCCGTCACATCGGGTTGCCTACCTCCATGGCCGCCCTGAATCCCACGCGGGCCACGTTACAGAATAAAATGTTAACAGTGGAAATGAAGGAAGGCTGACATGGAAGAAAAACAAACAACGTCTCACGCCCCCGGTTGCTTTTTTTGCTCTATCGCGGCACCACAGATTGAGGCGTTCATCGATCATCTCTGGCCCGCGGGCACGCGCGAACATTTTCGCAACGCGCGAATTGAAGTGCTGAAGGGCATGCGCAGCATTCTCGACGCTCGTATCGATCACCTTTCGCAGCACGACGCGAAAGGCACCAAAGTCACCGTTGAGTAAGTGGCACAGGCTTTCTAGCCTGTGTTGCCCCTTTTACCTCTGGCTGAGCCCCCCATCCACCGCCAGCACCTGGCCGGTGACGAAGTTAGTCGCGTTCAGAAAATACAGCACTGCGTCCGCCACTTCTTCCACCGTTCCAGACCGCTTGGCCGGCGTCGCCGCGATCATCTCTTCTATGCGAGGCTCCTGGCCCGACGATAGAATCACGCCCGGTGCCACCGAGTTCACCGTGACCTCCGGAGCGAACGCCTTGGCCAGTGCGCGCGTTAACATGATTACTCCGGCCTTCGACGCGCAATAATGCGCGTACATCTCCCACGGCCGTATCCCGCCCAACGAGCTTATGTTCACGATCCTTCCTTCGCCCGACTTCTTCATCAGCAGCGCCCCTTGCTGGCAACAGAAAAACGTCGCCTTCAGATTCACGCTATGGATGAAGTCCCAATCGGCTTCGGTCACTTCCAGCGGATCGCGACGCCGGAACCGTGCTGCATTGTTCACGAGTCCATAGATCGGACCCACTTCATGAAACATCCGCCGGATGTCTTCCACACTCTCCAGGTTCGCTTGGAACAGGGGAGCGGACCCGCACTCTTCCGCTGTCGCCCGCGCTTCCTTCTCCGAATTCCCGTAATGAATCGCAACCTTGTAGCCCGCCTGATGCAGACGCAGCGCGATCCCGCGCCCAATGCGCTTGGCCGCCCCCGTCACCAAAACTGTTTTTTGTTTTTCCATGAACCATGAACCAGAAACTAGAAACTAAACCACGGGGTCTCCATGGACCTCTACTTCATTCGGATTCACTCCTTCCGCAGCCGGCTCCGGCAACCGTCCCGTCCAATTCGCCCACAACCAGAAAAACGCCGTGCTCGAGCTCAATAACCCCGACACCACCCCAATCGCCCGCGGACTCCAGTGCTGCGACGCGATCCCCGCCCCCATCATCGACAGCATCATCATCGACCACGACATCGTCTCCATGGTCGCAAACACGCGTCCCCGAAACTCGTCCGAAACGTGCCGCAGCAGTTGTGAAACATTCAGCACCGAGCTTACCGCGATCGCTGCCCGCGACACCGCCAGAAAAATCGCCGCCAGCCAGAAATACGGCATCTGGCTGAATATCACATACGATCCGCCATGGATCACGTAACAGATGCTGATGGTCTTCTTATATGCTCCGAACGAAATCCGCTTCCCCAGCCAATGCGCGTACGTGCCACCGATCAACAGTCCAACCCCCGCCGCCGCCCACAAATATCCGATTCCCGCCGGCCCCCGATTGAACACCAGCTCGCCGAACAGGCTGAACAGAATCTGCGCCGCGCCGCCTCCCGACGCCCATCCAACCGCCAGCAGCGCGATCCCGAGAATCAGCGGCGACGATTTCATGTACCGCAGTCCCTCGGTGTATTCGTGCCACGGCCGGACCACCTCATTCTCAGTCAGGCCCCGACGTTGTGCCCGGAAGCTGCCGCCTTTCAGGTGCAAACTCGCGATGCTCGCCGCCGAAAATAAGAACGACATGGCGTTGAACGCGAAAGCCCACTCGTAGCCGAACTGCGTCACACTGGTCCCGCCCAAAAACGCCCCGATCGTCAGCGTCATCCACTGTGTGGTCTGCGTCAGCGAATTCGCAGTGTGCAGCTCTTCCTTACTCGCGATGGTTGGAAGAATCGCCGATCGCCCGCTGGTGAAGAACGGCGAAGCAAACATCAGCAGCGCGCTCAAAATATACAGCAGCCAGGTGTCCTTGCGAGGAATCGCCAAAATGAATCCCAGCGCCACCACCGCCCGCACCAGATCGCTCGCGATCATGATCTTCTTGCGATCCAGGCGATCCAGCACCACTCCAGCCAGCGGCCCCGCCATCACTGCTGGAATCGCCCGCGCCAGCATCACGCCCGTCACCACCATCCCTGAGCGTGTATTCGCCAGCGCCAGGCTGAACACCGCAACGTTGTTGAAGTGATCGCCGATCTCGCTCACCACCTGCCCGCTCCAGGTGTAGCGATAGTTACGGTTGTTCTTAAGCAGTTGAAGGAAGTCGGACATTCAGGCGCGTTCCGTTACAAAGCGCCCCTCACGGAATGCTTTCCTGGCGAACGGTAATCGATTTAATGAAGTCGATATCCAGATCGTAGCCGAAGCCCGGGGCGTCGCGAACCTCGATGGTCCCGCGCGGCGTCGTTTCCACGGCCGGCTGAATGATGTCGCGCTTCCAGTAGCGCTTGCTCGCCGACACGTCTCCAGGGAGCACGAAGTTCGGAAGCGTCGCTAGCGCCACGTTGTGCGCGCGTCCGATCCCCGACTCCAGCATTCCGCCGCACCACACCGGAACTCCCGCTGCCTGCGCGACATCGTGCACTTTCTTTGCCTCGGCAAATCCCCCCACCCGGCCCAGTTTGATGTTTATGATTCGGCCGGCATCCATCGCCAGAGCCTGCTCGGCATGATGCGCCGATCGTATGCACTCGTCCAGACAAATCGGAGTCTTGAGCTGCGCCTGCAGTTTAGCGTGATCGATAATTTCGTCGTGTGCCAGCGGCTGCTCGATCATCATCAATCCGAATTCGTCCAGGCATTTGAGGCGCGCCGCATCGGCCAAAGTATAAGCCGAATTCGCGTCCGCCATCACCAGCGTGTCCGGAAACCGGCGCCGCACCTCACGCACTACATCCACATCCCAATTCGGGCTGATCTTCATCTTGATGCGCTGATATCCCGCCGCAAGCTCGGTCTCGATCTTCTGAAGTAGCTGCGGCACCGACTCTTGGATTCCAATCGAGACCCCACACGGAATCTCGCGCCGTGCGCCGCCGCCGATATGCTGATAGAGCGGACGCCCCAGCATTCGCGCTTCCAGGTCCCACACCGCAGCCTCCACGCCGCCTCGCGCCATCCTGTGCCCGCGAATGTGCGCCGTCCGAGCGCCCACCTCTGCGGCGCTCTCGAACTTGTGGTTCAAGACTCGCGGCGCAACGTAATCGCGCGCTATCAGCCATGCCGATTCCGTCCACTCCTCGTTGTAGAACGGATTCTCGCCTGCCGTCACCTCGCCCCATCCGGAAATGCCGCCCGAGGAAACTTCCACCAACACCATGTGGCGATCTGTCGTGCGGCCGAAGCTGGTCTCAAAGAAATGGACCAGCGGCATCTTGATCTGCCGTAGCGTGATTCTTTCTATTTGCATTCCCATTTCCCCAATAAGTATGTTCCGGCTTGGTCCGATTTCTCGAACCCGATTACGGCCAGTCCCCGATCGAACGCGCGTGTGAACTCTTCGCTCGCCTGCTTCTGGATCGCACGCGCCCGCGCTGGATCCTTCGTTCGAAGCTCGGCGATCTCCGCCGGAATCGCGATACGGGCCTCAACCGGGTTGCGCCGGAACTTTTCGCCGGCGATGATCGCTTTCGCTCGCGGACTTCCGATCCACCATTCCGCCACGCAGCGGTCCGTCGGCAAGCCTCCATGCAGATGGCTGGTGGTTGTGCCGTATTGGTTGAGAACGTAGCGGCGAACCACCGCTCCCAATCGTTCAATGTTGAAATACGCGTTCTTTATTTCGAGCGGATCGAATGTCCATTCGATCAAATCGATCCCTCGCGCCAGCGCATCGTCCCGTTGCGCCAGCTTCAGCGTTCGCCCCACGCCCGAGTCGCGGTAACCCGGAAGCACACCCAGCATGTGGCTATGCAGATAGCTTTTGGCGCCGGACTTCAGCCCCGGAATCGAAAGGCAGAATCCCACCATGCGCTTGCCGTCAAACGCTCCGAACGCTTGCCCGCCGATCTTGGTCGCCACCACGAACAGCCGCAGCGGCAGCAGTTCAACATCCTTGAATCCCCAAATCTCCTGCTGTAGCCGGACCGCGTCGTTGAATTCGGCGTGGCTCGTCAGCGCGCGCGTCTCAATCATCGGCCCTCTTGGCCTCCTGCCAGAGTGCCTCCATCTCTTCGATGGTCGCTCCAGGGAGCTTGGCGCCCGACTCCACGTGCGCAAATCGCTTACGGAACTTCGCATTCGTCTTGCGCAAGGCCTGTTCCGGATCGACTTTCACGAACCGCGCCAGGTTCACCAGCACGAACAACAGGTCGCCGATTTCGCCTTCTAACTCCTCGCGTGATCCGCCTTCACGCGCCAGGGCCAGCTCGTCCAGTTCTTCATCGAGCTTGGCGAGCACCTGGTCGGCATTCTCCCAATCGAAGCCGACGCCGGCTGCCTTCGAAGAGATCTGCTGCGCTTCTACCAATGCCGGCAAATTGCGCGGGACCGATTCCAGCAGCCCTCGAACAGGTTCGCCCTTGCTCTTTTTTTCATCGGCTTTGATTTCATCCCAGCGGCGCTTGACGTCGTCGGACGTCTTGGCCGAGCCGTCCGCGAACACGTGCGGATGCCGCCGGATCAGCTTTTGGACGATCGCGTCGATCGAGTCATCAATGCGGAATTTGTTTTCTTCGGCGGCCATCTGCGCGAAGAAAACGGCCTGCAGCAGCAGATCGCCGAGTTCGTCCGCGAGCGCTGGCCAGTCGCGCTTGTCGATTGCCTCCAGGACCTCGTAGGTTTCCTCGAGCAGGTAGGGCTTGATCGTATCGAAGGTCTGCTCGCGATCCCAAGGGCATCCGCCCGGCGCTCGAAGGCGCGCCATGATCGCAACCAGACGCTCGAATTTCTCTCCTGTTGTTTGTGGATCGGCCGGCATTCCGTGGGATGAAATCCCCAGTCTACCAAAGACCGTCGGAACGCCGGCCGCGCGAGCGGAAGAATTAGCGGGAAGAGACCGACACCGCGGCGACCCCGCCTTTTATGGAAGCGTGGGGAGCGAACAGAATCCGGGACTGCTGCCCAGGCAAGTGGAGAGCCGAAAGCACTAGCGTGCCACCTTCGCGCTCAAAGACCAGGCTCGCGGTTTCTGTCATTGCGGCTGATTCGGTAGCCATCGTTAGAAACGCAGCGGAGTTACCCGAAGTGCCGTGAATCACCAGCAGATTTGATCCCTCCGCTCTATCGATCCGATAGTTGCCAGCGGGGAGTGACTTGCCGCCGGCCTCAAAGGCAAACGGTACGTGAACGGTCACCACTTCGGATTGTGCGTTCACGGCCATCGTGAACGCGAGCAGGCTGCCGAGCAGCCACATTACTCTCATAAATCGGACAGTCATTGTTAATAATCCTTTCGATTGTGTTTTTCGGTTTTCGGTTAGGCGGCATCCGTGGCGCAGGTCTCCGACCTGCGAGATCACGCAACAGCGCGGATACACACCAAAAGATTTCAACCGGGAAAAAATGAAGTATGTCTTCGAGGACCGCAGATTGCCACAGCAGTAACCTCTCACTGCCAGGCTATGACACAAGAGTAACCGAGTTCCGGCCTCAGCGCCAATCAATCTTTTCTATCTAGTTGATATAAGGCCAAATGCTTAGCTCACAACGAGTAAGGATACTTGGCCGGGTCCCAGTAGAATCGCTCGGAAACAATCTTGCCGTCCCGCCACACCCGGACCGCGACCTGATTGATCTGATAGCGCACTCCGTTTTTATAGGTCGCGTCATATTCCCATTCCGAATACGCGCGATCGCCCGAAATGGCGGAGCCGATCAGCCGCGCGCCGTGAAACTGCGAGACCGTCCGGCCCATTCAAGCGTGCGTTGGCGATTGGCTTCCTTGCCACGGCACGGCTCACCGGAGTTTTCCTGCATAACCACGTCGTCCACGTAGAACTGTTCGAAGGCTTCGAGGACCTTCTTATCTTGCAACGCCTGATTCAACTCCCATTCGAGTTCAGCGGTGCTCTTCGGCATATCAGCCCGCGGCCACGCGCGCGCCCAGTACGCGCCTGGCATAATCCCGCACCGAGGTAAGTTGGATCGGAAACTTCGCGAGCACTGGGCGCATGTCCATCGCGTCGCCCTGTGCAGCTTGCAACATGAGTGACGCCATCGATTTCTCCAGGGAATTCGAAGCCGCGCTAACTTGTGCGCGAAGGGCTTCGATCGGAACGTGCTCCACTGCGAAGGTGCGGCCGCTTTCTTGTTCAAAAATGCGCACCACTTCCATGGGACTCAGCGCTTCCGGCCCGCCTACTTCTATCGTGGCCCGTTGCGCGACGGGACTGTCGAGCGACGCAGCGCAAAACTCTGCCACATCCACGAATGATACCCAACTGACCTTCTTGTCGCCCGCGCCGAGGAGTCGCGCCTTGGCGTTCGGATAGTCGAAACCGAGCAGGGGACTGAGCCAGATCTCCATGAAGTAACTGGTTCGGAGAATGGTGTAGTTGAGGTCTTGAATCGCTCGCTCGACAGCCTGCTTCGCGTTCGATAGAGGATAGAGCTTGTCGTGGTCATAACGGTAAGAGACAAAGACGAACCGCTCCACTCCATTGGCTTCGGCAGCCGCCACCAATTTGAGTTGGCCGTCGAGGTCGACAGCTTCGATCGAATCCGACGGCTGTCGGGAAATCGTCGCCGATGCCGTGGAAATGATCGCCGTCACGCCCCGGCAGGCCGCCACGAGCGAATCTGGATCTTTGAGATCGCCAGTCACCAACGTAGCGCCGGATTCCTTGAGCGCTTTTTTCTTCCCTGCATCGCTGGTTTCGCGAACCAGCGCTCGACACTCTCGGCCTTTCGATGCCAAACGCCGGCACACTTCCCCACCAACCAGCCCGGTGGCACCCGCGACGAGGATCAACGCAAGACTCCGATCCCCGGATTCTCTCATAGTCCACCAGGTAAAATAGGAATGAGATGAGCGAGAAGGAATATCCCCTGCCGCCGGCCACTTTCGACTTCCTGGTCCTTTCACTGAAGACCCAGATCGAGGTCCATCTCGGCCTGCTGCATTTCGGCGATGAGAAGGAACGGCCGGAGCCCGAGTTCCGCATGGCGCGCCACAGCATCGATCTGCTCGCGATGATCCAGGAAAAAACGCGCGGCAATCTCTCCATTGAGGAACAGCGGCTGATTGAGAACGCGCTCACCGAGTTGCGCTTCCGCTTCGTCCAGGCCCTTGAACAACACCAGAAGAAGACCGCCGCTGGCGCCGCCGAAACCGTAGCCCCCGCCGAAGAGCCCCCCAAATCGGAAGGACAGGCCAGTTCGTAGATGCCCGTCGACCCGCTCAGCATCACGGTGCTCGGTTCGGGCACCAGCGTAGGGGTGCCCACCATCGGCTGTCATTGTGCCGTCTGCAGCTCCGATGATCCGCGCGACAAACGGCTGCGGCCTTCCATTTATGTCAGGTTCAAGGAGCACGGCGTCCTCATCGACACTACGCCGGATTTCCGCCAGCAGGCCCTGCGCGCCCACATCGAACGCATCGACGCGATTCTGTTCACTCACTCGCACGCCGATCACGTCATGGGCCTCGACGATGTTCGCCCTTTCAACTTCAAACAGGGCGGGGTAATTCCCATTTACGGATCGGCCGAAACCCTCGACAATATCCGCCGCTGCTTTCACTACATCTTCGACAATCACAAATCGGAATCCTCCCGGCCCCGTCTGGCCACTCACGTTTTCGATACAGCGCCCATCGACATCTTCGGCCTGCCGTTCACGCCCATCCGCCTCTTCCACGGGAAGGGAACAGTATACGGTTTCCGCTTTGGCGCGGCAGCGTATTTGACCGATCACAGCGACATCCCGGACGAATCCATGGAACTGCTCTGTGGGCTTGATGTGTTGTTCCTCGATGCCCTGCGCCACCGTCCGCACCCCACCCATTCCACCGTCGAGCGCTCGCTCCAATCGGTCGAAAAACTGGCGCCGAAGCGGGCGTTTTTTACGCACATCTGCCACGATCTCGCGCACGCGCCGACGGAAGAAAAACTACCTCCAAACGTTTACCTGGCGTACGACGGCCTTGAAATCCAGGTTGAAGGTGCTGCCCAATGATCTACCGGAGTCTCGCGGAAGTGCCGCCCGATTTCGGTCCCTGCGCCATCACCATTGGAAATTTCGATGGCGTCCACAAAGGGCACAGGCAGATCATGCAGCGCGTCCGAGCCATCGCGCGGGAACACGGATGGAAGTCCGCAGTGCTGACATTCGATCCGCATCCGAGCAAGTTGGTGGCGCCCGATCGCGCGCCGCGCCTGCTTACAACCCCCGAGCAACGCGCACGCCTGATCCTAGAGCAGGGAATCGATGAAGTTCTGATTCTCCCATTTACGTCCGAAATCGCCAAGCGCACTCCCGAAGAGTTCGTCCGCGAGATTTTGTCTTCTACGCTGAATGCTCGCGCCGTGCTGGTTGGCGACAACTTCCGGTTCGGACATCGCGGGGCGGGCGACGCGGAAACGATGGTAGAGTTGGGCGGCAAATATAGCTTCGGTACGGAAATTGTCACGGCGATTTCCTGGCGGGGGCGCGTCATTTCGAGTACTGAGATTCGGCGGCTGATTGAGGCAGGTAATGTCTCGCTCGCCTGTAGATTACTCGGCCGGCCGTACGCACTCCAGGGCCGCGTGGTTCACGGAGAAGGCAGAGGTTCGAAACAAACTGTGCCGACGTTGAATCTCGATACCCAAGCCGAGGTGCTGCCGAAAACCGGCGTCTACGTAACGCGCACGCGCGAGTCCAATGGCCCGCGAAATTGGCCTTCCATCACCAACATCGGCTATCGGCCCACGTTCAACGGTCACGGGATCACCATCGAAACATATTTATTATCCAGCCTCGAGGGTGCGCCACCCGACGAGATCTCGGTGGAGTTCCTCCGTTGGGTTCGCGAGGAACGCAAGTTCGAAAACGCGGAGACGCTCAAAGCCCAGATCTTTCGCGATGTGGGTCGGGCGCAGGCATACTTCCGGCGCGTGGAAGAAATGACCGCACCGGCGCGTTGAAGCCTCATGAGAGACAATTAATAGACGAGCGAGAATCAAGGAAGGAAAGGTAACGACATGAGTCTATCCGAAGGCAAAGTGCGTCACATGACGAAGCTATCCAACAAAGATGGCGTTATCGCCGCTGCCGCAATGGATCAGCGCGGAAGCCTGCAAAAGGCAATCGCAAGCGCTAAAGGAATCCCAACCGATCAGGTGACGCCTGAGATGATGACCGAGTTTAAGACCGCCGTGACGAAGATTCTCACGCCGCACGCCAGCGCGATCCTGCTCGATCCGGAGTACGGAATTCCCGCCGCCAAAGCTCGGTCGGCCAACGCGGGCCTGTTGCTGGCGTATGAAGAGAGCGGCTACGATAACACCAAGCCCGGCCGATTGCCCGATCTGCTGCCGCATGTTTCCGCCAAGCGAATCAAGGATTGGGGCGCCAATGCGGTCAAAATTCTCCTTTACTACACGCCGTTCGACGACCCGCAGGTCAACGACATCAAACACGCCTTCATCGAGCGCATCGGCGCCGAGTGCGAGACCCACCAGATCCCGTTCTTCCTTGAATTCGTCGGCTACGATCCGAAGGGCGGTGACGAAAAAGGTCTTGAGTTCGCCAAACAGAAACCCCAGGTCGTGATGGGAGCGATGGAAGAGTTCTCCAAGACGCAATACCGCGTGGACGTACTCAAAGTCGAAGTGCCGATCAACGCGAACTTCGTGGAAGGCAGCAGCGTGTACAAAGGTCAGAAAGCCTATACGCGAAGTGAGGCGCTGGACTATTTCCGACGCGCCGCCGCAGTGGCGAAGAAGCCGTTCATCTATCTAAGCGCCGGTGTCAGCAACGCTCAGTTTGTCGAGTCGTTGAAGATGGCCGCTGAAGCCGGAACCGACTACTCCGGCGTCCTGTGTGGGCGCGCGACGTGGAAAGATGGAATTCCGATCTACGCCGCCAAGGGCGTTAAGGCGCTCGAGGAATGGCTGTCAACCGAAGGCGTCAAGAATATCGAGGCCGTCAACGCTGCGATCAAGACCGCGAAACCTTGGCACCTGAAAGCCGGCGTTGCGCAACCGGCTCTGGCATAGTCTTCTAAGCCCCGCCAGCGGCGGCATCGGTCGCCGGCACTTCGTCCAGAGTGATCGGCGCTTTCTTGAAGTGGACGCCTTCCCAGCGCGCCACCACCACCGTCGCCATGCAGTTGCCCAGCAAGTTGACGGAAGTGCGGGCCATGTCCATCAGCGCGTCAGCGCCCAGAATCAGCGCCACGCCGGAAACCGGAAGGCCAAACGTCGCGAGCGTTCCGGCCAGAATCACGAGCGATGCACGCGGCACCGCAGCCACGCCTTTGCTGGTGAGCATCAGCGTCAGCATCATTAATAACTGCTGGCTGAGCGGCATGTGTATGCCGGCGGCTTGAGCGACAAAGACGGAGGCCAACGAAAGGTAGAGCGTGCTGCCGTCCAGATTGAAACTGTAGCCGGTGGGCAGCACGAAGGCCACAATATGTTTGGGCACTCCCATGAGCTCCAGATTTTCGAGCGCCAGCGGTAATGCTGCTTCGCTCGCGGCCGTGGAAAAGGCGATAATGAACGGCTCCTGGACCGCCCTAACAAAGGGCCGAAGCGGGATCCGGGCAATCAGAGCGACCGCGCCCAGCACCACGACAATGAAGATCACCAGAGCTCCGTAGAGAGTGAGCACCAGTTTTCCGAGTCCCAACAAAACCCCCAGGCCTTTGCTTCCGATGGTATGGGCCATGGCTGCTCCGACGCCGAGGGGGGCCAGATACATGACGTACTTGGTGTAGCGGAACATCACTTCGGAAAGGGCCTTGCAGAAACTGACTACTGGACCAGCTTTCGAACCGATAGCCGCGCAGGCAGCGCCAAACAGGAAAGCGAAAACCACGATCTGCAGCACGTCGCCGCGCGCCATGGCATCGATCACACTGGCGGGAAATGTATGTTCCAACGTTCCGGAAAATGTCGGGCTCACTTGAGGCAGGCCGGTTTCGGTGGCGGTGCGCTCCAGCGTCATGCCCTCGCCGGGCCGGATCAGATTGACCGCGCCGAGGCCGAGGAACAACGCGATAGTCGTCAGCACCTCGAAATAGATAATGGCTTTCAAACCGATCCGGCCCATGGTCTTCACACTGCCGGTGCCCGCGATGCCGTAAACCAAAGTGCCGAAGATCAGCGGCGCGATGATGGACCTGATCAGGCGCAGAAACATATTGGCCAGCGCCGCCACCCAGTCGGCTTTGCCGACATCGGGAAATGCCGCGCCGAGCACAACGCCCAGAACCATCGCGATAAAAATCCACGCCGTGATTGAAAGCCTTTTCATCGCTCTCCCCATTTGAGTTTTTGCCGCAGTACATCGAAGAAATACATTTTCGGCGGCCGGACCAGGTGGACGCAATGCTCCGAGCTGCGGCAGACGATGTGATCTTCGTGAAGAAGAGGTTCGCCCACCTGGCCGTCCACGGTCAGGAACGCTTCGTGATCGGAGGCGCGGCAAATGATCCGGACCACCATGTTGTCAGGAACCAGCACGGGACGGTTGGTGAGCATGTGTGGGCAGACCGGCGTGATGCAAACAGCCGCGACGGCTGGATAGAGGATGGGGCCACCGGCCGAAAGCGAGTACGCGGTGGAACCGGTGGGCGTGGAGACGATCAGCCCGTCGGCTTTGAAGGTGCCGATATACTGCTGGTCCACATAAGTCTCGAGATCGATCATACGCGCGATCTGGGTTTTGTTGATGACGACGTCGTTGAGAGCTTCGTAAGAGCGGATGGTCTGGCCGGCACGCACCAGGTCGCCATGCAGCATGCGGCGCGGGACCACACGTTGCTCGCCGTGCAAGGCGCGCTCTAGTTCCGGATAAAGCTGATCGAGCGTGATGGCCGTCAGAAAGCCGAGGCCGCCGAGGTTGACCGGAAAGATCGGGATAACGCGGCCCGCGACGGCGCGCGCGGCAGCGAGCAACGTACCATCGCCGCCCAGGACGATCACCAGTTGCGCACCCTCGGGTACTTTATCGCGCGGCAGGCCGTCCTCTCCGCCGATATAGCGAGCGGCTTCTTGATCCAGTTGCACCCTCACGTGACGTTCATGCAGCCAGCCGACCAACTCGGGTACCAGAGTCGATGCCTCTGGGATCCCGGGCTTGGCCATGATGCCGGCGACTCTAACGTCTGGCATACAAGAGGAACTCCTGGTTGCCTTCGGCGCCCAAAATGGGAGAAGGAATGATCGCGGTTTGAAAACCGAGCTGCCTCACGGCGTCATCCACGCGGCGGCAAGCGTGCTGGTGCAACGCGGGGTCGCGAATAATTCCTCCTTTGCCGACCTGATGCCGTTCCAGTTCGAACTGGGGCTTTACCAGGATAACCATTTCTCCGTTTTTGGCAAGCAAACTCGGCAGCACCGGTAAGATCATTGTGATGGAGATGAAGCTCACATCGCAAACTGCCAGATCGATCGGGTCGGGGACCTCATTGCCGCTCAGGTAGCGGGCGTTCGTTTGTTCGCGTACCACGACTCGCGGGTCGTTTCGCAGTTTCCAATCGAGCTGGCCGGTTCCGACGTCGATCGCATAGACGCAGGCGGCGCCGCGCTGCAGAAGACAATCCGTGAATCCACCTGTAGAGGAGCCGATATCGAGGCAAACTTTGCCGGCGGCTTGAATGCCGAAGTGATCGAGCGCCGCCTCCAGCTTCAGGCCGCCGCGTCCGACATAGCGTGGCTGTTCGGCCAGCTCGATCTTCGAATCCGATGCGACTGTGTGGCCGGGCTTGTCTACTTTTTGGCCGTTGACGAGGACTTCGCCAGCGAGAATCAGCGCTTGTCCTTTTTCGCGGGACTCGACCAAACCGCGCTCGACCAAAAGCAGATCCAGCCGGCGGCGTTGTTTCATTGCCGGGCTCAAGCGGTGCGGCGAACGATAAAGTCGGCCAGCTCGCGAAGTTTCTCGGCGCGATCGTCAAAGGCACGTAAGGCGAGGTGGGCCGCGATGCGCTCCTGCTCGGCCATTGCGCGCGATTGCTCCAGGCCATAAACGGCCGGGAACGTAATCTTCTGCTGCTTCGCATCTTTACCGGCGGTCTTGCCGAGAGCCTCGGAGGGCTGTTCGACGTCGAGTACGTCGTCGACGATCTGAAACGCGAGGCCGATGTGCTCGCCGTAGCAGGAGAGCGCCTGCAATTGATCGTCACGCGCACCGGCGTAGATTGCACCCATCCGCAGACTGGCTTTGAGGAGCGCGCCGGTCTTGGCACGATGAATAGCCTTGAGCAAAGCCGCGGTGGGATGTTGGCCTTCGCCTTCGAGATCGTGCACCTGCCCGCCGATCATACCGTCGACGGTGCCCGCGGCCAGGGCAAGTTCTTCGATGAGGCGAGTCTTGCGCCCGGGCTCGCAATCGAGCTGAGCGAGCACCTGAAACGCGAGAGTGAGCAGAGCATCACCGGCCAGGATAGCGATCGCTTCCCCGAATACTTTGTGGCAAGTGGGCCGGCCGCGCCGCAAATCGTCGTTATCGAGCGCCGGAAGATCGTCGTGAATCAGGGAATAAGTATGAATCAGCTCCAGCGCGCAGGCGGCGGACTCAATTCCGGCGGGAGAATCGGAAACCGCCTGTGCGGCCGCTATACAAAGGATGGGCCGGATGCGCTTTCCACCCGCGAAGAGGCTGTAGCGCATCGCTTTGTGAATCGATTCAGGAGGCGCGGACTCCGGTGGAACCAAACGCCGCAGGGCTTCCTCAACCCGGATCTGTTGCTCGACAACGTATTCGGCGAGCGTCATGCTTTGTCGGGCTGAAAGGGTTCGGCCTGGATCTTGTTGCCTTTGCGAACCAGCACCTCAATGCGTGTTTCGGCTTCTTCCAACTGTTTGCGGCAGGCCTCGCTCAGGCGCATGCCTTTTTCAAACAGCTCGAGTGCGCGCTCCAAGGGCAGATCGGCGCCTTCCATTTCCTTGACGATCTTCTCGAGCTCCTGGAGGCCGTTCTCGAAGCTGGCGGCTGGTTTTTCGTCGCCGGGCATTTTTTCATTCTGGCACAGAAGGCAGGAGTCAGAAGACAGGAGACAGAAGGCAGAAGGCAGAAGACAGAAAGCAGAATGCAGCAGGCATGGGTCAGGTGGCGTAGGCGCGTTCGAATGCCTGGTCGCGGCGCTCGTTGCGGCGGATGTAGGTCTCTATATCTTCATTCGAAAAAACGAAGCCATCCTCGGCGGGATTGTAGGACAGGCCGTCTTCTTTGTGCATTTTGAGGAGCTTGGCGGCATCGAACAGTTGGTGGCGTTCGCGGCTGCGGCGTTCGTCCTGAACTTTAAGGAGTAGTTCAAGGGTGCGCTCGAACTGGCGGGCGAGGCGCTGGCCGTAGATGCCGATTTGGGAGAAGGCGCGGTTGTGCTCGCGAAAGGCGAGGGCCATGGCAAGGGCGGTTTCGGCGTCCTGATGATTGGCTTGGATGCTGTCTTCCATTTCGGTGATGCCGAGCGAGAAGAGGTTGGTCTCGACCGCGGCGGCACGGTTTTGTCGCCAGGAAGTATCGATCAACGACTGGACCAACTGGGTTTCGGTGGCGCCCTTGGGCTGGTGTTCATCGAGGAAGGATTGTGAATGGCGCTGGTAAGCGGAGTGATCCTCGGTGGGCAGGACGACGGTTTGGCCTGTTAGTCCATGCCGCAAAGCATTCAGCTTGGATCGCTGCTTACCGGCTTCGGTGCGGGGGCCTGTAGAGTGTTGAGCATTCGCTTTATTAGTGGCGGCACGACTGATGAAATCACGGCCGGCGGCGCGGTCGAGACTATTGGGGCGGGGGTCGTTCTTGGGAATATCTGAATCGGACATTTCGTTGATCCTCTCAACTCTGGAATAACATGCGGGTCCGGCGCGTCGACGCGTGGAAGTGGGGAAGTTATTGGATAAGAACGGGCGATTGTGGGTGTGAGGGCTGTGATCGGATTGAGAGTAGGAGGCTAGGACGCACGGCGGTAACGCCTGGGCCCCGGGAGAGCAATGTCGCGGAATTGCAGCGGACGGGATGAGTGGTCAATCTTCAAAATCGGTTTGGGCGTTTTGCGTCAAGTTGACGGGACCGGGACATCACAGGACTAATCCGCGCCCGCTAGTCTGTTGCACGCTTCCCACTGCGCCGTTTCCGACCGTTGTACGAGTCGCCGACTAATCGTGCTGAACACGAGGCGTTCACGTCTGAGCCGTGGCCGATCAGAGGTTTCATCGTTAATCCGATCCAACCACGGCGCAGTGCGTCAGCGCCGGCCCGTTTATCGGGCCCGAATCCCCAATTGCCGGAAGAGCACCTTTCCGGGACAGTCCACCAGCACCGATGTGCTGTGGCACCGATCACGAACCTGACGGTCGCTAAACCGTGTTCTGGCAGGAGTTACCGGATCAACTCTCCGCCTGATTCTGCGATTTGACCTTGCACCTAGGAGCACAGCGAGTAGAGCACACGCCTATGCCTTCTATTGCCGCTCGTCTTGCCCATCCTCCCCTATGGCCACTCCGGAAACTGTTCCCTCAAACTCCCCCGTATCCGTTCCAAGTACGACCCCGCCAGAGGCGTTGAACAACACCGCGATCAACGTCGCCGTCAACGTCAGGGTCCCGGACGCACCCTTGAAACGCCCGGTTCCACCTGTGATCTGATAGTTCGTGGTAAGTTGGGCCACGAAAGACGTGAGATCTATGCAAATGGACGATCCCGCCTCCGTGACCCCGACCGTCAAAAGACTTCCGTCCTGGAATCGAAATACGCCCCCTCCGGCCACATTTGGAAAATAAAGCCGTGGGGGGGCGTTCCCGGGGGAGCAAGTGCTGGAAGGCTGGGGAGCAGCTGGGTCAGCGTGTAGTTCACGAAAGGTGAATGGTCCTAGCGTACCGTTACCGGCTAAATTCTGTTCGTCGGTATTTGTGTTGGGCTGTAGACTGAGCGTACTGGGGCCAAGAGTTCCCGAAAACGTCATCTTTACGGGCTTCTGTTGTGCGTAGACGCCTGCGACACCGAGATTGAGCATCAGTGCCACGGTTGCGATGTGTTTCATGGTTTGCCTCCTATCCTTTTGGAAGAGATCATTCTGAGAGCTTGTTCTCCTTCCGTTGGTGCAGGCGAAATCGGACGGCAAAAGCGGCCACGTTCTATAATTTTCTTTGCCGAGGGCAAAAGGGGCTATCCGTGGACGCACGCTCTGCAGAAATCACGAATCTGTTGAAAGCCTGGAGCGGCGGTGACCCGGCTGCCTTGGAGCGGCTGGCGGAGCAGGTCTATCCTGAATTTCGCCTGATGGCCCGACGGTATATAAAGGGCTCTGAGCAGGAATGTGTGGAAGGCCGCATTTTAGGCTGCTTTCCTGAAGACGACAAATTCGGTCTTGGTCGCCGCCATCCGTTGCGCTTTCAGCAGGAGGTAATGGAGGTTCTTGTAGCCCCG